>JAAUXU010108039.1_pt1 | contig 17207 bp, 3 predicted proteins | sample 7278151 | NCBI WGS metagenome assembly JAAUXU01 (sample SAMN14350113, study PRJNA611818) | marine sediment metagenome | isolation source: surface marine sediment (1.8m) | place: French Polynesia: Moorea | collected 2018-08 | reverse complement strand
GACCCATAATTATAAGTAATAATTACCTCATTTTTGGCCATGAAATTACTACATAAAGTATGCCAAAATTAAATTTCTGAAAAAAGTGCATTAGTACTTTTTTGCTCAGACGGGTCACATTTCATAATAAAATTCTCATATGGTGACAATGGCACTGACCCATGCCCTTCAGGTGGGTCCCCTGAGGCGAAAAAAATTTCGCCTCAAGGGGCCCACCCTAATGTACACAGACTAATTTTCGAATATTTCCGTCACAAATTTAGCTTCTCTTCTTCGAGATCACTTCACTGGCAGCAGAAAAAGCTTGTTCCCTTGCGACAGAAGTAGCAGGGATGAAGTGATACCTAAAAGTTAGCTGTACCATGAGAGGGAACCTTTTTTCGTCTTCATTGGCCCACCACATAAAAAGATTGCTGGCACAGACACGGAAGACAAGGCCATGCAAGTTTGGTCAGTTCACTTGTGCTGACTACAGTGCCAATGTTACATTCGCTACAAAAGCATGTGGACAATTCATGATGAGCAGAACAATAAGTCTCTCCTCTGAGAGTCTAAGGTGTGATGAGCAGGGTCACATCATGGTCTCACAAACTCAAAGGGAGACTTGTCAACCAGCTGTTAGTCCTGCGGGCTGAAGAATGTGCGCTGTGTGGGTCAGCCCAAATAGCTCTCCAGCCGACGGGCCGGCGGGCTCGGGCCAGGCCCATTGCCATCCCAAGTGACGACTGCAAAGTAGAGGGGATCGAGAGTAGAGCACCAAGGCGACATAGTGTGTTGATAGAGCAGACAGCATGGACAATGCGGACCGCACAATTGGTGATGAGTACGCAGACGACTTGGAGCACGGGGCCGGTATGGAGCAAACGGGCTGCACAGGGCACGGGGCATCGTAGGGTGTGAGGCTCATTTTTGATACTTGCCTTTATATATAAATTTTAAGTCTGTCTTAAATGACCCGAGTAGCACCGGGTACCTCCGTCCGTGGTTGTAAAATGACGCAAAATTGAGCGGATCTTTTTCGTTGCATACAGGTCCGTCCTGCAATGAAGTCCCACGAATGAGCTGCAGACGGGGTAAGGGCATATGTGGATCTTCCCGGGGCCGAGGCGAGACGCCGCCGCCCACGTACGACGAGGCTTTGCTCATCTCACAGGCGAGCAATACTCCGGTGCCTCTCTACATCGCGCTGTCGTCACCGTCGCCGTCGCCGCAACCTCCGACGGTCACGAACTTGAATGACGAGGCCTCTTCGAATTCTCTGCATGGCACATCCATCGTCATGACCCAAGATAACCTTAGATCTCCATTGCCGGAGTTGGATGGCCAAAGATCATCGTCGCCAGAGCCTCTGTCCGCAGTAGCCAAAGGTAGGAATCCTGAGCATCTGAGTGGCATAAATTTACTAGAATGTTTTTCTATCGCCGATGCTTCAGTCGAAGGCCACAACTCGTCTAGCATTCAGAAGAACAAGATCGTGATGCCTTCCATCCTGGGAGCAGAGGACAAAACTATCCACCAGCAGCAGAACGACGCCACGTGAGCTCTTTTGGTCGAATCTAACAAAACTTGTACGTGATTCACACACCAAAGTATGTGCAGGTTCTTCATCGTCTAGTACACTTTAAACGGGTACTGTTTCCCAACCATTTGGGACACGTGACATTCGAGTATAAGACAAATAAATATTGCAATCTAACGTACGTACGCACACGCCTTGTCCATATTTTACCCTCAGTCGACTGGCAACTGTAGGAAAGACCAACTTTGACGCGATGTATACCGATATACATCCGCACTACGTACGTACAGTAACCTCGAAATTATTCGGACCCCAAGAATTTCGACATTTCAGGTGTTTTCTCTTCACAGTTGACAATTTCCCCAAGTAAAATAACAACAAGAGGTGGTAGACGGAGGGAAGAAGCGACACACGCAATATCGTGCAACGAAACTGTGCATATGAGTGCCGAACAGGAAAAATGGTACCACTGAGATGAACAAAACCATTCGTACTCCAGGACACCCCCATAGCACAGCAATCTTGTATTTAATCAGAGCCAATTCTTTAAGGTATTTGTAACATTCACACCGGCAGCACCTCCAAAGCAATGCGTTTTTACCCCTATGCTCGACTGTTGGACTGGTATGGTGATTGAAAATGATAAAAGCTGATAGAACCTCAAGTGCGCTGTTTCGGTAAGTGCTTTGATGGCAGCATTTTACTGTGCTTAGGAAAAGTGAGATGACGAAACCACTGAACGTTTCCCATTGCGCATAAAAGAAACAACGTTAAGATTTTCCCTGGTAAACTTGTTCACCACTGTTTGTAAGCCTTGAGTTGCTTCTGGACTTTACAACAAGAAAGGGGCTAACCCAAGGATGGGCGATCAAGCGGAGCTTTGGGTCCTAAGAAACCCATATTCTACTAGCAAACTTGGACCCGTGGGAAACACGGGGCTCATGCCCCACGTGCCACTGGAGGATCCATAGTAAAAGGCCCCCAGTAAAGCATTCTGCGAGAAGAAGCAGACTGGACTCATTTGCTAGTGTTTGTTCAGAGAAAAAATGGTCTTCACATACACGCATTCATTTCTATTTCATAATATCCGGTTTGTCGGCGGAGAATTCTACGTCACAACGCACGCAAGCTGCTGTTGCTAACTAGAGACCCAATGCCGAGTTTAGAAGGTAAATTGGGACAAACTTGGAAGACTCACAGCGCCCCAGAGAGGAGTTTGACCGCCATATGTCTTTACTCAAAAGTCTTCACTGCACTTTTGACTGTAACTTTTCTTTCAAGTGTCCTCCTGTAAATTCAATTGTTTCCACACGGCGACAAAATGGTTAGCAAGCAGACTCCACCTATGCGTGACTGTGGCTGGGGGCAACAAACCTGACGGAGCCTTCAGGTCCCCTACATGAACGTGGTAACTACTGAAAGACCATAAATAGGTGCTCAAGCAGTGTGCACAAGACCAAGGTCATTCAGGGTCGTCTAATTAAGAAGGTTCCTCATTTTGAGGATGGGCAGATTAGGCCCCCTCCAATACCCTACCTCAGCCCTATGATTTCTGCTTGCAATAGAACCTTGAGAATGAAGCATGCTGCAGATCACGTACAACAGCCTCATGTCCCTGGAGGCCAGTCCAGATGCCCTCTTTGGGCCAGGCCTCTGGATCTCGCACACCGCCACGGAATGAGAAATTGAGGAGGTTGGGAGGTTCCTTTTTGTTAAGCCTACCTGAGGCACTGCAGGGAAAGGGATTTTTTGCACACTGGCACAAGCTAGAGGCACGTGAAGTGGAAATGTTAGTATAAAAACTCCGCACGCGCAAAATTCCCGGTGAAAATTTGGCTAACATTTAAGATCTCCCGGAAAATGAGCGTTTGAACCCGAGCGTAATGCAGACGCACTCTGTACATATACCAGAACCGCCACTTTTTTTTGAGCGACGTACAAGGTGGAACTGCAATCATTTCAATTCTGAAGCACAGTTTATTGGCACACGTTCGAAGCCACAAAGATTACTCTCTACCTTGATCTGGTCGGGCACTGTTTTTCGCGCACAGAGACTCAACTTTGAATTCTGGCAAGTTTCCCTTAGTCACGTGCAAACAAGATCGTTGTCAACGCAAATAAGGGTGACGTAGGTCTGTGGTAGGCATGTACGTTGGTCTCGTGCTCTGCAGCACCCAGAAGCTTCCCCGCAGTCAACCTTTTCTTGCTAGACCCTGTTGAGTACCTGTAGCTGGTGCAAGCTGTATGAACAGTCGTAACTATGTAGTGTAGGCAGCCTGTACCACCGATAAAGAAAGGTTGCGCGATCTGCTGGAGTGCGCAAGAGCTTCTACGAGAAAGTAGAAAGGTAAAATCGAAATTTATTGTAGGTATACAGCATTAGGTCCAGTGTTTCACGAGGGCACCATGCAAATGAATGATAGGAAGCTCGCAAAAATCTTCAGCTCATTCTTCATACTGCAATCTCTCAACTGAGCCTTCTTTACCGATCATTGCAGGTCATAGTAGATAAGTTTTAAGTGAGTGCACACATGCGTCTTCGAATCAGCAAGATGGCGACGTGCGTAGAGATTACTTACTTTTACTCTCTCTCTCTCTCTCTCTCTCTCTCTCTCAATTAAGATCAATGTGAATCGTCAAGCAAAGGGATTTTTACACAAGCCTAAAAGATGTGCGCAGTAGCTTAAGTTGAGGACCAAAGCAAAGCGCTGCTGTACTGTTCTGTTACGAGAGACAAGTGTTACATAAAAAGGAAAGAATGAGTGCGCCACAACCAATGTGAGCACGTTGATAGCGTGCAGAGTTGATGCAGTGCAAATGAGTACAGTTGACGATAGACGCTGTTTCCAGTACAAGAGCATAAAAAATTCTACCCAAGATGGTCTTGTAGCAGCTTTTTACCTTACTCAGGCAGCTTCACACACCTCAAACAACAGAATGCGTCTTTCACTCCCACACGAGCCTCTTCTTCATGAGGTTCTCATAGTTTGCCAGCTGCTCCAGAAATCCAGGATTGGGCCTGATGGGTCTGTGCATCCGTATGTGCTCGAGGGCCTCCGAAGCCGTCATGCCCTTCTTGGCCACCAGATAGGCGGCAACAATGACAGCCGAGCGTGACCAGCCCATGACGCAGTTGACGACCACGGTGCCGCCCCTGGACACGGCCTCGTCGATGAAGTCGGAGGTTCGGGTGAAGAAGCGGGAAATGTTGGCGGAAGGATGGTCGTCCACGTGAAAGCCGAAGTAGCTGATGTTATGCAGCGGGTACTTGGCAGGGCTGACCTAATTTTTTAAGAAAAAACGTCTTCCTTATAGAACTCCTTCCTGCTAATGCGTGACGATGCCTGCAGTGTGATTGAAAAAATGTCTGATGTCTTAGACATGCACAGTCCTTGACGTTAGTAATTTCCGCGGGAGAAAAGGTGATTGTGTCCTTGAAGCTGAAAGGTCTTGGAATAGAACTTTAAGGTGATTTCAGTCATTCACCCGCTGAGGGTCCATTCCAGATAGCATGACTTTCTTGAGTTTTTTTTCGGTGAATTCGGGTTAAATTTTCCGGAGGGTCCGTGCTACTCACCGTCGACCCCATGTTCCAAACAGAGACCCCTTGGTTTCCCCGTAGTCCATGCACAAATCAAAGAGGTTTTGTGTGATCAGAACACACCGCAAAATAACAACCCAGTTCATCGTGCGTTAGCATCGTGCCACGGCAATGTGCAGCAGGCTCTTTGACGACTCAACCTGCTCCAACGACATAGTCACTGTCCGCTCAAAGACGTTCTCCAAGACAGAGCACTTGGCTTGACGCAATCAGGCCATTCAGCACGCTCTTCAGCTGGTCCAGGTCACAAACAGCAACACTGCCACATCTTCTGTGTCGCTCAACATCCAGTGAGGAATCTAAGGAAGAAAACGACAAGAGACGAGAGGCCTAACACTTGTTGTCAAGGTGGGCTGATCCCAGAGTGATGCATACCTACGTTCATATTGCACCTTCTGCAAGAAGGCGGCAATTGACCTGGAGCGAACTTTCGCAGAGCTCAGCCATGGCGGAGGTACTTGGGAGAGCTGGTGGGCCCAGGTCCTGTCAAAAGCTCATCAGTGTCATTGCTGACAGTGGCCACACAAGAACAAGAGAATCTAGGGGAAAAGGTGCCTCCTGTAGAGGATCAGGGCCACACATCTTTCTTGATGAGGTCGTTCTGATCATGATTCTGGATAGAGAAAATCACTTTTCGACAGTAGACCATGTCGTTGAGGCTGCATTGCCTGGTGGTGCTGAATGCGAAGCACGGCAAATCAAGGTCTCATGGTTCTTGGGGCCTTTTTCTTTGATAGGTGGGCATGCTGTCATGCGTTTTGCCCTCACGAATGACGACATTCCAGAGAACAGGGATGGCACACAGCCTCCTCATGCCAGACAATCCAGCGCTAACGCCAAACAAGCATTCCTGTCAGAATGCATGGATGAGGTCAGTGGACAAATGGCGGGCAAACGTTACTAGCCAGCGCACTCCCCTGATGTCAATCCTTTGGACTTCAAGGCCTGGAATCCTCCATTGCCTTTGAAGATTCCACCACAGGACCTGCCAGTTCAGCCTACTAAGCCCGTTTTCACCCGCGGAATTAGCTACGCCGATAGCTGCTCTAGTGTTGCTGCTTGCATGGTGCGTCCTGCAACCAAGACGCAAGGAGCAGCCATTGCTGACCGTGACCATTGACTTGATGAATCATATAAAATGCCTCTGGTAGATGTCACCTGTCCTGACCTGAACATGCCTCTCAGCTGTGTTAAGCACGTGTGTGACCCCGACGCTCTTTAGATAGTCAATGTTCTGGATGGTCTCTCCGTTGGCCAAGTAGACACCAGGGTAAACCTGTAGAAACACAAACCCTTATCACCTACACTTACTGTCATAGTATGTAAGTACACAGTCACTTGACGAGCTGTTCGCTTACCTTGTCACAGTCGACGTTCAAGCTCTTCCTCTCCTCCCAGGAGGTGGCGTCCTTAAAGCCCGGCATCGCGCGGTGCTCACGGGTGCGCGTGTGCATGATGGAGTCGATCAGGTCGTCCCGGGTGCGTTCGCCAAACACGGAAGGAAACCTAGCGTTATGTTACGAAAATACTCGATGCGCAGTGTCTGAGCATAGATCATGACTAGCGAATGGCCTTCTCCAATCGCATCTCTTGGATTACCTCAGTCTGTTCCTTGTGTTCAGCTCGACGTCGTCCAACCTCCCCCTGACGAGGGCCCTGATCGGGACCGCGAGCGGGTCAGTAGTGGCTCTTTTCCCCGCGCTGACGCTGCTACGCACAAAAGGCCTTCCGACGGGGTTGTACGCAGACCCGAAGGACCCCGACGTGGAACGCGTGGCGGTGGTGAATGCATCGCGGAAACGGTTGGACGAAGCACCGAGTGGGTTCTACGTGGAGCAAAAGATTTACCGTGACTCCAACAGGGAATGTGGTACCAAAGAAGTTCTGTAGAACTCAATAGCCCATGGTTCGCACAACAGCTGAGGACCTAAAAATTGCTCAGTGCTGTTTCTATCATGCCGTTGAAACATACTACAGAGTTATACTGTACTCTCTAGTTCAATAATTTATGCAGTAAAACCCGGATAAGTGTAATGGCTCGGATCCCGGGAATATATCCCACTTATCCGGCTTTTTCGCTTATCAGGCGTGCGGCTATTTTGAAAGCAAAATGAAAAATGTGTTCAGCTAAATGCGCGTAGGTGTAGGTATAGCAGAATACTCTTGAACAAAAAACTGAAAATATGCAAATTAAACTCAGCATGCCGAGAGGAATATTTCTTATGAGGCATTACTCTTATCCATAAGACAGAAGTTTCGCTCAAGAAAAATAACTACTGTAGCAAATAATCTGTTGTCTGGAGAACTTAGCCGACCTTTCTGTTCATCCGGATATTTTTGAATGCATCTCAGAAGTCGGTAAAAAAAAGACTTTGTTGCTGAATTTGTGCCTGGCCTTGAAGAACTGTAAAACAACCTAGAAACAGAGTACTGAGGAAATTTATTAGACTTGGTGTGTACACATCCAGCTTGCGAGAATTATTTGGCTCCGCTTTTAAGGTAGTGACATAGAAAAATGTGTGCGCACTTTTTCTACGGGGGTCTAGGGACCCTTGAAAAAAGCCCCTATACCCCTCAGTTCTGTTTCATAGCTCTCACGTGAATGTAATTCCTATAGGTGCCTGGGGAGGAAAATTTATGTCATCTCTGTTTGCACCTGTTGGGAATCTGAGTGGCTACGTAAATACAGCTAAAGTCAGCAATGGTTAAGGAGTGCGAGGAAATGCGAGGAATAAAAAAATTAAATATACCAGTTACTTATGCACGTGAACGATCTTGATCGTCATGCCTGGCTCTACCTTCCTATGTGAAGAGGGTGCGAAGGCTGTCTGTGTCACAGAAGACCACAAAGCCAGATATCTTCCTGTGTCCTGCCACTAATCTAGGCTTGGAAGTCGTCCTGGCTTGGATGGCATTCGTCCCTCAGGACTCAGTCGACCTGGCGACTGGCGACGGGCTTCCCGGTCATGCAACAGTACCAAGTGGAGTGGGTCTCTTTTTTGGGGGGTGGGGTGGGGTGGGGTGGGCATCTCCCTGTGACCCCACAGGCCACAGGGTGGCACCTTCGTGTGCAATGTGCGTGTATCGTACGCTACGGTGTAAAATCGATGGCCGCCGCATCTGTACCTGTTGGTAGTGATGGTAGTAGCCGAGTCCACCGCCGTTGTAGTACCGGCTGGATGGGAAGGAGGACCCGCCCAAGGCGGCCGGGTAGGAGACAGTGGACGAGTACATGGCAGCGACGGGCAGAGGGAGAACAGAAAAGGAGGCGCGTCCTTAATTAGGCTGAGGCATGATTTTCTTCACCCCAATGTTGGCACGAGAACAGAAGTGTCTCGTCTTGACCTCATGCGCACGTGCACAACTTCTTAAGTTCTGAGAAAGCTCAAGATCTTCTTCGTGTGCAATAAGCTCAGTTTCTAAGGCACAGAATAATTTCTCTATGAACAGAGATCACGCTGTGATGTTTCCTGATAGAGTTTTTTTTGTATTCACCAGCACTTTTTGTAGTTCATGACAGCTCTGCACACTCTTGAGCGCAGTCTATTCCTAGACGTTCTTGCTGCCTCCCTCCTGCTCGAGCTGGCTCTCTCCTATGCAAATGCCACCAGGAGCTGCTGCAATTTCTCACTCCCCCTCCCAAGGTTATAGAAGAAAGCTGCAAGGCTTAACTTTTCTAAGCCCGCCTGGACTGAGCGATGTGACGTTACAAGAGGAGAGTCTTTCACCTCTTCTCTAACGGCGACTGCTTCGATCAAGCCCTCGCCGGCGCGTTCTTAGCATGTATGTTTACCTGATCATCATGCCCACAGTTTGTGCATACGACACTGAACATGGAAGTGTTGTCTGAAGAGCAAAAGCACAGTTGGCATGAAGGAAAGCCTCTTAATTTTTTTCTTGCTCGCATAAGACGTCTGACGCTGCATACGGTTGTCCTGTCACGTAAATTGTACTGTACGACGACCTGGAGTACGTACGAAATGCTGCAGTACGTGTACGTGGGTAGAGTGCTCAAAAGCCTGGAACAGAGCAACACACGATAGTATCGTTTCATTACCTGAACCTGCACGTACGTACAATTTATAATCATGGCATACCTTGGAGTATGATGCTTTGCAGACGATAACTAAATCATCCTTGACACAAACGTCGACGCGTAATCTTTGGACATCACGCAGTGTTCTCCTAATCCTATGATGAATCCCCTATCCGGAGAGTTCTTGCACATGGACACCACGTGAGCGGTGGAGTTGGAGGACATCTGAACATGCACGCTACGAACACCACCGAAATCAAGAGTCAACATCGTTATTGCGATGATACTCGAGTCTTTGAGGTACTCCACTAGCAAGAGGTCGTCAGTCAGGCACTCCATCACCGCGCACGTAGGTGGTGGTACAGATGGCGTACCCAACCAGCTGACCAACCTGACTTACTAAATAATTCTCGTACTGTGAAGGTTTAACTTAACATGTTATAAAGTGCGAGGGCTGTATGTACGTCCGTCTGTGGGTGTCCGTCCGTCCAGCATTCGCGCAAGGACCGCATGAATGTCTGTCAGACACACCCACACATAGCGGTTGATATTTTTGCCACACCTCATACCCAACGAAGTGGGTAGCGCGCAAGCGGTTCTACCAAGTAAACAATGGGTCTTAATCGTCCATACTCTCCTGGGACTCGTGACGGTCACTCGTCCAGCGACTATAGCAAGTGCCGGGGGCGTCGGGATAGATCTGTTTGAAGAGAGAGCATTCGTTAGCATTGTTTACATCTGCGTAAATTTTAGATAGCGAACATCGAGGCTCATACTTTTGTTTACACGCTTGTTCGCGCACACAGTGGGGATCGCAAAAAACGTTCGGCAAAGCTCTGTCTAAAAAGAGGAAACGGGGGGAACGGGAACGGTGCAATGGAGGAAGATGGTCACGGTCATGAAGAACGGCACGAGCAACTGCATGAGGAAGAATGAGACAGCAGAAGAGGTCAACAAGTTTTTTGATTCATCAGGACATTCTACAGGGTGCACCATATTTAGGATCCGCTATAAAGTAACTCATAACTCCATCATGTCAGCTTGCTATGAAGAAATATTTACAGCAAAGAAAAGAGAATTATGTTGCGGTCAGTGCCAATGACTTAGACAGCCTGAAGAAGTACAGGCTTATCACAAAAAGCAAACAACGAAAACAACTCAACAATCCACAGCTCGCTAATTCAGGGAGGTTGAGAGATTAAAGGGAATCGGTGGCCCTGATCAACTCGGAGGCTCATGTGTCTCTCAAATAGTGATCGACCGAACTTCATGTTCGGCAGCATCGGTTAGTTCCGTCTCGTTCGATGAAGGCCACCGAGCGAAACATATAAATCCAACTGGATTTCCGGCGAAGTCTAACCAAGTTATTTTGTCGCAAGACCACTTTTTTTAGAAAAGAATTACGGAAAATTGACAAGAGTGAAGTTTTGACTGTCTATTTTATACTGATTATGCCCTCTATGACTTCAAAATCTACTGACTGACTGTAAAAAGACCACTGAAAGACCTCCCAGACCTGCGTCACACTAGGGTTTTTAAAGTGCTCAGAGCTAATCGAACATTTTCAGTGAAAGTTGCTTTGTTGAAATTCAAAGTCTCTACTTAGTTGGCCAGCGTTGGTCAGAGTCGCATGCGTCGACATGAACAAAAATATTGTAGTCCCCGTACACAGAACTCTCTTGTTCGTCACTTGCACGTTTGCGTGTCTCTTTTTCCGGCGGGACTTTGGTGTCCCGGAGGCTCCTGCAGCGAGGTAACGCTGGCCAACCCGTCGATGAGGACAACGCACCCTGGAGGCCGAGGAAATGGTGCTTCTCGTTTCTTAAATGCACTGGTTGTTATGAGAAAACGAACGAAGCCTTTGTCAAGACGCTGGTGGTACCGGCCTCCAAATTTCCAGGAACTCTTAGAGTTTGATTATGCTCGAGAAAGCTTGAGGTTTGAGAAATTTGGACTCGTTACATTCAAGTAGCGCTGCAAACTTGTCAGAGCTGCTACTGCAAGGTATTTGTTGGTTTCGAAGCTTGCGTATGCGTAATTTATGTCATGCAGTGCGTAAGTATTTGCGTACCGTTGGGATAGAGAACTGCATTGCGTAGGTAGCTTGCACTGCAGGCTCAGTATTGACTTCTTACTACGAGGGAACCACTTGAACATATGAATGTGGCATGATGCCCCAAAATTTGTGATGTGAGCTCAGAGCGCATAAGCGCAAGCGTAATAAGCGTGTTCCAGAATAAACCGAGTTCCTCTTTGCATCAAGTGATCAAGTGTATCAAGCGTTCGACCCCAACAACACCTGAAGCTGTGTGCTTTTGAAGTGTTCTGTTGCACACCTGCCTTTAAGAGCTTTTGGTGTGGCTTGTGCTAAAAATCAGCTGATTTGATGGGAATACGTCTAAAGATCATCACAAAATGTTTGCATCTGAAGGTGGCCATATGGCGCGACACGGAGAGAGAGAAGTCCGGTTTAAGCTCGAACGCCCCTCGCATGTACTAGTACTCGTATGTGTATGCACGTATACTTGTGAACATTAAAGGCTTAGTTACTGTTTATTAACCATTATGCATCCCAGTCAATTACTGCGACATGATGTGCTACATAAATATCGCCCTTCATGGCAGGGCGCACGCTCGAAAACTATCCAAGCATACAAGCATTGCATGATAATCTCAGAAGTTGCGCATCCTAGTCAATTCTTGCGACATGATGAATAACCGACAAACAGCATGATGACTAAGTAACTAACACAGGTTAAGACTTATAGAATGCAGACATGCCAACTTTTGAGCCTGAGATGGGCGACGGAGGCAGGTGTATATGCAAAAATTGCGGGAGTTCGTGGCCTAAAGACACCCATTCTGGTTGATTAGTAACACGTGATTATCAGCTTTTACTGGAATGTTAGCCCGTCGCCGTCAATTCATTCACTTCCCGCAACGCCTGATCTTCCCAATAGCGACCAAAGGACAAGTCTGAGTACACTTAGGGGAAAACACATTACACACTTGCTTGCGACAAGGTCATAAACGTACTATACGTGCCATGTTTATAAAAATCATCGCTTCTGGGAAGGCCATGAGCGGGAAGACATTTATCTGCTCACAATCTAGCACACATTCAATCATCGTTACACGTATGGAGAATTGGGGAAGGGTGTGGGGACGTTTCACTCTTCTCTCTTGGGCAGGTCCTCGAACCTGGTGACTTTCTTGACGGCGCCTCCGGACGAGGAGGACGAGGATTTCCTCTTCGCCGTGGACAATGCAGAGGGACCGGGATGCGGCAGGGAGAATTCAGATGGAGTCGACTGCGAGAGGAAAACGGGAAGGAAAAAAACAGTTTCACTTTCATAGTCGAAGTCTTTTGTTATGGGTTTGCTCACGTGGACGGCATCTAAGTATTAACATTGACTCTCTAGCCCAAGACGCCGCCATGCGACACACTAATGTAGTCAGTGTTGCAGTAACTTACGGGCTGTTGCTGCCTCAACGTCCCCGTACCCGATGGAGGAGCAATGTCCACGAGGCCGGTGACGTCCACAGTCGTTCTGTCCTGCGGGCGCAAGAGTTCCGAGGGCCCACGTCCAGGTGCTGAGGCTTTCCATGAAGAAGTGGAAGAGGCTGTCGAGATCGACACTTCTGATTGAGCGTGTCTGCTTTGATGCTAACGAAAGGTAAATCATACCTTGTCTCTCAGATTCGACGAGTGAAACAGAGGGGAGTGGAGGTGGTGGAGGTGGAAATTCGGGCGCGTCCGCTGCAAACAGGGAAGTAGAGGCATCACCTACTTGTTCTCACAAGTCAGGTTCACATGTGTCACTCCACAAAGCATCATAGGGAGATCTGGACTGGGCCAAACCGTGCTACGAAAGTCTTTCTTTCAACCTCACTTTTCTAGAAATAATTAGAGTAGCTACTTCGTCGTAACATTAGAAGAGGAGCTTCTAGTGACTCTCTCGAAGGACTAATAGGAGTCGGTGTTTTGACTGTGCAGTATTTCATGGTTCTCTTTTGTTCAGATTTCTCATGACGAGGCCAAGTCAAAGGTTGAGTGAACTGATGAAGCTCCAAAGTGCTGTATAGTGTGTAAGAATACCTATGGCATATAACCAAGACTGACGTAGCCTGCATAAATACCTTCTCTCGGCATCGGACTCCGTCTAAGACCTCCCCTCCTGCTCGGCACCATGGCTGCCGCTCCGAGCTCAGGATTAAGGCCTTCCCTTGACTCATCTCCTGAGACCCTCTGCAGGAAGCCTACCCTCTTTGAGCTCACCTGCCCAGTTGCCACGTTGCCAAAGCCCAAGACGTGGTGTTTACCCTCACCCATCCTACCCACCACCCTCTCTCCGGTAACCTCTCTCTGCTGTAGCGTCAGCTCCTGAAATCGCATCTCCTGCTTCCTTTGCACCGCCTCTTGCTTCTGTTTCCACTCCTCCATCCTCTTGTCAGCTTCCTCCTGCCGTCGCGCAGCTTCTTGCTGGGCTTCACCAATTACCTGGATGGTTGGCGGGCCCTGAGGGGAAGATGCATCCAGGACCATTTCTTGTCTTCTCATCTCAGCGAATCTGTCTCGCTGTCTCGCCTGACGTTCTTGAATCTGACTTCGCATCAGGGATTGAGCTCTCCTCTCCTCTTCTTCCCTGGTTACTTGTTCCTGTCTCAGCATCTCCTCCCTTCTCTTGCTCTCCTCCATGTGACGCTCCATCATCTTCATAGACTCTTCCTGAATTTTCTTCACTTCCCTCTGGATCATTTCTTCCCTCTCTGCATTGAGCTGTTGGGCTGATTTGGCAAAGCCTAATTTCACTTCAGACTGCTGAATGACAAAATCTTCATGTCTTTTCAGAGCCTCTTGCTTTCGTTGCTGACCAGCCTTTTTGGCTTCTTCTATCTGTTGAGTCTTTGTTGACCTTGCCTGTTGAAATGACTGTGCTTGACTTACAGCAGAGACACTATGAGTGGCTTGGGTCATGGACTTCTGTTCCTGAAAGGCTGAAACTGCTGCTTTTACGGCTCCTTTCCCCTTTTTCTCCTTTTCGAAAAATTTGCTCACAAGAGCAGTTTGCTTCTCCATTTTCTCTCTGTCAGCTTGAGGTGGCCCATAACTCTCAAGAAGAGGGAGCTTTGGATCCGACGCTTTCTTTTGCAAGAACTTGAATTCCTGGCGCTCTTGGTGCTGAACAGAGAGAGACTTTTGTTGTGCCACTGGCCGTGTAAATGATCTCGCTGAAGTGGGACCCCTTGGGTAGGCATGTTTGCTGTCCACATCATATACAGGCTTGGTGAGTTCTTTCTTCTCGTGAGCTAAGACAAAATCATGTCCATAACCACTTTCTCTGAATTCAATGTCATACACAGGAGCGGTTAAGTTTTTTAGTTCAATCAAATGTTGATAGATCTCTGAGAAGTGATGATCCTTTTCTATGTCGTACACTGGCCCAGTCAGCTGTTTCAGATCAGTCACTTGTTTAAGAATCTCTTGATAATGGTGATTGCTTTCAATATCATAGACAGGACCAATCAATGTCTTAAGTTCAGAGAAATGCCTTTCTATTTCTTTATAGTGATGTGTACTATCCACTTCATACACAGGGGCAGTAAGAGATCTTAGATTAGTGAAGTGTCTCTCAATCTCATTGAAATGGTGCTCTCGCTGTAAGTTGTAAACTGGACCAACAAGCACTGTGAGATCAGGGGGTATGATTTTTGGAGGAATGAAGTGATGTGCATTGTCAATGTTGTAAACACGACCTGTCAGAGTCTCTAGCTCAGCCATGTGAACATTAATTACACTGAAGTGGTGCTCTTTTTCAACATCATATATGGGGCCACTCAGCTGCTTCAAGCTTTCAATTTCCCTCATGACACCTTGGTAGTGGTGATTACTCTCAATGTCATACACAGGAGTCACTAATGTCCTAAAGTCAATGAAGTGCTTATCTATCTCCTGATAGTGATGCTGACTCTCAATGTGATACACAGGCCCAGTCAAAGACTTCAAGTCATGCAAATGTTTCATTATCTCATTGAAATGATGCTCTCTTTCTAGTTTATACACAGGGGCAGTCAGTACCTTATTATCAGTCACTTGTGCTTTTAGGGGTATGAAGTGATGCTTATGGTTGATGTTGTACACGGGACCAGCTAGAGTCTGCAGTTCCAACATGTGCTTTTGAATTTCTCTGAAATTGTGTTCCTTTTCAACATCATAAACTGGACCTGTGAGTTGCTTCAAAGCCTCAACTCTTTTTAATACTTCTTGGTAGTGATGGTCACTCTCAATGTCATAGACAGGTCCAACTAATTCTTTGAGTGTGGTGAAATGCTTAGCTATTGCTTGAAAGTGATGTTGACTCTGCACCTCATAAACAGGACCACAAAGAGTCTTCAGACTTGAAAGGTGTCTAATAATCTCATTGAAGTTATGCTCTCTTTCAAGTTGGTAGACAGGACCAATGAGTGATTTCAAATCTGACTGTTGCACCTTCAAGGGAATAAATTGGTGAGAACTGGCAACATCATATACTGGACCTGTCAGGGACTTGAGCTCTGCAACATGTTTCTGAATTTCCTCATAATGGTGATGCTTTTCAACCTCATATACTGGACCACTTAACTGCTTCATATGATCAATGGCTTTCATGATTGCTTGGTAGTGATGATTGCTTTCAATGTTATAAACTGGACCAACCAATGACTTCAGCTCCAAGAAATGCCTTTCAACTTCCTGGTAATGATGTTTGCTGTCAATATTGTAGACTGGTCCGCTCAATGTCTTCAGGTCAGAAAAGTGCCGTTCAATTTCATTGAAATGATGCTGCCGGTCAAGTTGGTACACAGGACCAGTCAGCAACTGATTGTCAATAGAAGGCAACCTGGCAGGAATAAAGCTGTGCTTGCTGTCAGTTTGATACACTGGAGCAACTAAGGTTTTCAGTTGAGCAAGATGTTCCTGGATTTCAGAATAGTGATGTTCTTTTTCCACATCATACACAGGACCAGAAAGTTCTCTTAAAGATTGAACCTTCTTCACAACCTCTTGAAAGTGGTGGTGACTCTGTGTATCATATATTGGCCCTACCAGTGCTTTCAGGTCAGATAGATGCCTATCAATCTCTTGGTAGTGGTGAGCATTATGGATGTCATAAACAGGCCCTTGCAATGTTTTCAAATCACTGACATGTCGTATAATTTCATTGCAGTGATGTGCTCGTTCCAAGCTATAGACAGGGCCGCTCAAAACCTTCAAGTCAGTAGGTTGCACTTTTGGAGGCACAAATGTATGCTTCTGTTCAACATCATATATTGGGCCCACTAGTGATTTCAGCTCATTCATGTGCAATTGTATCTCAGCAAAGTGATGCTCCTTCTGAACATCATACACAGGTCCACTTAATTGCTTCAGGCTTTCCATTCGCTGTGTTATTTGCTGGTAGTGATGACTACTCTCTATGTTGTAAACAGGACCAACCAAACTTTTTAGATTAGACAAATGGCGTTCAATTTCTTGATAATGGTGTTTACTCTCAATTTCATACACAGGGCCCTGCAATGAGGTGAGATCATGAATGTGTCTGGAGATCTCACTGAAGTGATGATCACGTTGCATGTGATACACCGGTCCAACAAGTGATTTTAGGTCTGTTCCCTTAGGTGTGGCCGGCATAAAGCTGTGCTTGCTGTCAATATCATACACTGGGCCAATCAATGTTCTTAGCTCATCCATATGTTGATGAATCTGAGAGAAGTGGTGATGCTTTTCAACTTCATAGATGGGACCTCTCAGTTCTTTTAAGACTGACACTTTGTTTACAATCTCTTGATAGTTGTGATCATTTTCAATGTTATAAACTGGGGCAATCAAAGATTTTAGGTCTGATAAATGTTTCTCAACATTGGCATAAAGGTGTCTGCTCTCAACCTCATACACTGGCCCCTTCAGGCTACTCAAGTTGCTAAAGTGGCGAGATATCTCATTAAAATGGTGGTCCCGTTGCATGTCATATACTGGACCAACGAGAGTCTTCAGATCAGTCTCTTTGGGG
>JAAUXU010084881.1_pt1 | contig 17209 bp, 18 predicted proteins | sample 7278151 | NCBI WGS metagenome assembly JAAUXU01 (sample SAMN14350113, study PRJNA611818) | marine sediment metagenome | isolation source: surface marine sediment (1.8m) | place: French Polynesia: Moorea | collected 2018-08 | reverse complement strand
CAGGCTCCTCGTGCACTCCTCCTCTCTTGTGTCAGCTTTTGTGATGGTGGACCTGAAGCTGGGCGGTGTCATCATGCAGGAATTCCGCGCTGACTCATGCGGTGGACGCCGGGTGGGAAGTTGCGTGACTCCGTGCGGTTCCTTCGTATTTGCCGGCGGTGCCGCTGGTGACGTCTATGTCTTTGACACCGACACAGGCGAGCAGAAACACGTGTACACGGAGGCGGTGTCATCGCCCACGAAGGCAGTCGCGGCGTCGCCTGTCCACACCATCGCGTTCCACCCTCACGATCATATCGTGGTGTTTGGTGCGTTAGGCAGACAGGGATCTCCGGTCTGTGTGTACAAATATAAGAAAGAATAGGATTACAAGGATATCACAGACTTTGTGTTCTTCAAGGGTGTTGTCGTTGCTACTTTTGCTAGGAGAATGCCTGTATCTATGTAAGTTTTGTATGAATGGAGTGTCCGAACAGGAGTTCAATTCTTACTGTTGCATGTATGGTAAAATATCCAGTAGTTGAGTGGATTTGAATGAAAGAACCCGCTGCGGTTGTTAAAACTTCTCTCCCCTCCTCTTGCCAGAGATAGCTCTGGTCAAAGAAGTACTGTACAGCTATTCCCAAGAGGCTTACCTATACCTATTGCATGGCCACCTATGGTCTGTGTAATGTGGTAAGGGGAACTTTGGGCCTCGATTTCGGCCTCAAAACAGCCTCAAATGTAAGGTGTGGCGGGATCAGTTTCAAGCTTGTGATGTTTAGCGTCTGCCGACCGAGTTTGGTGACGATCGGTGCGGCCATAGCCTGACAGACAGACCTACACACACACACACATACACAGACGTACATACGACGACTTTGCTTTATATATATAGATTTTGTTTCGGTCTGACATCGTCATTGCGGCTGTAACCTTCAAAGTCAGTGCGACGGAGACCGAACAAGGTCAGCTGGGACTACGCAGACTCCATGACTCGGTGGACATTGTACACTCATTGTGTATTGGCACATCAAATCGTTCGTATACATCATTTGGAGTCATTTGACACTCTTCTCACTTTGCAAAGTAGAAAGGAAGTACTATTTGTTGTTCCATAGACAGTGGGAGAAAGTAAGATACTGGAAGCACCATCAAATAAGGGTATCATGGATTCAAATCATGGTGAGGTCATCATAAACGTTTTTGGTCGTGCTTTTGTGCGTTCCTTTCTCTCATCAAATGTGTTCACCAGTCCTTCTTGATCTCGATAGTCCACTCCCACTTGAGGTGCTCCTTCTTGTCGTCGTCTGTGAAGAGAGAGTGGACGTGATAGGAGCCCCTGCCAGTCATACCCGATGGAGCGTCCTCGAACGGAGTGAGGTAGCTGTGGAGTTCCATCTTAGGCGCATACGAGCCCACCATGTGAATCATCTTGTCCACTAAAAAAGAACCACGCCAATACAGTAGTGTCAGTACCATAGATGACGACTTTGTAGCACGTACCAGTGACTCCCATGCGACTTGTCTTTTGAACGTACTTCAGTCCGGTGACGATCTCTCTCTGAACTAAGAAGTCTATACGAATGCGGAACTGGATGCCCTCTTTGATCACAAACACCTGGAGAACGAGATAAGTTTAGGCTTTGCCAAGACAATGGAAGAAAAAGACGGTTCAAGACTCCATTGACGTTGTAACTAGTAGCAGTAGCTGAAAAAGAACATCCAGCATTGGTTGTGCTCGGTGCGCGTGTTGAAGTTGAAGCCAAACTCCACTGTGCTCCACACGTCTACTTTAACCATAAACACAACTGTCAATGGCAGCAATTGAATTGTACCAACTCCCAAGAATCACCGTCTTCTTGATCTCCTTTAGGTCTCCAGTAAGGTCGATGTGCCTGTCGTCTCTTCCTTCTGTGATAAGCGTCAGCCGCTTCACGATAACATTCCGCGAGTCGTCTGGCTCCACCACCACGCTGCCTGTGCCGGCTACCGCCGACCCCAGCAAGGTCTCCTTGTACTTGACCAAGTCCAAGTCGTCGGCGTCCTTGCTCACGATCTCGTCGATCGTCGTTTCGGCCGGCGCCTTGTAACAGCTCTCCGGGTCCAGCGCACCGGCTGAGCCGGCGCCCTCGTCACCGGCGGCGCCGCTGCTGGAGCTCCCGGGACGATCGTCGCTCATGGTGTCAGAGGTGGGGCGGATAAGGGACAGGAAGGACGGGAAGAGGACACTCGGAGTGCAGTCGGAGGACTCTTTTATCGCTCTTCTTTTTGTAAAACTACTGCTTCGGTTCAGCCTAGAGCCAGTACTACTACGAGCGACGTGTGACTATTTGAAATGTTACCAACGGCACCCAACGCTAAGTTGCCACCAGTTGAACGAATGTGTGCGGCTTAGAGTGACTCTATGACGGACTTAAGTGACTGGAATAGCACCCATTGTCACCGTTCAAAAACAGGGGCAACGAGCATATGAAGAATGCTGTGAAGACGTGACTCATGACGCAAGAATGACTTCAATGCATGACCACTTGCAAACGCGTCAAGCTTGAAAGCTTAACCGAATGAAAATCCTTTCTTTCATCCAGAAAGTCACAAATGGTGGTTTTGATTTCGCATGAGAGCTACCAAGGTGGCATTGACCCACTGTATCAGGGTATGAATTCGCCACTGGCCACAGGATGCCGCCGCCGTCGTCCAAGTTGCAGCTAAGCACTGAGCTGAAGCTGATCGTGGAGGGGGCGAAAACCTCCACGAGCAGACTGTGACCAACAGAGGAGTCGAGTACATAGAGAACGCTCTCAAATCATACGACTACTACAGCTGACGTCTGTTCGAGAACGCTTCTGTCAGCTGGGCCGTGCTGGGGAAAAGATGGGTGACCCATGCCGTACGTGCCTGGATACGCTGCTGCTTCTCTCAAGGACGCCTAGCTGACAGGGAGCGTCTGCCATAGACTAGCCTCCTCTGTGATCTGGGACCACCACGGACAACACTCAGGGCGTCGCCGCCGCCTCGAAGGCGAGCAAGGGCAGCTCCGGCCGTGTCTGCCACGATGCTGACTGCTGACTCGCTGAACTGACTCAGGGACAGACAAGAGAAGAAAGAGTGACAGACATAAAAAGGTCCTACGCCTCAATTCTCACTCAGCGACAAAGACCTCTGTCGTCTTCACTATGGGGATCTTCGGGAATACGCCCAGCCCCTTTGAGCAGGACATCGGTGAGAGGATGTTCGCTACTTTCAAGTAGTAGGTCCACTGGACGTCCTTTTTACTTTCAGAGAAAATCACCAATGAGAAGAACACGTCCGAGGACTGGGGACTGATCATGGACCTCTGCGACCGCGTAGGGGCTCACCGCGACGGGCCCAAGGACTGCCTCAGGGTCATCGTCAAGAGGCTCCACAACCCCAACCCTCACGTTGCTCTTCAGGCTATTACGGTAAGAAATGTACTCTTTTTCTTGACGCTGGAATCTTGTCTCTACTCCCAAATCAGTTGCTGGACGCCTGCGTGAACAACTGCGGTAAGAAGTTTCGCTTGGAGGTCGCCTCTCGCGAATTTGAACAGGAGTTCAAGAAGCTCTTGTCAAAGTCTCATCCGCGCGTCGCCGAGAGGCTCAAGGCTATGCTTAAGAAGTGGTCCGAAGGAGACTTCAAGGGCGATCCGCAGCTCAATCTCATTCCCAGCATCTACTCCGCCCTCAAAAGGGATGGCGTCGATTTTGACACCTCTGATCACCAGCAGGTAGTGTTCTAATACGACACTGACTGAACGTGCGATTGACCTCAGTTGAGTTGGACACATTGTCTTAAGACTTTTAGCTTTTACAGGCCAAGTCGCGGCCGGTTTCCAAGGACCCGAACGTGGTCTCGAGCGAGCAAGAGGAAGAGGACATCGCTAAGGCAATCCAGATGTCGCTTCAGGAGACGAAGGCGTCGGCCCAGACTAAGGCCCAAGCGGCGCAGGGTGGAGGAGGCGCCGGCGGCGGCGCCAAACAACAACTTTACCCTACCAACATCCTCGTGGGGAACGGCGCCGCAAAGACGCCGGAGGACGAATTCAAGGAGCCCATGAAGGCTCGTGCGCTCTACGATTTCGAGGCTGTTGAGGACAATGAACTGACGTTCAAGGCTGGAGAAATTGGTGAGATCTTCTTTCACTGTGGCAACGTTATCGTAGGTGAAAGAAAAAAAAGTGTGTCCTTTACAGTGATCATCATCGACAACAGTGATGCAAACTGGTGGAAAGGGTCCAATCACCGCGGGGAGGGCCTCTTCCCGGCCAACTTTGTCACCACAGACCTCGAAGCTCCCAGCGGCAAGGAGGAGAAGCAACAACGACGTCGGTCAGTTCAGTTCAGTGACTCTGTGGAGGTGATCAAGACCCAGGGTGAAGAGACTGGAGCCGGCAGGTCTGCTGCAGAGGCCACCGCATTGGGACCGGTGGCCATCGACGAGTCCAAGATCGACAGTGTGTTGAACATGCTTCACGATGCCGATCCGACCACCTCGGAGATGGATCCACCAGAGCTGGTTTCCAGTGAGAATCACGTGAATGCGATGGGTCCGCTCATTGACCAAGAGCTGGAATGCGTGGATCGGAGACTGGCTCAGCTCACGCGCCTCAGCACTGAGCTGGTGGACGCGCTGAATCTGTACCACCAGCTTATGAGGGATACTGCGATGGCGTCGCACATGATGGCGGGGCCACCCATGCCGAATCAGTACGGTGGAGTCGTCGCAGCCGCCGCGGCCGGGGGTGGCAACGCAGGCGCCCCGCAGCACTACATGATGCAACAGCCGCCGCCCACTATGACTGGCTACATGCCGCCGCCTCCTCCTCATCAGCAAGCCATGCAGCAGCACCATCAATCACTTCCAACCTCGTCTGATGCTGCAGCAGCGGGGGTGGTGGCTCAACCACCACCTGCCACTGGCGTCACAGATCCTTATTCATACTCGAGCGGGGCGCCACAGCCCATCTACTCGTCGCCAATGACCAACATGGGATCGAATACGATGCCAGCGAACTATCAGCAGGTGAAGATTAGGTGACTCATGGGTAGCATAAGCATCTTAATCACTAATCATTCTTCCCACAGAATGGATATCCTTACCCTGTGATGGGGCAACCAGGATTGGGACCGCCGCAGCCGCTGCCGCCGCTACCGCCGCAGCCGCAGCCGCAGCCGCCGCAGTCTGTAGAGGCGACCGCAATATATTCGGACTAGAATCTTTTCCCCTTCATCTCCCCGTCAGCCTAGTATGTTTTATGTTAAAGAGGCACTGTGCACATGTGTGTGGCCATGAACATCTTGTACAATCAATCAGGCTCATGTCCGTCATGAGGCGAATTCAGTAATACAGCATTCGATCGCAGCGATATGTCTCCCCTCGAGACAATAGAACACGAGGGAAAGACGTTGGCAAGGCAGGGGGGGCGTCGTGTACGTATGGAGCCAGTCCCTGGTGCCGCCGAGGCTCTCCTTCAGTACGTAGCAGGAGAAATTGGCTTCACTCTGCCGATAGAGAGAGAAATGACGTCACTGGTGTCGTCTCCTCACTTCTGGGAACGTGAGATTCTCCCTCCAGACGCTCCTTGGAAGGAAATTCCCGCATAAAAGGTACCTGAGACCATGAACGCCATGGCAATCGAGCTCCGACCTTCCGGGAATCAAGATCCGGACATGGCTGCTGAGCTATGCGACTTGAAATGCCACTGCCAGCAGTGCGAGCTAGACCCGTACTTCTACGTGATCCTCACGTCTTTGTGATTACTGCGGCCTCCGGGGTATTCCCCAGCCACAACGACTCGGTAAAGATCTTTGTTGCTACCTGCGACGGAGTCGCCGGAGCATGACGCTTTCAAGAGACGACGAACACTGAGTGAGTGCAGACGAACAAAACCCCTCAGATCGTTCCAAGCAAGATTGTTGCTCCGAACCGCAAGAAGTCATGAGAGAGTCTTTGTTACACTTTGAGAACATGTCCACGTTCGTCCTAGTCGTAGCGTTTTTGATCTTGTCTGCAGCACAAGAACAAGAGGACGGCTTCCGAGCACGGCGTCAGATCTCTTTCGGCGGCTCCAGGAACAGGCGTCCCGCCGCAAATAATAGAGGAGGCCCCCGTCGCGGCGGCGGGGGAGGCAGCGATGGCGCAAGTGGAGAAGGAGGCGCAGCCGCCGCTCAGAGTCTAGCAGACATTCTAGGCGATGGGGACGACGAAGATCTCATCAGCACCAGGTTCTTTGGAGGAAGTTCTTCAGCGACTCCACGGCTGCAGGGCAATTTCTGCACGACGCCGCGCGGTGGTGAAGGCGTGTGCAGCTTCATCACAGAGCCGCAGTGCGACACGGTGTTGGAGCGCATCAGAACGCGGGGAGTCACCAGAGGGCTCATCCGATATTTGCGCCGCGCAATCAGGTCTCCTTGTGGCTTTGACCGTTCCGATTACACGCTTTGTTGTAGCACCGCCAACCGCGGTACCGCCACCACGAGAAGACCTTTCATCACCACGAGGAGGACAACGCGTCGGACGACGAGAAGGCCATCTGGATCTTCGGGCTGCGGATTTTCACCTTTCTCCACTCGCATTTTCGGCGGAGAGGAGGCGGCCGTGGGAGCGTGGCCTTGGATGACCGGCTTGGGCATGCCCGACGCCACTGACGGGTTCAAAGTGGTTTGCGGTGGCGCACTCATTGACTCAACGCACATACTCTCTGCTGCTCATTGCTTCCCCAATGGAGGTAACCCAGCCATCACCCACGCACGCCTGGGCGAACACGACATCAGCCGCACCAACGACGGCGGCCCAACCGTGGACTCGCGAATCGCTCGAGTGCGCGTCCACGAAAATTACTCTAACTTCACGCTGAAGAATGACATCGCCCTGGTTACACTGTCGTCGCCGGTGAGGTTGTCGGAGCGCATCAGTCCGGTGTGCCTCCCCAACGGGCTGACGGGGACAGACTTGACATCCAGGGGCTCCATGACCATCATTGGATGGGGCTCGACCACATTTCGCGCATCCGCGGAGAAGGCGCTGATGCAGGTGGGTTGGTCGGTATGGAACAGGTCATCTCGAGATCTTCGACATCTCCTAGCTTGGCCATGTCACATTTATCAGCGTCATCATGGTACCTTAATGTGTCCATGATACCGTAGGCCCCCATCAACCTGGTGCCGACGAGGACCTGCCAACAGGCCTACGCCAGCACCCGCGTGACCATTGGGTCATCGGATCAGCTGTGCGCCGGCAACGGCAGTACGGACACGTGCACGGGCGACTCCGGAGGGCCGCTCCTAACTAATGTTGGTGGACGCTGGACCATCGCGGGCGTCACCTCGTTCGGCGTCGAGTGCGGAAGGGCGGACTTCCCAGGCGTGTATACTAGGGTGGACAACTTTTTGGACTGGATCGCCAGAAACGTGTGATGCATGAAACATTTCAATTTTGCATTCGATTTCTCTCAGGAATCGTGCTGGAAACTGATATAACATCTATAACTACGGCTTTAACACGGCGAAAAGAAAAACAACAATTTCAATAGACTATACTGAAATAACAACAGGGCCAAAGAGTCTAGATTGACTTCTTGGACTCGACTAGGTTGCTCTCCTCTTTGTCTTTGACTTCTGCAAGCAGTTGCTTGGACGAGATCTGCTGCGTCTCCAGAAAAGCGGCCACGACAGGAGGGCACTCAGACGGCCTCTCTAGCCCGAACTCGTCCAGCATCAGCTTGGGTATGTCGCAGTTGACTGCAGTGTTCTTGCAGAGGGCAACAGTTCGAATGAAGCCGTCCCTTAGAGTTACAAACCTGCAAGACTTCGCATGTTCATCACTTGGGATGCTGGCATGGATCATCCTTCCTCACCTTTGCTCAAAATACAGGGAGCGCTCGTCGAACCACACGAGCTTGGTGACCAGCTTGTAGGGCTGCAAGAAGTCGATGGACCTACGGAATCTTATCATTGACGCGTGCTGGACGACGTGGACGCCAGACATCCTGGACAGGTGGCGGGACAAGCCGCCGCGAAAGTAGAAATCAAACCGACCAAAGTCCATTTCCCTGTGGTACCGTCCATTGTTCATGTGACAAAAGTAGTCGACGTCCGTGGGCGCGCAGAAGGAATAGAGAACGCTCTCGCCGCCGTCCCTTACGCTGATGGGCTCGCTGAACAGTGACACCAACTTGACGTAGGCCAGGCGCAAGAACCAGAACACGTCGAAGAACACAAACGGGAGAGGAGCAGCCACCCACAACCACGACGGATAAGACGACAACATCCCTATGGGCTCGCACCTCCTCTCCTCGTTCTCTTGCACGAGACACGACCAAGTCGATCTGCCCCTTTGCCTGTCTCTTGGCTCGCAATGGTTGCCGCAACGGTCACGCAACCACGACCATCCTTGATGAACAGTTCGAACCGTTCACGTACAGAGCGTAGAATGGAATCTCCCATCGTTCAGCCTCTTCACTTCTCACGTTCCTCGTGAGCGATTTCGCAATCTTAAGCTTTAGGATTAGCAAATAGTGACGAAGTCTCAGGTTTCCATTTGAGCGCTCTTTGTTTGCCCAAGTGCACCACGCACACGTGCTTGAAGTGAAGGACTTTTATCATCGTCACAGGAAGATGAGTCTACACTAACCCTCCTGTCGAATCCGCGATGATGCACGAGTGTTGCGCGATGAGGATTTCAGTGGCTCGAGGCGATGCATTGCAGGCACTGGTGGCCGCGGCGGCGGAGGGGGCCGCGCCGCCCTTGCCGGCTTCCACCTCCTCCCTCCCTCCCTCCCTCCCCCTTTTTACTCCCTCTTCGTGCGCACAAAGGAAGGAAGCACGAGCACCTTGAGGATCGTTCGCGGGCAGGTTGCTCGCCTGCATGTGAACAAGAAACAAGCGCAGACAACCTTTTTACCGTACGTCAATCCACGAGTTTTAATTCTAACTGAGAGAGTAAAAATAATAGGGAAATATCTGCCGCTGGGACAGAAATAACGGGAAATGGCACACGTAACAGAATTGTTTTGTTGGTTCTCTGAAAAACGAAGGTGAGATAATTCATGGTTCTCCGAGTTCCTGGCTCCCGGAGAGCAAACGACAGAGGGAGAAAATCACTTGGCCCGCGGGGCCGTCGCTCGTCTCGTCGCCACTGCTGCTACCTTGCGTGTGCCTCCTCCTCGCGCTGCAATTACGCGCATGAGTCATCGCTCCGGCCTCTCCCAGCGACGTCTACACGTACGTACAGATTCGCTCCGCCGACGGCCGACGCGTACTGAAGCGCGCCCTCGAGGTAAAAGGAAGTAAGAGGGATTCACGTTCAGACTCCTGCACTCTTTGGACAACGGAACCGTGGTCCGGGCTCTGAGGAAATTCATCCAGCGAAGGATCGACCGGTCGTTCTTGAGATCGCCGGCAAAGGGGCAAACAACAAGGGCTTTCTCGCTAGCACCCGGAAGGGTCGAAACTTTCTTCCTCTCTTCTCCGCGACGTTCGTAGTCTCGCTAGAGCCGGGGGGCCGGGGCGTGGCAGAGGAAGAAAGCCTGACGAGAGCCGTGAGAGAGATCCTGAAGGGGGAGAAAGAAAAGCCGGTACAAGAAAAGTGAAGGAGGTCACCGTCAGCTCTGCTCTCGCCACCCCCCTAGACCGCTCCCCTTCGCCCGACGAAGATGGCCGCGAAGATCGAGGAGGTGAAGAGCCCGCTGTTGGCCTACACCCTGCTCTTCTGCGTCTTCTGGCTCGTCACCGCCTGGCTCGACAACTTCTGCCTGTCCTTTGTTATTGCTGTTGCTTTGGGCTTCACACTCGACCTCCTGGCGAAGTATGTCACCAACGAGCGCTACCTCGGTCTTTTTTCCGCCGTCGTTGGTGAAGAGGTAAGAGTGGAGGAGCGGCGACAACAGGAGGAACAGGCAGATTTCTACGACCGTCCCCTTCCGCCCGAACCCGAAGAGCCTGAGTATGAGGAAGGTGAAGACGAGGAGCAGCAAGTTCGCCTTCTGTCAGAGAATGAGACCAAAAAGGATCTAAAGGATCCACAGAATCTTGAGCATCCAAAGGATCTCGAGGATCTAAAGGAACTTGAGGATCTCAAGGCGCCAAGTGAAGAACGCCTGGAAGAAGAAGAACACGTATTTCAACAACAGCAGCAACCTGTCTACGAGTCAGGGTACGATGGAGACGTGGACGACAGACAGCAAAATCAGCAGGAGCAGGTGTCTGACGAGGTGGCTGCGCCGGAGGCGGTCGCGGAATCTCATGAACCGGACGCCGACGAAGCGCTACAGGCTAGGGAAGCTGCTGTCAGTGATCACCAAGAAGCTACTCCCCCCGACGTCACTCAGCCCAAGGAACAAAGCGTCCTCCTCGCTTCAGAGTCTGGATACGAGGCTGACGTGGAGGAGAGAATTGCCGCCAAAGAAGAAACAGGAGCAAAAGACGAGGATGAGGAAGAGGGAGAAAGCTCTGACCACCAATATGAGGCCGATGGAAATCTCCTGAGAGAAACCTTGGACCATCTCAAGAAGGAGGAGGCGAAAGCAGCGGAAAACAGCAGCACCAGTACCAGTAGTAGCAGCAGCAGCAGCAGCAGCAGCAGCGAGGCAGAAGTAGAGCAGGAGAAGGTCAGTCTTGTCCTCGAAATGGCAGAAGCTGATGCTGAACTTCCTCCTGGTCTAGTTGAAAGAGATGATGAAGTCAAAGAAGCGAAGTCAGAGGAAAAAGGAAGTGCTGAAGTGGACTCCGACCTGCAGGCCCACCAGAGTGTACAAGATCCCCACAGTCTAGGTAGTTTGTCCAGCGAGCATCGGGAGGAAATCGAGGTAGAGAAAGAGGACTTCGACCCGCTGCACAGAGTGGTGGACCCGGTGACAACTGATGAACAAGCCACTGCTGCTTCACCAGGTGAAGATCTAGTGCTACTGGATCTGGATGAGCCTCAGGCTCAGCCAAGTCCCAGTGGAGGAGATCCAAATGTTCTTGAGGCCTCTGCTGACCTTGCCGATCCTGCCTCTAAAGAAGAGCCAAAGGAGCAAGACCAAAAAGAACCGAGTTCTCCAGATGATTTCGAGAAGGCTGTAAAGAGTGATGAAGAGCAGCTTGGCCAAAGCATAAAAGCCGTGGATATTGCGCAAATACCGGTTGAAAACCTTATTGACATGAAAGAGCTTCAAACCAATCTTGCTGGCAGCGACAGCAGTAAAGATACTTCGCTTGAGAGTCATGAGAATCCTCTTGGCACTGATCAACGTCACGAGGGAGAAGTGGGAGAAAAAGAGCCTGTCACATCAGTCCAAAGTGATTCAATGATTGACCCCGGAGCGTCTGTAGCAACTGAAGAAGGCAAGAAAGCATCCCAGATCGAGGATGACGACAGTCAACAGAAGGAGGAGTCTCTTGCCTACGACTTGTTGATTGATAGTTCCAATACTCCCGCGTCTTTCCTATCTCCGAGTGGCGGCCATATCAGCGTTGGTGATAATCAGCATAAGGGTCAGCTTGGCCACGATGAGCTGTTGATGGACAGCTCCACTCTTGCACAATCTGCTGAACAAGGCAAGCCATCTATGGGTGAAGAAAATATGCTAGTGGAAGGTTCTGATTCCGTTCCATCAGCTGGTCCACCACCAGCTATAGGAGTCGATCCTTCCGGCATTGGTCAAGCCATCCACGACGAGGTTGTCATTGGGAGCGACACGGTCGTCACTGCTCCGGCAGTCTCAGCGGATGATGTCGTTAGTGAACCAAAGCCACAACCGAGTGGTACAACAGGGACCGACAACGACGACCCCTTTAGTTTCGTCAGCGCGGATGATCCTAAGAAGTCAACCAATACTCAAGTGATCGCAGGTGAAGATGAGATAGAACTTCCAAAAGTGAGTGTTGACGACGACGAGGAAGATTCTCTGGAGGAGGAGGTTTACGTCTTACCCCCCAAGCTGCAGGACGAGGGCGACCCCTGGGCCTCTCAGGGAGCCGCCAAGGCCACTGGCGGGTCGGAGGGGGACAATTTGCTCGTCTCGGCCTCTTTGGAAGTGGAATCACTGGCGCCAAGCGACAACGTAAGTCAGAGGGCCATTTTCGGCGACGACGATGATCCGGACGAGCATGACTTCGACGGACTGGAGGAGAAGCTCCTGGACGAGGACCTCTCGCCCGGGGCGGCTAAGGAGCAGCTGGAGCACATTCATCGTGAGTAATGGAGTCCAGAGAATCATCACTCTCGCGAGTGACAGCTTTATGTCCCAGATTTCACCAGGCCCTACAGGTGAAATCGCTGTGTGCAAGTACTTGTCAATTGCAATCCTTTTGCAGATTTCGATCCTGCCGATCCCAGTGTTATCGAAGCCGCCGAGACTGTGCAGAAGTACACCAGGGGCTACCTGGCCAGGAAGAGGATGAAGGAGGGGAAGGACGTATAGAAGCCCAATCATATCTTTACTGTAACGCTCCAGATCGATCAGCTGAAAATACCTAATAGCCCTTTTCACTCTTCTCGCCCGCTTATATTTGTTTGTGGATCATGAAATATAACCAGTTTTAATCATCCCGAAAAATTCTACCAGTCCAAGTCCTTTTGCACCACGTTGGGCACGATCAAAACCTTGCTCAGGCTGCAGTAGCTTCCTCTCGTATTGTTGTTTCAGGTGACCTCACTACTTGCATCTAGAAGACAAAGCAATCGTGCACGTTAGGATGAAGTTATCCTCAGAAACGTTGTGGAAGGGGTAGACGAGGCCTCTGTCGGCCGACACCGTTGCCAACGTCGGCCATGCCGACGTCGGCCATGCCCACGCCGGCCATGCCCACGCCGGCCATGCCCACGCCGGCCATGCCCACGCCGGCCATGCCCACGCCGGCCATGCCCACGCCGGCCATGCGCACGCCGGCCATGCCCACGCCGGCCATGCCCACGCCGGCCATGCCGACACCGGCCATGCCCACGCCGGCCGTGCCCACGCCGGCCATGCCGACACCGGCCATGCCGACGTGCCTGTTGAAGGTCTGCTGCATCTGGAGTTGCCAAGGTATCGCGAATTGATGCGGCGGCACAAGAGAGATGGGTCGGAGGAGATTTAAGTTGAGCCGCTGGTGGTGCTCGAAGTGGCTGAACCGTGATGGTTGCGACAGGATGAAGTTATCAAAGTCCGGGGGAAGACCACGCCTGGTCTTCTCCTGCTGATGCTGCGGCTCCTTCTCCTCCTCCTCCATCTCCTGCTCCTCCTCCCTCTGATCGGTCGCGGTCTTCTCGTCGTCGGTGGTGCTGCCATCGTTGACCAGGTATGCACACTTGCAGCAGGCAGGAACGCACCGGCACCACCACCAACGCCACGACAGCGATGATCATCGTCACCCCTTTCCTTACTCAAATATTTTTCATGTACCACATCACTGGCACCATTTACAGCACTGGATTCAAGTGTGCATATCTGGATTTGTCCATCCGGCGACGGCGGTTGTTGTTGTACTTGCTTCTGCTGCTGGTCGCTCAAGTCAAGGTTGTCCTCTAGAAACGCCGCGGCCCAATTTTCGTGCTTGAAGGCGGATCCGACGGCGGCGGGCCCGTAGTCGTCGGAGACAGCGGCTGCGCCCCGACCAAGCCCAGATCGGCCGCAGCCACCGCACCAGAACAAGAAGAGCAACAACGACAAAGTTTCCTTCATCTCTGAATGTGCAGCTCTATCAGAAAGACTGAGGGAGACTTCGAACGACCGCCTTCAAGTACGAGCAATCCCCGAGAAGGTACTTTTAAGGTCTCTCCTAGGGATGGGATGGAATTGTGCTGAGGCCGAGCCCGAAAGCCCGAGGTTGGGACAGACTTTTTGTGAGCCCAAAGAACCCGAAGCTGGACTTCAGCCTCGAACAGCGTTGCCAGGTAACTGGAGACCAAAACTGCCAATTCAAAATCGAGAATGGACATACTCCCAAATATTACTTCTAAAAATCGCGCAAACACTAAGCAATTAAAAAAATGGCCTAAGTTCTTCAGACCAGATTCACAAAATTTGACAGGTAAAACGGGCATATGGCAACTCTGACCTCCAACGTGATACACCAGTTGAAGAGGCTGTGTTGGTCTGATTTATCTTTATTGTGACCTTTATTTTTGGTTTGGTGCAGAGGAAATGAAAAATGCGACCTTCACCCCTTTCCCCCCTCCTATCAGTCACTACCTGCCCACCTCAATGAAGCCTTACAGAAGTCGAGGATCTTGCGCACGCAGGACGTGGTTATTGTACTGTGTAGAATGCTTCAATTCCAGTTCGGCGTACAGTATAGAATGGACATGAAGGTTCTGCCTTAGTGTATACAACAGCATCATCAACTTGGTACGTACAAAGGTGGGGATGATCATCAGACTGACAGCGAACCAAGAGGAGTTGTCGTCATTGTGGTCGCCTTACTTCTTGAGGCCTCCCAAGATGTGCTTGTTGTTGAGCGCGGAGCTGGCACGGAACGACCTGCGGAAGTTCATCCTCGCCAGGTGGTCCAGGTTGTAGTTCTTCTTGCGCAGGTTCCTGCGCAGGTTGCGCAGCTGCTCCACGCGCTCTGGGGGAACGGAAAGGTGCAAATTGTTGTTGCTGTTGCCGGTGCTGCGGTCGCTGCTCTCTGAGTCGAGCAAAAGCTGGGTCAAGCTGGACGCCGCCGAGGACGGGTCGTCGTCGACGACGTCCTCACCTCTGGCGCTCCCGACGCGCTCCCGCAGCAGGGCGGCTTCCAGGCGCTCGATGTTGTTCAGCAGGCGATCCGTCAAGCCTCCGGACGATCGCCCTGAGGTTAAGCAACAGTGACATGACCACACAAAATATGACTTACAAGCTTTGCATAAAACTGAGTGAATAAACTTCGGGATCGATTAATTTATTATACGATGGAAAAAGGGACATGAGCAATTTCCCTCCACGTACCAACTTTTTATTCCGCAACAAGCAGAAAGATTCTAAATATTGGGAGCTTTAAGAAAGTCATACGTACTTTCATGTATACTTTCCCAAAAATGCATATTTTATACACTGCCGTTCAGAAGTATTCGCCACCCTGGTGTGCAACGCTTAGAACAGCGATATCCATTTCAGCAGCAAATGCGCAAATTTTCTCGGAGTGTGTGTGTCCAGACTCCCCTCCCCCCGACCACTCCCCCCCCCCCGCTCTGGTGCAATGGGTGTGGTCCCACGCCCACCGATGTGTGTTCCAAGGCAAGCAATAGTAATCGCTCTCCCGCTTTTCCCAACATCATAACTTCCTTAATACTGCAGCTACACGAGATCTATTTACATCGTTGGACAGCTTGTGGCCTTGGCAGTTAAACTAATTTACCTCCTTTTGAATGAAAACGAATATTAAAGGCAGCACTGGCTATTTTGTCCATCGATTTTGCTTGTGTTCTGTACTGATGTATAATGCTTGTAACTTCTTTAATAGTGCAGCTACACAAACTTGATACCTGGTTTCGTATTAGCCTCACTTTCGGATAATATTGCATATTAAAGGTGGCACTGGCAAATGACTTGTGCAAGTCTGATGTACAGTCCTTGCCTTAAGTAAATGCGTCAAGCATGACGAGACCAGAAACACTGTACTGAAGCATGTTGAGGTAGAATTTTGATGTGGAACACGTAGATGTGATGCTGGGACACAACGTTGAGTGCCCCTGGTCCATCATTCCCTCCAGGATACACTCCCCAGGCCCTCCGGTGCTATGAGTAATCATGCAAAAAAACCATGTCTGGATTGAGAGGTTGCTAGGTTCAGTGAAGCAACAAAAAGAGAGCGACCAGGTGACAATTTGACAGGTAAACAAAATGTGTTGGATGAAGCAAAGAAGCAAAATTTTGGATGAAGCAAAGATGGAGCTGAACCCCTATCTTGACTCCTCCAAGGACAGGTACTCATGTGATTACATCAAACATGGTTGGTGGCATAATTCGTGTTCTCCTTCAGTCATTGAGGCAGTCACAGGTGAGGCTGGAGATGCTGGCATCAATGGCTATCGATGTAGCGATGGCCTCATGGTGCTCGGTGTCTTCATTTCGGATGGCAGATCGTGGTGTCATGTTTTCCAGCCACGTGAGACAGTCAATGCATGCAGGTTTATTGCTGCGATGCATCCATTTTTTGCTTGGTTAAGAGCTGCGGGCATAGAGGACAACAGGTATTGAAGGACTGACCTATGAATGAATGACCTATGAAGGACTGACCTATGAAGGACTGACCTATGGAGGACTAAGGACTGACCTATGGCACACATGTCCTGACCGGCACACACTGCAAATGCCACACAAGCCGCCATGTCAGAGGCCATGGCTGAGGTTGGGGGAGAATTGCTTTGTAAGTCTCACTAGCCAGCACACTCCCCTGACCTCAATCCACTAGACTTCATGGCATGGGACCCCCTCCAATGAGCAGTCTGTGGAACAAGAGGGGTCAAAAACTTACACATTCTGGAGCAGTGAATCAAGGCAGTGAGCATAAAATGTGAACATTGCTGGAAGAGTCATTCATATGAGTATTAGTTTTCAGCAATGGCAGAATGGCTTCACTCCTAATAAAGTGATGGAGGCATGCCAGCACTTCTGCAACCATGTCAAACGAGTGGTGGAAGCAGACAGTGCCTATATCGAGGGTCCCTGTCACAACCGCTGACTGCGGAATAAACATCGCACTCAGCAGCGGCAAACGTCACCCTGTTGCACTCTATTCATATATGGGGAGCTTGTCAGTCCGGATCGCTGGTCTCAGGAGTAGCGAGAGAATGGGTCCAGATCACTGGTCTCAGAAGGAGTGAGAGAATGCAGTCATCCACAGCTGATCAGTCCAGATCGCTGGTCTCAGAGATTGCAGCCGTCCCTAGCCTTCATGTCCCGATTGTCGTTGACACATTTTGTTTACCTGTCAAATTGTCACCTGGTCGCTCTCTTTTTGTTGCTTCACTGAACCTAGCAACCTCTCAACCCAGACATGGATTTTTTGCATGATTACTCATAGCACCGGAGGGCCTGGGGAGTGAATCCTGGTGGGAATGATGGGCCAGGGGGTCTGGATTCTTCCATGAAAATTTCAGCCAATTTCACCCTCTTTTTCCCCCCTGAAAAAAGGCTAATTTCTCTTCTGTTTGGCATGCTCCCCCTCCAGGTGGCCTCCTTTTGAGCATTCTAGCACCAAAATGGGCAGCCTCGACATTGACCCTGTTTACTCAACATTGCGTCCCAGTATCACATCTACCCGTT
>JAAUXU010029981.1_pt1 | contig 17213 bp, 15 predicted proteins | sample 7278151 | NCBI WGS metagenome assembly JAAUXU01 (sample SAMN14350113, study PRJNA611818) | marine sediment metagenome | isolation source: surface marine sediment (1.8m) | place: French Polynesia: Moorea | collected 2018-08 | reverse complement strand
CCGGAGGGCCTGGGGAGTGAATCCCAGTGGAAATGGTGGGCCAGGGGGTCCGGATTCCCCCATGAAAATTTCAGCCAATTTCATCCATGTTTCCCCCTGAAAAAGTCAAATTTCTATTCTGTTTGGCATGCCCTCCTCTCCAGGTGGCTGCCTTTTGAGCATTCTAGCAACAAAAGGGGCGGCCTTGACATTGACCCTGTGTACTCAACATTGTGTCCCTTTATCACATGTACATGTTCCACATTAAAATTCCACCTCCACACGTTTCAGGACAGTGTATGAGGTGCCGTCATGCTCGACACAATTTCTTATGGCCAGAACTGTACTTCTAAGAATACAGCTGTATTTTTCCGTGTCAGCAGCTTGGGGCGCTTATTTGGCTTTGGCCACTGTCAGCAAAAAGAGATTGAGTCTAAATAAGCGCCCTGGGACACTCATTTGGCAGAAGGGGGCCACACACTTCGTTTCACACTTGGTTTCAAGCAATTATGACTTCACTTCTCCTAAAAACACGCCTGAAGAGTTTAACGAACTCTGTGCAGTTGTATGTTTACTCCTTAAGAAGTCATACAAATGACGTCACATCTTCCTCCTTTAACACGAACAGAAGGTTAGGGTATTTGCATTAGTTTGTGCTATTTTTCCCTACTCCATGGAAAAGTGAATCCAAACAAGCATCCTCATCCGCAAAAATGGGAGGGGGAGCTAGTGGAGAAATATACCGTTCTTCCAGTGTTAACAATACCAAGAGCACTGGTGCTGCTACGAGAACGAGTACTACTATGAATGATAGAACAACTGTGAGAAGTGATAGTACTACGAACCCAGTGAAATCTTTCTATGAAGGGACTTATGGAATGAGACCTCTTTTACATAACCTTTCCATAAAAGTTCTCAGTCACATTTTTTTCTTATGTAAAATGGGTCCCTTCCCATGAGAATTACCTCCTTATAAAAATCAAATCACTTGCTTCCGAACTCATCTCCATGGAGAGTTGCCGTTGTGCTACAAGAACATTGTCAACGAAAAGAACTACCACTGCCAGAACAACGCAGCTACTACCAATTCACTACGTACGTAGTGAATTGATGACAAAATTTAGAGTCGAAGTGACTTTAAAAGGGAATTTGGACCCGGTGAAGTTGAAACAGGCTCAACCTCATCAAGAACAATATCAGCAAGGAGCAGAGGGTCTGAATTACGGAGGATGGTGATGATGCTGATCATGAAAATGGGATTTTTTTGCTCCTAAACTTTGCTATTTTCAGCTGACACAGCATGGAGATAGTTGAGGTTGATAATCTTGAAGCTGACACACTCATTTCGGCGCTGGCATTTCCCCAATTTGACTACTTCTGCTGGATCCGGAGAGTTGTGTTTTTGCCCCAAACGTCCTTTTGGGTAGGAATTTTGAACTCACTGAGGAAAACTTTGACAACCCCCCAGACTTTGGAGCCACCATTCTGCTGCTCCTGATAAACTGCTACTACTCCTACAACAATCCGATCCATTTTCCTCACTAAGTAGCCGTCTAGGGGAGGAACCCAGAAAAGTTTTGGTTAGTTGGCTCAAGCTTAGGGTTTTTCAGCCAAACTGCCCTCACCCATCCATCCCCCTTGGGTACGTATGACCAATTAATATTACGTTACATAAGTGAGTTTCCACAGAGAAGTCCAATATGATGCACCTACAAAAGATGCTTCCGCCATCACTCCACACGCGTATCTGGTCAACAGAATCACCTGCTCATAGTCTGTGTCCTTTATTTGCTCATATCGAACGGAACGGTGTGTTTATCTTCGCACCTTTGGGAATAGTTTGCATAGGGCAAAAAAGCGGAAAAGACCCAACAATCTATTGAACCTGCTCGTTGTTGCTAAGTTGTTGCCGTCGGCCAACAGCTTTGCGTCATTATTAGGCGTTCGCCCCTTCAAAATGTCTTGACGAGCATCTCCCTTGGAAGGCCCCGGCTGCTAAATATGCAGTATTTTTTATAAAGTTCACAATCTGGCCGAGAAAGTCTTACTGACTGACAACTTTGCCTTCGATTTTCCGATGTATTTTATTCCAACTCCTTTTCTTTCTCTCTCTCTTGGTGAGAGAGCTCAAAAATCAGGGAAGCTCCATCGTTCCGCTCTCTTGGTTTTCCTTCTACTCCAATACGCCCGCTGTTTTGTGGGCGCTGGCGCGTGCGTGTGTGCTTGTGCGTGTTGGGTGGGCTGTTCTAATCTCAGCTTTGAGGTAGTGGTGGCAGCCTGAGGCAATATCCGTCCCATTTTCTTTCGATAACCAGGCATCTGGAAGAAAAATACAATCTTATAGGCTCTGCGTACTATTACATAATAGTAGTCCCTTCATGTACACAACTCATTTCTAAGAATGAAGCTTGGGTGCAGTGTGAGTCGTAAAGAAGCGACTCTGATAGGAACATTGGTAAGAAAAAGAAGTGGTGGCGCAGACAATGGGGAAGGTCAACAGTTCGGGGAGACGTGGTCGCTGCACGACGACTGACATAAGGAGGATAGAAAAGGTGTCAGAAGAAATCTGAAAGGTGTAAAAAGTTATGGGGAAGGAAAGCGTCAGACTTTTATTTGGCTCATACAGCAGCAGAGGGTCCTTAAGGAGCGTTTTCACCAGAGAATTGTAAGAGAATCCCCCTTGTTTGTTCTCTTCAGATCTTGAAGCCTTCTCAGAAGTCTCCACTTCAGTTCTATTATCTGTCCCTGTTTGCGTCAGAAATCAATGTCCATCAGCAGAAAAAATATCAATAGCACTATTTTTTTGTTTCGGACAAGTGCAGGCGAAATTGGAGGTTCAAGGAGAGTTGGAGAACGTCCAGAGGCACTCATAAATTGCAACGGCGACCAACTTTTTATCCTTTCTTTCGCTAGGGAACTGGATAGAGAGATCTAGGGGGGAGGGCAGAGAAAGCCAAAGGCAATCGAAGAGAAGACACTGTAAATTTACAGGGATAGAGAAGCCCAGTCAGTCCTTAGGGCCAGCCGAGCGAGGCAAAGTGTCATTTTTGGCGCATTCGCTCTCCGTTTTGGTTGCGCTTATGTTCTCCTATAGTGGCGAATCCACCTCCTTCTCGTTGCACTTGCTTTGATCGGAGTCCAAACCTCAGCAGAGCAACGAATTTGCCAGGGGATACTTGTAGCCTCAGGACTGTGTTGTGCATGCAATGACGTACTGTGAGCGTGGAGTTCCTGGCGCTTCTCCTTCTCAGCTAAAATAGTTATTTAGGAGACGTGTGTAGAATATATATTGCTCCCCCAATTCTGGCGTTCGCACACACTTCTTCTTGTCGCTGCCGTTGCTGTAACGTACACTTATCCCGTCGGACCTGTCCGAATAGTCGCCACAAATCACCTCGGGAGCATTTCATTATGCGTCCCTGGCGCTGTACGCGCGCACACCTTCGGTGGCGTTCTTCTCAGCCATAGTCACTCATTAACAGATGTGTGAGGAGGATGCATTCATATCATCATGTTAGTTCTGCTTTTGCACAAGGGGGTCAACTCGAACACATTTTGCAGAACCTTGGAGTGAAGAGTAGTGTGGAACAGGGCTTCAAAGATTTCGAATGGCTTCCAGATGGAACAAAACTGCTTACTCTGGGCAACAACACAGAAAAAAAGAATCTCAGGCAGTTGACGGATGGAGCACAATGCTCCACTTGACCTCATGCTGCACCTCTCCCATGCTCGCCAGATCTTCTTCCGGTGCAGCACCAGACAATGCTGCAGAACCTGGCCAAATGAAAAATCAAGTTGGTATGCACGACGGAATGAACACAACATTTACTCAATCAAACTGTTAGAGATTCTACACGCCTGTTTGCTTTTTTTGTCTTGTTAACCAATGTCAGTTCTGCACCTTCAATGGTACGAAAAACATATTCAAACAACCTACTTTGAATGAGACTCATCTTCTTTGATAATCGTTCAGAAGTTAACTGATTAATCGCCTTTCTTTGTCACTAGTTCGTATGTATGTCACGGAGTGAGCGAGTAAATTAAAGTACTCAATGATCACATTAATTTTTGTCATTAATATCAAATCACTGAGTATGGCTTATGCTTGCATTCTTAAGGTTGAATCGTTTTCCAATCTCAAGGTTAGATAAGATTCGGCTGGGGCATCAGATCATGAGTGGTCAATCATGGCAAGGTTGATGCATTCATTCGAATGTTGCCTCAATCGTGCAGTGCTTTCAAAGTTAGAACGTGTTTTGCCCAACCTCACTGACAAGACATGCCAGGGTGCTTCGAGGTAGTGAATTAACACAGGTGAGATTATAAGGAAGAGAAGGGTGCGCACAGCTGAGCCATACATACACCTGCCTTCAAAAGTATTTGAACACCAGCTCCGTGATGGAGAAGTGAGCATATGTAGTATTTTTTTTGCTTAATTGAGGTCTGGAGGGAGGTGTTCCCCCCGAGTGGTCAAAAGTGCTTCCAAAAAGCACGACATTTCAGTATTTTCGTCCATCTGACGGGTGTTGAAATACTTTTGGAGGCAAGTGTAGTTCTGCGAGCTTGGCCTGTAGAAGAACACCAGTCGCTGTATATTGCTCTTCATTTAACGTAGTGTTATTATAGGGTGCAATAAGGCTGGATATGTGGGACGTCGAGAATGTCATATGCCTGGGGCACTATTACATAACCCGGCCAGAAAATGCGTTCAGTTGAGTTGAACATAGCCGAAAGCTCAAACAAGTTCAGCTGAATTCTCCTAGCCTATAGGGAGCACGAGGTTGTGGCATTTCCGAATGCAACATCTGACAGGCAGCAACTTTCATGGAAATGCAATGGACTAACGATATATAGACAACTTTGAGACACGGAAGACTCTGAAATATCTCATCTGTATCAAAATTTGGTGGCTGTTTAAAGACATGGGAGGAGGTTTTTGGTGTTCAACTTTGCCTGTCCTCGACTGAGTTGCAAGTACCGATGATCTTGTTCTGGGTGGGGACCCTTATGATGTTCATGCAGGAAAAAGCAAAAGAATGATACAATGGCCAAGGTATTTTTTCAACAAGACGTAGACTTTAAAGCTATAACCACTTCGCCATACTTGACAGCAATGACATTCAGGTACAACTACCTATTCAGCTGCAAATAGATTGGGGTATTTTTTGCACGAAATGGGGGAAAATGGAATCAGGTAGTGATGGCGGTGTCAAGATGATGAAGATCTTGAAGTCGAAATTCCAGAATTTCAGGCATTTTGCTCTTTCACACTCAAGTTTTTCTTTACCCAGTACAGTTCTTTAGACCTCAAACAGCATGATGTCTCTGGGTGTCGAGGTCATGCCGAACACCATGGTGGTGGCCGGCTTCTTGGTCCTGGAGACATAGGTCATGTTTTCTTGGCTGCTATAGATCTACCTGTCATTTCGGCTGCTTCTGGGCCTGTCCACAGTGAACATCTTCTTGTCTGAGAAGATGATTGCCCTTCCACCGCTCAACTTCATGGCAGGAAGGAGGTGTCTCACAGCTACTGTAGATGATGGGACATCATATCCCCGTCAAATTTAATGGCGCTGTAATGGCTCTCGACCTGTGCACCTGCCTCTTCCTGGCCAACACAGAGATGGGTGTCCCCGGACTGGTCTTGATGGACCTCTTTATAAAGACCAGCCACAAACATGGGGATGCACTTCTAGGTCGTCTTCTGGTCGGGGACCTTGTGGATGACCCTCCCAGAGGACGCTGAGCAGTTCACAATGTCGTAAGCTGCTGACTTCAAGTACTTGAGGGACTTCACAATGGTGCTGGGGGCTGCGTCCCACACAAAACATCTCAATAACAGTCAGCCTCTTTACTTGCTCCATGATGGCCAGATAATTTTCGCTCCGGTTTTCAACAGAAAGTGTTTACAGACAGTCAACCCTGATGTTTAGGAACAAAATTTAAACTCTACATGCCTACGTGTTGCACAGGAAGCAGTTGAAAATGGATTTGAGTGCATGTCCCTGTTCCTATGTTTATGTTATTATATGTTTCACGAGGCCTCTGTAGCACACAACTATCATTAATGGGCCAGATTTGTCAAGTCGAATTGCATGCAGCTGTACCCACTGGGTCGGTTTTCAGGGTGGCAGTCAGATTCAGCTATAGCTGTTCACCAACTACCTAACTCCCGATAAAGTTTTCTGTTCAAAATCTGCATTGTTTTTCAACGCAGAGTTGAATGCAGAACGCTCTTCCCTCCTTTTTTTTCGAAAAACCACAAATTCAACAGAGACGAGATATTTCAGGGCTCTTTTATTCACTGGTCCGACATGACCATGACTGTCAGCATGCACTGGCGATACTTGGTTGTGGCAGGTGGCACGATCTGAACTACAGTGAAGGAAATGGCCCTAATGTTATACATCATGAGGGCCAAACAGCTGCGGACAGCTGATAATTTTTTCCCAATGACGATTAGTAATACTTAGGGGGTAGAGGGATTTCCACCGAAAATCACACAAACTCCGAAGTAAAATAGAAGGAGCGAAAAAAGTAGATTGCTTCTGTAATTGCATCAGATAGATGATTTTTTCTAGGGGTGGCTTCGAAAAATCAAAAATAAAACAAGCAAGTCCTCCATTGTTGACCTTTTTACCGCTGCGTACATAATGTTTTCCTAAGTTTGCCTAAGTTGTCTAACTGGAGCACTGGACTAGAAGTATGAGAGGCTATTTTTCATGAACCGGACTCGGTCTGGATTTCGTAAGTCATAGGGGATAGAATTTTTCTATCCTGTAATCTATTTCCGTAAATACTCATTTTTCAGCGTCATCCTCCTTGACTTCAATGCACTCGTTCAGGCAGTCATCTACTTCTCGAAGATGTAGAAGATGTGGAGGATGCCACTGCTGGTGAGCTCCCTCAGTATTCCCCACACCTTGGTTTGGAGCCCCTGTTCTGTCTCCAAATCAGTGTGATCTTTTCGGTTGAACGAACCTAACCTTGACCTTAACCTTGACCTTTCAATAGACATGGAAAGACAATTCCTTGACCATTTGGTGCCGATCTGATGCGAGTACAAGCTTGATGTTCCCTTTTGTCCTGGGCGCCTCCTTGGGAAACTTGCCCCTCTGGCTATCAACATCCCCGCGGCCATATGAAGCGCAAATACTTGTGCGCGTGTGTGACAGAGCAGCCTCACCGTGGCAATCAACAAGGACTTTGTATGCCTCACTGGGTGGTTTTCTGTCCGAGGTAAAGGACTTGGTTAGACTCCTCTGATCTGTCATTGAGCTATCCACAAATTTTACAAGGGCGTCGAAAGAAGCACACAGTTTTTTTCCGGCAGAACCAATATACACAAAAATTGTTCGTAACACTTCAACTTGCAGCACCTCAAAATAAAAAAATCTCGACTCTTGTTCGTGGAAAATCGCTGCTGTTACCTCTACTCTACTAAGTGTTGTACATCATCAAGGGCAAGAAAAGTATGTGTCACTGAAGCTGGAGATACGGACAGAGGTATGAAATCTCTTAGCTTCTTTGGAGCACTCCGTCCACTGTCAAGATGTCTGACATGGGGATCTTTTCGGTGGACCAGGCTCCCAGTCGTCATAGCAATAGCTGAATCTGTGAGGAGCCCTCAGAAGTGTCTGTGGTGGCCAGGACCACCCACCCTGTCAGTGTCGTGGTATTGGAATGGTGAAGATACCCCTTTACTTGACCAGGAAAACCCCATACAGCTGTGTACCTTGACGCCCTGAAGAACCATGTCCTCCAGTGGGTTAGCAATATCGCTGATGGTGGCTGTTATGCGTTTCAGCATGCAACATACACTGCCACACTGCCAACGCAAAAACTATGCCTAAGTCAACAACAGAGTTGGGAAACCCTTTCTGGAGATTGATTTTGTGTCACTTTTATGTTCTTAGTCTTAGTGACCTTTGCTTTGTTTTAGTCACCTTTTACTGGAGCAGTGCTTGACGTGTGTTATGCACAAGAAGAATAAAAGCTAGTGGTCGAGTAATTCTGAACATCACTTGTTTTCTGTCATTCTCCATGGCTCATGCTAATCTGAAATACCGTTGGGCTTTCCTGCGCATGGTTATAATCTTTGCTGGTTTACATACTCTGGTATCTCGGACTGGGCTGAAGTCGGCGGCTGCTGGTCGCTGAATTAAATGAAATGTACTTCATATCACCGTAGAGGCACCTGCAAATTTTCAGGTGATTTTAGCTGTTGAACGTGACGTTCTTGATAGAGTTGCGTCTGACAATCCTAGGCGGTCAGCTTGACTTGCGCATGGTGTATTTCCAGTGACATCTGGTGAAATTCGTAGTTCACTATACCAAAACTGGCCATGTCGTGTACAGGGCGATCATGATGATGTGGTACCAACCGGAAGAATGCATTCGATAACAATGACTATTGCTATATTTAAAAAAGAAAGATTTTTGCAAAATGGCACTGGGCGAGCAATGAAGTCTATGACTTGGGCGAATAAAAAAGCTTTTCTCCCCCTTCTTATTTCTATGGTGATGACTGTGATGCTGAACCGTGACGCCCAGAGAGGCTTCTTGATGGGCTATGGCCTTGGCAAGGAGGTCCCCCCCTGCGTCCAACAACCTACCACTGACACCCAACTATATCCCTGCTGGCAGGGCATTTGCCATGTAGAGAGAGCTGAAGACTGATTTGCAGGGGTCCATCAAGGAGTTCTGTAAAAGTGGCAGGGCGTAGGTCTGCAAGAAGTGGTCGCACAATTGTAAGAAATGTGTTGAAGTCTGTAGGAATGGCATGAAGATTTTAAAAGTTTACTTTTTTGAATGTGTATGCTTACTTTTTTGGGCGTCATGAAATACTGGTTTAGCAAAAGCAAAATGTCTTTTCAGTCAATAACTTCGCCTAAAGGAAAATGCTCTAACATCACTGAAGGTACTTTTTGGTAGAATTTCTTTCTCGAATTGGAAGGGACTGATCGGAAAACAGAAAACGAAAGTATTGCAGGAACTAGGACAACAAAAATAAAAAATATTGGACTAGGTCAAGAAAAGAAAGTTTTGGAACTGGACTGAGTGTTCCTTAGGTTGATTACCCAATGCCGACAAGAAAGGACGCAGGCAATTGGGTTTGGGATATTTTTCCCGCTTCTCTCTCGTTTCGATAGTTTCTACAACCTACCATAATCGTCCGGACACTTTTTAAATCAAATATTTATGCCTTTAAACCTCAGCACTTGCATCTCTCGCATTTTTGTGACTTTAGAACGGTATTGAGGTTATGTCGGCGCCAAATTTCACTCATCTCACAACTGCTCCTGCAACGTCAACCCCATGGATAACCTGAGGAAGCGACTCGTCACATACGTCAAGGCTGGCTAGAGGCTCACGTACATAGCAAAAGAGCTCGATACCGCCCGGAGCACTGTGTACCATGTCGTCAAGCTGCACGAGGAGACGGGAGGCTTCGAGCACAAGCAAAATAGTGGTCGTCTGCGCACCAACAGGAGATGTGGTCATAAATGTGAAGAAGAGGCTCAAGAACAGGCTAAAAACGGACCAAAATGGTTTCGGAGGTGCATGTGTGACCAATGAGTATGTCCAGGATGATCAGGAAGGACCCTGTCGAGAGCAGTGAGAAATTCCACTTCATCTCCAAGTGGTAGAAGGCCTCTGGGATGACCCGCAGCAAGAATCTCTTTAACTGGCTCAAGGGAAAAGACTGAAAAGATTATCAGTTTCTCAGATGAGGAGAAGCTCACTATCAATAGGCGGTACGGACAGGAGGAAAATCAGATGCGTTGCCAAGCACTCCAATGATGTCTCTGACTGCGTCAGAACGAAGACCAAGTTTGCCGCCAGCGCCATGTTCCCTGGAATTGTTGGGAGTGATGGCACGGTCGGGCCGCCGAGTTCAGGGGAAACTCAACTGGATTCAGCACCTTGACATCCTGAAGAATAAGGTCCTCCCAGGGAGTGGCAAGATCCATGACCAGGGGAATTTTCCAACAAGATACCACCAATGTCATCCAGAAGTTCCTTTAAACCGAGCTGCAGTCCAGATCAGGTCAAAGACAAAATGGCCCGCATTCTCACCTAGCCTGAGACCACTGGCATACAGCATCTGAGCGCGCGTGGAGGCCGACGCATGCACGAATGCACTTCTCACGAATGGCTGGGTTTGGGGTGCTTCGGCCAGAAAAATTTCAGCCAATTTCATCAACTTGAACCCCCTCAAAAAGCTAAATTTCAAGCCTCTTTGGTGTACTTCTCTCCACCTTTCTAACTTTTAAGTACTACTTTCAAAATGTGCAGTCACAACATTGAATGCCTGTACTTAATGTTGCGTCTTTGTATCATATTTACACATCAACACCCCATAATAGCATGTTCCGGCACAGTGTATACAGTGAAGTCATCCCCGCAGAAATAACACACGGTAAGGACTGTACAGGGTCCACGAGAACTAGGATATCGACTTCAAATAACTTTAGCTCAGGCATTATGCATCCAGTTTTCCTCACTGTACCAGTAACAAAAAGAGAATTGTGTAACTTGAACTTCTCAGTTTGCTAGGTGACTGAAGAAACTGAATATACTGAAAGCATTATTACCTTTTAATCAATTTATTAGTTGAAATATTTCACGTTGGCGCTGATGCACTTACTCAGCCTTGCTTCTTTTGCCGCCACTGCTGAATCAGTTGAATCAGTGAAGTTGGTAAACTTGCAAAACTTTGGTAATTCTTGTTCATTTGTGAGTTATTTAGAGACTAGAGCTGCCAGCCATCTGAATTCATAATACCTTGCCGGACTTTTGCCATTATTTTGTTCTCAGAGAAGGGTCGGCATCTTGGCCTCCCAGACGGTCCCGGTATTTTTCATTCTTGTTGATGTCCAAGTGAGACTATGTTTTTCTTTCTTCTGTTCACATGAGTCTATTGGTCTCCCACTCATTTTGTAAATTGGTGCAACCTTAGAAAGCCCGCGAGCATTTGAAATGCCAGTTCTGGCGGACCCCCTAGGATACTTGTGGGGACGACGCAAGTTATTCCTGGCGAAAGTATTCATTCATTTTCACTTGGCAGAAAAAAAATCTCTCTTCTCTCCTGCCCGATTTTGTCTCCATCAATCACCGCATAGGGGAGGAAACTAAAAGGGGCGCATCCTAAGCACAGATTTTAGCTGGAGGTTATATAGGCTGGTCGAGATACCCAACGACTTCAGATAAAAATGAGAATGGGACAAGAAGAAAAGGTTTTTTTGCTCTTTTTTATCTCATCTTCTTCTTCCATGCACAGCGTGAGCAGGAAAAGGACTTCTTCGCCTCGTCTTCATCTAAAGCCAAGTCTGAAGGGGTTGTTGTCAGTCTACCAATGACTGCACTTTTCTTCGGTACACGTGCACCTTGCCCTCGTTCCCTTCGGGCACGACGTTGTGCCTTCGTACTTACCGTACCTGCTATCTTATCAGTCTTTCCTTTTTTCTCCAGCAATTTTTATCTCAATTTACATTTATCATTCGCATAACTAGCTTGGTGGCGGCGTCTCTGATCTCGCTTATGGAATGCCTCGTTCAATCATCGCATGTGTCGTCGTCCACCGTGCATGTCTGTGATCATCGCAGACTTTTCGTCTCAGTGCAATTCGTTGTTCAGGGAGTGATTGAGCCAAACGCTCGTGCTGACCTCACACTTCACAGGTACTTGCAAGTGCAGACATTCCGTGAGCTCAAACGCTAGGTAGCTCACGTATTTTGTGACCATGCGCCCAGTTAGTCTTTAAGGGACTCCCTTTTTCTGCGTGATAAGCACTTGTAGAACCTCTGAGCGAAAGTAGAAACAAAAAGTTGAGCATCGAGCTTCAAATGCACAAGTTCGAGATCGTCCTTTCCTTTACCAAGCTCTGCAGGAGGTTAGTCAGTTACTCTTACTAGAGAATGGCGGACAGATATGACGACAAGTCTCAAAATAACCCGAACAAAGCAGAACACCTTGGTTTAGTAACTGAACCCAGTCAGATGCGGTCAACACATCAAGATCTTCTGCTATAGGAAGAATGTTCAGTTTGTACTGATCGGTAGGTTAGATTTAAGTTTAATGTATTTAATCATGAGTTTATACTAGTTCAACTCTTCCTTAAGATGCCTCTCCTGTATCATATTTCTGCTGATCAGCAATTTTTGTCCGCCTATCTTCAGTTCAAAATAAACATCAAACACAAAGACTCCAGTGAATATAGACTCCAGTGAACATAGATTCACAACTCTAGTCTCACTATTCTGAAACGGGTCTTTTCATGGTCCTTCGAGCTGGATGAAGAGTCTTGCAGTCACCTGCAATCACAGCACTGCCAGCATTACTTGCCACACCCTCTTCAGGCTAATGTTGTTCAAGAAAAATTGCAACTCAGCAAAAACTTGTGAGTGCAAAAACAGACTCATTTGCAACTACAGGAGAAAGATATGCAGAAGAGATATTCAAAATAATCCCTGATCAGGTCATCATGTTTTCCTTGGGAAATTGACCAATGTCTCAGTAGAAAATTTCTGCACAAATTTGAAGTTCAGATGCAGCTGCCTCTACAGGGGAAACACCCACTCAGAATCAGCTTACTCAACAAGGGAAACTCTCACTTCAAATCAGCAGACAGCAGTTGCCTGTGACCAGATGTGACCAGGAAAAGTAAAGAGAAATGCTACCAAATAGTGCAATTATTTCAAACTGATGTCTGGATAGATGCACTGTTGGGAATGAAAAAGCAAACCAAAAAGATTATGACCAAAAGAACACCACCTGGGTCTAGATCCTCCTCTCCTAGTAGAACAGAAAAGGGAGAAAAGTCAAAAGTTCCACAGATTCTGCCTATTGATCCACATGTGATAATTGATTCATCTGAACCATTAGCATTTTCACCAGGGATTGGGGATCAAGATTCAAGTGAAGCAGTTGGTGCAATTGAATTTAGGAGAAGAACTAGAGGACTTGGTGTTGCACATTGAATATGAAGAATTGCAAATCATAATTGATAGTAGTGAAGACTACACAGAAGCTACATTTAGACAAGCCCTTCAAGACCTTGAAGATACCTACCAAAATCTCATGGAGAGACGATTCTATTGGAAAGAGGCATTTAGAGAAGATGATCTATTGTCATGGCCAAACTACCTTCAACCCTTCAGAAGACAGTTGACTGACTGCCACCAGTGGATAAATTCAAATTTCACAAATGCTCAAACACTCAACCTGCAACAACCTACAGATGATGATGTAACATCCATTACATCTTCTGCCCACCCAGAGAATATTGGACAACTAGGCAAGCAACTTGCATCAGTGGTTGCCCTCTCTTTTGATGTGACAAAACATGTCATGAAATTCAATGGGAACCAAATTAACAGGTACCCTGGTTGGAAATCTTAGTGATTGAATGCCAGAGAAAAAATTCTTGACATGACAGATCAAAAACTCAACTTCTAGAAGAAATGAAAAAGACTCTTGGATATCCAGCGTTATCTTTCATACAAGATCTTTGTCCTGCTGATGAGAACCTGAACGTAGCAGAAACTTTGTTGGACTCCCTTTACAATGACTCCCAAATTTTGGGTAAACAAATCATCACCCAACTTTTGGAGCTAGATGTAATGAAGGACAACTTACAGAGTCTGCAAAAAGGAATATCAGCAATGATCGGAGCGAAACATCAACTATCAGCCATGAACATCTCCAAGGATGACCTAGCACTGACACTTTCTGTTCCCATCTGTGAAAGAAAACTGTCACTCCAGAGTCAGAGAGAATGGCAGAAAACACTTCGGACAAAAGCAGATCTTAATTCACCACTAGGTGCTGATATAACATTTGATGACTTCTTTGAAACTATTACTAGAGCCATGAAACTTGCTCAGTGTAATGAAACCATGACAAAGTCAGCTGAAACCAAACATGAACAAAGAAACCATCCAACCATTCCTCAGAATTTTGGCACAGCTGAAAAATTATGCATATTCTGCAACGAACCATTTCATGATAAACCACTATTGTGTCCAAAACTTCCAACAATGACAAGACAAGACATCCTGTCTAGTGTGAAGAGCAATAAAGCATGTACTCTATGCTATGATCCTACACAGTACACAAAAGATTGCCAGCTACCACCTTGTAACATCAACAGTTGTGGAAAAAATCATTCAAGATTTGTCCATGTTGAAAACAAATTCAAGAAAAACCAACAGACTATCAAGAGCGAAACTGACATATGTAAGGTAAAACCACATTCCAACCTTACTTATCAACCAACTCACCAAGCAATTTGCAAATCAGTGAAAGCTTATGTTATAGCACCAGACAGACATAGACTGCACGAGTCCTACTTGATTCATGGTCAGAAGTGAATCTTATCAGGAAAGACACTGCAGATGAGCTGGGACTGAATGGTAAAGAATGCACCCTACAGTTGGTTACATCTGGTAACAAAATGCAAGAGTTCTGCCACCAGAAACAAGTGAGGTTCCAGCTGGAATCTTTAGATGGTCACTACCAATCCCACATGATCGCTGCTAGCACAGCATCGGAAATTACTGGACCAATCCGTCAGATAACATTGAATCCACAATGCTACCCACATCTCAAAGACATTACCTTTACAGAAGCTTATTCCATGTCCGAATCAACAGAAACAACAGTAGACATTATGGTTGGAGAACTGCTCTACTCTGACCTGCTGATTGGCGGCCCTATTAAAGGTAAAGACATGAATGAACCTGTTGCGCACAAGACAAAACTGGGCTTCTGCCTTGCTGGGCTGGTGCTATGCCAAGTGTACCAGACACTGTTCCCCATGTGTATTACTCATGTTGGACTAGCCTCCCACCAATGGAACAATTACTTCAAAAATTTTGGGACATTGACCATATTGGCATTCATACCCAAAGGAATGAAAATCTCAAAATGGAGGAAGACCTTGCAATGCAAAAGGTATTGACCATAAAGGAGGATGGTCATTGGACCGCTGGATTGCTATGGAAACCTGAGGCTCCATTAATTGAAGAAAACAACTTCGGAAGAGCTAATGCCATCATGCACTCAGTTGAAAAAAGTTGGATCCAATGAAATTGGAGCAGGTAAACCAGGCCTATGCCTCATGGATAGATCAAAACTTTGCTGAATGGACAAAACCCACAAATGACCCGAGTTACTTCTTGGAAACTCATCCAGTCTTTGAACCAAGTCAGAACACCAAATGTCGTGTTGTGATGAATGCAGCATCAAAAGACAAACAAGGTCTATCACTCAATGATCAACTTCTACTAGGTCCATCACTACACTCAGATATGGTGGAACTACTTCTTCGGTTCAGGATGCAACCAATTGCAATAACATCGGATATTAGCAAGATGTTCCTGTGAATAAGGATGAGATCTCAAGATCAGAACTATCTCTGTTTTGTGTGGAGATGGGGCCAACAAGATCACCCTCCAGAGGTGTTTCACTGCCATTTGGATTACCATCTCCATTTCAAGCAATTTATACCATTCATCATCAAGCAGATGACATGGCAAACAAATATTCCTTGGCATCTGCAAAGATTAAATCAGACACATATGTGGATGATATCATCACTGGTGCAAGCTCTGCGAGCAAAGCTACAGAACTTGCAGAAAACATCTATCGTATCTTGCAGATGGCAGATATGGAGACCCACAAGTGGACTTCCAATATCCCTGAAGTGTTACAAAAGATTCCATTGAAACTTTGTTCCTCAGATTATGAGACAAAGATTCTTGGTATACTCTGGAACTCAATTATGGATAAAATCACCATTCCTATAATCACAGGACTCAAAGAAGAGACAGGGCATCAGACTATGAGAAAAGTCATAGCCAATGTGGCAAAAGTGTTTGACCCACTTGGACTACTCTCACCATGGGTTTTGAAAGGAAAATTAATCATTCAGGAGCTGTGGAAGAAGAAGTCAGATTGGGACAAAATTCTCCCACCAAGTCAACAAAAGGTCTTCAACAAATGGCTAGTCAAATCCAAGAATGTAACATTTTTCAAACAACCCTGATGCGTGGTATCACAGGGACCAGTCCAACAATCATTCATAGCTATCTTTGGAGATGCCAGTAATAATGCCCATGCCACTGCGGCATACCTTGTTTCAGAAATATCTGACAAAGAAACTCACAGCATTTTGATTTTCTCCAAAACTAGAGTGAGGCCACTCAATATGGAAAGTTCTATTCCAAGGTTACAACTTCTTGCTGCTCTCATCACAGCAAGAGTGGCTAAATATCTCAGAGGAGCCTTGCATGTACAAGACATCTACTGCTTTACTGATTCAACTATAACACTGGCACATATCAAGAATGGACTAGCTAATTACAAACAATGGGTGGAACATAGAATAAAAGAAATCTTGTTAAATACACAAAGTAAACAATGGTTTTTCATACCAACTGCTCAAAACCCCTCAGATATAGCAAGTAGGGGCTCTGATATTCTACATCTCCTTTCTGACCAGCTGTAGTGGAAAGGGCCACCCTTCCTGAAACAAGATTGCAAAGTATGGCATTCAGAACCTCATTGTCCTGACTCAGAAAAGGATGTTGAAGTGAAGATAATGTACTGCCACACCACCAAGTCAGAATCGGAAACTCTTAACAATATCTTTCCGTGTCACGACGTTCAGACACAATTTCATACGGACACAGTGTTTTTGGACACAACCTGTACAGACACAACCGATACAGACACAATTTCAATTGGACACAGTGTTTTTTGGACACAACCTGTACAGACACAACCGATACAGACACAATGTGTATGGACACACCATGTATTGACACATGTATGGACATAATGTGTACAGACACAATGCATATGGATGCAACCCAATTAAGACCCAAAATTAGGCTCATAAGTGCAGGAAATGTGCATTGGAGGGCAGCTTTGCAAGTGGTCAAAGCAGGAAAACGTTTTATCCACAACAGCAAAACGTTTTATCCACAACAGCAAAATGTTTTATCCACAACAGCAAAACGTTTTATCCACAACAGCAAAACGTTTCATCTGTGACAGGAAAGTGTTTCATCCACAAGAGCAACGTGGCAAAGTGTTTCATCCACAAGAGCAACGTGGCAAAGTGTTTCATCCACGAAATGGCACCCTTCTCTTTCATCAGAAACAAAAAAGGCAATCACAGCCTCATCTGCAATGGCTACCGCTACAACGCATTCAGGGGCAAGTGG
>JAAUXU010059616.1_pt1 | contig 17216 bp, 13 predicted proteins | sample 7278151 | NCBI WGS metagenome assembly JAAUXU01 (sample SAMN14350113, study PRJNA611818) | marine sediment metagenome | isolation source: surface marine sediment (1.8m) | place: French Polynesia: Moorea | collected 2018-08 | reverse complement strand
TTATTAAATCTTTTGTAATTAGAATCGTGGGTGAGTTTTTTTTTCTTTTGTTTCTAAGGTTATTTTCCCCCCCCCCCCCCCATTCCCCTCGTCGGTTTACTTAACGTGCTGGAAAAGGGAATTTGAAATGCGACAGGTACACGTACAAAAGATAGAGGGGGATGCCAATCCTGCTCCAGATGAGCCCCGTTGTCGCCGGGCCAGCCAACAAAGTCACCGGTGCTTGACCCAAGTTGGCCAAATCATGGCAAATCTTGACTGAGAATCACTGCGTGTCCGTCATGTGAATCACTGGAGAGCGACCGAATAACTTGGAAATGGCGTCTGCGTCACTTTTGTCTGGGCGAGAAAAAAGGTCTGTCTGTCTGTCTGTCTCTCTCTCTTTCTCTCTCTCTCTCTCTCTCTCTCACACACACACACACACACACACGCACACACCATGTGCTCATATAGCAGTGTAATCCTTTTTTTTTCCTGAAGGAGTGGGCTAAAGTTTGCTTAGTAAGCAAGAAGATCCCCTACCATAAATGCTCGGTCTCATGAGACTTCTTTTACTTTTAAAGCCTCACTGACGGTAAAACTACCTTAAATTGCTCGCTTTCTTCTTTCCTACGAATTAAAGTGGAAGATTTCTTCTCTTTCTCTGTCGCTGTCTCTAGCGTAGCCGTTCTCCAGGGATAAAAAAATTTGCTCATTCTGTCTTCCCGTATTCCGCAGCTAAACGGAAGTGGGGAAGGGGATTGCACATCTCTCCCCGGAATGGGGGATGGCAGTAAAGCAAGGCCCTTTACACACCAAAAAGTAGGGGAAGAGCAGCATAATAATCCTGAGGCAGACCAACTCATCTGACATGTCTTGCTTTGCAGATAACGTGGGCCCGTTTGGAAGATCCTTATCGCCCTTATTCGGTGCTGACAGTCGGCGACTCCAATTATGTGGAGGACAAGCGGTACATTGTCTCCAAGCCGTTGAAGTCCCAAGAGGTGGGGAGGAGTGAATGAATGTTGTTGTCGAATTTTTAAGCCCTCTTGATAAAAGTGGCATTCATTGGAAACAAGAGCTGCTCCTGACAGCTTCCAAAGCTTCGGTTTTTCCTCCGAACTTCCGGTCCTTTGGCAGTTCTCAAAAGACAGAAATTTGGACGAAAGGAAAAAGTTTTCTTTCTGCTGAATGACTCCATGTTGCCAAAATGAAGCCTTTTTGTCTTCATCTCACGGAGACAAAAAATTTCAAAGAAGATTAATAATACGTCGGTGCTGCTCTAATGAGTGTTCGTTTGCTCCTCTTTTCCACGAAGACTTTTTCTTTCTTTCTCTCTCTCTCCAGGATGAACTGAACTGGGCTCTCCAGATCGCCCGCGTGGGCCCCGACGACGCCGGCCAGTACGAGTGCCAAGCGACGACGCATCCGCCCCAGTCTATTCTCGTGCAGCTCAAAGTCGTGGGTGAGTTTGTCTCCGCTGTGTACATACGTATACGTAGGTAGACTTGTCAACATGAGGTCTGTACAGCACGGAAACGCATTGGGTCGCGGTTCGCAGCCTCTCCTCCAGATCGTAGCGACAAAGAAATTGAGCGAATGCGACTGCCTTCGTAACTTGACTCGCACACATATTTGAGGGATCAACCCAAAAAATACGGCTTTGGTGCTCGATCACACAGCAATGAGAAATTCGGACGTTCCTGACTCCTGAGGATTCCGTTGAGGACGTCATCGTTTTTCCAGTCACCCGAGCACCGTACAAAATCCTATATTACAGCGTGAGCTCTTGCCAGATCTGGATAACCCTGGGCTCCGTCCAACGCGTGACCGAGCACTGTATAGGACAGACGTCGTTGTACTGTGTACCTACGAAGTACACGACGAGCTGACGAAACATTGTGGGATTTCTCGTGCATTCTTGGACAATGCCCATCAGTGACATCTCAATGATGTGCTTGCAGCACTGTACGTGTGCAAAATTACAGGTCCTCGACACCACCAGTTCGGTGAGCATATCGGACTGGCTGACGTCCTGGCTGCTGGGTCGACGTTGTGTCTTTCTTATTTTTTACTCACCCTGTAATTTATTTGTACATACAGTTCTCGGTGCGACGTGCATAGCTTGTCAAGTCTGTATCTTTTCGGAAAGAAAATCGTAGAGAAGAGAGAAAGAGCCAGCGAATTCCCCGAAATCTGAATCGTTTTCGTGTACTTTATTCTCTTTGTCCCTTCCTCCAATGGTTGGATTTCCCCGTCAATCAAACTCTGTCGCTGTGACTGGAAAGTTTGGAAGCTACAGCACTCGTATAGGGGTCACTCATAAGCCCCCTCCCTTTCCCCTGCGTTTACGTATGTACCATCAGTGTTTGCAGCACACTCGACATGGTCGACGTATACATACAGTGGATGTACATGTCAGGCTATAGACAAACGTATCTTTCTCAAAGTGGAACTCAATCTCTTTGCCTCTTTTTTTTGGGGGGGGGGCCACCTTTGGCCGTGCAAAAGTTTCGAAATAAGGAAACGATTCCCACTAGTCGAATTGAGAGTGAGAAATCTGAATGGACAGAGACGTTCAATTGAATGAGCCTGGGAAATGAGGGAGAAAGGGTTAGGAGTAGTATAAAGACAGTCCCAAGTACAATGGGGGCCTTTTTCCCACGTGCATAGTACAGCACTTGCACAAGCATGCAAGCAAATGAATGAAATCCCGGAAGGTAGATAAATTTTCCACTTGTACAGACTGCCCATTCAAGGTCGACGAGCCAAAAGAGGTCCTTTCCCTTAGAATTTGAAGAGCCCACCCCACTCCTTCTTCGTCCTATCCACTTTTGTCTAGCTAATCCATTTTCTCTTCCTATCTATGACAGCAGAGCAAAAAAGTTAGATAGATTGTGGAGATTAATTTCGCTGAGCATGTGAGGCCATGTTGTTGATGGCTACTGAAGAAGAGGTCGAATGAGAGGGGGGGGGGAAGTTGATACGTAGGTAGGTGCGCATGCATGGTATGTGGGTGGAAAAAAAGGCCCTCGAAGAAGTGTAGGAGCACTTTGCAGTGATTAATCTTTCATGCAATGGCATAAATTATGTAGACGGTGCAGGCGTCACGTTAGTAACTTAGCAGTGCACACGTTGACCTACATCATGATCTTCCTCTTCAGAGGCGATCTCGCTGATCGTGGGAACCAAGGAGAAGATTATCAAGAGCGGATCAACATTACAACTCAACTGCATCCTCAAGAGGACGACAGAACGACCTGCATATATATTCTGGTGAGTCAATGGTGGCGACAAATCTGTAGCGCCTGTAGTCAGGTGTATCTCTTCCCATCTCTTTTTCTTGCAAAGCCTTCTTTGTTCAACTCACCAACTCTTCTTGCGGTTTTTCATGGAAGCAATCTTAGTGTTGAGCAGCATCACTGGCGTACAACCAACTGGTGCAAGTAGGTCTTTCATGGCATAGGTGCTCGGGGTTCAAGTCTGGGGCACCCGCACTCAACGATGTGTTATGTTGTGAGAAAGAAAGAAAGAAAATGAAAGAAAGAAAGAAGGAAAGAAAGAAAGTGGAGCAGTCGTTTCCAGTATGGTCGCATGTGTTGAACAGATCGGAAAGAAATTCTTGTGCGTTTTATAGAAGCACCTCCTGAGTTTGACAGCTGGGGTTTTGATACGTTTCCATTAGATATCTCTTCACCTCCACCCGGGCTTCCCTCATACAGTGCTGCAATAGTATTGTGCAGGCACAACTAAGTGGGTACAACTGGGATCAGGTTGATGGAACCGTTGCAATTAAATGTTTCACAAATGAAAAAGTGACTTATCTTCTTGACCACCGCATATCTGCGGCGCCATGACAAGACCCCGAGTCAGAACGGTGTCAGGACGGAGACACTATAAAGTCACTGACGACGTTATTGTCATCTAACTCGTGTTGTCGTGTCGAGACAGCAGCGTAAAAATTCAAAGTCAGCGAGGAACTTTGGTGACTACCGATCTTGACCCGAGCTAAATGCCTTACCATTGTGCACCAGCCCAGACGCAGACCTCGCGGCCGCCTCCAGCTCATGCCGAGCGACCGCGAGGGTGATGTAGAGCTCACGTGCAACACGAATCCGCACGGACTCATCAAAGTCCAACTGGCACCGATTCGCTGTCGATTGCATTGAACCCAGATGTCTTGAACGAACAACTAACTTTTCCTGTGCCTCACATCTCCGCCCAGAAAGTGTACGTTCTACTTACACTCAGTACGTGGAACAGCCGAAGAGGTAGCCAAGACTCAAACACCTCGGAGTCGATAAGCAAAGGAAGAAGAAGGTCCAGAAAGATCGAGTGCCATAACGGCGAGGACGCCAATCTTCGGGGAAGAGATCTAATCTGCACTTATAAGTAACCCCACGAGGCGAGTTAAGGCTGGGGCGACTGCAACAAAGGCGTGGAGGCTGTGACCAGTGAGGCCCTCCAGGGATAAGGAGGCAACCCAGAAGGCAGCCAAAGGAGATGGCCTTCAACGTGAAGTCATTGGAGAAGACGTTGGGCAAGTCGAAACCCGGCCAACAGCACAAAGCTGAAATCGACCCGAAAAGCTGTGTACAACCCGAAAAGCCTTGAACACGCAACAAAGCAATTGGCAAGACGTTCGGGGAGATCGCGTACCACGACGACGAGTCAGAAGCCGACGTCCGGGCGAGAAATCGCCGGCTGACTCCCGGCCATGCTAGTCTGGCCAGATATCATGAAAACGTAGCATCCGAGCAGAACAGCCGACTGAACGAGTAAAAGGCGGACGACTGACAAGTGCAACTCCTCCATGAACAAGAGGCACTCGAGACGTCTGAAATATCAAAAACGGACAAGCCGAGCAAGACAGTCGACATAACAAAGACTCGAGCGAACTAACGGACGCTTGGGCGGACTTTGACAATATCAACGGCCACGGGAAAGGAATCAGACGCTGAAAGGTCACGCGATCAGGTCGGCTCTTTTATCTTTGCATCGCTTCCTAGACCCCTGGACACATTTGGTCCAAACTTGGCAGGATGGGAGGAGGCCGCCAGTCCACTACACGGGAGGGTAGACCTCGTCTCCCCCTTCAGTCAACAACAGGCGGAATCCAGAAAACAGGTTTAATTTTTGAAGGAACACGCGGTATGTAACAGTTCCTGCCTGGGGTAAGCTTTGAGAAGAGAGGGGTGGTGGCCGCAGTGAGGGGGCAACGTGACAGGTACACAAATTAAACTTACTTCACTCAAGTGCTGTTTGGGTCCTTAGAAAGGTTAGTTGGCTGCACTCTGTCTGTTCACCCAACTTTCATGTTGATACATCACGCTTTTTTGAAGGTAGCCTTGCGTATCTGAGAGGGAAGAAAAGAGCGAGTAGAAGTACTCGAATACACTGCAATTTTTAGTGAGAAGTACTCGAATACACTGCAATTTTTAGTGAGAAGTACTCGAATACACTGCAATTCTTAGTGAGAAGTACTCGAATACACTGCAATTTATACATCTTATAGTGAGGGACGGAAAGAAAGCCGATGGCCAGGGCCAGAATGACTTACGCAACACGTAGACGCACTTAAATCGACTCAAGTATTTGGGGGAATGAGAAAAACGTTTGCTAAAGCGTTGAATCATTTTTGTTAAATAACGCACGTTGCAATCCCATGTACAACAGAGCTTCTCTATAAAAGGGAGTGTCGGCAAATAATTGGTGGGGATATGCGTTGTGTATTAATCCGCCGTCTATTAGCAACTATCTCTAAGTTGACGTGAGCGCAAAGTCGCGGGTACGATACCTACCTAAGTCACATTTTCATTTGACATAGCAGAAAGCTTTGTTCTTGAATTAAACTGTGGCGCTCCTCCAAGTTAAATTTACCACATCTGGAACCCTGTACGCCATGTGCCATTTGTACACGCATTCTTTTCCCTTCGTTAGGTACCACAACGATCGCATGATCAACTACGACACCGCTCGGGGCGTCCGCGTAAAGAACGACCCCACAGGATCGACGCTGGTACTCTCCGGGGCGCTGTCGCCCGCAGACTCCGGAAACTACACTTGTTTGCCGTACAACGTCCGCCCATCCTCGGTCATGGTCCACGTACTCAGCGAGGGAAACTCTGCCGAAGCCGTGCAGAACAGTGGTGACGGCGGCAGTGTCAGTACCGGCGGCAAAGACGGCCGAGGGGAGAACCCGCCGCCGTCGGCCGCGGTGCAAAGCAACGACGGCGGCGCTCCAGCCGCCTGCGCCGCCACAAACTTTATAGTGTTGATGGCTTCAGTGTTAGCTATGCTTTAAACAATCACAGTGCCCACACCAGTGAAGACTCAACGCTGCTGCTGTCAGGTCATTGTTGCCAAATGAAAAGGTGTGATATGCTAAGAAGAAGGAGAAAAGACGCGATTTTTGGCGAATACGCAGGGTCCCAAGATTCTCTTCTTTAAGCATGCATGTCTTCCAAACATCAGACAAGAAAGCTTGTTGGAAAACAGAAACGGACTCTCCGCACATACGTAGCTTGTCGAGTGAATCAGGACTTCAACGTTCCTCCAGAGATCAGCTAGGCCGACGATGTCCTATGCACTCATGAAAGTGAAGGAGTAGAGTGAGTGAGTGAGAAATGAAATCAGGTGATTGATCAAGTCGATCACCAGAAAGTGGCTGCACTTCACAGCCACATGACTTGAAAAGCTCACTCACCACCGGACATTCGTAGAGCAGCTCCTTTTTTTTCATTTCTTTCTTCCTTTCTTTTTGGTTGACTCTGCACGTGAAGAAGCTGCTGCTGCTGCTGCATCCTACAATATTTATTAGTACGTGCAATATAGACGATTATATCTATCATAGAGAAAGACACTGCATTGTACCTAAACGAATTGTCAAATATAGTCCAATAGTTACATTTAAGACGAGCTTCCCCGTTACGGTACTGATCACCAACGGTGCACGCATGTGGTGCAGTGTACAGTACAGCCGTGCTTTCTTTTGACGTACATACTATGAGGAATTTTTCTGGGCAAACAGGTGTCTCAGTCTGGGAAAAATGGCGGCGGCTCTTCTCCAACTCTAAATCATCGTTTATCTTCCCACTATGACAGGACTCATTCTCTTTTTCTCTGTTTCACAGCTCCAATTGTTCTTCTTTTTTTATTTTAGGTGGAAACTCATCTTAGTAGAATTGGTTCTGAATATTCGCTCACTCAGTTTAGATAAGATTTTTCCCCGGATCTCCCTCCTGCACCTGCGTCCAAAAAATGTACTCTTGTCGTAAATGTGAGCGCCTCGTTATAAGTTCTCGACGGCCAGGGCAAGGCCAAGGATGCCGCAGAAGCTCTCTTCCTGCACATCGCGTACACAGTTGTGTGCCAAACATACACATATTACAAGATAACTTTTGACGTTACTTCTCTCTCTCCCTCTCTCTGCACAGATAGCACCTGTTATGTACTAGGTTGGTCCGACCCACCCAACTAACTTCATCTTGGGTAGGGAGAGACATGCAGCAAGGTATATGTTATAAAAGCTCTACACATGACAGGTACGTATGTTCATGCCTTAGAAAAAGCTTCATATACATAGACGGAAAGAACAAAGTTGCCAAATGTAATCATGTGAGACATCTTGCCTGTCCACTGGAGGCTCCAGAAAAGTTTGTTTTCGGAGCTCCTCAGGTCCCCGATGTTTCTCTCCAGCTCACAGATGGGTTGGGTCGGGGTAGAAACTGCGGCAGACTTAAATACTCGTAGCACTTTGTTGTCGCGTCGGCTTCTTTGTTTGCGCAAACTTTCGTCCAGTTGTAATCTTGCGAATTGAAATGCAAGCGAAAGTACAACAACCACGGAGTTCGCGGGCGGAGACAATCGCGGAGAAAAGGACATTTATGCATGTCTGACGATCGTAAGTCCTAACTTATCGGCTCGACCTCAGAGCGTCGCTCAACGTTGATTATAGGTTGAGTGAAAGTTGCATGATTCTCCCGGGACTGATTGGAAATAGTCCAGTATTTGATTCGCTTAAAAGGACCCATAGATGTTCCTCAGGCGAAAGATTTTTTTCTTGTTCGAGCCTGAAGACGCCTAAAAAGTAAGGTAATAAAAATGTGTCTTTAGCACATGTAGCATGACACCCGAGACGGCGAACTTAAAACACTGACTAGACAGAGTAAAGTGTTTCATAAATTGTCTTTAGCGTACCCATCGTGGAACAAAGACAGACAAGATATTTATGCAGCTGCAACGTTGCACTTTGCAGAAGTGTGAAAAAAGGTCAGCGAAATATTGCATGCCCTGTAAAGGAGGTACGTGATAAATGTATGAGGGAATTTTGTGTGTGCGTGACTTTGTAACCACAACATGGTCTCGACGGGCACACGAGACATAGCTAAAGACAAATATCCCACTGTGGTGGGTAATTCATCGCTGTTTATATACTGTAGATTGGGGCATTTTTTGTCGCACATGATCTTCGCACTTTTTTGCACTCCTTTGTGCACTTCCCACAGACAATTAATTGCCTATAAGTCTTCTACTTGCTCGTAGATGCTGTATCAATGCAATACAGTACTGAGAAGTTTCCTCGTGCAGACTTTTGCGCGGGTTCATACTTGGATAGAGACAGACACATGCGTCCAGTGGCCAGAAAGTGCGCCCGCCTGTTGAGGCTGGTATATAAGATGTGGCGCAATCCCACAGCCTCTTCAGTAAGTGGTTGTGATGTATGATGAGGATAGTTCAGTGGTGTCCGCAGCCATCGGGCCTGTGGGCAGCTGGCAGCTCAGAAAGGCCACTCTCCTGGGCATCGCCATGATCTTTTTGGCCTTCCACTCCATGTCCTATCCCCTCCTGGCCAGAGAACGAGAGTTCAAGTGCGTCAGAAATGGAAGCGCAGTGGTGCAGGATAGCCAATGCTACGTGGATGAGCAGCAGAGGTGAGCAAATTTCATTGTCTGAAGCAACTTTTTCTTGACATCACTGCCACTGCAGATGCGAAGAGTGGGAATTTCCTGCAGACGGCGTCGTCACGCTCCAGCAAGACTTCTCCCTTGTCTGCCACCGACGCCATCTCCTGTCATTGCGCCAGGTCGTCTTCTTCGCGGGCATGAGCACGTCCTGTCTGCTCACCGGGCACCTTTCGGACCGCTTCGGGCGCCGGCGGGCGATGCTGATGCTCATGGCGGCTTGGAGCGCAGCCGCGTTGGCGCACGTGGCTGCAGTGGACGCCACTCAATTTCTGGCGCTGCAATTCATGCTCGCCTTTGCCTCCAGCGCAGCCTGGCTCGCCGCCTGGATCTGGGTGATGGAGGCCTTGGCCGGAAAGTGGCGCATAATCGTCGGTCTTGGAACCTTCGTCTTCTGGATCGTCGGCTACGTCGGCATCGCCGTCTTGGTCAAGCTACTACCTCACTGGAGGATGTCCTGGCTGGCAATGAGTCTCCCGACGCTGGTCCTTTTCCCTGCCTACTATTTCCTCATACCGGAGAGTCCCATGTGGCTGATAAGTCATGGTAAGGTCGAGGAGGCCAGAACAATTCTCTCGGCAGCGGCCAGGAGCAATGGGATGAGGCAGCTCTCGGACAAACATTGGAAGAAACTGTTGGAATCAGAGGAGGAAAGTTCAAGGAATGACACAAGCGGAGGTTGTTCTCTGGCGCTGATCTCTGCTAAAAACGTGCGCATTCGCTCTCTCATTCTGTTCTATTTGTGGTTCACCTCCTCGCTGACTTACTTCGGCCTCAGCCTCAACTCTGCTGACTTCGTCATCGTCGATGTCTTTATCAGTTTTGTATCCTATGGCATAGTCGAGCTGCCTGCAATCTGTCTCTCAATCGTCGCCATCGTGGCTGCAGGACGCCGACTGCCCCTTCTACTGTTGTTGGGCGGCGCAAGTGGCGCATGCGTTTGCGCCGCTCTGGCAAACTCCAAATGGCTCTCCTTGGCGCTCGCAGTCGCCGGCAAATTTTGTGTCACATGCGATTTCTACCTGCTTCATGTGTACACGTCTGAGCTTTACCCGACGCCGCTGCGCCACACTGGCCTTGCGGCGTGTTCACTGTTCGCGCGACTGGGCGGAATGGCTGCGCCAGCCGTGACCGCAATGCCGCATCTTCTGCCTCTTGCCGTCTTCGGCGGCTGCTCTGCTCTGGCGGTGGCGGCGGCTGGCTTCTTGCCCGAGACGAAGGGGGCGCGGCTGCCTCAGACCACTGAAGAGAGTGAGAATTTCGGCGCAGGAGACACAGCATGGAAAAGAGCCTACCTTTCCATTACTGCGCCAGTGCCGACAAGACAAAAATCAGTTGCAAGTTGTGCTACATTGTGATGTAATGTAAAATAACGAAATGTTACAGTTCATGCCACAGGGTTTCTTCAGCGACAAAATATATCCACATGTGATGACGCATTGTGTGCTGATAGTGTTCACTCTTCATTGCAACTGGTACAGTACGTATGGTACGCACACACTGTCGTGAGTGAAACGATTACGACGAGCTTTAAAGGGAACCTCCATTTTACTTGAGGCTGCACGTCCTGGCAATTCAACTCATAAGGTTGGGTAAGATTTGATTTGAGATTTGATCAATTCTCATTTTTCCGACGTTTGATTTGACTTAAATCACTGTCAAAAATTTGGCATTTGAACTGAGATTTAATGTAGACTTCCTGACATTTGAAATCAAATCCTAAGGATTTAAATTCAAGCAATCCTTTAATCTGCATCAGACCATCTGCCCAAGGTCCCCATTTTTGTGGTGCTTTTTTGCAGGAGCATCAACTGTTGCTTGTTGTAAAGAGGCAACAAAAACAATTCACTAATGCAAATTGATGTTGTTTGTACCTTGCCTGTATGTAACAAGAGAATAAAGAGGCTTGCGAACATGATTGGATTTGATCCAATCACCGCATTTGAGGATTTGATTTAATATTTGACTTGGATACTTTAAGGATGGCTTCACCAGACCCTGCAGTTTGGATAAACTCACAGGCTTCAATCTAGGAAACAGAAATTTGCAGTGTCTAAAGATGACACCTGATGGACTTGAATGTGGCAAGTCTTTCCCATGAATGTTGTAGCCTGCTTTTAAGTTCTTCCGACTATGAAACAGTGATATAGATCACTGAGGACAGACGGTGACATCAGCAATGTGACCAAAGAAAGATCCATGACTCATGGTCACCATCATCCACTTATGCTTACCATCAGCGTCCAGAATGCTGAAGCCACCCTGAAGGTAGAAATCCACTCTCCCATGAGCAATGTTTTATGGAGGTTTCATTGTTGTGTGACTGACGGTGGTGGAGTGTTTGAGCATAAAATGTGAATAAAACCAAACTTGGTATAATCTTACTTGAACTTGTCATGAAACTCACAACGCTTTTCTAATGCAAGGGCTAAGGGAGTGCAGCAGTTGATGTGCCAGAGCCTGGGCCACAATAATGACTCATGGGGAAGGACGCTGGAGGAGGCACGGTGCTGAGATGAATGCTACTGGTGTCCCTGGTCACATTGCTGATGTCACTGGGGGTGCACGGTATATCCTGGGTACAGCGTATGTGCAATGATTTCTCCTTTTTGTCAATGATGCAATTGTGAGCGCTGGGGCATAATGACAATAAGTGCGAGTGGCGAACAATTTTTTTCCGATATTCAGATTTCATTTAAGCTATTGCATACTGACCTACCTTCAAAATGATGTAGAATCCGCTAGTATAAAAATTTCTCAAATCTTTTTGAAAGTCCGTGAAGCAGCTAATAAGCGATGACTTGCTCAGGTCTCCCTTAGACAACTTCCATCTCAAAATCAACACTCTCGAGGGAGGGATCAGTGTGAGTGTTACCATAATCCGAGCAATGCTAGATACCTCTGCTAGTCTATTACATCGTGTGGGGCAGACCATTTATAAACAAAAATTTTGGAACTTGTCTGAGTACGTCTGAGGTTTGTTACCTAAGGTGAAACTGTAAAGATGTAAAATGGCTTTCAAAACATTTTTTTTGTCCCTCGCCACCTCTTGCTAACGTTATACTACAAAAAGTTGGGTCATATCAAGGTGTTGAGATTTGGAAAGCGTGGGGTAAAGCTAACCACACTTTCCTTCAATTTTACTTAAATACAGCGCAGCAGTTTAGCATCGGAAAAGTAGCTAAGCATGTCAAATTTGTAATGTCGACCTAACATCCTTATGCGATGTATGCATGAAGCTTTAAATGCAAGGAAGGGACCCAAAAACTGATTAGTTCTTCATTCCATTTGACTAGAACGCCTGCAATTGAAGTCCTGCAACAAATACAGCACGCACCAACATATTTAAATAATGGTCTGGTCCAGTCAGTTAACTTATGGTAACGGAACTGTGGGCTCTTGTGCATCTGCCCGTGTTGATAATCTTCTGGAGCAACGTGCGTCTCCACGTGTTGGGGTTCATGAGAAGTGATTGTTGAGGCATTGTGACAGCTGCACACTACGTGCACTTTGACAACCATGCTGCAGCAGCACCTCAGTTTGGATGACAATCCAGGGGACGAATGTTTCACGAAATAGCAGAAAGTTTAAACAACAACAGTTCAACAAGCAGTCGAGACAGTTGGCCACTGTGAAGCCACTTATGACAAACCCTGTTCCTACAGGCGGCGTGCAAAAGATTGTAACCTCATGAAATAATAAGTGTTCTCAATGATTATGGGGACAAAGAGAAGTTGTTCGATAAAAATCAAGAGTAATCATCTTGTGGGACAACCACTTGTTTACACATTTGAGCTCTCCCTCATTTTTATCAGCTTCTCAACATCAAAGTGAGTGAGGTTTTTCAAAATGGGCTGTGCAGTGGCACATTGATTTTCTGCTATTCGTCAGTGTCTGACTGATTCAGTGAATGTTTTCCAGAGGAAGTTCACTAAATCACCATGCTACTACACGTACTGATTGCAGACTCAGTAGAAAGCATCATAACCAATAGCTATCGTGAGCAAAAAAATGCGCTTCATCCCCAAAATCGTAACCCAAATCTTATCCTCTGTTGAGTCCTCAGAGAAATCATTAACAAAAAATCGTTATAGTGAAACTGATTCACTCGCACCCTGCACAATCACCCAATGAAATGAAAAGAAATTGAAGGAGAAGCAAACAGGTCTTTGGGGAGAGAAAGAAGTCAATATTTGCTCTCTTGCACGCTAAGATGTCATCTTTGCACTGAGGTGAGTAAGATAAGCACACACCAAGAGACATTCGTATGAGGACGTAGGGACGGGTATGAGATCCAGAGATGCTCTTGGGATTAGGAATGTAAGTTTGGGCGTCTCACCGAGTCTCGTACGATGGCTGCTCAGGGCATCATGGCCGTTTCTTATAATAAGGCTTCTTTGTTCTCATCAGCTTAGATGAAATATTCATCCATCATAACCTTATTACAATTGACCCAACCTGACCTGACCTTAACATTAGCTCAAAAATGGATATTTAGTCTAAGCTTGTCGAATAAAATCATTTGCCAACGTCTTTTACACTTTGGCCAAATTTAATACATGTGATTCTCCGTTAACTTAAACGCTTCGCTTAACAAATACTTGCTCTATGAACATACTCATTTCGATACACGAAACAAAACTTTCCCCCTCAATGAAGACGACGAAATGAACAGCAACACAAGGTTTATTAGTTCTTTATTCCTTTTCTCTAATGTTCAACCGATGCTCTCAGTCCTGGGGAATGTGGGTTTACGCGCTGCATCGAAAATGTCATGCCATAGCTCCTTTGGATATTATGCATGTTTTACCATTTAAACATGTTATATTATGCAGGTAAGACTTCTTTGCTCATGTTCTCGTGACTGACTTGACGACGACATCTTTCTCGCTTCCCACTCGACTTAGTCTGCTGATGATGGCCGTACAAACATCCGGGGCTTGCTTCAGCAGCACCTTCCACCCGTCTGTCTTCATCACGCGCTCAGGATATTGCGAAATGTACTCGATCGCCTTCTTCTGTAGCAGAGGGACTCCAAAGACCTTTACGGTAGATTTTAAACGTTATGGTGGAGGCTAGAATCATGTGCACTGCATATCACAGTTACCTGCCCCAGAACAGCGATCTCGCTGGCGTTCTCCACACACAACGACTGGAGAAGGAGTTTTCCGCACTCCACGCTCAGACGAACTACGTTGTACTTCTCGGCCAGAGGCAACAGTTGAGATACAGTACGGAAGCTATGAAGGGAACTTTTAGGTCCAAGCATGATACAAGTTGAGTACGCAATGTTAGCATAGTTTGTTAAAAGTAGCAAGGGGTGCATCAAGAAGCAAATGCCTAAGGAAAGTGATCCAATACCTGGTGTCATCCAACGAGTCGGTATAGACAAAGCGAAGAAACTGCTTGACGACAGCAGGAGAAGCGTCCTCGACAACAACTTCGCCTTCCAAGGACTCTTTCATCTTCTCGTGTGAAAACATTGCCCTGAGAGTGGATAGCGTTGAAGTAATAGCGGCTGGAAACAACTATGCGTAACCAAACCTGAAAACATCCGACCTCGCTCCTAGGATGAATCTGTGGCAGGGGAGTCTTTGTCCGTCGGCGCATACGATGGCGACGTCGGCGTGCGCCATGTCGGAGCTGGCGGCCTTCAGGTCTGCATTGAGCCCGGGCAGCGAGTCCGAATCGAAGGTGTCACGCACTCTCTGGTAGTCGCTGCGGTTCGTGATCCGCTTAAAGCCTCCAATCTCGCACAGAACAGTTAGCGTCCCGTCAGGAAGCATCTGGTGGAGAGTTATCTTCGTTGATGTGAGTCGTTGCGGGGGTTATGTTTGTTTTCTACCTGAGAAGCTTTGTCCACGACTTCTGAGCGTTGGCAGAACTTGGGGAATCCCCAAGACTCATTTGGAGCATGTACCCTGGTGTCAGCTCTTCGTGCCTGGCGCCGCTCGTGATCGGCGCTGAGGAGAGCGAAGTTGAGGCTGTACTTGAGATCGCGCCTGTTGAGGTTGTGTACGTAGAGCGAGATGTAGTCTCTGTTCTCGCCGTAGCGCGGCTTCATACTCAGCTTGAAGCGGAGCTCCTCGCATCCTCCAGTGCCAGCCGCTGAGGGTCTCTCGCTCTCCACAGCCACCTGCAAAAAAGTAGGATCTACAGGGTGCGTCTGAGTAACTTTTTCGTGGGCATGTGCCAAACTTGGCACATGTGCTATGCTTCAATGGTGTATTGATATGAAATACCAAGTGGCGTCTGTGTACTTTGATATGATAATATTTGTATGAAAATGAGTATATCTTTTTAATTCTATTGTCGTCGCTGTCACCTTCTGGCTGGCCAATTTCTTCCACATGGCTCCCAGGAAGCTGTGGCAAAACTGCCATGCGTTTCTGCACACTGGCACAGAGCTTTATGACAAAGCCCTTCTGTCAGCACCTCCGCCCAACCCTTCTGAATGCAGGACACGAGGTGTCCCTGATTTTTGGGTGGCTTGCAGCAGTAAAGCATCCTCCACAGTGCCCAGACTCCAAAATCACAGGAGCTGGCATTAGGGGATGAGGTTGGTCACTCTTCAGACTTCCCACAAAAACAAAGACTCTTCTTAAAACCCAAACTTTTATTAGCTATTGCTCTAGATGACGGAGGCAAAAATGGGAAAATAAATTGTCAGACTAATTTTTCTGCTAAAAACCCAGATATCTTAGACCTTCTTCAGTACTCACGAATCTAATCTGCCAGTGTCAAGGACCTGACCACTATAATTTTTACGTCAAATTGTCCATTTTGCATTCATTTCGTTTGTACTAAGGAGGTTCAAAAAAGAACTACGTTACCACCCTCATGTCCTGAGAGCGTGTGCTAAAGTAGAGGTCAGGACTGCTACGGCACTACGAAAAGAAAAAATAATATGGCTGCCTAGTACCATAAGGGACCAGCAGTAGTGCAATCAAAGTGATGATTGGAGTGACCAGAGCAAAGCTAAACAGACGTTATACACAGTACGCCCATGGGGCAAAGTAGCACTTTACGAACATTCTGCCTTTGCAGACCGAAAGTGAAAAATGACGGGTGCAAAGAGAGAGTTCGTAAAATGGTGTTTTTCCAAATGCAATGTGATGCACTAATACACCAAGCTTTTCTGTGAAGGAACGCAAATCCTTATTTACTGCGCAAGTGGTCTCACAGCAAGCAGGCCATTTTCCCCCAATGCGGTCAACATTGACAGGCCACAACTTTTGACTGCATTGAGCTGCGCTACTGAAGTGGCTTTCCTGTCTATGGAAAGCTAAGAATCGCCTATAAAATTACATTGATGTGCATTTTTGCAGTATGATAACTCATTTCTTCGAAGTGAGAGTGCGAAGTTGAGGCCGAAAGTAGGGCACAAATGATCAATTTTGGACGACCACTCAGTCAAATTTGTACGGGCACAACTCTTGACAGCATTGGGGGTTTCACCCCTTAATGAAAAGCTGAGATTCGCCCCTGAAATCAAACTCATATTCACTTTTGCTCTTCGTCCGCTCCATTTTTCTCAATACTGACAATTCCGAAATGTTCCATCTGAAAAGTCGAGACCCCTGGGTTAAGTTGATGTTGCACTAACATTCTGAGCTATGTATCGAAATACTCACTGGGTTCAAAAATTTGTTTGTTTGTTACTGGGGTTTCTGCTAAGGACTGATGCCTAAGCAGAAGGAAGGAGCAACCCTGGATTGGGTCTTTTCCTGCCCCGATTTAGTGGCAACATCTAAGCGCTTAGTAGACTAAGATGCCTTGAGTGCCGAGTCCACCAGTGTGCTTAACTTACTCTGCCCTCCTTTCCAGGGCCTTGCCAATGCAGTTCACTTTCATGAGCCTGACAAGACCATAAAGGTCTGGAAGATTCCTACTAAGCCGGAGGCCTCGTACGGAGCCGAGGCGTTCCTTGGCAAGTGCTGGGCACTCGCACATGAGGTGTATGAACTCCTCACGTTCTTCCTTGCAGAACCTACAGATCTGTTCAGAAAAGTTACCCGCTACCAGGTTCGACGAAAAAATCTGTAGACTTTGGACTTTAAACTTTAACCAGATGTAGTTTAGCAATCACTTGTACAATTTTAACCAAATTTTTTTGACAATTGTTGGGTTTCTTAACCATCAATGTAATTTCCTTTTGCGTGAATAATAGCCTCCAGGTGGCCTCTGAAGGCCCTGCACCCGTTGATGATGCTCTCGGGGGACATGCCAACCCACCGCTCATTCACCGAGGTCTTGAGGGCATCAATATTGGAG
>JAAUXU010079494.1_pt1 | contig 17222 bp, 9 predicted proteins | sample 7278151 | NCBI WGS metagenome assembly JAAUXU01 (sample SAMN14350113, study PRJNA611818) | marine sediment metagenome | isolation source: surface marine sediment (1.8m) | place: French Polynesia: Moorea | collected 2018-08 | reverse complement strand
CCCCCCCCCTCTCTTACACCCTACCCCCACCCCACTCCCGCCCAAAAATGCGCGCTCAATCGTGCTAGTTTCTTCTCTACTCAATACTGCTCTTGCGCGCGTGCTTGGTTGTTGTTCTTTTGTCTGGTAGAGTTGGCTTTTTTCATATATATATTTTATTCTCAAGAAGCGTCAACCAAACTTTTTCGTCTACTGCGCACTAACAACTTTTTTTTTGTCTCATACAAAGAATTGAAGCACCTTTTTCCTGAAGTATTATGCACTATTGCAATCACTACCACTGAAGAAGTAGGCATGCTTTTTTTGCTAGCTACAGTATGTATGTAGAACGTTGCCAAAAGTCCTGCTGCAAATTTTGTTGCAGAACTATATGGGATCGTAAAGTCGCAAACTTTATAGGCCCAGAAATTGCCAGGGGCTTCTTTCGACTAGAAGGGGGATTCTTTGTGCTACATACTTCTTTTTTTTCTTCTTCTCTCTACTGGATGCTTATTATTGCTTTTTTCGAAGGGAGATAGGACGAAAAGTAACATGCACGCACACACTCGCATGCACAAAGAATTATAATAGTCATACTTATACTAAGAAGAATCATTCACTCTGAGTTCTTCGGCACCTTCACGATCATTGATGTCTTTTGGCTCAGCTGCTGCTGCAAAAGTTTTTTTTTGCTGCCGAAAGTTGCACTTTTCAAAAAGAAGAAGAAATCAAAGTATTCATAAACTGGAAGCTCTTTGCATAATAGATTTTTTTCTGCTGGAAAAGCAACTTATATCTCAGATTGTGTGATAATTTGTGAAAATTCTCTTCACATCAATAAAATCGTCCTTGACTTTTTCCAATAACTTTATCTGGTTCTTTAAGCTTTCGCTCACAGGTAGAAACAGAGCAGAAGCAGCAGCCAAACTAGTACATTACATACTTTTTTTCCTCTGAATGTCTGAAAAGCCTCCCTAAAATATATGTGGGAGAGTAAGAGAGAGAGAGCAAAAGAGAGAGATTAGAAAACGACGAATTAAGTCACACCTTCTTCTTGGGCCTTTCTTCTTCTGGTTCATTTTTTTTGTCTCATACTTCTCAAGCTTTTTTTCTCCTTCTTCACTCTTCTTCATTGCCTTGCCTTGACATATTTCCCCCTTCTTCTCCTTTCTCTTCATATGGGACAGTCGTAGACGTCGTACTCGAAGCCCAGGCTGACGGCCACGAACACGAAGTAGAGAATGAACATGGAGAATCCCATTCCCTTGGTCATCTTCCAGTTGAATATCAGGATTGAGAAGAAGACGAGCAGGAGCATCCCGAAGAGGATGGCGATGGAGCAGACCATGTTGGTGGCGGAGACCGGGACCGGCCGGCCGAACACTATCGTGTACAGCAACCAGGGAAAGGGCAGGCTGCAACAAAGAGAGAAGAGACATTTCAGTTTTTTGCGCCAACCATGAAGAAATGCCGACTCTGCTCTAAAGGGTGGGCCTTATAGGCCTTTTGGAGGCGCAATAAAGTCGCTCATTCACTGGCAAGCTTCATTCAGGCCCCACCCGGGGTCCCTCTGGGCTGTGCACGGGGACGGGGTGACCTCAGCTCGGGAAGGACTTGAAAATCTTTGTCAAGTAGGCGAGAAGGCATCAACATTGGAATACATACGGAAGGAGGGGGAGATTTTGCAGATAAATCCGGTCCAACTTTGAAGACTCACAGGGCTCGAGTGGGGGCTTTCACAGGAATAAGTTTCCACTAAAAAGTCTTTATTATAGTCTTAGCCACAAGTTTTATCTTCTATGTCTGTTCTGTAACTCCGAGCATTTTCTCCACACGGTCAGATAACAAGGATTTACAGGCAGACAAGATTCCTCCCGGAGGCTACGGACCTGATGGAGGCCTCGAGGCCCATGAGGCTGTTGTGGGGGATGGATGAGCTGCAGACCTCATCCTCCAACTTCCATTACAGGCAATAATCACAAGGGGGAGGGGGGGGGTCTAATCTGCCCATTCCCAAAATGAGGAAATGAGGATCGCCAGCAAATCATTTTGTGTCCGTGAGGAAGAAAGCGCGCGCTCGCACACCCACCCACCCACACACACTGTATGTTATGGGTGAACACATAAAATGTGGCTAAGACTCCTATAAAGACTCTTTACGAGAGAGTTCTTCTTTTCAAACCCCCGCATTTGAGTGTTGCGAATCCCGGAATTTGTCTGGATTTATCTGCAAAATCCTGCGCATATATTAATTATACATCACGAGTGCGTCTTCAGGACGGAGTCCATGTCCCTCTTTTGAACTCCACTGGCCTCGAGCGCCTCGAGGTCCCTCGGCCCTGTGGCCTCGGGACATCAAAGCGTGCTCTCGTGCAGCAGAGTTCAAAAGAGGGATATGGACTCAGTCCCTACAAGAGGAAGTTGTAGTTTAAAATGGGATCTTTACACAAACACCTTCGTCACCTCGATGTTTTCCCTTTTTTTTCGGCTGCCCAACGGCCCGGCCGCTTGGGGCTGGTTCATGTTGAAGTTGAGTCGAGTCTGCAGCTCGACTCGACATTTGCTTGTCCCAATACATCACTAGCGAGTCAGAATACGACACAAAAGAATATATCCCCGTTCTAGGTAGGAAGAACATGGTTCTGAAGAGAACATCGACGTTCAGCTGCTCCCAGAACTGCGGAAACGTGTACGGCTGCACCATGATCAACGTGAGCAGCAAGACCTGGGGAAGTTTCACTTCTGCTTATGCGTCATTTTGAGAAGCGAACGACTGATCTGGTCTTCCTCTGCCAGGTTCTTCTCACAGGCATGAAAAGTCATGGCAAATAGAATTAGCATGAATTGAAAATTCCAAAGTACATTCAAACTTTTTTAAGGTACTTCAGTGGAAAAATCTGTCGAGAAGACACCTCGTTCGGCGCTGATTTCGAAGCTAAATTCAGACTCTGCCGAGCCAAGTCAGTGTGTTAAACAGCGCTTTCACTGTCGCCATATGGCCATCTTTCCTTCAAAAGTACAGGGGAATTGACTCGAAAGTATGCCTACCTCTTGAATGCTAAAGGCCTATCAGGCCCACAGCTGGCCGCAGGCTGGGAATCTGCAAAGTACTCGCGCTCTTGCTACGAAGAGACGTTCCCTACGACCTCAGCCTTGACTGGAGGCCAGCGCGGTCATCCTCGAGATGGAAGGCATCGTATGACGCTGATTCATGTGTAGCATGCAGGTATATACACTACATATACACTGTATATAAGGGATAATATTTAAAGTTTCTACCTCGGCTTGATGTAAGGCTAAAGATAGAGGCATGGCTGCGTAGAAGAAGCAAGGTCTAAAAGGTTTTGAGAGTTAATAAGATTCATTAAAATTTTCTCAGCAGAAACTTTAGCTCAGGCTAAAACTGAAGTTTGCTCTCTTGAAAGCGATTAAATGGTGAATGCTTTTTAAAATTTGGGAAATGGGATAGAATTTACCCATCAGCTCAATGATTATTGTCCCCCCGGGGAAAAAAGTATCTGAAGAATTTCATTCACGCGTACGAGAGGTTATTCGCATGAAAGGCAAGCAACTTGAGAGCAATAGAAGATCCCCTTTGCAAAAACGGGGAGAGAAAAAACTCACACTGTTGATATGAGCAAAAATTAAGCAAATAGCAAAATGGGAATTCCTTACAAAGGGCTCGTTGACTGCCAAAAAGTCCAGGTCTCGCTGCTTCTTTTGTGCACTTACCTTCTTATTAAACAATTAACGCTTTGATGTGGCTTCTTTCAGCCTCAATAATGGCCTCTGATATCGTCACATCATGATAGAGTGGTGAAGACATCACATGAAACGCCTAAATTCCCTTCTCAACTTGGTTCAGTACGCAAGAAAGCAGAGGTATAGCATTCCATATTTCCCCGGTTTTGAGGTGAAAACATCCCATAAGTCCCAGTTTTGCGCGCTGCTCTGCACAAAGCTGCGCTGTCCAGCTCCCTCCCGCAACAGCTGACCGACTGTTGAAAGAAGAAATATGACGTCAACTTACAACTTGGGTCAAATTAAAACTTGCGTCATTGAATGACTCGGGCTTAATTTTCCCTCCCCATGCTGACACTGGTCATTTGACGTGTCCTTGGTCCTACTTTGTCCTCAGGCCCTCGGTCTGGCACGCATCAAATCGACTCGGATCAAGCCCGGAAAGTAAAGCCTGACTTTACAGTGACGTAATATAAAGTTGAAAGCCACGTGAGCCGTTCAGGCTTCCTTAAATAGGTGATAACAATGTGCTTCAGTGTCTGACTTTCCTCTTTTGGTGACAGTTTAAAGATTTTCTGTTATTGTCTTCTCAGGTAAGTTGGGCCAGAATATTGCAAGTTTTAGAGGATCCTGAGCGGAAAGTCTTGTCTTGGCCCCTCCTCCCCTATCCTAAAATGCACTCTGAGCAAGTGGGTTTGAGCTAATGAGAGCGCCCAAAAGCGGGCAGAGAGACTGTTAATGGGCATAAAGAACAGCCCATAAAATGTTGGCAGCCCAAAGTTTGGACGTCCAAATGCTTCAGAAACGGTTTAGGAGGGTTACAGACAAAATTGTCTCCCTATAAACGCACGCATTACTATGGGGGACGCACACACAGAACATTAACATGATCCTGCAGCCCAGATTCACAACTTTCTTTTCATTTATTCTTAATACACTCATGACTGAGGGAGCGGAAGAAATGTGTTGTCTTCAGGCCTAAAGCGGGGAATTTCAAGTGACTTTTTACACATTGTTGGGCAAAATGCCTGAAAAATTCTATTAAGTCCGCACAAAAATGGTATTATTTTGGGCCAAAAGAAGAAACGTCATTCTGAAGTGACTTCTTACGCGCGCACTTTTGGGCATGATGCGTGAAAGTCGTACTAAAGTCTGCAAAAAATCACGGCATCTTAGACCAGAAGAAACGTCATTTTTAAATGAATTATTAATGCTTCTTTCACAATTTCTCAGGCAAAATGCCAAAAAAGATTCTGCTAGAATGAGTGAATGTGGCTAAAAGCAGTGAAACACGTGCTTCCGACCTCTTCTCAAAACTAAACTACTATTTCACAGTCTATTCAGAGCTGCACTTGGACGTGATTGTGCTGGTGCAGCCGGGTCTTTTTCAGTTTTGACCTCCCCCTACTTCAGAGTTCTTCCCCCTGGGGTTGAGAGCCAAATCTTTGACTTCTCCCTGAGCTTGGCCAAGTCCCACAGCTGCACTTGGACAGGGTGGCTCAGATTTAGGTTGATTTAGGTAGGCATGAGTCACTGACCGAACCGACTGCACTTTGGACAAGCGAAGCACACAGTGAAAGCTAACATCCGCCTCACAAGGTCACGTTTGATCCATCCAGTGGAAGCCAAGTACATATGGACTTGGACTAAACATATATGATACCTTCAATACCCCGAACACTTTCAATTCGTGTGTTGACAAGTCGAAATGTAGCATCAACTGACAGTTGCGTCGATTCTCATGTATATTAACTGAGCGATCTGACTAGTCAAAGTGTTTAGTAATAAAGGGAGCAGTCAATTGCCATATTGACTGGTGAAAATGTTAAGTTGACTGTCAGTCAGTTCGTGTACTGACAAGACAAAATACTTCTTGGCTGACTTCAGCCAATATGCAAAAACAGCTTGACTTTTGCCAAAAGTCAATTAATAAAAAAACATTTCAAATGTTCAATAAGTCTGACGATGCGCATCTTGTGCCATCTCCACTATAGCTTCACCCTGTACGCATGGGACATGACACGCTGTCAAGGCCCTTCCACCCGGCCCAGCACTGTACTCATAATAGGAAAACTTAAAAGCAAGTGTCTTGAATGATGTTTATTTGCAAAAATTCCTCTCTATGACGTCAATGAACGTCAGAGTCGAAGCCTCTTTGGTGCCTGACCAAACTTCCACCGACTCTGTGCATTGGAAACGTCTCTTGACGTCTATATGAGACTCATCTTATGAAGGATAAGTGAGTCTTTTTGTTGATCATGTCAGTTTTCCTATGTTCCGTCGAGTCCCAAGATACATGCGTTAATTTCCACCTGACAATGTCTGTGTCAACCCTGCTTTCCATGTGAAATGTTTAAGTATATATGAGTTTAACGATATTTATGTTGGAACTTTCCTGTCTACATTCGAGCTCGAGGCTGTACACATATGGAAATGTTCTCAGTTCCATCCTCCCTGAATTTACAGTAAGTACTGTACTCCATAAAGTAAACTCCGCTTATGCTATCATGCGTTACAGTGGAACTCTGCTTATTGAGACAGGATTTCCAGGTCCCCACACAATATAGCACTCCATTAAATAAATATTCTCCACTTACAGTAGCTGCCTCAGTCGAGCTCTGCTGAACCCTAACTACTCATTTCTAACATTGGTAGCTTCTGTGTTAATAGCGGTATTCACATGAAATTGTTTTTTTTTACTACCCAAAAATAACCGTGATGCAGGGCACAAAACCCTTTTCCCTATCTGCTATTGAGCCCCTGAAGGTCGACAAAACCTCTGCAAAGGCCGACGAGATGTATCTGTGCACCCTCGTATCGGCCGTGTGTCCAGTGTCTCGGCCGTAAGCTCGGTGCTGTCAGCCCTGTGTGGAAAGTTTTGTACTTTCCCCCGCTGACAGTGGAACTCCGCTTATGGTAGCTCTGGGCTGAAGTGGAGATCACTGTTCATACTTTTCAACAAAAAACCCCCTGAGTTCAACAACGCTTTATAGCAGTGTGACCTTCCCACGCGTGAGTCCAACTTCATTGTTCTCACCCTGTAACCTTGACAAGCAGAAGCTACGCACACCATGAATCTCAGCAACTGAGATTGCCCTTATGCGTCAAGATGTTTGATGCTTCTGTCGGGCACTTCCCCCCCTCCCCCCTACAGTGAAGCAGTAAAAGAGAGGCTCAACCCCAGTGAAGGAGAGGAGGGCAAAGAAAGTGGCGGCCATAATATTCCTAATGGAATGTTGTGTCCCAAAGGCATCCTGGAGAAAAAGAGAGGAAAGGCCTACCTCGCAGTGTGTACGTACATTGAAGTACACACGTGGGTTTCCACATGTGTATGTAGTCATCATCGCAAAAAAGGTAAGCTCGAATGTTTCTGGTGCAGTTTGAACTTTGCAAAGTTATGTGTATGCGAATAAAAAGTTTGAACGGAGGTGGAGAGCACGTAAATCACAGAGGAAAAGTCCTTCGAGACACACAGTTGAAAAATAGGAACTTTTTTTTCTGCCATACTACAAAGACGCACCTAGAGGAGGGTTCACCCACAGAGAGAGAATAAAAGCCCCCCCCTGCAAAAATTGTCACCGAAGAATAACGATGTCTCCTTTCCCTTCAAGGCCCTCTTTACTGCAGTATCTATGGGCCTACCTAAGGCCTGCGTGGCCAGAGGTCCAATATTGAGAAAGAGAGTAAGAATAAGAAGGCTTTTGTCTTGCCTGTAAGTGACTTCTCGAAAGCCATGCATGCAATTGGCTGGTTGTTAGTGACTTATCGTGGGGTGGGCCCTCCTAGGCCTTGTTAAGGCCTGCCGAGGTATGAAAAAGTCCAGGTAGAGCAGAGAAAAGAGCGCATCTTTCGGTTCCATTAGGTCCCTTTCCCCATTCCTTCGCCTCTCACACAATTGATGAGACTCTTTCTGAGATGAAAAGGTAGAGAAGCACTCGGAGTTCCCGCATTCAATTCCCCTCCTCTTATGTAAGAACAAGAGGGGTTAAGGTGTACTCCTTTTTACGTACAGGGTGCGACAAAATTGATCAAGAGCCAAGTCCCACTTGCTCATCTGCACCCGCTGTGTCTCGCCAAGTCAAGGTTGCCAAGACGTTGTTGTTCCCATGTGGAGCATTTTGGGTCCAGAGATCGAGCCTCTCTCAGGTGCCCAAATGTGATCTGTTCCTGTCTCTGACACTCCAGATTGCCAAAGTAAAGTCCCACACGCTCGCATGCGCTCTGTTTCTGTCCTTCAGAGCCAGGGTTGCCAAATAGGCCTCACATGCTGCAGTTCTGCTCCATTCTCCCAATGTCAGCTTTGCCGCAAGATCGATTATACGAGGAACTTTGGGTGCAAGAATCTGGTCCCAAGCGCTCTGTCTTCTGTCCCTCAGTGCCCAGGGTTGCCAAAGTGCATTTCGGATGGCTGAGTAGAGACCGAGACAAGTCCATCCATCAGAGAGTTTTCGGCGTTGTCACACCCTGTACTTACCCTACTGTGACGTCGAAAATGTTTGATCCTACTGAAGACGAGACTGCCATGTCTCCGAAGCCTTTCCTGGCCACGATCACGCTGGTGATCAGGTCGGGGATGGAGGTGCCGGCGGCCAAGAAGGTCAAGCCCATCACCTGTGGGAGAGCAGAAGAGTCATTCTCAATACCTTGAACGTGATGAGGAAGCTTCGTTATCTAACTAATCAGCTGTCTCTCCCTCTCTCGCGTACCATTAGCTAACTCTCTCTAGGGAGATCTTTCATTGTTCTTCCTTTTCTTTATGTCTTGCTTCTTTGCAAGCCTCGGCCATTGTTCCCCAGGGACCACCTTGTTGCAGCAGCAGCAGCACAGACTGAGCAAACACGAGTCCTGCCTGCATAAGGAGGGGGGGGGGGGTAAAGGACCCCGTTTCTACACCCCCCTTCTTCCATCCCGAGGCCATCACATGGTTTTCAACTCAGCACAAAGCAGCTGATGATCCATAAAGGAAAAGAGTAGGCAAAGTTTGATTGGAGCAAGAAGAATAGGACGTTGGCTGCTTAGGTTATTTGAACACTTTTTACTTACAGCTGAAGCAAAAGTTGCCATTCAAGCTGTGCCACAAAAATGTGTCAGAGTGAGATCACTTAACCATTTGTACTAACAGTTTGCATGCAGCTTTTGTTTTCAGAGTAAATGTATCACAAATTTAGGTGAAACTGAGGCAGTTGTTACACACAGGGTGTCTCTCGAGTTGTGTTCCTTATCAAAACAGTGCTGCAGATTCTATCAGGTATTATCACCTCTGACAGCTCATTTTAGACCTCCTAGAGCTAGAATTTTATTTTGCTTAAAGGAAAAAAAAGTTGGTTTTTAAGTGATGAATATAACGATCGCATGCTTAAAGTTTGCTTTCTGTCGAATAACAAGTGTTGTTTACACTTTCGTGGAATGTTTATCCGGCAGTTGATTCCACCACCTTTTCCACAGTCCTCTTATGTTGGTTTTGGATCGTGGCCTCTTCAGGATCTCCTCGTTTTGGAGATTCCAGGAGGGATGCATAATCCAGAGTAATAACGTTGCCACTAATCTTTTCCCAGGATAAAATCTACATTCAGGAGCTTAAAAATAAGCTTTGAGAGAGAAAAACCGGAAAGCAAATTAGAGCTGCAGCACTAATCTGAGAAGGGACGCAAATTCCAGGACACCCTGTAACAATGGTTTGGCAATCTGCATATTTTTCCTCATTCGTCTTTCTGTGTGCAAAATGAAAATTCAAAATGATGACCATATGTGATTGTTGGCCAGAAGCACCCATGCTCATCAAATTCTTCAACTACATGCTTTAATTCTGCCCAAATATGAACAGTGGGACCTTCGAATGCACTGTTTTGCTTGCATCCAGACTGTGCTGCTGATCAAGGTCAACAATGATCAAATGAACGAAATCTGTCCGAGAATTAGTGGCCGAATAACACAACATGCGTGCATTTTAAAGGAATGTTTGGAGCAAATTTCTCTTCCCTTCTAACCTAACCAGAGTTAAGATAACACATCTTCTTTGGCCTATTGAGTGCATGCAGTACACACACACACACTAAGTCACACTACTTGGGAACACCTTTTCATTTACGACATATGGCATTACACAAGTTATATGGCATGTCTTTATTCTCTTTCAAGGGATGCCAAAATAACCAAAACTTGGCATTTGATTGTCCTCAGCAACAAGAGGTTCAACTAGTACCTCTGTGGGCTCGTCTGAAAGACCCTTTCACATGCTAATGTTATAACATAAGGCTAAATTCATCAATTTCCACCTCTACCGCTAAGTAATTCTGCATCAAACCAATACGTCCTCGGACAGAAACAGTAAACAGCCAATACAGTGATGGCAGTTTGAGCCCAGTCCTGGGTTGCCACTATGAGCAGATTCTGCAGTATTTTATAGAAAAAAAGCTTCTACAGTGGACTCCTCGTAGAACGACATCTTTGGCTCTGCCACAGTACCAACACCCATTTTTAAGTTTGAAGACACACTTTACAATAAATGACAACTGCACCCAGGTGGGCGCACTCACATGACCTTGAAGTAAAGTTTGCGCGTGTGGAGGCTTCTGACCTAAGCCTCACGTATGTACACAGTGAGCACTGACAGATTCTGTGTTGCTGAATGCTGCCTGAAGAAAAGTTTTTCTTTATTTTTCAAGATATCTCTGCATTTCTTTGTTACATTTGTGCGCGTTGGCTGTCAAGTCCTCAAATGGGCTCTTGAAAAGAAGAAAAATAAAGAAAATTTGGTAATTTTTGCCCCCTTAATCCTGCTTCTTCTCCCCCGATCCAAGAAAGTCTTTCTGACAGTTGACTTTAAACGTTGATAAAGGATAAGTACTTATGCAAGTGCAGGGGACACGTTTTTCTTGAAAAGGAAAGTCTCATAACTGTTAAAATACAAGCTAAGGCTGGCGAGCGGGTAAAAAAGAAACTGTACTTGAAAGTGCGTTGCCCCGAAAGTAGGAGACTTTCCAAGGCTGAAGTCACTCACCGGCGGAGGGATGTGGAAAGTCTCTCCCGTGGCCGTGGCCCACCAGACCATCAGGTAGGAGAACCCGGCGATCCAGATGATGCTCCCGAGGAAAGTCACCGGGTAGAATTTGCGCGCTGCAAAGAATAAAGTGGTTTTATCGCTTTATCGTCGTTTAATCGCGCAGTCACTTTTTTCTTTTCTTTCATTCTGTATGGTTACATTTTTGATTTAGGTGCAGATGTTTCATCCGTTGACGCTTTTAATCTTGAGTGATCTGCTGTACTCATGCGAAATATGCGTACTTATTATATACTGAGTATATTCTATGCTACAGATGATAATAATGTCATGACAAGGGTGTGGTGAATGCGATTTACACGGGCAGATTTCTCGCCATGTGAAAACAAAAGTAGTGCTACCGTGACAAGACTTTGCCGAGAATTCTGCCTGGATTTTTCTCTGTCTTCTACTGCAAATATTCTGTGCAGATCCCCAGCAAAAGTCTCGTGGTGTGAGCGGACTTCGTGTGTCGAGAAATATCTCACTCCGTACTTATTCAAAATACTACTGTATGTTTATACAGGCTTTAAAGCTTGAACTAAGTTACTAGGAAGCATGATACCACAGTCGATTCTCTGTTTAACAATATATATGGCCTTCGTTTAGTGGTGTTGATACTGCTGGTAAGCCGAGAAGAACTGCTCAAAGCAACAGCTTTGCCACCAAAAACTTTGTCGGCGGCGGCTCCATCTGGACGAGATTGCTCAAGCGTGACCAGGTGTTGCCTGGCCAAAAGTACCCAAAACTCTTGGTATGGACCTCGTAAAATTTGCCTGGTTCACAGCTCGAGGTCCGTGCGACCTCGGGGCAACTTGTGGCCCCATGCCTTATAGCGTTCAAGTCAAGTTAGTTGTGAGACGTGAAAAGTGTAAGCCTGACTGGCAAGATCCTTGGAGGGTGACCAGGTCGTGGCCAGGTCAAAAGTATCCAAAACTGCGTCAGAACAACTTCCGCGGCGTGAACTTGGTGCTTGAGAGTATAGTACAGGTATCCCGTGTTATGTGGTGACAAGGGAAGAGCTGGGCCGTCAAGATTCCTGGGTCCTGGCCAGTGTGGCCAGTCCCTAAGTGCCAACTCTGGCAGTGAACAACAGAGCGCACAAAGCCAAGCTTCATCAGAAGCATGAAATATTGATCACAGACGCGATCAAGCCTTTACCATTTGTGCCAATATCGACTCATGGACAAACTTTCCCACCACTCAAGTGCGCAGATGCCTGTCATCTTTGCTAAATCGAGAATCGACTGCAATACTGAACAATACAGTACATCATTATTTGTCGCAGCTCGTGAGAAGGGGAATTCACATCCTAATAATAAGTGAGTCTCTGAGGCCGGGTGCAAAAGGCTCGGTTTCAGTATAACATTACCGACATTATGAAAACTTAAAAACTAAATCCCCTACTGCTAAAATGCAAATTAGGTGAGTTCCGAATCCGTCCTCTGTGGCTGGTGCTCAAGGGGTTGTTGCTGCTGCAGCTGTTGCTTCAGTGGTGCCTTTGTAGGGGTGCAAAGACCTGCACAACGTGAAGGTCTTGTTGTACCTGAAGCCTTTCTGGTGTCTGGAAGAGTCAGCCAGAGGGGCACGATTATGGGAAGGAAAAGAAGGTAGGTGATGCGCTCGCGACAGGTCTCGGGCCAGGACAGATCGAGCGGCTGGTTCTCCTCTTCGCCGCCGCTGCTTTCGGCCGCCGCAGCTGCGGCCGCGGCCGCTGCCTGAGCGGTCGGCTGCGACTGCGCGGCCGCAGCCGCCGCAGACGCGCCGGAGGCGCCGCCCTAGTGGGGAGAGAGAGACTCTGCATTAACAAGTGTCCTTGGAGCACTCACCCTTGGCACTGCGCGTGTCTGGTAGGGTCAGCCACAGTGGGAAGATTATGGGGAAGAGCAGTAGGTAGGTGACCTGTTTCTGCAGGCCCTGGGGGAAGGCCATGTCCAACGGCTTGGGTTGGACTTCGCCGCCGCCGTCGGCAGCCGCGGCGGCCGCGTCGACGGACACGCCGCCGCCGGCTGCTGCGGCTGCGGCTGCGGCGGCGTCGCCGTGCGCGATACGAACCTCTTCCTAGAAGAGGATGTCGAGCATAAATTTAAATATTTTACGCGTGTGTGGACCCTGTTCTTTACGTCAGTCCGTCCAATGCAAGAAGTGCATCTATCTATATCTATGGCGTAGCCTTGATTTACATTTTTGTACAGAGGATTCTCGATATAACGATACGGAAAATTTATCGTCATATCGAGAATTATCGTTATAACGAATAAAAGATAGTACGCAAGCAGCAATTCTGTAAGCTGTAAGGAAAGAGATTATTTATTGCCAAGAAATATCGTTATATCGAGAATCCACTGGGTTTGTTTAGGAAAACAGTCCGTTGTTACACATGTTACGCTATCTATTTACACATGTACGTAAGTACTGTGTTAAAGCCTGTTGTGCGTGATCCTTTTGGTCGAACACCCTCATTGTTCGTACATTTAGGTTCAAGCAGCCAAGTGTAGACAAACAACGACACTAAATTTCTTGTCTCGTGAAATCTCGTGCAAATTTCTCCCCCCACACAAATTCGCAGACTGCTAACTTTTGTGGTGTAGACAAAGACTCCTCCTTTTTTCTACAGCTTCTGCTGACTGTTATTCTCGACTTTTAGAGCGTGGTGGTGTTTTTTGCGGCTCATACGTTCGACACGATTATTCTTGACCCTAATGGGTTTCTTTGAGTGCGCTGTTTGTTTGTTTGGGCTCATACGTTTGCTTGGTGCTCTTCAATGACGTCCAGGGCGCTATGCTTCTTCATCCCTGTGCGGGAGAGTTGGTCGGCGTTGGTGAAGGCGTCCACGTGGATCTTCTTGAAAGTAACAACAACAATTCAAGGCTGGACCCATTCTAGACGTCGTCATGCAAATGTAGTCGACGAGAGAGAGAAAAAAAGGAACTTTCCAAAACGGAACCACCCAATGGGTATGGAAAGTTACGACTCTTTCGAGGGAAAATCCAACTGTGGCCAATGAGTCCTGTTCCAAGCACCTCAAAATCAACCATTTTCCTAAACCCCCTTTTCTTTGGTGCAGTAGTTGTAACGAGCTGGAGCCACTGTAAATCTCAACTTGCGATTGACACACTTGGGGAGAGAGAGGCAGACACAGAGAGGTGGCCATTAGAAAGAGGCCTCTCCTATGGGCCTCTTAGGCCTCCAGGTCCATCGGAGAGCGATAAACTTTGCGCACACGCACACACGTATGCACACAGGGGGAGAGACACTACAGTGGGAGAAGAAAAAGCAAACCAAATTGGCAACACACTTTTCTGCCTAGGTAACCACAAGGGTTTTGTGTGTTTTCCAAACACTTTCCGACTTCAGTTACGCACACACCCATATGCACATGTATACGTGCATTAGTTCTACTTCCAAAACGTACTTTTTCTGGAAATTCACATTTTTTCATTCTGTTTTTGGGGGGGCATAAGGTCAAATTAAGAGAATTTTTATACAAAAAAGTTTTTCCCTAAAAGGTCGTTCGCTATCTGCACTTTTAATTTGAAGTTTTACCACACTAGCACAGCACATAGAGCTGTCTGAATGTGTAACTCTAAAAAAGCTATGTCATAAAAGTGCATCTGACATTTTAGGAGGTAATAGTGGGGAATGTCTAGCATTTGCAAAAAAAAGTTTCAGCTCAATCAGAGACACTTTTATAACATAGCATTTTAGCACAAACAAAATCAGCACTTACGACAGAACATAGCAAACTCCAAAACATGCTTTCTTTTAAAAGTGCCGCTGATTGAGCTGAATTTTTTGGCTGATACTAGACATTCCCCACCATTGCCTCCTAAAATGTCAGATCAACGAGAGGCACTTTTGTAACACAACATTTTTAGAGTTACAAATCCGGACAGCTCCATGTACTGTGCCACTGTGGTAAAACTTCAATTACAAGATAGTAAGTCATTTTTTCTTTTTTTGGAAAAATGATATTTGTACCAGCTACGCCAGTGCCTAATGTCGATTTTCCACCATGAAAATCCAAAGTTGACATTTTCGAACTAGCCTAGTATGTATACTTAGGTACATACATATATGTGTTAGGCCAATTCGAAAATGTCAATTTTGGTTTTTGGGGTGGGAAATTGGCATTAGACGCTGTTCTAGCCGGTACAAGTTTCATTTTTTGAGGAAAAAAAAGAGGTTCGCAATCTGTGCACTTTTAACTAAAGGTTTTACAGCATAGTGTATGTACTAAGTGTAATGGACACTTCTTTTTTTCAGCCTTAACTTTTGACTGGATTGAGCTACACAAAAACGATTGAGCCCTCTGCGGAAAGCTAAGCAGCTCTGCAAAACTGAATTGATATGCTTTTCTACTCAAGAGCTACTCATTTTTCCGCAGTGTGGGATGAAACTCATGTACTTTAGCAGGATTTACTACATAAACATTTGATTCTATGGTCAACAAGTTAGGGATTCCCGAGCAAAAGAACGTTTAGTTTTAGCTTTCTACGGAGTGGTGAACTACTTCTGTAGGTCAATTCAATCAAAAGCTATGACTGAAAAAAAAATGTTCACTTCTGAGTATGTTGTGAAACCTTGAGTTAAAAGTGCAGATAGTAAATGGTCCTTAAGAAAAAAAATTGTTTTAGTAAAATCTTAATGTTTTTGCTGAAGGCCCAAACCCCAGGCCCCCAAAATATCATTTTCCCGAAAGTACCTTTTTGAACCAGCCTAATACCAATGCATACATACAAACATACACGTACACAGACGCGTGTACACACCTCTACTCGCTCTTCTTCTCCTCTATGAGTAGTTCATCGAAGTGTAGAGAGCATAGTGAAGTATTTTCTCATCCTTTTCTGACGTGACTTTCTCCCAAAGGATCCAAGCAAGTTCCGGGAAATTGAATATTCAGCATATCAATGTCTGCCTCCTCCTCCTCTCTCGATTTCTGACTCTGAGTTTACTACTACAGTAGTGCTTAAGAGCTCCACTCATGTATGTAACGTACGCAGTGCGTGCGTGCGTGCGCTTGCGTGCGCGCAGCACTTATGTTGTCCTTATGTAATGCTGAACAAGGCCCTCGACCAGGGCCTGTTTAGGTAAGTTTGGTGCAAAGTTCGATCTCCAAGGAAAACTCTGCTGCAAGAGAGAAAGCGTCAGGCTTTTGGGGGTGGGTGTAAAAAAAAGTAACCTTCAAGAGATTCGCAGAGTTGCAAAAAAGTTGTCAAAGGCATGGTACAACACAACAGAGACTTGGTCGAGGGGAGATGCCATAAATTCTTAGGTTCTGCGTCTGGCTTGGCCACACAACATGCAATGGCATACACACACACACACACACACAAAATAGCTAAACACCCACACACAGGACGCACGCACAACACCTGCACGCAAACTCACAGTAGAAGAACACACACACCCATGCTCACTTATTAACGGCGTCGTTTTTGCCACACACCCAGGACTGGCTCACACACACACATGAATGCTGCACGCACGCACGCACGCACATGGATGCCGCACGCACACGCACGACTGCTGCACGCACGCACAAGAATGCTACTATACACACCCGCACAGGAATACTACGCACACTACGCCCACCACATCAACGGCATCTTGTTGCTGCTGCTGCTGTTGACGTTTCCGCACTCACCTCTGTTCCCTGACTGGCCCTTCCCGAGTCGTTTGCGCCGCCCGCGCCGCCCGCGCCCCCAGCGCCGTTGACACCGTCGGCGCCGTTGACACCGGCAGCGGTGCCGTTGATGCCGTCCTGAGGCTTTGTGGCGTCCAACAACACCTTGAGGGACGCGATCGCGTGTAGCTGAGTAGCCTTCTCGTCTACCTTGCCTGAAATAATTAAGCACGCCAAAAAAATATCGACCATTTGCATCACGCGAGGCCTCCGGAGACCTACGGGCCTTCGAAGGCCTTCGAAGGCCTACGAAGGCCCCTGGAAGCTGCTATTGTCATTTCTGTCTGTTTCTTTATTCGTCCGTCAGTCAGCCAGTCAGTCCGACTTCCGAACTAATGAGAGTCCTCGCAGCATCTTGGCTTTCTGGCTTTCCTGGCAATCTCGGAAAGTAGTGAACACTCCGGGTTCCGGGTAATAGCCTTTATTTATTTATGTACTGTGACAGTCCTAGGACAGTGAGACTCTCATTTAGTCTGACTGAGTGCCAAGATGAAGTCAATAAATGGCGCAATCGAGAGTTTGCTGACTCACCCTGTCAACATGGCCGTTGTGAGGCAAAAGAAGAATAATTGTCACAAAGCTGACTAAATGGGAGTCTCACTGTGCTTGTGCATGTCCCAGCAATCTCCATCACCATCCGAAGCTACGGTAGAGTAGGCAGCAAACAAAGATTGCTTTTGCTTGCTCTGCGCTATCCAATGTCCTATTTAGTCACGTAACGGGGGAAAACCGATAGTCAAAATCAAGGTTGTTGTTGTTGTTGTCGTCCAGGCT
>JAAUXU010083292.1_pt1 | contig 17227 bp, 15 predicted proteins | sample 7278151 | NCBI WGS metagenome assembly JAAUXU01 (sample SAMN14350113, study PRJNA611818) | marine sediment metagenome | isolation source: surface marine sediment (1.8m) | place: French Polynesia: Moorea | collected 2018-08 | reverse complement strand
GGCCACCCAGGCCTACCTGATGTCTGAGCTGGGGTCCAAGGGGTTCTGGTCCAAGGACTTTTGGCCTCCATCATCCCCAAACCTGAACCCCCTTGACTTCAGTATCTGGACACATGTGGCGCAGGAGGCCTGCCACACCAGCCACCAGTCTGTGGACTCCATGAAGTCCACTGTTGAGGATGTGTGGAACAACATGTCTGTGGCCTACATAAAGTCCACCTGTGCCGCCTTCAGGCCATGTCTGGAACACTGCATTGCAGCTGGAGGTGGCATTTTTGAGAAGTGATAAGTTCAATACCAGCGCTAGAACTTTCAATAAAGAGATATTTGTCTAAAATGTCGTTTACATGATTTACAGGCCTTAGAAGTTAAAGTTAAAAAGTGTCTCGCATGTGCTGCCGCACCCGGTAGACAAATATCGCTTTGCTTTTCTTGTTTCCTTACTGTCATGAACAAGTACTTTTCAGCTCAGGAGTCTCTCGTGGATCTTGTCCCCAACGAAGTGTCTTTTCCACTGAAGTAGTGAATTCCATTCATTTTTTGCACTTAAAGTAAAGGAAATTCAAATTATGCTCACTGTGTACATGTATGTACTAGCGAATATATGCCAGTCAGTGTCTTGCTCTCTTATCCTCCTGACGTTTGCGTGGATGGTATTCAGTTAACCGGAGACTCCAGTTCAGTTGAATGTTTGAAAAGCACATGCAGATTCTAAATTCTTCGTATTTTTCTCTAGGGAAATCAGGGTTTGTAGTCTTTGTATTGAATGGAAGTCGATGTCGAAGAAGTGGGGCATTAAGTCCGACATTACTGTATGTGTGAAACATTTGCTGCAGTGCTAGTACAAAAACACCGCTAGCTACTTGCAACTGAATTTGAACTTGGTGCACAAGCACACGTTTTGTCCGTGCTCCAAGCCGTCAAATGAGAGCAAGCGTGGTAGGGAGCTAAATAATACGCACCTTGTATAGCGCAACTGTGCAGCTCACGAGCCCTTTTTCATGAGTTTCGAGAGTAACTTGGATAACTTGCGTGGTAAATTTGTGCTTCCAGCGGGGAGAGACCCATTGCATCAACGCATCCGTGACTGCCATTTGGTTTTTTCCGACAAATCGGGTTGGTTCATGCCGTGCACTTAATATGCTGCTTGTTGTATATGCATACAGTAGCCTTGAGGCCCAACTTATTCATTTGTCCTTGCAGGGACTTCATACCCCAGAATAAATACAGGCCACGAGGAAGCAACTTATTGCTCATGAAAGAGGGGGAATCATGCTCGAGTGGGTATGTTTGAACACGCAGCATTACGTTACTGTGCTGTGGATAATACATACAGTGTATGCAGTAGGAAGAACTTGTGCACGTGTACCTGCACGTACGTATGTATGTACTGTACAGTTCCCACGTACGTACTCTTGCTCTTCAGGTAATGAAGTTCGAGTTGATGGATTAAATTGGCTTTTGGTACTTTCAATTGGTCTGGGCGCAGGCCTTTTATACCACATCCTCAACTTCCTCATGCAGCGAGTTGGGAAATGAAGAGACAAGGAAAAAATCTGACGTCAAAACTTAAAACGACACATTTTCGACAGAAAAGGAATTTTGGAAGAGCACTCTAGAAATGACTGAAAATGTTGAAAATCTACTTGATCTTGTAGGGGCCTGATGACTTCGCTCTCATCATATAATCTGCGTCTATAGCTCCAGTTGAATGCGTCGCTGGCATGTGACTGCCGCCCATCAACAAGTCATCAGATACGACGGGAAAAAAAAACATGCAGACGAGCTTTTTCAGACAGTCTTTAAATTGAACCTGCGGTAGCAACTGTTCAGCATCGCTGACTTTCCTCCACATACGAAGAAAACCTGACATTACGTCGATCGCTCCGCGGAGGTTTGTTGCACGCCTACGCTAGAGCAACACCCACCCACCCCACACGCGCACGCACGCACAGTCTATGCCATTGTATGCAGCCCTCAACACGGGCTCTTTTGGAGGCAACGACCGTGGCCCTAGTTAATAAAAGGCTCTGCCGGAAAAAGTCAATGAAGCAACAGCCGCACGCACGTGCCGAGGCACAAATTATGCTTATACATCTGTATGGCGCAGCTGTAGTTGCATCGTACCACAACGTTGCTCTCAGCACCTGTGTCTACTGCCAGCGTGCGATTTCTACAATACTTTAAAACCAGTGAGCTACCAAGACGTTTTTCAGTTGCTGCCTGGTAGTAGAGAAGTTAAGACCGCCTAAAAAACTGGCAGCAATAAAGCACTATGAAAATCAGACCATCAGCTAGGCTCATCGGGTGCTTGCAGATTTTTGCTGCCATCCAAATTGCGGGGAGGTAAGTGAGAGGTCATTCTCAGTAGATTGAAGCAGTTGGTTGAGATAATCGAGTTTCAGTCAAATCATTCAGAGGTCTGAGGTTGAGGACCAAATCGCTCTAGAGACAAAGACCAATAATCATGGCTATAGGGCCTATTACGTCAAGAGCAGCAGCAGCAACAACAACGCCAACAGCCCTCAGACCTACACCAGAAGGTACGGAGTGTGGTACCCGAAGGGCCACAGCCGACCCTACAAGCCCTCTTCCTACTATTCCCCATCCTCTTACCCCTCCCGACGTCCTTCCTATCCTTCTTCTTCCTCCTCAAACACCTTTTCCCAATATCAGCCCTCTTCTTACAGCCATCGCCAGGCGAACGGCCGCTACCGGATCCCGGACAAGTTGCTTCAAGTGGGTGCCTACAAGCTCGCGCAGATGGTCGACCGAGCCAATCTGAACGGCGTTCTGAGCGGGGAACGACAGTTCACAGTGTTCGCACCCACTGACAAGGCCTTGGAGGAGTTCTTGAACTCGCAGTCGGAAGAGGTTAGCTGAGTTTCAATAGCAGACAGCACTGTCAGAAATCGTTGCTCCTACTACTCACATTGGATTCGTTCGTAGATATCGTCAATCAGTTATCTGCATAACTGATGCAAAAGTAGGTATGCAATATCACGATGACACGTACTGTGCGAATTAGTGTTTTACCTTGTAGTGCGCACCCTCGTGTACTTTGTGGCTAACGCTTGTCCTCGGAAGCTTACGTGACTTTCGAACGCTTGCAATGCGCTTGTGTGAGTCCGCTTTTTCACGCCCACATTTGTTTCTCGTTAGTGAGCTTGTTTGTTTTACTGTTCTTTCTTACAACTGGGATTTCAATCGTATTTGTGAGATAGAGTGTCTGCCTACCTGTCTGTCTGTTTGCCTGCCTGTTTGTCACTTCGATCTGCTTCTTCTCGGAAATCCCTAGACCAATATGAGACGCATTTTGGCGTGGAAATGGGGGTCTGGCTCCACCCCGTCCTGTCAACGGTGGGCAAGGCCCGAAAAAAGAGTTCATTTAATAAAACTTGCTCCTGGGCTTAAGTGGTCCCCCTGTTCCCCGGCGAGATTTTCAGTCCTTTTTTATGCTACATCCATACAAGTTTGCTACATACATTTGATGAAAATGTATGTAGCAAACTTCCCCTGGGACTCCTGGAGCGGGAACCCCGGAGCTACAAGTATCTCGTCCGAAGAAAGTGCGAAAACGCTAATGTGTACGTAAAATACAACCTAGGTGTGCGAGTCTTTCATGGAAAATCCCGAGGCGTTGTCTTCCTTCCTTCTGAATCATGTCGTTCCTGGTGCTCTGCGCTCCTCTGATCTAATGGGAGGATCTCGGGTGGTCTCAGTTGGCGGAGCTTCACTGGGAGTCGCTGAGTCCAAGGAGGGAGGCCTCCTAGTTGGTGGGGCTCGGCTCATGCGGGAAGAGGGTCGGACCGACCTGGAGGCGGACAATGGATTCGTCCACTTCGTCGACGACGTCATCTTTCCCTACGAGTCTTTTGGCAAAGACAATGATGAAGACAAGCCCAAAAAGAAGAGGTAAGAGCTGCTGGGTTCGCAATTCTTAGCTCGACCTATGTTTCTTTGCTCTAGAGTACGTTTCCTGAGATGATTTGCTTGTGTGCGATCGCCGTCTATGTTCTTGTACAACTATGCATGAAGTAAGTACAAGAATAGGTCGTTGCCCTCGTTTCGGTCAACTTGTTCCGGGCCCTAGAGAAAAAAGACTCCACCCATGAAGTTCCTCTCCTTCGTAAGAAGTTCTTTGTTTGGTGATAATCATATGGACGTAGAATGTGTGCGATAAACGCACCGAGTCCCCGTTGGAAAATACTGCAAGTGCTAAAATATTTCGCACTGATCGAAAATTTTGCAGTAACAAATTTTTTCTTACGTTGCAGGCTCTTAGTTGGCCTAGATGACGATGATCCTGAGCTTTTAGTGACCATTGATGGCGGGAGGATCAGGGGAATCAACCTGGGGGAAAATCATCGAGCCTGGCTTGGGATACCTTACGCCAAGCCGCCCATAGGTGGGAGTGATAAACAATTTGGTAACTACGCATTATCATGATGGCCGTTTTGTCACCTCAAGATGATCTTCGCTTCGCGCCACCTGAAAAAGTTGAGAACTGGGAAGACGATGGCATCCTGGAGACTCGAAAACAGCCGAACGCATGCCAGCTCAATCCAGACACGTTCTTCGGTGACTTTGAAGGTGCTACTCAGTGGAATCCGAACACTGACATATCAGAAGACTGTCTGTACTTGAATGTGCACGCACCGAGGAACAAGACTGGGGTGAGAAGTTACAGATTAACTACAACCTATCGTAACCATACACATTGACGTCCTCGCACGTGAAGTATGCCAATTTTTGTTCAGAAACTGCCGGTGCTTGTCTGGATATACGGTGGTGGCTACATGTCAGGCAGTGCGACCCTGGACTTGTACGATCCGTCGTCCTACATTGATTCCGGTGGACTGATCTACGTGGCTCTGCAATATCGTGTGGGGTCTCATGGTTTCCTCTACCTGGGCGAAGACTCTGGAGCTCCCGGAAACGCTGGGCTTTTGGATCAGGTGATACCAATAGACCGTCCGCATGTTCGTTGCTTTCATAGCCCAATATTGATGCAAAGGTGATGGCACTGGAGTGGATCCAGGACAATATTGAAGCTTTCGGAGGAGATCCCGATAACGTCGCCTTGATGGGCGAGAGTGCTGGCGCCAGCAGCATTGCTTTGCATATGGTGTCTCCCATGTCCTGCAAGCTCTTCCATAAGGTTAGCGGATTAAAGGCTTCATCCAACCGTGGACAGAATGTGACTTAATCGTTTAAGGTCATACTGCAATCCTCAGGATTGACACCTAGGTGGGGATGGACAACAAGACAGGTGGCCAAAGAGAGAGCAGGTATGCCATTCATAATGATCTCTGCGTGCATGAGAGAGATGCGATATAAGTATGTACACTTAGTACAGTATCGATCTTGATATTCACTATAGAAAAGCTCGCTGAGGATGTTGGGTGCCCCAGCTCTCCTCGCAGGGAGGAGGACACGGTAGAGTGTTTGCGCCGGAAGGATTCAAGCGAGCTCTTGGCGGTCGAGTACAACGTAGACGAGTACTCGCTCAACTTTTTCCCATTCGGTCCTGTCACAGACGGAAAATTTCTTCTCTCGACTCCTGAGAGACTTCTCGAGAAACGGGCATTTCATGCGGAGAAACCGGTAGCATTAACGTTATTCAGTTATATTTTCTCATGAGCCACTTCCCGTCACTTGTTCTGGCTTTCCACTAGGTTCTGCTTGGTACCAACACTAATGAAGGATTCTGGTCGCTTTTGTATCTTCTACCAGACATCTTCCCCAACAAGGATCTTAGAGACGATGAAAGATCCTTGACGGCTGACGAATACATGAAGGCTGTCACCAACATGTACAGCGGGATCTATCCACCCCCTGTAAGTACCTGCTGCTCCTTACTCTGAACTAATAGATTCGCATAATTCGTTGTACTCTAGCTGGGACCTACCAGAGTCTCTGCACCTAGTAAAATTTTCAAACCTCGGCGCGAACATTTGTTTCTTACCTGGACCTGCACGTTAAATTATTCCTAGGGACCATCATTAATCGCTCGCGAATACCGCAATAAGTTTGACGGCGAGGACAAGTACTTCCGCGCGCTCGATCAAATGGCTGCGGACTCAGATTTTGTGTGCGATGTCGAGAAGCTGGCGCAGGCTCTGGCTGGAAGTGGTAGCAACGTTTACAGGTAAGAAACCAAGAGGATATAACTACAGGGTGTCCGCTACAAATGGCGGGTTGAATGCTAGAAAGAAAAATTATTACAACTTGAATATTTTTGAGATATTAATTCTTTTTTTTTACAGAAGTCTTTGAACATGCATGTCCATTTAATTTTCAATGTATGAGCCATCAGCGTCAATGACGGCTTCGATGCGGTGGCGGAAGGACTTGCAGGCACTGATGATTCCGGCCGCAGGGTAAGCGTTCCACTCCTTCGGGATGGCGGCCCGGAGGGAGCCCAGATTGGCGATGAGTGTGGCATAAAACTTTTTGTCCACATTGCCCCACCAAAAATAGTCATACGAGTTAGGGTCCGGCGAGGATGGGGGTCAGAGGTCAATTTTTGCGATCGCTGCTCGTGGGAGATGGGCGTCTAGGAGGGCAGGCACCTTGATCTTTTTTTTGTACCGCATGGCTATTTTTTGATTGCTTCGAATGACTTCAACAGAAAGTGGGAGCAAGGTAGGCACCACTACTTCTTTAAACAGTTACCAACTCTTAATCAGTTCATGTAAACTGCGAAAAAATGAATTTCTGGACCCGCCAATTTATATCGGACACCCTGTACGTACAGTTTGCACGGGCACAATTACAATGGTTGCATCGGGGGATCAGAATCCCCCTGATTAGCTGTGATTCCTGTGCACCTTGAGTACTGCTCTTTCGTCCCTTCACTCACTAATACATGCAGTACAGCATGCAGTATGTGTAGGTACAGTCCTGTAGTACTCACATTACTCAAATTTTCTCATGCGTGCATAGGTGGTCGTACCCACCAAGTCACACATTAGAGGGGTAGATTCCTTCGATATTAGCACTCCATTGTTAATATTCATAATTAGTGTGTGCACGTCCATATTCTCTCCCTCTTGCACCTATGAACGAAGGCTACACAAACAGTTGTACGAGATTACTGCAACCCTTCGGTATCTCCTGAGAGGGTTCGTAGGTCATGTTAGTCAAAGGGGTAAGTTACGCACAGTACCGATTCTCCAACATATGTGCACTGCTGTGGGGGTTATGGTGTGTTGTTGGCGGATATGCTGCCGGGTTATGTTTGTCTATGAAAAATAGGCAAGACAGGTGAATGCCCTCAGCTACACCTTTCACAGTGTGCTACCTATTCATGCAAGTAAAGCGAAAGTGCCAAAAAGGCGACAAATGGTTCTCACAGCGCCATTCCATGCGTGTTGCACGCCCAAATTCCGCTCCTACAGAAACACTCACGATTGGGAGAATCGAGCCAGGAAGCAAATGTTTACGGGCAAACACAGCGTTGTGTCTATGCGACCGTTTTATTCACTTTCTTGCAGATACTACTTCAACCACATGTCATCCCGCAACGAATGGCCCGATTGGGCGGGAGTGAAGCACGGGGACGAGATTGAATTCACCTTCGGCTTGCCCTTGGCCAACCCAAAGGACTACGAGGCCAAGGAGGTGGCGCTCGCCACCGACGTTGTCACCTACTGGACTAATTTCGTCAAGACTGGGTGAGTTGTCAGGCAGATCTCCACGGAGAAGTCTGCGCTATATACTTCCATGTACAGAACGTACAAACGTAGGCCAGATAGGCCAGAGCGTGGTTTACCATCAGTGTTGGTTGATACCGTATGTGCTAATTTTGGTCCCCTGGTTAAAGAAGGAGGCTGCATGAGATCGCTATACCGATGCATCATTGGCATGACATTTTGCCTACCTTTTACCAAGGATCTCTTTCTTTCTTCATTGTTTGCTGTCATCGATACAACGTATGCACAGTACTGGAGCTGATAAGGAGTGCCCCTAGCTCAAAAGCAATTGCTATCGTCTGGGGTGTGTATTCTAGGAAATGCTCTTTTGCACACAGTGAACACAAACATTTCGGTGTGCATTTATTTCACAAGCAATGATCTTGATTTCTCATAATGCGGCTAGGAACCATACTTCTTAGGCATATTTTTTACAAGAACTGTGTGATATGCTTTATCTTGTCCGTTCATAGCAAGCACATCTCTCATACTGTGCACGTACGTCAAGAGGAACATAAATACACATTGTGCCCTACGAACGAATAACGCACGTACTACATTGTACGTAAAGCTACACATCAAGAAACGAGGATTAGCACAAATCCCAATGTGATGTGTGAGCAAACAATTAAAATAAAGGAGTGTCTTTATTTTTTATTTGTCACCTCTTTCATGCAAAGGCGACACGTGATTTCTGTTTCAGGTCTCCTAATCCTGATTACCTGAGGTCTTGGCCCACGTACAAAGCGCCGTTCTGGCAATACTTGAACCTGACGGCCGACGCCACCTCCATTGGTGAAGACGAATTCTCCGACCAGTGTGAATTCTGGTGGAACATTCTGCCAAACGTTCTTTCATACAACGACCGTGAAGACGAGGAGCAGCTGGATGAGGAAGAAGACGCTGAAGATGTTGACTTTTCGTTTTGTCAGTAAAGGCCAACGAAAGAATCACGTATGCATTCTACTGTCATTGTCAAGCAACTTCATCAAGCTTCGGTGACAGAAGTAGGATGGCTTGCAGCAACCGACACTGTTTATAACGCTTCTTACGCAGCAGAAAAGTTGCTGGTTGCTGCAGCTATCGCACTTTGTATGATTTGAGCTTCAGCGGTGCCTCGTACTTAGTACATATCCCTTCCATTCCATTAGACTTGAGAATAACTTTACGACGTCTACGTATGATGCAAATCAACAAGATGGTGAGTCATCCTTTACACCCTTTCGCAACAAAAGTGATGTCACATCTGCTATCTATGGTACATAATGCACCCAGGTACAGCTAACTAACGTGCTGCATTAAGAATATTTTATGTTCCGTAATATCAGTATTCGTGTGTAAACACACGTGTTTTCGTGCATGTTGTGCAAGTGCACGCAAGGCACCGTCGTATCACCCATGCCTTTAAGTGTGCTCACTTTGTGTAGCGCAATATGTTTGTAGGTATTTGTTAGTGCCAGGAGCGGTAATCTGTCTTACGGGTAATGGCAGAGGTTTCGGTGTTGCCAAACAGAAAGCTTCAATTCGTCTTCTCCCTGAGCAATAGCAATAAAACTTGATTCAGCAATATTCAGCTGCTGGCTTAAGCTGAGGCACCTCAACTGACTAACTTTAAATTTAATACTCAGCATAACTCAAATTTAACTTGGGCTTGGTCGCATTGCAGTTACCTAAACGATTCATTTCAGATTTTAAGGCAGCTCCAACCGGGCCAAATTGCACATAAATGCTGTAACACATACTTTTTGGTTCTAAAACTAAGAAAAATCCGTTAGGCAGTCACCATCACGGTTGCTGGTTTGACTCCCAGTTCAGAACTAACGTTAGGCAAGAGGCGTAGGTATTTCGATCGTGGCTCTACACGTAACGGTTGATTACGGTTATGGCGCTAACATATTCTACTTGTCTTTTTAGGTCAACTTTAACAAGCGATGACATGCTTATTGGTAACTGCCATTTGAGAAATGAATGACGGACAAGTTCGACTTAAGGGATTGCGCAGCTCCCGAAGTCAGCACCTGTTTCGTGAGACAGTGACATACGCGTGTACATTTCACTCAAATCGACAAGAGGCAGTAAAGATAAGAATGTTAGACCTATTAGGGAGCTTGTGTGTGCTGTTGCTCTAGAACTACGTGCGGGGCTGTATGCAATGAAAATCTGCTCCGAAGTTTTATGTTCCGCCCAGCAAACATGTACAGGGTGCGCAAGAATTAGCTTTCTTTAGAAAATTATGTTTAGCTCCATCAGTGCTGCATCATGTGAAGCGATGTGTTCATCGAAAGAAAGGAGATTTACCCATACATATTACGGACCATGAGGGTTTCGAGTGAAAACATTTGTGCTTCTGACAAGAGGAACAAGAATTTTTCAGTTTTACTTTAGCGAGGTTGCAAGACAAAGAGAGAAGCAGTTGCCCAGCAAAAGGCTTATATGCGGATCAACCTACAGACTTATGTACCTTTCAAATGAGGGATTGGGAGACAAAAAATGAGGCAGCTGCTCATGCTGACATTTTAAAACCACTTTTAATAAAACTGTTTCGCGTGACTGAGTAAATATAGTTCATGAGAGTTACATTTTGATGTTTTTTCTCATCCCTTTTTTATGAACTGAAGCGAGTGTACTTCTATAGAAAACACTGTCCAAGACCTCTTTGATCGGCATCAACACGTTATTTAAAACGCATTGACTATACCTTAACTATGCTAGCATGAAAGGTATGTAACTGAAAACATTTTTATAGCATTGAGTTTTAAGGCGTCTGCTGACCCTTCATGTTGTTCTTGACGTAGTTGCGCATGTTTCTTTGCTGTTAGGACTACTAAAACCCCTAGCATCGAAGAAATGCCAGTTAATTCTTGTGCAACCTGTACATGCGCACTAAGTAATACGACCCTGCGACTTGGCGAAAATGAATGAGGTCTTATATTTAGCTTGGAACTTGGTAAGATGTACCGAAGGGGCACGGAAGATATGGCTTGGAGAGGAATTTTGAATTTACTATATGCTTAAGGGGTCAAACAAGGGGGCCACAGTCGATCCTTGCGAAGGAATTACTATCCAAGCACATTTAGTCTCTGTTTGCAGTTCGCAGTTCCAGTTGCCGACTCTACCAACACATCTGAGGCAAAGTATAGACCCTCGTATGTACATCTGCTGTTCAAAGGTCTGAGATCGACAGAGCTTTTGAAAAAATTACTCGAAAGTTTGAAACGGTTCAGTAATGCGACAGTAAAAAAACAATGAGGATCATGTGCACTGGTGCATTCAAAATAAACCAAAAGGAGGCTCGTGCGTGGTGAAACTATTGTTTTGTATTGCATGCTGCAGCTACAGCCTAAGGCAGTGACTTACGTACGCACAGTCGATCCTCAGTACACCCTTATTCTACGTATGTACGTGGTAGACTTAGATAAATTATATCTTATCTCCTCCCATTAGGCAAAATTTTCCTAGACTTTTGGGCTGGGGTGTGCAAGTGTGCATGCTTTTTTCTTGGGAACCCTTCCTGCATGCCTTGAACTAGAGATGCCATAAAGACTGAAGTTACGTTTGACTCCAAGTCGCCAGTAGGAACATCTCACGAAGTTGTAGATAACGGTATAATTTTCAAGGAAAAAAAATTGTATTGGCTTTGGTATGTTCGCCTCCTACAGCCGTGTTCGCAGCTCAAAGCTGTAGCCGAGGTTGCTTGATTGAGTAGCCTTTTTTTTAACAAAAATGATTCATTTCTTTGATCTCTTCCGATTACCTTTCCCAAAACTGGCGTCATTATGCGTCGCGCGCCAAAAAGGCTTCTTGTACTGTAACGATCGACTGTCAATGATGTGCCTCATGACCCATAGCAGTTGTAACAAACCTCTCTGTCCTCAGCAACAGCAAAAATAATGAGGACTCTCTAGTGCGGCTTACTGACAACGTACTCATCTTTTCTTGTCATGCTCAAATGAACGGTTAGGTTTCTATGATATGAGATGTGACTGCTTGACTGACAGACTGCAGTACATTGCGTGACACTCGAACCAGTACACCAACTCGAATTCTTATCTCTTCTTTTTACTTTAATCCTATGTGCATACAGTGCTCTACCTGCTCGCTCCCCATGCAGTCGCTCAGACGGACAGCTCCTCACCGCATCAAGAGATAGTGTTATGGACACGTTTAGGTACAGCTAAAGTCTGCATATGTGGGTGAACTTTTGCTGCGAGGTGGTGGAGCACGAGGCCCTATTGTCACCAGCACATTAGAAATCTTAAGATAGAAGCTTATATCGACCTGCCAGGATTTTTGACGTACGTTTTTCTATCAAGGAACAAAGCATTATTCGCAACGGACAAATTTGTTCCTTTAGGGCGTGGTGGTGTGAGTAGCAAAAGCAGTACGAGGGTGAGAAATCGAGCGATAACTGACAGACATAGTAAAGACTTGTGTGTGTAGCGCAACCAAGCGGAGAAGGATATGAAGCTCTTGCTGCTGTCAATTCTTCTTACCTCGTCCTGGGCCTATGAGGTTGTGGATACGTCCGGAGATCAGTTGATTGTGCCAGGGGACGCCGTCAGCCTCCATTGCAGCGCAGATGCCGACTTCTTCGTATGCGCGTGGCACCACATCGACAGCGGACGCAAGTGCACCTTGCTGTCCGGTGCCCCCGCCGAACAGAACATTTGTGCCGATAGAGACGAGAGGATTTCTTGGAACACGGACGACCCGAGCACCTGCCATATGGTCATCGACCCGTCCGACGGTGACCTCGACGCCGGCAGATATCGCTGCACTTTATTTTTTTTAAATGACAGCGAGGACAACCCGGAGAGCGCTGTGGCGGAAATGGATGTGACCATGGCCGTCGCTGCACATGCCGAGCTGACAGGTATCCTGGCTCCGCCAGAAGATGTCCCAGAGGAGGAAGGTGGAGAAGGTGAAGAAGGTGAAGAAGAAGCGACTGAAGACGAGGAGGCTTTACCTCCTGCACAGCTTCTTGCTGGGGAACCCATCCAAGTAAATTGCGAAACTGACGCTGCTTTTCCCAGGTACGTAAACGAGTCGACTTAACAAGTATCATACTACAATAGTCATGTTAGTTGGAAAAATGATTCAAGTGTGCTATGTGCTGAACAAAAATATCAGTACTTACGGCAGCGTCATGTAATTTTGTCATGGTTAAAAAATCAGTCAAGTTTTGTTCCACGTGATTGAGCTTCAGCGTTAATGTCCTTCAATCATGCAGTGACGGGGCGGGTATCATTTCAAGCCTAAAAACCCAACTCAGTCCATGCCTAAACTTTTGCTGAACGAAAAAAACCTTTGTTTCATTCTCAAAGTGCAACAGTCTTTGTTCAAGCTTGGCTTGGCCTTGGGGTTTTCACTACCTTCCAGCAACTACTTCCACTGCGTACCATCTTTTCAGCTCTTACTCGTGAAGTTGACACGATCATTTTCATTTCTCATCGTCTTTCAGGCCGTTCTTGACTGTCGTGGTGGGAGACGACGAGATGGACTTCGAGTCCGAGTCCGTGCAATTCCTGGAGTCCAGCGTGGAGGACGAGGATCAGCTCGATGTTGTCGTGGAAAATGATGACGGCACCTTCACCGTCACTGCCACTCGCACCTTTATTCCGGAACCTGCAGACTGCGGCCGCTTTATCAGTTGTAAAGCTGTACAGTACCCACTAGGCGAAGAGACTACTGGTCATGCTCTTTTGGCTACTGCTACGACCAGACAGATCAACGTACGCTACCCACCGCAGCCATTGCCTGGACCGTTGGGACCCTACGGATTCCACGTGGGAGATCCATCGGTTACAGTAGAGGTGCTCACTGATTTTTGAGATCGTATGTGCAAACTGACTCTTATGTGACTCCATACCCACCTTTAGGTTCACTTTATGGCCAATCCTGTGCCAGAAGATGCTGAAGTTGTTTGGCAAATTAATCCCTTCGGCGTGGACTCCGACGATTCCTTGGTTCTCTCGGCTGGAGAGTCCAGTCCCGATGGTCGATTTGAGGCGCCTTCCCTGAATATAACTGGTCACGACGTCACAGCTGCTATCACTGTTTATGACCTCGTCGAGGAAGACGCAGATGCTACCTATGTCCTCAAGGTCTCCAACGAAGAGGGCGAAAATGCCTACGAGTTCAGGCTCGTGTCGTCCACATACGAAACTCCTGATGAAGTAGGTGACAACGCCAGAGTTGAGTACTACGAAGAAGAAGGGGATGTTCAACAGGGTGGAGTGAGCGTCGGTACCATCGTGGCGATCGTCTTGGTCGTGTTGGCCGTTGCGGCTGTAGCCCTGTTCGTATTTTGGGCCAAGAGTCGACGTCGGTTCTGCTTTGCCGTGCCAGTGGAGCAGCAAAAGGTGGCGGCTGACGCCGAACAAGGCACCGTCGCCACAGAGACAGTCGCCACTGACCAAGATAAGGAAGAGACTGCACCCCTAAAAGGATCTCATCTTGATGACGAGATGCCCGAGGCCGACAAGGGCGTGCCCAGAAGAGCACAGACCGAGCTTGATCGCGTCAATTGAAAGCGGATGTGAATGAGCTTTGTAAATAGGGTGAAAACCGCTGTGCCAAAGGATAGACGACGTACATTCTTATAGCTCGATGGTTGTGATTTTTTACAATTATTGAACCTGCAAAAAAACTGCTGAGCAGGAGACTCATTCATTGTGTCGCAATCGAATTAAATACACGTACAAACTACAAAGCGAAACCATGACAAACGTTTTGAGCAAGTATAGCTATGGCTTGTTGATTTTTCTTAAACACATTCTTGCTCGCATCTGTTCTCCATGGAGGACAATTGCGCACGCCACGATTCATTTTGTTCTCATGTCATACGCTAGCAGTAGTAGAGGGGGCGATACTGTAAAAGCAAAAAAATACTCACTCAAGGAACTCTTTAACATCCCGGAAAAACGACACGCGATTGATAGTAAAGAGATAATAGCAAAGTGATAAATAATCCAATGATGTATTTCCCCTCCCTAAATGATGAAGGAATCTTAAGGAAATTAGCCATACTCGTAGCTCATAATTCTCTGCATGATTTCAATTTAGTAATAAACACGTCCATCACACCACTCTATCTACCTCCTCTCCATTCCAGAGAGCGGCGCCGTCTCCAGATTAGCCTTTCTCTTCCGGTACAGGAAGATGGAGCTCAAGACAATGGCCAGGATGCAAATGACAGCGAGGATTCCGAAGACGAGGCTGGTCTCGTTGGAGGCCTCACCTTGCTTTTCTGGTACCTGTCCAATTACCTCGCCGTCCTGAGTCTCCACCTGGAGGTAGAATCGGTAAGTTGTTTCGCCCACACCGTTGGCGACGACCAGACGATAGCTCAACGTGGCGTCTTCCGCGGTCACTTGCTTGACGGTGAGACCCACACTAAACGTATCATCGCTGCTGTTCGACGCGACGATGTCGCTCACTGTATATTTGCTGTCTTTGTAACCGAGCTCCAGCTCTTGCAGCACGTTTTCGCCCTGTTGTGCAACCTGGTCGGGAAGTTCCTTCTTGACTCTGGTGTCAGCCTCTTCGGCTTCTTCAGCCTCGTCTTCCTCGGCAACGTCGTTCTCCACTAACGATGTGTTAGTTGCCTCACCCTGTGAGATAACCCACTTGGCCGAAGTAGGCGCAGGGTTGGCCTTGAAGTTGATGATCACGTCGACGCTGTCTCCCTCCTGGGCCTTTTTGCTGGAGCCAGCCGCCTTCAGGGGTGCAAACACGACCGATAGGTTTCTACTCGCCGTAATGGACTTGTTGAAGAGCTTGTTTTTCGCCCCGTCCAATACCGCCGCCTGGCATGAGATCAGCTTGCCGTTATCCTCCTCTGTGGGCTTGATGACATATATCTGAAATCCAAATACATAATACGTTGAAATATTATGCTCTAAGTAAATTTTTCGATTAATCTTTAAGCCTTTCATCTTCTATTTAATTTATGTCAGATGATTTTTTATACAAGGCATATTACTGACACCTAATGATAGGTGGCCAGTGAGATCCCTCCACTTTTGTATGCTGGAGAGATTGGGTGCAGGGGGCACATGAAATTTTGATCAAGGAGAACGTTGAAGCTTGCTGGCACATTATGATGCTGGATTTTTAAAGCAACTCCCTCCGCAATTTTTTGCATGAGGTATATATTTTGTGCCACTGAAGAATATCTTTCATTGTCTATAAAGACCTGAACATGGTTTTGACCTGGGAATTTTATGTTAGCTTTGTCAGATACAACAATTACAGCAATATCCGGTTATGGTTATAATCCTGTTATAGCCGTCACTCTCGTCGGTCCCAACTTTGTACAGGATTATAACTTCATAAAATGGAAGCATTTTTATCGATGAGAGACATTAAACTCAGCTTACCGTCATCAAGTTACCTGCGGAAATAGAACATTACATGAATATGCATATGCATTTGGCAAAGTAGTACTTTACAAACACGAGGTCTCCGCAGCCTGAAAGTTTTCCTGCCCGAGGTACAAGGGCGGCAATGAGGGTTGCAGAGACGTCGTGTTCATAAAATACCACATGCCAAATGCACATACAATTTTACGCTCTGATCGTCATTTGGATGGTTCCAGACGCTCCGATCTTGCTCTGGTTGCTCCGTTCTTGCTCCGGTCACTCCAATCTTGCTCCGGTCACTCCAATCCTGCTCCGGTCGCTCCAATCTTGCTCCGGTCGCTCCAATCTTGCTCCGGTCACTCCAGTCTTGCTCCGGTCGCTCCGATCTTGCTCTAGCCACTCCGATTGTCACCTTGACGGCTCTGGTCACTCCAATCGCCGGTACTGATTGAGGAACTCATAGGTCCATTCATGGACTTTTTTTGTAGTGCCTTAGAAGTCCTGACCTCCACTTTACCACCAGCTCTCAGTACGCAAGAGGGAGGAAAAGCAAGTCTTTTCTAGATCTCCTTACTACAAACAAAATGACTGCAAAATGGATCTGATGTACATTAAAATTATTGTAGTTTTATTGTCGGGATTTTTGGTCAGGATTTTCGATTTCCAGTTATTTCTATCATAAAAATACAACGACACAATAGGACCCTATAAGTTATGCACAGCATTGAAATTGTTGTAGCATTGTCGGAGTTTGTCTGAACTTCCTAATGTTCTCAAACTTGAGACATGACATGGTTTTTGATACTGAGCTTGGCTCTGTTGCCCTTCTGGATGGTAAGAAATTAGGGTCAACCCTTCCTCGGACATGCCGTACTTTTCCTCACTGCATTTTTTCCCGATTCGAGTTACACTTTGACAGGTAAACAAAACTCATCGACGACAGTCGGGAAATCTCGATGAGGTCCGAGGACGATCGGAACGGTCAAGATCTGGACTGCCTTCTCTCGCTACTGCTGAGTCTGATCAGGTCCGCGAAGCTCAGGAGTCCGGACTGTCTTCTCTCGCTACTGCTGGGGATAATCTGGACTGCCTTCTCTTGATACTTCTGAGTCTGATCAGCTCCGCAAAGCTCAGGAGTCCGGACTGTCTTCTCTCGCTACTGCTGGG
>JAAUXU010088496.1_pt1 | contig 17229 bp, 11 predicted proteins | sample 7278151 | NCBI WGS metagenome assembly JAAUXU01 (sample SAMN14350113, study PRJNA611818) | marine sediment metagenome | isolation source: surface marine sediment (1.8m) | place: French Polynesia: Moorea | collected 2018-08 | reverse complement strand
CTCATAATCTCCAAGGAATTCTCAAAATCTCTTAGGAATTCTCATAATCTCCAAGGAATTCTCAAAATCTCTTAGGAATTCTCATAATCTCCAAGGAATTCTCAAAATCTCCAAGGAATTCTCAAAATCTCCAAGGAATTCTCAAAATCTCCAAGGAATTCTCAAAATCTCTTAGGAATTCATCTCCTCCTTCTCATAATCTCCAAGGAATTCTCACCATCTCCTAGGACTTCTCAACACCTCCTGGGAATTCTTAACATTTCCTTGCTCTGACAGGAATTCCTAGGAATTTCCAACACCTCCTGGGAATTCTCAACATTTCCTTGCTCTGACAGGAATCCCTAGGAATTCCCAATACTTCCTAGGTACCAGACAGTTTCATAGGAAATGTCAAGAATTCCTGTTTCTCAAAAATTCCAGTAACATATATACTTGCTTAAAGCAAATAAAGTTTAGACAGGATATCTCTGCTACCTGCTAATGTGTAAGTTTAATTTGCCATTACCTACTTTGAAGGTTATGTGAACAGAGCCGTCAAGAAGCATCTTGTCCGTAAAGAATGCATGAATGCCCTTATTGCACCACGATCATTCTTTGGCATTGTGCAAGTGCTAAAACCGAGGTGGTCTTCAACTTGCTTCAACAGATGTGTTCAGCATCTGTGTAGAAACAGAGCAAGTGCTCCACGAACAATGTCAATATGATAAGTCCACTGCACATTTTGCATATTTGATTGTTCTCAAAGTCCTCAAGAATCGCATTGGTATCGTGAAATAGGTGTTGAAATGCTTAGACAATCATTTGTTTGAAACTCCTGTTACATCGAATCATAGCTTTGTGAAGGAACACTTTCCTGTGCCCAGTGAGCGCGATCGATCCTTTCTTTGTCTGTGGCTGAGACTGATTTGAAGATGCTTTTTCTCATTCTTCTGGAAAAGTTGTGCGACTTTCAATGACTATAGTTGCAAGCAACGTTATCAAGTTGCACTAATTGGTTTGTCAGTGTATCAGACATGGTTTGACTGATGACCAGGATCTGCATCTCGGTGCCGTGAGTGTGGAATGGCGATCCAGCATACATCTCCAAGTTGATGAAAGATTGGCTTGCACCTAATCTTCTAGCTGGAAGAACCTTTTGCGCCAAGGAGCAGTGGCGTCCATCGTTGTCGGACCTCAATTTCTGCTACTTTCTTGAGAGGAAGGTTGATGTTACGTACCACTCAAACTGCATCTCTCTCTAAAGGCCGTGTCTAATTCACGGATTGTCTGGAAGCTATGATTGCAGCAAAAGATCATTCTATCTACTATCTTTGGAGATTATCCAAGAACACATTGGTTCCTGATGAGAATGCAAGGTGACTCAAAAGTTGGAGTGCCGTTTTTACATTGCCGCAGAATGAGACGTTTAGAAATACTGCCGTAAGTTGTTCAATTATCAATACATGCTAATGAAATTTTACTCACAGATACTTAAACTTCATACCAAGAAGACTGCTCCATCCAGTCTCCATCAGCTTCAAGCACTCCCTCCCGTCTCTGCCGAAATCGTACAGGAGCATCGATAAAGAGCTTGGGACCCAGATCAGTCATCACCTTGTCCACGGCAGCCCTGAGTGACTCTGCAGTGGGCTATGCCTCGTCCTGTTGGACTCTCTCTCCAAAATGCCTCAGACATAGTAATCCAGGGGACTGAGATGTGAGTTGGGAAGAAATCTTTTAACCAGAACATCTGAAGATTGTCCGAGAGCCAGCTCTGGGCAAGAAGGAATGTGTGGGCCAGTGTACCATTGTGCTGTAAGATGTACTTCTTGTCCCCCTGCAGTTTCCTCAATTCAGGGCTCTGCCTTAGTCTGCAGAACATCCAGGTACACCTTGTTCACTGATCAGCTGAAGTCACGATGGGAATGATGTGACACTTGCAGGTGGAGGGGGGTGGGACTTGCACCTTCCAACAATGGGGACTTCTCCTGCACTACTTGCAAGCGACCTATCATTTTTCCTGTTTACCTTTTCGTCCACAGTGTACATCTTCTCACCCATGAAGAACTGCATTCTTCTGATGGCATGATGCTTCAGAGGGCTGAGAAGCAATTAGCACTGCTTGACCACCTTGGCCATCATGGCGTTGGTCAGGTGCTGGCAGATCTTCAGAACATAACTGTTGTAGCGAAGGTCCTCGTGAATGGTCTTCCCAATGGTGTTATTGGAGATGTTTACGGCGGCTGCCAAGTTTCAGAGGGCCATCACCAATGACAGAATGCAGCTCCTCCAAAGAGGACCTGTTCCTCTTTTTGGCCTTGGAATGATTTTGCGTCTGCCCCGCAGGTTCCAGGTCTTCCTCGGTCCGCCTTTTGTTGCGGCCTTGGCAGTCCTTTGCACAGTCTGCAAGTTGATTTTCAGGGAATCTGCAGTCTTCTTCTGCGTGCCATTAGTGCTTACGGCCAGGATTATCACCTAGTGGCGTACATATATAGTCGACATGATATGGGCTTTGAATTGAGAACAACGGCAAAGACTTAGCTGATGTTGCTCATGCAGCTGGTGGTCACGTGACACCCACCCATCCACACACACACACACACCGGTGCCACAAAAATATGGAGCTGAAAGTTTGTCCAATTTAAAAAAAGATTCTCTGTATTGAATCAGGAGCAGAAACAAAACGTGGGCAAAAGCAAGTTCTGGATGAATTTGTGGGACCCCAGTTAAAATGGGGAAGAGCAGGAGAAGCAGCCAAACAATGGGCTCCTTTCTCTCCAGCTGAATTTTGTGTAGCATTTCTGTTTCGAGAAGCTTTTGAAACTGGCTTCGGGGTCTGATGATATGGTCTGCGATACGTGTTCTTTTTTAATGCTCCCAAAAGGAGTGCCACTTCAACTCTTTTAGACTAAGGATGGGTCTGAAGAAGGTGTTACCGGAGAAGAATTAACTATGACCAATGCATTTACTGAAAGCTTAGGTATGGGATTGGGGACTGTGTCCCTGTAAATGAGGTATTCAATTCATTTAAATCTTTTTGAAATAAAGTCTGTCTGTCTGTCTGTCCGTCCATGCAAATTATGATGCAACTTGGCAATCCTCGTGAGGAGAGGATCGATAATACTTGCAACTTTACTGAGCAACTTGGCAACCCCGGTGAGAATAGGCTCCGGGTACTCTAGTTTGAACAGTAAAAGAAAACACGGTGAGGACATGGAAATGGAGAAGATCCGGACCAGAGGTGGTGGATGGCATGGCCGCGCATAAGCTGGTAAGACTGGAAATCGGCGCCCAAAGGAGGGTCCAAAGGATGCCTCGCCGCTGTGAGTAACAATATATATCTAACTAGCAGAGGTACCTAGGCTATCTGGCATTCTCGGGGCGCATGACGATGACAGCGGCAGCGGCGGCGGCGTTTGTGGCCGCCATAGAGGACACCATCAACTTTCTGGTGAAATATAAGCTTCTGGTCAACTCCAGCATATGTACTGCTTGCAACAGGTTGAGGACAATTCAAGAGGACCACGCTAAAATTGACACCATTATCTGGGACTGCCCAAACCATCAATGCAGAAGTAAGAAGTCAGTATGTGAAGGCAGCTTTTCTCTGGGAGTCAGCTGTTCCTGGTGAAGCTCCTCACCTTCATCTATTGTGGGACTGAGGAGTATCCACTGTTTTGATGCAACAAGGAGTCTGGCGGCATGACTGAGCACACACAAATGCACTGGGGCCTCATATGCAGAGGTGTCTGTGAGGATTGGCTAATTGAGCATTCCACTCCAATAGGTATGTAACATACATACGTACATAGACAAGAATGAATGTGCACACAGCAGATGTTCACTTCAGATGGCATGACTGTGGATGGGAATCACAACATCATCCCCAAAACGATGGAGAAGGATGACTTGTGCCTCACCAAAAGCAGGAGGAGCTACCATTCACATGCGACCCCAAGCTTCTGGCTTTTGGGGTGATTTGAGTGGGGAACTTAGAAGAGCTTTCTGGTGGAGGTTCCAGTCAGAGGCCGTGTGACATTAGAGCCCATCATCACTGAATGGACCCAGCCTGGGACAAGGATTATGCCACACGGATGGGCCAGCTACTACGACTTAAAGCAGATTCATGGTAGCATCTATGGCCCCAGGGTTGTTGTCCATGAACACCACTTTGTAGATCCCAGAGCTAAGAGTGTGCACACACAGAATATTAAAAACAAATAGGGGTGAATCAAGAGGAAATTGAAGCACGAATATGGCACCAGCATCCTGACCCCACAATCCTGACATAGCCTTGTCTCTGGGCGAATATTGCTCAAATCGGCTGCCACTGCTTAGTAATCCATGACAGGGAATGTCTTTGGGTTTGGACCATCAAGAGAGTACAATCTCACCCCACATCCACCACAGTTTCCATTTGGCAAGATCTCCCTTTGCTTGAGAAACTCTGGGAAGATTTTTTGATTCACAAGGAGGCACTGGTCTGCATTCATGATCCGTGCGGCCTTCCCGTAGCAGAGAAAGCATGCAGCAGCTCTGCAATCTCCATGACTTAGTCATTACGCATCTTCAAGAGACAAAAACAGACGTTATTTTCCTGCTATTAAATTCAAGGTAACTGAACTACCATTTTTTCAACGGGAGTCCCATCAATGAAAATTCAGGCAAAAAGTGCACACATTGACTATTGTGAGGGAGATCACTAGTATCTAAAGTGCAATAATCATTTTTGGTGATATCTCATCCAGATGGCAATGTAGGATTTGACTCTCACTTATTGTGACACCCCCTAGGATTCCTATTTTCGAGATCACCAGGTTGCATTCATGTACATTTTTTCCCGGGTCATACCTACCAGAAACACGCCGTGCAATATTGAGAGTACTTTTAAGGACACCCAACCAAAAATAAGTGCCGCCCTTGAATAAGAGTCGTAGCCAGGGACAGAAAATCAAGTAAGAGCCGCTAACATAGATTTGTCATTCTTTCAGTGAAACTGGTTAGGGTGGTGGTGATGATGACAACGACGATGACGGCAACGGCGACAATGAACATGAATTTACTCTGGCAGTTGGGTTCCCATTTTGAGTCACTGGAGGCGTAGCTATTCCCAAGAGGCTTATCTATAGCTAAATTTATTGCTAGGCTATGTGAAGCAAACGGAACTTCGGACCTCAATTTTGGCTCCAAAACAGGCTTGGACCCGAAGGACAATGTGATCTGTTGCTGGCTAGTGAAAAGTGTTGACCAAGTTTGGTGAGGATCGGTGTGGCGGTGGGCTCACAAGAGATCTGTTAGACAGAGAGACAGACAGACTACATTCGGCGCTCCTATATATACGGTACTAGCAGGAGTACCCTTCATTGCTCGGGTTATTACAAGACTTGCCACAATCCCACCCAACGGCGCGGACTTGACCCTTGCTGAACGTGCTTTGCGCTCAACACACACTTTGCTCTCAACATGAAGTTGGTCTTGCCTCGACTGGCTTTGAGTCAGACTCGCTTTGCTAGGTCATGTGCTTTGTGCTGACCAGTGATGGTGCACTTGGCAATGTCAAATATGGTTACTTCCTTGGCCTCTAACTTGCAGTGGGGTGAGAAAGTTCACCCTCAGAAATGTCGAGGAACAGTCAGTTGTGCTTGCTTTTCTGTAATGAAAACTTCCTTGACCCCCTGGTTGACGAACCTGTTCCTGCACTCAACCCAAGGCCCTAGCCCTGACAGAAAGTGGCCCAAAACATTCACCCGGTCATGTTGATTCAGAATATATATAGTCTTAGGGGTCAACATCCTATGGTTATTGCGTGAAAACGGGACAAAAACATCAACTTTTCCTTTATATACAGGTGTGCGCGCAGATAACGAGACATTCTCAATGCACATGAGAAAATGCAAACTACACACGGAAGGAGTACAATACATGGCTGTTATTTCACATACAGACTAACAGGGAATCCACTTTCTTATATTCATTCAATTAATCCGGCTTTGGCCTCGATTACTTTGGTCAACCTGGACCTGAACTTCACGGTGCTATTTTTGATGAAAGTCGGGCTCAGGTTGTCTCTAGCAGTCACGATGGCGGCCTTTAGCTAGTCTTTTGTTTGAAAGTGGATGCCGGAGAGGGCACCCTTTAATCGCTCGAAGATGGCATAATCCAACAGTGAGAGATCAGGCGAGTGCGGCAGCCACAAGTGTTTGTCAAAGAATCCAGGAGTCTCTCTCGCTAGGACTTCCTGCATAACTTTGTCTGTGTGACAACTTGCATCGTCTTGTTGCCACCACCATCGTTCTCCATAAGTCTGCCTGGCCCAGGGGAAGACCACTCGCTCCAAGTAGCCACAGTAGGTGGCCGCCGTGAGCCTCTCGCCAGACTCCAAAAAGACGAGGGGACATTTCTGTCTGTCAGAGCCGACCACGGCCAACACTTGGAGGTTGGAAAAGTGGCGTTCTTGGGCAATGTGCTTAGTGGAGTCCTCCACCACTCCGGAAGCCTCAGCAAGGTAAAAACCAGACTCGTTTGACACCATTTTGCCAAGAGAAAACGGTGTTTCGTCAGAGAAGATGAGGATAACATCGCACGGCTTGTGCTTAAGCTTATTGAGCAACTTTTTTGACCTGTCCATCCTCTTTTCCATCTCCATGGGCTTCAGTCCTTGCCGTGACGTCCTCTTAAATGACTGCAAACCCAAATCATTGTTAATCAGGCGACCCATGGTCCTCCTGGAGACGTCAAACTCCCACGTGAGTCCCTTGACCGTGGCCTTGCCGTTGCGCTCACCGATGACATCTTGGACGGCATTAATGAGTTTGTCAGTTCTCTTTGATTTTGGCTTTTGCTTCGGCTGGGCCTTAGCAGTTCCTCACTTTACAGTCTGATACACCGTTTGTCGAGAACATCCTAGATCCTCCGCAATTGCTGTTGGTGTTTTGCCATGCGTGCGGAGAGTGACAATTGCAGTGCACGTGTCGGCCCTGTTCATCTTGCTTGTGGTTGTGTTGATCAAAGAAGACTCTTTAAATGCTTGCAACTGTCGACGAGGATGAACTGAGCATAGTTTTGTTTACAGGCTTTACTAGTTAAGGAAATCAAGAGCTGAGATAGACGTCATTTTGGAAAGTGTCTCGTTATCCGCGCACACACCTGTACAGTGCTTGCCGTAAATAATGTCACATGGTACAAATCGTTGTGGTATGCTTAGTGGGATAATTGAAAGGTCGAATTTAAGGTCGGAATGTGTCACGGAGAGGGCTAGACATGAGATCCTGCAGTTTTGTCAGGTTTCAGGCACTCATTGCCATGCTAGAGCAGTTAAAGTGTGATGAGTTGACAAGAACACCGTGCCGGTTGCTGCCGAAATTCGATGTTTTTGACCAGTAAATGAAAGTGAAAGTGGCTGAAATTTTCTGAGGGGCTCTCGCTCCCCTGGCTCCCCACTTTTGGGGGGGCTTTGCACCCGAACCCCCGTGCAACGTCGTGGTAGGCCTCAAAAACACTAGGTAACAGAGGGCATGGAAAGGTCTGGCGTGAAGAGGCTGTCCCACTGCTCCCGGATCCTCTCCTCCAGCACACGGAGATTTGGCATGCCCTTGGAGCTACACACAGCCACGTCGCAGAGAACGAGCGCCCCTACAGTTCTTTTCTGCACTGGCAACTTCGTGGAAAATGACGGCGGCTACATTGAAGGCCACCGCCATCTGTGTGCTTGTTGCCCGGCCGGCCATTTCAGCCCAGTCAGCCTAATCTCTCTCAGCCTTTCCATGTCTACTGTTACGTAGTGTTTTTGAGTAGTGTTTTTGAGGCCTAGCACGACGTCGCACGGGGGTTGGGGTGCGAAACCCCCCAAAGCCTGCGTCTGACATCGATATGTACCAAGCAACATTATTTAGGCAAGCACTGTATAGGTATAGATACAGGTACACGCAGCGAGAGGACATCACGTACCCTGTCTGTACGCGGCTACTTTTGAGCATTTTTGCGGCCGATTTTCGCGGTGCGGTTTCCAACTTAGCACCGCCGATGTCCAGCTTTATTAGATTTTGTCCTTGGCAAGTGCGCAGCATGTGGCTAGCGTGAAGCATGTGGTGTGAGACACACCCAGACATACTCCTAGCCCATTATAGCTTTGCCATTCTTTTTACCTCATGAAGTGGGGAGCGCAAAAGTGCTGGTACGTTATAAGTTAGGTGGTTTATTTTACCAAGACAGGTTGACATTTCCATGGGGAACATGACATGGGGTTCTGGCCCCTTCAGTCTCCCTCCGGAATTCCCCCGCCCACACTATGTGTGCGAAACGTCCCGTGTGGAGGGAGTGACAGCGCTGTCGCATACTGCACACGTCACTGTGTTGATGCAAGTGCTCGCATCATGCACGACACAGGAACAATGACGAGGACTGTGTGCAGAGCTTGAGTGCAGTCGCAGGTAAGATGAGGTGCAGGCACAGAGCACCTGTTGGGGTGGGAGTGCCATCCTGGATCCAGGGGTCATGTGGCTAAAACATAAAAATTGATATTCACATAGTTTGGTAAATTGTTATTGCAATTGTCCTTCCTTGTGTTCCCTACCTTTACTCAGTGTGTTGAACACTTCCGTAATGAAGGTTTCAAGTTGTTCCAGGGTATCAGGGCTTTTTTGCAAAAAAAATGTTCTTCCTCATCCCTGAGATGAAGAGGCCAACTTGCTCCAGGAAATTTGCCAAATTTGGGCATTGGAACCAGGCTATGATGTCCTGATTGGAATCAAAAGAATTCTGAGTTGACCTATCATGCTTGTTTTCACCAGTTTGCAGTTTGTTTTGCTGGCAGATTGAACAAATACCGATACTTGTTTGCTTGGTACAAAAATTTGAAACCGAAATTTGCTGAGAAAAAAACTGATAGGTTTTGGTTTTTGTTGTCTTATTCGGATATCGGTTTCGGTTCAGGTTCCCGTACATGCCTAAAATCGATGTTATTGCACTTTCTGCACTTATTACACATTGGCTGCAGCAACTTTGTTAGCCCATGTTGCTTCTCCCACCATGGCCAAAGTCGCGGCTCATGACTAATCATGCCAACTCATTGTCACCGTGAAGCTGGTATGCCTGCGCATTTATCTTCAGTGCTTCAAAGCCTTTGAACCTTGGCCTCTTAGGCTCAATGCTTGTATCGTATGTCATCATGCGTATCGTACGATACAGCTATTGAGGCTGCGAGGCCCAGTTTCCAAGACTTAGTGAAGGCTTTTGAGGCATTGAAAATCAGCGCACAAATATACCAGCTTGATTCTCCCTCAACATGCGGCTATAGCTTTCTTTGATTACCAGCCTTCTACAGCCAAGGTCCTTGGTGGGAAAGCGTGTCCTCCAGACACATGCAGCCCAACTTGTGGGCACATTCATCTGAATGGGAGAATGCACCAGTTTGGGTTGATGTGGGTGATGAAGACGAAGTGACTGAGCTTCCCAGCAGACAATGCGGACCTACAATTTTCGCAATCGCCACTGAGATAAAGGGGCAGCCTCTTCTTGTAAAATAAAAACCGATACTCCTGATCCCTAACTTTAGGCAGCATGAACAGTGCATGTTGCATATGAATCATACGCAGTGCTTGTCATAGTTAATTAGCGGGGCAGGACAAAAACATTTTTTTAATTTTAATCCTGGCACCGGTTAATTTGTTATGTTATACCATTTTAAGGACTTGCAGTCAAATAGGTTTTTAAACAAAATTAATCTTGGGTCACCTAGGTGAAATTGAAAATTTATTGCTGAGTACCTGAGCAGCGCAGTACAGAAAAATAAACAACTTGTTTGTTCGTTTGTGAGGGGTTCACATGACGAAGTCCAGCAGAAAATTAACAGCTCGTATAAATAACTTACTTTAGGCTATGTATTTTGGATAAACATTGCAAAATTGCAATCTGAACTCAAGTCATACATGATAAGCCAATGTTGTGACAAAGAAATCAAACCAAATTTAAAAATATGGAACAATGTGATCACTAATCTAAAAATTTACCGATGGATTTTGCACAACCTACAGCCCATTTACAATCAATTTTATTTGACTTTGAGTAAGTTAACATAAGATATTAAGGGGTGCCAGCTAAGATTTAAAATTTTGACCTACCCTATTAATTAGTATCTGTGGTACAGCAAACCCCAGTTGATGGGGTCACATTGGGACAGGAAGCCTTGACTCAATTGAGAGGCTGAGTCAATTAAGCAGCATGAGTGTAGGCAGTTTAAAATAAGTCAACCTCTTTATTCTATGGATGATCAGACCAACTGAGATATGACTATTTTAAGCTCCATAGGCAGTGATAGGCAGATTATTATGATTTGAAATCATGTTCTTTCAACATTAATAGTTCACATTGAACATCATTCTGCCTAAGACGCACAGAAAGGCGAAGGTGAAGAGTATGGTCTGCGGTGTCCAGCAACGGACAATTGAACCAAGGGTTTCTTGCATGATTATTTAAAACTCCATGACAAAAATCACGTGTCTACAAGCAGAGAAATTTGATTTTTCGTAAGCAGATGGTACAGTAAAAAGCACTTTGTTTACCCAATAAAGCAATATCATCTTTGCAGATTAATGGTCAGTTGGATTTGATTTCCTAAAAATTGAGTCCATAACCTGACTGAACAAATTATCTGTAAGTCGATAAACTGGCGTCTGCTGCATTCCCTTTAGGCTCGTTCAAAAACTCTAATTTGCCCATTCATAATCAGCAATATTCTTCGCCTACCTGAAGCATTTGGTATATCCATGTATTTATGATACTCAATTTTGCCGTGGTGCGCATTACTTTGGGTCACCTCAGAATGGGTCAATGATTGGTTCGCTTTTGAGGGACCAAATTCACTGATCAGAAAAATGAATGCTTTGGCAGAGGAAAAGGGATCATTGTCCTGCACAACAACCCCTTGACAAGCAGAAGGAATTCACTTTTCAGCCTGAAAAAATTGATGCCTGCCTGATGAGATGCCTGCCCGCATCTCCCGCAGCTGTTGAAAAGTATTGCCTTGACAGGGAAGGAGAAAAGCCGTGGCTGATAGTGCAGGGTGAGAAAGGATGCATCATTGTTAGCACGCCATTCTGTTGACTGTTGCACTGGGTACATCATGGACATCACAAAACTGATTGAAACATACACTATCATGTATCAGCATGGCAGAACACCAGACAGCTGCACATGAGTCATTGACAGATGAGGGCAGAACATGACAGGGCGGGGCATCCTCTTCGTTGTGTTTGCTTGAGGACAAGCTGCTTTGCCTTGAGTGGCACAATGCATCCAGGGATCTGGAGTCAGATACATATGCCAAGGGAGTGCTTGCATGCGCCAGCATCGCGGTAATTGCTGGTGCTGTTGTTCTGGGGTAAGTGCTGGTGCTTCGGGGCCCGTCAGCAGCAGGGATGTTTAGACTTTCCCATGTATTGCACCATGTCACATACTCATCCCAGTCACCTCAGCTGCAATCAGTCTCAGCCAGACAGCAGTTCTTCACCGTTCTACAATTCAGCCTCACTTTGGCTGCAATGGCTGGACATGGATGACTTGGTCACCATCTGGGTTTGCGACAGGGGAAGTGAAGAAGCGCTTCTCTCAAGACTCTGCCTTGTACTGCCACCTGTGTCGGTTATAGCGGGATTTGCTACTCTACCAGCAGTAGCAGCTATTGGCAGGCACTGCCTACGTGTGTGGGCCTTCTTCGCAGAGGTGTTTTCGTGGCTTCCAGTCCCTTGTTGGTTGATGGGAGTGTCAAGTCACCAGATGCACTTTCACACCGGAGACTGACGGAGGACTTTAGCCACTCATCTCGGAAGTTTTCCAGGCTAGGTGGGTGCCCCCAGAGGTTTGGATGAAGAGTTCAGAGATGACAGTGAAGTCATGAGGTGAGTGGCAGAGCTGTAGCTCGTGGAATGCCCTCTCCACTTCATGACATAGCTCAGCAGGCAGTGACCACAAGTGAGTGTCCACTGACTTCTTGACATGGAGCCAGCACATTAGTCTCTTGCAATTTTCAAATGTGTGCTCCGCAGCACCTGTGATTGAGGTAGCAGCATCTGCCATGCCAAAGGCAGGAGTGTAGGAGTGCCTGACTAGGGTGACCTCTGCGCACTGATACAGCTAGTTGTTGGAAGAGACACCCCCTCCCCGTTCCGCATTACCCATTCCCAAGATCCACTGGCCCTTAGCATAGTTTTGGCATTGGCATGGGTCAGACAGGTGTTGACATGCTCCTAGACAAGACCTTGGTCCCTCTTCTCTTCCTTGGCAGTGAGGGAGTGAGTTTTTCACCCCGCTCAGAACTCAGACCTGAAAAGAGCCATCCTCTCGGTTGAATCCTACTCTGTCATGCAAGTAGTGCACCAATAACATGACCCCACTTGCAGCAACTGACTCAAGTTGCTCAGAAGTCAGATGCGAACAAATCACCAGGTGTTTCATCCCTTCTAATGCGCACAATGGCAAAATTGATCATCATAAATAGATGGACATTGCGAATACTTCAGGTCGGGAATAGTGTTTTGTGCCTCTGATGGTTTCAAATTTGATGGGAGGTTTTCAGTTTTCCTCACGGCAAGGGAGAAAAAATGGCACGGGGACTCCAGTGATCCACAAGGCAACCAGTGCGAAGCACTCGTTCACTTGTACTTGCTCATCACTGGAGTCCAGTGCCATTTCTTCATCAGAAGCACACGATACTGTATTTTTTGCCAGGCAAAGGGATCTTTCCTCAACTCCGAGTGTAAGATGCGTAAAAAGAATATTATCCCAGGGCAAAAGCCAGATCAATAATTATTTAATTGTGTAATTAAAATTGTCCTAAATTATCCCCTTTCCTCTGCCAAAGCATTCGATATTCTGATCAATGAATTCGGCTACTCTGCTTTTACTTTGCCGGGGTGAGAATCAGCCTTAGGCATACCTTATCCCTATCCGCGTGAAGGGAATGCGCGGTTACTATTGAACTTTCTAACTGCGTGAGTGGTTTCTATTCGCGAGCAGTTACTATGGGAGAATGGTTGCTGCTTGCTGACTTTGAAGTATAACTCGGAATTCAACCAGAGAACGCATCAAAATCGCGTCAAGAGCATCAAAAGGGCCCCCTTATTAGTTGTGGCTAAAGCTAATAACATACTCAGCTAATAATTAGAGAGCGGTTACTATTTTCACATTTTCGGTGTCATCGCAGTCATTCTTGGACAGCAGTTTCCATTTGCAGGGGCACTGTAGTCAAAACTGTTTCCAAGCACATCTACAATGCTGCAGCCTCAACATGTTGCGGCCCGAAGCACCCGAGGAAAGCCTTCATGGCGGGGGTGATCATGACCAACGGCCACACGCTTGCCCCAGTGTCGTATGAGGGCAGCATAGGTAGGAAGAAGTAAAAGCATACCTCAATTACCAATACCTCAAATACCAAAAATTACTTACGCCGAGGACATTTACACAACTCCCTTCAACGACACCCTCCAATGGGTGGGAAGAGCGTGGTGGTGACGTTAGGATTAATAACGTTACTTTTGATCAGTGGGTAATTAACGCAAGAACTTTTTCCATGGCACCGAAAAGTTAGTCCCAAAATCTACACGTTTTTGTCTTTGGAAGCTTCGGCGTGCGGAAGGCTGACGGTGGACGACACCCGAGGGAGCTGTGGAGTAGCTTTGCAGAGTCTCTCTTGTATGACTTTCTCAATCAACTTTAAGACTTGGTCACCCAAGGGAAGTCCAGAAGCGTGTACAGATTCGGAAGTAGGTATGGACTTTTTTCTACACTACTTTTTCCATACCCTGGTCACATTTCCACTTACAAACTTCATGAATGCTATTGTAGCAAGGAGGGATTAGGGAGACTCTTCAGCTGCTTTCCTTTCGTTTCTACAACTCTGTTCCGGCCTTTGGAGGAAAAGTTCATAGTGCATTGTGGTTTTTCCAGATCCGCATACGGAGTCAGCTTGTTTGCTTCCTCCTCATATTCATCCTGCCTCGTTCCACCATGTGGATCATTCAGATGTTGCGAGTCCCAGGATCACTAAGCACATGTACCACGTAAGCACAGCAGCTTAGATGAACGTCGTGCGTACCAGGACTCACCAACAGGCTTTTACCGGATCAGATGGGTAAGTCGAGAATAGGATCGAGATCACAATCCTTCTTGAAACACTGGGATGGGATCGAAGGCACCTCACACCCCTTAAGCGGTGCCACGTCATGGAGCAGTTTTACTTTGTTCAAGTTCACCAACCTGATGTGTGATGCTGAAGTGAGAGATCTGATCGAGGATCGTTTCTTCGAGGTCGGACTCACTTCGGTCCTTTTTCGTGACCGGATAGGGTCAAGGATCGCCATTCAAACAGTCCGGATTCGATGAGAAGGCTGCTTGGCAATGTACGTTGACTTAGGAATCTGTGTTTTTCCCCGTTATATCCAAGCCTTAACTCAATGCAATTCTACATCATCTTCAAGTCTCACATGTCTATCTATTATGGATACCTCGCTATACCTGGTTTATGCCATATGCACAGGGGTACACACAAAAGGCCAAATCAAAAGTCTTCTAAATGAAACTGCACTTAAGTGGATTGTATATGGAATATATATGGCCAGATTAGTGGAAAAGGAAGATATTGCAAGTCTAAGAGGTTTATGCAAAATACCATTAATACTAAGCAATCTTTGTACGATTTCCCATAATTAAGTGAAGCCTACACTCGGTTGTCAAGGCAACCTTGGAAATTCGCGTGTGTCCTGATATGACGGTACAGGTGAGCAACTACTCGAACGTCTACCCCTTTTGTATGAAACACCACGTTTTTAACTGTGACACTGTTATGTCACTGAGTGAGTCAGACACGTGTGTTCTCAAGGAACGTTTATTCTAGACCGAAGCGGTTAGAGGAAGGGTAGGAGAGCGTGTGCGTGTGTGTAAGCTAGCAGAAGCACCTTGCGTTACATTATTTACGTTACATAGGGACAGAACAGACACATTTGGCAAAAATGTGTTTCAGACGGGAACAAAGGCAACCTCTTCTGTTTTATTGATTGGAGGTCACAGGATCACCGGCCTCATGTACATATTATAAATACCAAGTGCTCAGAAATGTCATGCACACTTGCTGCAGGATCTCCAGAGCCATGCGCTGTGATTCTGTGACCTCCGATCATAAAACAGAAAAGGTTGCCTTTGTTCCCCTCCCCAACTTTTGAAAATGTGTTTTTCTCCATCGTCTTCATACCATTTTCTCGTGTCGCAGGGATCCTTTCAAAGGTTTTGACGACTGAGGTCACACTTTTTCTGTGCGAGGACATCAATCACCTCAAGTCTCTTGGTCGCTGCTTTGCCACTGAATTTTCTTACGGAGGACGTTTTTAGTTACAAACCATTCTGATGCCAAGTACTGCACACTTACGTCAGATCCTAACAGGAAAAAAGTGTCCAGTACATTGTGGTACAAATGTATTCCATCTATTCTTGAACTCTCCACTATTTCCGTACGCATGAATGTATGCATAATTATAAGAAACCGTGTGATTTCGGTCATTTGTACACTGATTTTGGCGTCCTGCCTCCTTCTCACTCCACCACTATTCAGGGGATCTTGTGACTCAAGTCAAGGTGTCAAACAAGTACGTACTGCACATGTACGTACTTCCCTGCCTCTCTTGCGCTTGTCCGTCAGACACAAGATCCACTTGATGCCGGATGTGCCCATGACCATTGACTTCTGCTCAATTTCCTAAATGCTGCCTGACACGAACAGGATGCAGTTCACAGAAACACACTGAAACAAACAACTGTAACAGAAACAGGTAGACAAACAGTTGAATCGTTTCGTGGCATGGAAGCACGCCCGAACACACTCGTACTTTACTTTGTTGAGATTATGACCGTTGCAAAATAAAGTCAACATTGTCCTGATCGGTCTTTGGTGATGAGAGAACCGTAGCAAGCTCAGTTCTCCTCCTCGCTAATATGACCACACCCAAGTCATAAATGATGGTCATTTATTATGATCATGGGACGTTTGGAGCGTGACTTTCTTGGGACTGGTGGGCTAGAGTGCCTCGACATGACGTATGACGCACGTTATGCGCCAAATTGAGGCGCAGCCTACCCGTCCATATCGAGCGACAAGTGTGTTATGTATAAGCTTATGTCAGCTTACAACCTGTCAAGCGTACAATGCGTACTTCATAAATTATCGTAAGAATAGCGATATTCTTTTCAGCTCTTTATTTTATTACACCCTCATTGTACGTTCGTGGACACAAAATTATCTCCGACATTTTTCAGATGTCTACTCCACGACAGCTTTTTCTGAAAAGGCTTTTACAAAAGCTAATTGAGATATTGTTCAGAACTCTTTCCACTCAAAGTTACTCCTTCAGACATTGAGACGCCATTAGGTAGACTGTAACTCTCTACACTTAATGGTAGTAAAAATCCAGCGTTCTTTTAATGGAACTGTGCAGAAATGCGATGCTAGATGACGATTTCGTCAAGATCTCAAGGAAGTGATTTGGGAACTGCAACTGAAGGAATCTTGAAGGATTAGACCTCTTGTAACATCCTAAAAGCACAATATTACCCATTGAGCCCCCAACCTATCAGAAGGTAGCTCTACAAGATCTGTAGTCTGCCATTGTGAGATTAAGTGCAGAGATTGCTTTTGAACAGAGCTTTCAGTGCTCGTCTCGAAGCAGTTGACGAATCCTTTGTGTGAGTGTAAGCGAGAGATGAAGTATGCTGGGTGCGTCGTTTACGTCCCTGGGGCCGAAAAAAAAGCCAAAAGAACGTGCTCAAACTGCACCGCAAGATTGGACTCACCTTTCCTCACGCACTGCAATACAGCGCACTGCAATACAGCGCACTGCAATACAGCGCACGGCAATACGGCGCACTGCACAACGCATGGAATTGGCCAAGGTTGCGCCTTCAAACATGTGGACCTTCAGGAGGCTCAGAACCAGATGTTTCTGGCTATCTGACAATCCCTTGGCCATTGAGGCTACTGGGGCGTCGGCAAATTTGACAGCAGACATCTTGTCGGCGTTGCGAATGGGAAGGCAGGCCGACGTCAGCATTTCGGGATGGGACGGACAGCCCAAGTGTCGAAGCAATCCTCTTACACACGTTTGAGATGGTCTCACCATTTTTGAGCCATGCAAGGACAAGTTTAGTGTGGTGTTGGGGATCTCAAGAAATCCAGAAGAACTGATCAATTTCTCAAGAAAGCAATATTTT
>JAAUXU010045265.1_pt1 | contig 17233 bp, 19 predicted proteins | sample 7278151 | NCBI WGS metagenome assembly JAAUXU01 (sample SAMN14350113, study PRJNA611818) | marine sediment metagenome | isolation source: surface marine sediment (1.8m) | place: French Polynesia: Moorea | collected 2018-08 | reverse complement strand
GAAAAGATTACTTGCATGATCGTATGCTTCTAAAAATATTTGAGTGACAATTGAACTTTGTAAGCTAGAGACATTGCTCTTGACCACGACAGGGCCGAGAACCAGTCAAAACAGGTGCAAAATAGAGTTCCCAAGGAAAAAAAATGACAATCTTCTCTGAGGTCTGAGAAAGAAAACAACTCAGTTGTCGATGTATTACTATTCTGGTCAGTACGCGAATACACAGGGGTGCAAGGGTGTGGACTCCTTTAAATAGGATAGCCACGAAATGTACTTCTCGTACCAGTCGTTCATGATTCATGCCTGTGTCCTAACTGTCTTAACCTACCGGACACAAATAAGTAATAATGTATCTTCTGCAGAAAGAGAGATACATAATTCAAGTCAGTTGTTTTCTTTGCTTAACTGCACTTTATGATGAAAATGTTGAGAGTCACAGTGTTTTATTGGTTGGGAGATAAAGCAGCGAGCCCAAACAGTTATTACTTTATAATGCCTAAGCTTGGAATGACTGCAGCAGAAATGAGCTTGTTAGTCAGGTATGGGGACTGGAAAAAATGGTGAATGCATCAATGGTTTGGTAAATTTCATGCATTGCAGAACCTTGTTCAGGCCTTTTAAGCGAGACTTTTTTTGAGACTCTTTTCCAGCATCTCTTTCTCAAATTGCATCGAGAAGGCTGATCTTTTGGCAAGCTCTGAATTGCTGAAGTGAGGAGAAGGTGCTGCAGTGAGGGAATTCCTCTGCTTAGTATGGCACTTGAGTGAATAAGTGACTACCAGGGACGCACTGGGAACTAAAAAGATGGAAAAAGGTAGCTCAGGCAGGCCTTGAGTGTACGTGTACCAAACATATAAGGTGACCTGCGCACTTGAGGCCAAAGGTTACCAACACCTTGTCGTGCCAAATTATGCCAAAATCAATTCTGCAGCCTAAGAGGACAAGTGGAGTAGCTTTGACAACGTTGTAACATGCACAGAGTTTGTTTTTCCTCCTCAAACTCTTGGCCTCCACTACACATTTTTCAGCAGTGATGGACACAAGGATCTGACGTTGGCAAGGATCAGGAGTCCCTAAGTGATGCTTGTGCATCCGTGTTCGCGTTGGTGTAAGTAGTCCAAAAGGCAGTACACGTTACGACAGCAATAAATTTGGTACAGGAAAATGACCCCTGGAAGTTATGCCACTGCAATGTAAGCTTGAAGTTTGATCATTATTATTACCCCAACGGTTAATTGCTCAATAGGATGAAAATGGAATGGCTTGGAGCAGCGTGCAGCCTTTACTTACTGTAACCATCCTATGCATCCCACTTACTATGATTGCTGTTATTTTTGCAGTCTGCAAATACTCGGAAGTCCGCTGAATTTCGGATTTTTTGGGGTGGAAAATCGGATTCAGTCAAACTTCGGGTGTCAGATGACTCCCGAACTACATGACCACACCCTCGAGCTCTGAAGTTAAGGTTGCCGAGGGTCAAAACATGCGATAGGAATACTCTTTGTTGTCATCTCTGACTCGGTCTCCATCTGCATCCACAAGTCGAGTATTCGATTGAACTGATGCTTTGACTTGTTTATGCTGCTTACTTACTTACTTGCCTACTTATACACAGCACACTTCAGAGTGGGGGGGGGGGAAACAGCGCCAGGGCAAAAATTTACAGGGTGGGGGGAAAAGTCTGAAATCTGAAATGGATAAATGCAGGGCAGGATCAGATTCGAATTCGAATGTTCCTAAAAAGGTCGGATTCCGGGATTTCGGGTCGGACATCCGAGCGTGCCAAGAGGAAAGCTATAGTTGCAAGTTACTGTATTTTTTTGGCATAACTGAACAATTTAGTGAGTGACATCTACCAAAATGCCAGCCAGAACTTTAGGCACTCTTCTAACCAAATTGCTGCCAAACTCAACTAAAGGAGATTTCTTCCTCAGAGTCTGTTCCCTAAGGAAAAATTCTCCTAAAGTAGCTAATCCAACTTTATTGAGTCAAAAGAGGCTGCTTTTTTTGAAGACCCGGATAAATGCGACATTTTCGTATGAGCAAGCCAAAATGCTTGGACATGGTGATCTTTTTTTGCTGAGTCGGTTATATTTATAAAACCGTATAAAACTGAGCGAGCAGGCAATTGAAATTGTGCTTATCAAATGATCTTGCAATACGCCAAATTTATACCTGTCCTAAGAAAACTCAGCAAAACTATGATGGGTGATGCGCACTATTCAAGCTCCACAAAAGGACATATTTTAGAGGATCAAGAGAGCAATGGCAGAAGGCTGAGCTCATCTGCGTCATTGGTGTCCACCTCTTCCAGGTACAATGCCTAAGTTTGTATAAAGTTTGGTTCTTAATACTACTCGAGAAAGCTGGACTCATATTCCTTGGGACATGTATTGATGATTTCTCTGCTTTCAAGTCATGCTTGAGCATGACTGCACATTGGCCAGACGAGAAGGAGTGTGGGCTTGGCCTGACACCAAGTCAACGGTCATCACACCAACGCCATCGAGAAGCATCTTCATATGGAGTTCAGCATTCAAAAAGAAAACTGTTGAGTGTCGGACTGACTCTGGCGGCAACGTCCTGGTGGCATTCAAGCTGTCCGATCAAAGGTTGCGGAAGAGAACGCTGTGGATGAGCCTTATGACCTCGATGAGCCATGGAAGATGACGAATTAAAACACAACTTATGCTTTTACAAATGCTGTGCACACCTGCTCGATGTCATTGCTGCCAACAATGCCGAGTCTGCACTTGATGATCCAACCCTCAAGTGAGGGCTTTCAGGTGCTATCCTTACTCAAACATTCAGCAAGTGAACTCAGAGAAGATAAATGTGTTCAGATACAATTCACTAAGAAATCAAAGCACCCTTTGACTGACCCTGGATCGGGTTGATGGATTGAGGCAATATTGGATTGTCAATTTTGATAAAAAAAAAAACTGGATTAGATTCTCAATAAAAAAATATAGATTGTGCAATTCAAAAATTTTGGAATCTGCCCAACCAAGCCTGACTACTATAGCCTCAGCGACCGTGCGACTAATTTTCCCCATTAGTTGTCTTCAGTCATCAGTCGAACAATCAAATCTCCGACAAATCTCTGAACAATACATCAGACACAGGTGTCAGGGAGTCATGGACCTCATCATGTCAGTCAGGAGTGACACAGGTTTCAGACTAAAGAAGGCCAAGGCTGTTGTTCCCTGTTGCCCTCGCATGATGCCTGGCAAAAATGAAGAGAGGTTTCAACGCCGTCTGGACGAAAATTATAGGATTGCGAAAGAAGAAAGCCCTGGAAATATAATTCCCTGGCGAAACTTTTTGCAGGTGTCACGCCAGCTGACGATGGGCGATTTTTCCTGCCCTCCCCTGCCGGAAATTTGTGTTTTTCAACTGTTGCAAGTGCAAATTTGTTCCGGCCTCCCCAGTCAACAAAGTTTTGCAACAAAAAGTGCAAAAAAGGCCAACTTGCGACGATGGCGGGCAACAAATTTCGGTCTCGAAGCCGCTTTCAAGGAGACTTTTGTGGAACAACGAAACGTTGATCATGGATCAGGTGAACGCAAGTGTTTTAACTCACTTTTTTTTAAGCCACACATATGTATGTGATTTTAAGAGAGAGACGCTTCATTCTTAGGGCATCCTTCAACTTCCATCGTCGACGTCATCACCACCTGAGCAATAAATCAATAAAGCCAACAAAAATTCTTGCTGCAATTTGGCATCAATCAAACACTGGGGCGAAGGAGGCAAGTGCAAAAAAAAGGGTTCTTTTTTCACGACTTTTAAAAAAAATCGTGCTCTGAATCTCCTCAGGTTCGGCAACTTGTGCGAAAAAAATGTTACGGGGCATCTCTTTTCTTCTCCCATGTACTTAAAGCACGGGGAGGAAGTTCAGCACTTTGGTATGTGACAAAATCGCATAAAAATCCGGGCCCCCTTTAAGCCTGTTCTGGAGCAAGCACGGCTATCATTTTAAGCGGTGACGAATTGGTTTTCTGCTCACAACTTGGGAGAGGTGAAAAGTGAAATTCGGGACCTAATCAAGGAGGGGGAGGCCAAGGTGACTCAATCAGACAGGAAGTTCTCGTCCTGCCTGCATAATTGGCAGGGAGCGGAAGAATATGTGCTCATGAGAGAAATGCTTGACGTGCACTATGGGATATGATTTTTTTCAAAGCCGTAGCCACACATTTTCACACAATTTTTATATAGAGTCTAATCTTGGTAAATGTGTTGTTCGCTCCTGGTCGATTTTTTCAGTTCTCTACAACGCACTACAAAATATGACATCGACATGACGTGCTTCACACTGATGACTGAAGAATATGTGACGCTAAGGGTCTACTGGGTTTTGGTAGAAATTCCTTAAGAGTTGTATTAAATCCACCATGAAGAAGGCAAAGCTGGGGCTGAAAATACTGTATTTTTTCGGCTCTCTTATGATTAGGTATTGCAGCGTTCAATTTTGTAGAGAGACCTATGAACAGTGTCTTACGTAGCCATGTTCGTACTGCCCAGTACAGTGCATGAGAGGCTGTGTCGGTTTCTACCATTTTCATATACCATCCCTATATTCAAGCATGGGGGTGAAGGCAGGATGCTTTGGGGGTCTCTTGCTGCTACTGGGACTGAACGACGGATTGTCCTGCTGAAATTTAATATCTAAGGTTGTTACGTATTGGGTGCATCACAAATTGTGATTCACAATGAAAGTAGACGATGTGCGAGGTGATAGGTGAATCGGTTAATGCTGTGTGTGCAATGCTCGAGTATCGGATTGAGAATGGACGACGCTTTATTCAGTATCGCCTGAAAAGTATCTGCGATACTTGCTGAAAGGATACTTTGGGGGCTGAAAGGGTCAGCACTGTTCATAATAATTGTAGTTCATTTGTTTAAAAAGTAGAAGCCAGTTCAAAAATTGAAGTTTCACTAGTTTGCAACGAATTTTTCTCTTCAACTCTAGCATCGAGTTTTGCCTCTAGACGATACTTGTGGCGATACCATAGTCGATACTTAGGGGACGCGATATTTTCGGGCAGCGACTCGACATTTGGGTGATATCAGATCCAAATATCAAGTAATGGCGATGCGATACTTCGTCACTGTCGCACATCTCACTACAGGTTAAGAGCTTCGACGAGGTCCAGCGCGGTGCGATTAAACATCCAACAAGTGGAATCAGCAATAACAGCACGGACTGGGGCAGTTTTGAGCACTCCCTTGACTTGATTCGAGTTGCTTTTACCGTCTCCATATAACAGTAATGAGAACACAACTGAGTAACATAGCCTGCTTTGGACACATTCCCTCAGCTCCTGGAAGGAGGTCTCATTGGCCTGCCAAATGTCCATGCATGTCCAGAGCTTGCTGTCTCAACCTCCTATTAAAGTCAACCCAATGACCTGACATAATGTCGACTCAAGTCAGGATGCACAAGTGGGCATGCCAGGTCACCAACCAACTGTGGTGCTGCATAATTTGACCATCCCATGTTGTCCAGCAGCAGCACCAGTTCGCAAGACTTGAAGTACAGTGCTTTGATGCACATACATTTTTGCAATGCTTGAAAGATATCGATTCTGGGGGGTATCGTTGCCCGGTAGTTTGCGCAGCTCATATCTCATGAAATAACCTTGCAATACGTGCATAACAAGTGCCACTTATTGTTGGTCGTGTCTGACCGAGTATCTAGAACAGTCTCTCATGCGTTATCTGGGAATTTTGGGCGACAAAGGGAAATTAGGTCCCTCTTTGGGGGAGGGGGCCCAAAAAGGGATGAAAAGACCACATCAGAAATTGAAAAATCATGGAGAAACTGCAACAATTTTTCAAAATTTTGATTGTACCTCCCCGAAGGAAAGAAACCATCTAAAATGCTGACCCCAAAATTCTTCCCCTCACGTTCCGAGTTCTCCGTAAGCTTATGTATCACACAGCAGCCGTCGGGCACAAAAATTTTGTACAAAGTACTTAACTCCGTAGGTAGGTTGTGCACAGGACAGGGGGAGAACTGAGAAACTTGCACTTGAAGAAGAAAAAAAGGTTAATCGAGGGTAGGAGGAAGTAACCTTGCGTGCTCTACCCATAAGGGGGAGGAAAAGGAAGTCTACGTACACACATAGGAGACCGATCCTGAATGCAAATTCCCCCCTGTAAAGTCGACCCTTGGAGAAATTGATCTAGGTGAGCCATCTCCAATGTGCTTGGGTTGTCGAGCCGTCGAGACTTTCCCGATTCAAATCTAATCGAGTCACGGATCACTAAAGGAGAGTCAAATTTCGAGTCATAGCCAAAATGTGACTAAGAGATGACTTTTATTTAGTCACAGAATTATTAAAGCCCATGAAGGCAAAGTTGGGAACTTTTTCTCTCTTCACTTGCAAGTTTTCTCCTCATGTGTGGTGACTTGAATCAACTCAGGAATGACTCACATAGGAATTCAGCTGGTATTGCCAATGCATGAGTTGCTTACCGAGTCAAGCAAAACTGAACGAGATTTTGCGATTCCTACTAGAATCGAGTCTCAGGAGCAACTTGACTCGATTCCACCTTGATCGAGTCAGGTCAGACTCGAGGACAACCCTAGCGGATGTTTGCGTTCTTGCTGGGGGTGAAGCGCGCAGGTGCGCAGGTAGCGAATAATGATGCAGGTAGGCTAATTGCGCTCACTCAGCTGATGGAATTTACGGAATCACGACTGCGCCTTCCAAGTCGATTGTGTCAGAGATCGAGCGAGACCAGGTGAGGTTAATGAGCAAGCGGATCCATCAAATATCGAAGAGAGAAAGAGCGATAACTGATTTCGACAATTTTGAGATTTTCGTCGGGGGCGACGATGGCGACCATGGCGGCGGCGGCGGCGGCGGCGGCGGCGGCGAAGACAGCGACCTTGAACTACTTTTTCTTAAAAGTTCCTCGCGTCATCGATTTTCCGATGAAACAGTCCAAACTCCCACGCAGCGCTCGGACACACGCGCGCGCAGTGCAAGCTTAACTTGGGTCTCACGATTATTTTCTGCCAAATTGCGCGAGGAATTTTTCTTCTAATTTTCCGTTGTCTCTTTGTCACGGAGAAAAGGAAACTTTTCTTCTTTTCAAAAGTCCCCCCTCTTTCTCAACCCTTTCTCAGTCCTCCTACTGACCTAATTCAGGCCTCTTAATACAGAACGGGCGTCAAAAAGTCCTTGATTATCCTTGTGTAATTTATGCTGCCAGTGCAGAAAAGTTGCAACTTTGGCCAAAGTTGCACCACCTCAAGTCGGTCCAAGTAGTGACAGGCCTCACCCAGACACTTGGTGTTCAACGGCTGGAGATGCGGTCAAACTGCCATCGAGTCCACTCTGCTGGGAGCTTTTAACACTTGACTTGGTCTCGTGAAGTCATGATATATCTACTTGCAAATTTTGTCAACTCCCATTCAAGTCCATTTTGTTGGATGCAGAAAAGGTGTTTTTTCACAGCACAAACGGTAAAGCACCAACTTTTCCTGGCAGTTTAACGAAATTCGGACATTCATGAGGAGATGGAAGAGAAACAGAAGAATCTCCCTGGCAACCCTGGGTGGTTGACGAGTCCCACGAGGGAGGGTGGACTTGATCCAGCTGATGTTGCCAAAGCATCGAGTGTCTTGGTCGGTGGAGGACGCAAAGGAGATCCTGAAGTACCATGACAAACAGCATTGACCCATTGGGAGCAGGACTTTAGTCAACTTCGCCAACCCACCGGGCCTAAATGGGAGTCTTACTGTTCTGTACTGCCAGAAGAGTGCCCAGGTATATGAAGTCAACCCTTTCTCCCTTCTTACTGTACCTGTTTCCCTGGGTCGATTTCTGTGCGTCACGACTTCTGCCCGGACGAACGAATTGGCAGGGATGAAAGTTCTTTTTTTTCCTCTCTCCTGATACTTTAGCATGGTCTGAGTGACTCCCTTCAGCATGAATTCATATGAAAATACGTACTCCGGTCGTCGGTTTCGTGTGGCCTTCATTTTCCGGCCTTTGCACGCAAAGGCCAACTTAAAGTCTGCGCTTCCTCCCAGAGACTCCCTGCAGTTGTCGTGGAGTCAACTGAAGGCCGACGAGAGTGAGAAGAAGGAGAAAAAGGGCCTCGCTCGGTCAGATACTGAGAACGACTGAAATGGTCACTCTTTCCATGACATCAAAAGGGGAACTTTCGCAATGACCTATCCAACATTCGCTTGCCCCCCTTCGTCACCAAGCTGGGCTTGCAACTTTTGTCTGACAGAGTTGAAGGAGGTGTTCCTGTCATGCAGGCTCAGCGGGGGTGCGACCACCTCACACACGACACTTTCTGGCACTTCACAGGCTTCACTTCTCTCTCCTAAGTAGCTGGCACAATAAATTCTCGACTTGTAAGATGAACTTGTAGGAAGCTCGCAAGTTTTGTCTGGCCCAATGCATCTAATGCATACTGACGTGAGGTGTGGTCTATCCCTGTGTAGGTTCACACCCGCTAGAGTTGTGTCTGTTTCTCGAGCTCCAGCCCGAGATGTTTTATTGCCAGACTTTAGTGTACACTGTAGGTACAGGGTGCGGAAAATGAAGTGGGAACTTCCCATAATGTCGTATTCGGGTCATGAGCACTGTGATGGAACAACATTAAAACAGCGAAACGTGTTTCACTGACTCGTGACTAGATAAGTTGACTTTGAGAACCCCGGTTGTAGTCACCGGGTGGACCTCCTGAAACGCTTGGGCACCGGGGAGGTCAATGTTACACTGTCGGATGAGGGACATATTGGATTGTGGCGATTGTGACACATGCCTGGTGCTGACACAGTCGCTCCCGGAGACTAGTGCAATCTATGACGTGATCGCATTTAACATTGTTTTAAGGCCAAGTAGGGCGTGCAAAGGCCATAGCTTTTTTCTGCGTCACCCTTTACATGGGTACCAATTTATTATAACACAAGAGTCTTTTTCATGCAACGGTTTGGTTAATCCGAAGATTAAAATGAAAGTTTTGGAGTAAATTTGCCCGAAAATCTACAGGTGTAAATTCTAAAGTCCCATTAGTTGTGGGTCTCTCGGCAGCTTTTTGTGCTAGCTGCTCGGCAAATTTGTTTGCAGAACTGCCCCATTCGCGAAAGTGTCCTGTTTTTTTTCCTCCCGAGATTGACGAAGACCTATGCCGGAAAATAGAAAGAAGTGGACGATTCCTTTTAGTAAGTCACGAACTCCAGCGCATGCATACACTGTACAGTATCTTATGCCGATCGATAGGTTAGAACTTAATTTCATCATGTATAAATACTCCTTTATTATTTTGTTCCTAACGTAACTCTCACCTTAATGTCTTCACTTGTATCATATTTCTGATCGATCAGCACTTTCTGGCAGTCCAAATTAAACTATCAACAAAAAGACACGTATTGAATATAGACTCATTTTAGTCTCCCTATTCTCATACGGATCATTACAGTGTCCATGGCAGCCTAGAAATCCCTATCCGGAAGTCGCCCCAGCCTTTTCCCGCTCACTCCCCACGGCTTTGGTTCGACGGGACCTTTCATCGTGTCCTTTAATACGGACTCGGAAGCATTTTATGAGACGTCTGTTGCCACAGTGCAGATTTAAAGCACACAAGCGTGAGCTCGTCCTCATCTCTGGGGGTGGATAGATTCTTCAGGCTCGAGACGCTAGTGTTTTTTTAGTCAATTTCGGGCCGAGTCGAGCCCGGGCTCGGTTGGGCTCAAATATTCGTGCCCTCCCCGAAGTGGCAGACAACTTGTGCTGCCGCTTACACTGGTTAGAGTCTCGGTCCCTTCTTCATCGTTTACTTCTTCGGTGAGAGGCAAGTTCGTTGACCTTGCTCGCTTCTTGCGTTCCGTCGTGATAACATAAATGGCTACCGGCATAATGACTGTGAGAAGTCGCATGCGGCACTGGCGGAAGAGAAGTCACGAAAACAAGGCCACAGATTTGTTCGCTTTGCTTTTCAATGGGTTCTGCGGAGGGCAACGAAACAGCAGCTCCTTTCACTGGGGCTCCCAGTGAAGGAAAACGACGTCCTCGTCTCACGTGGCGAAGACGGAGCACGACGTGGACCTGTCCCAACTTCACCGTGGTCATGCTGACCGGGTGGGACGTTTGACCGGCGTCGGTGTACGTGGATGTGGAAGCACACATCCTTGTGGAAATAGACATCCTTATTCAAGGGAGTGGGCAAAAGGTTTGGTGATAGCTGACGAGGAATGTTTCGATGCGAAATCAAGGTTGAGTGAGCGCGGAATGCCTGTTCCTACGCACAGCAGCTACTGTCGGTGGAAGAGAGGACATGTACGCGTCGTACATGTATGGATCTGGTCAAGTTAAAAAAGGCTAAACCTCATTGAGGGCAAAGTGGGCAAGGAACAGGGTATGAGCTACATGCTGGGTATGCGCACCGAGGCTCTTGACGAGCTTGATCATGAAGTGGCTCGTTCTTTGTCCCTAGACTTTGCCATATTAGGCTCATATTAGGCTTAGGTTCCAGGGCATCTCCGGTTGGTAGACACAAGGTTGAGTATAGTAGTTCAATGTTTTGACCGACCATTTTGCTACAACAGTGCTTTAAAGGCAGCATGGTGGAGGAGAAAAAGGCACAATTAAGAGGCTGGAAATTTAGCTTATAGGCAGTCAAATCAACGGAATTAGCTGAAATTTTCATGGAGAGCTCACGACCTCGCCAGACCCTTCATTTGTTCCCCCCGGGGTCAAATTGACATTCCCCCACGCAAGCAAGCATGCCAAAACCCCATGTTTGCCAGGAGATGTTGCAAAAAATCTGTGAAGCATAAAAAAGAATAAAACGATGGAGACACTTGAATATCTTGAAGCTGTCAGTGGCAGTCTGCAGTAGCATGGAACCTTTGCAGCCTCTCAACCCAAATGCAGGGGTTTGGCACACTTGCACGAAATGAGGAGAAAGCCTCGCGTGAATGCTACCCCAGACGTCCCTTCCAAAAAAAGGACGTCTGGGGGAGTGAGGCCGCAATGAAAATTTTAGCCAGTTTCATTAATGTTAAAAGTGCTTATATGACTGCCTCTTCAGCATGCCTCTCACCTTGCTGTCTTTTGAGCATCATCAAAATGGGCGGTCCCCCCCCCATTGACCTCCTGTACTCAATATTATGCCCAAGTACCCGAGTTAAACATTTCACATCAAAGTTAAACGTCAACACGTTCGAGTACACCGGATGCAGCAAAGTTCTGCCTGCTGAAATTATCCACGGCCAGGACTGTACACGTGTCACACTCAGTGTTTCGCCGACTCTCCCCCAATTTGACATGCGCTCATTTCCAAAGGTTAAGCTTGTTACTTAGGGCCTGAATTTTGAACTTGCTTGGGAAGACACTACAGAAAGTCGATCTGGCCCCCAATTTTGCCACCGAAGAACACGTACTTCATCAGGTACTTGACGTAGCGAACGCTCTTACTGCACGTCCAACTTCCTCCCCCACACGTTATGCATCGTCCACATCCACCTGTTGGCCGTCGTCAGTCCCACGTGCCCATGTCAATGGTACTCGTACGTTTGGAAATGTGATACTTTTCTCCCTCTTCTCCGTCCAGAATAACTTGTCTCCTGCGTTGCTCCCCTGATAAAGCTGCGACGAAGAAAGATTTTTTTCCTCTCTCTCTCTCTCTCTCTCACGAACTGCCAATGTTTCCTCATCCGCGAAAATGGCCCGAAGTTCACGCGAGGCTTTCTCCTTATTTCGTTCCATGGGGCCTCGAGGCCTCGAGGGCCAAGAGATGATAATGCCCCTTCTTCAATTTCCCCCTCCCTTCTTCTCGTCCTTCTAATGGAGTCTATGCATGCATTCCTCACTTCACTGCACGGACTTTAAGGCCTCTTCTTCCACCAGACAGATTGATGGAGCAAGGGGATTTCTGCACTGCGCAGGGGTTTGCGCCTGTCCTCCCGCACGCAGCGCCCGGACTGTCTGGCCGAGCCGGGCGCCTCATTCTATTATGGCAAAGAAATGGAGAAGAACAGCCAGACCCTCATTTCGTATCGAACAAACAGATGACTTGAAAAAGTATTTTCCAACGCGAACGCGCGTGTCTCTTGCAAATTCGCGCGCGGAAGAGAAGAAAAAAAAAGGCCACCGACGTTGGGCCTTGTGCAGGTTTTAGGCAGAATTGCGGAAGTCGGTTAATTCCGCCTGATTGTGTTGTTTATGTGACGTCGCAAAAAGGAGACGGGGAATTTGCGCACTTGTGTTCGCGGTTTTTTTTTGCACTGAAGCAGAGCTGAATTTTGCTGTCATCGCATCACGCGCTTGACTGAATCCGAGGCAGCATCTGAGAAGAACATCCCAGAAGAAAAAGAAGGGGGGCAACTTGCTTAGAACTGAGAGAGAGACAGAGAAAAGTCCTTTAGGCGCCCTCTTCTGAGACAAAAGATTTCTATTTCGTAACGAATGCAAAGTGTGATAGAAAACAACAAAAAAAGCGGGGAAAATCAAGTCGCTTCCCCGAATCTTCTTCCCCCATGGCTGCCGGCGACGGACACAACAGACCGTCCCTCGTCTGTTAGCATAAAGGTCCTGTCCTCTTTGGTGTCCGAGGAGAAGCCTTCAGGCCTCTGTTTGCGTGTGCGGGTCAATGATTTTCGCACAGACAAAGAGCGCGAAGAGGTGTTGGCCGAACGTCGTGGTGCGAAAAAAAAAAAGGCCAGCCCGGCCTTGACAGGGCCTTTAAGAACCGTAATGACGCTCACACTTGAGTCGTACGTTACACCAACTTGTCCAATAAGTTTATAAGCGAAGGCCGTTCGATTTGTGGGCGTCGCACGTGTGTCTCTAAATATGGGGAAATGCATGGAAGCCGTCGACGTCGTCGCTGTTCTCGCTCCTTCCATTTGCTTTCGAGGACGGCGACGACGACAGTGATTGAACTTTCCAGTCACGTCTCTGCCGGTGCCGCCGCCAGACTTTCTCTCTCTCTCTCCCACCTTTTGGTCTCTGTGTGTGTGTGAATCTTAGAGCTTTTGTGCCAGGTCTCTCGACTGGGCCACTTTCCTGCTTTGCCTCCATTTCGAATGGAATCGAAATCGTCAATTGGCTCGCACGTGTGGCCCGCAGGAGGAGGGGGAGGTAGAACAATCCACTTAAGGGCGCACGAAATTCAAAAAGTACGATTTGCAGCATCTGCGGTGATTTGATTATTCGCGACCACGATGGAGAGGCAGCGTCAGTACATATGCAGTAGTTCCATCTAATGTGCACGCAGCATTGCAATGACAACTGTTCCACAGGGTGTGCATTATTGGACTGGAAAGTGAATCAAGGCGGAGGAATAAAGTGCTACTTACGTTAATGGAGGGGAAATCTTGTCGAGATCCACGACAGAGTCCTGAGCAGAGAAGAACCTGCTCAGGACAGCAGGGGGAAACAGAAGCAGTCGTCTAGCTGCAATGAAACGGAGGAGGTGGCAAGACCAGGATGACAATCAGAAGCTCTCTGATTTTCGAATAAAAAAAGGAGGACAGATCATAAATTGAGAGGTTGCAAGCTCCCAAAAAGAAGCAGTTGCGCTGCCTTTGAAGTAGTACTTTTTAAGTAACTTACTTAAAAAAGTTCACACGAGCGAAGTTTTCAATGTCTACTTTCAGCTCATGTTTCTTATGAATTTGAATGATTGTGCTGAGTGCAAAAAGAAGCCGGTTACACAGGTTCCAATCTAGCTTCAGGCAGTCAGTCCTTTTAAGAGTGCTCTAAATTGCCACGCAAAGGTTAGAAAAAGAAATATTGTCTGGCGAGTTCAGCATTTAGCACTTCTGTTCGTGTCGTTTTGGAGGCAAAACTATGCATTGTGCTGCCAGCAGATTCACTTAGAGTGGTGAGGGCAGATTCAAGCCAAACAACGCCCACCCTGTACGTGATGTACTGCAGTAGTGCGTACAGGGTGAACCCTCCGTTATTTAGGCGCCTCCTTCCTCTTGTGGTGCGATCCGTACGTATGTACAGACTCTCAGGTGCTCCATGGTGTCAGTATGTTCAGGTGACTGGAGGAGTTGCTTTCAGTAAGGTGATTTTAGTAGGCTTTATTTATGCAAGTCTTTTAAAACTGACTCCAGTTTCCTTCCAGGAAAGGTTGATGAAGAGAGGGCTGAGCCCGTGGGAAACCCGAGGATCCCCAGATAACTCCAAAAAACCACTGAAAAGTTTGGGCACCCCCACTTTTTTTTTGGCCGTGAACATGACATCAAGCAGCTTGAGATTTTTCGGCGATCAAGACAAAACGATTGACACGTGCTCATTCCTCTCAGTGACTCGTAGCCTATACCATGGGCTGGGATGTCCTCAGCCAACATCCCCAGGTCCAGCAGTCACAGCCACGTGATGACCAACGGCTGCGCCAACAGATCAAGCAGAAGTGACCCCAACAGGCCCGTTGTCGAGAGGCTCGTCGGCCACGGAGCCCTTGGTGCTTCCTCGCACGCTCCCAAGTTTTGGTGCTCTTCTTTTCTTGCACGACTGGCTCTATTTGTTGCCACCTCGGGTGAAAAACATGAGGATTTCTCAGTTTTCCCATCTCTTCTTGTGCTCATGTTTCTCGAATGCAGCAGGGGGAACCACAAGCCCTCAAATGTAAAGGGATGAGGCTGGAATGAAGCAAAAAAGTTTTGCTCTCTTCTTCTGTCCCCTAAGGTCTTTTTGTGTTTTCTTTTCATTTCCTTAACGCTTCTTCCTCTCTAACGTCGGCAACTTTGGCTCATGAAACGTGATACTTAAGGATGCTGCTTTCTTTTTCCTGCTTCTCTGCTTTCTTTCAGAGATGTCAGCCGTATGTACTCTTTTGTACTGCCATGTCATGCAAGGACTGTAAAGACGGAGTCAGTGTATAATCTTCCTAAAGTGAGAAAGTTTCTGATGAAATTAGGGCTGAGTACTTCAACGAGCGCGCTTCGTCAGGATCAGATTCTGTTTTTGTTTTTTCTCACACATCAGGAATGCATAACATAAACGAGCAGTTGATCTGAGCGTTGTTCACTCCGAAGGCCCAGAGCGCGGCCGAGGACAGGATGACGCGCATAACCAGTCAAAACACACCAAGGACTTGGACTCCAGGTGCGAGACTGGCCACGAGGCTGATGAGGGGCACAGAGATAATAATTCAAGTTGTCTCGTGTTGATGGGAGCTAAACTTTTTCTTACTGGCGAATAGTGCATGCAGACTTCTCCGTAAAATTCTTCTTAGCTACTGCGCTTTTGGCTGTTCTCCGTAGGGTTACTTCTCCTTCCCCCCCCCCTCCCTCTTTCTTCGTTCCCCTTTTTTTCGACTCATTTAACAGCTCAAATGTGCGTGTGAGTACTGTATGCAGCTGAGGCAGCAATCATGCGACATTTTCTTTCTTTCATTTCAGATCGAGACGCCTTTTTTGCTTTTTGAATGTTGTAAGTGGTACTCGTAGCATAGCCTAGACTGGGCTAGGCTAAGCTAAACTGAGTTAGACTAGGTTAGTTGGTTAGCTAATGGTTCCTTACGAAGCTGAAAGTACCTAAAGTACCTGCCCCGACCCAGCTAGTGGTTTCGCACCAAATCTAGCATCCCTATCCTAATTATGGTTTCTTACCTAACTACCCTGGCTTATCCTAGGTATGACCCTAACCTAAATTAGCCCTAACCTAAATTGACCCCAACCAAGCTAGGTTAGGCTAGACTACCCTAGCCCAGCCTCGACTAATCTTATGACTCCTCACCTAACCCGGCCTAACCTAGCCTAGCCTAACCCAACTTAGGCCTCCTTCGCACAATGACATGTGCTCAGAAAATGTCTATGCTGGAGCAGTGGTGAAGTTTTTTTCAGACTGTACTCATAGATGTACGGGCATGAACATAGAGCTATTAATGCATATGTAGCTGTACAAAGTCCAGGACGACAGCAGAGAATAAACTTATTCTGCTCTCATTGGTCTCCCCCCCCTTCTCCTTCAAATATCTTCCAGTTTCTGGCTCTCTATATGACCACTCATCAATATTCCTTCCACTCAATTTCGTCTCTTGCAGTCTCATGATTTTGTACGAGCCTCGACCAGACAAGATGGGAGAAACTGCAAAGAGACCCATTGCTTTCTTATTCTAACTCCGACGTACTCGAGGCAGCAGCATATCTGGAGGAGGATGCAGCAAGTGAGGACCTCCTGGTACCACTACATAGGACTTTTTTTTTCCTTTGGCGCTCCACTTCAAAATTTCCATTTCTTGCGATCTGCGAGTTCTCTGATATCGCGTTGCAATTTTCCAGAAAGAAAGAAAGAAAGGCAGATGTCGATGTGGCCATTTGAAAAGCATGAGAGACTGTCTATCGGCAGTAAAAATTTACATACGAATCGAAAATATCTTCAGAATTCAATGTGCGAACCCTTATTGCAAATTTGCTATGCATCAATGCAGGGGGTTTTTTTTTGGCCCGTGCATCCCCATACATAATAGAATGCACGGAAACAGATTCCCCCTCTTGGATTACCATGTCTCTTGGGCTGACTTCGTTGTTCTTGTATTCATTTTCCAGCCACTTATCCATCATGAAATGAAAACAGCGAGAATCACTACAGGGTGAGGCAAAATTCATCAATTCCCCGCTGTTTGCCAGTATTTCTCTCATCCGTCCTCTCTGGCAAATAGTTTGGTCATCATCACCAAAAGTGCTTCCACATGTTGGCAACCCGGACTCGAGCGACAGAAGCAGAGCACACGTGAGCACGTGTGGGACTTGATTCTTATACCCTATACCCCGCACAGGATCGACATTTTGGCAACCCTGACTTTGAGAGACAGAACCAACGACGAGTACAGATCGGGACCGGACACTTCGACGTGCGGAGTGTACGTCTGCAGTTGTTGGCTGCCATAACCAGGCAAGTCAACAAAAGCTTTCACAGGTACTTTGATAACATATGTAATTTAGGTCTCTTCGTGGATGAAATAGCAACTGCTATGACTATTACTAACGAGACTTATTTTGGCAATGCTGATATTGATGGACAGAAATACAGAAAATGAGAAGCACGTATGACTTGATTCATAATGGGGGTGGGAATCAGCTTTGCTACACCCTGTGTTGATGGTCCCCTCAAGCTTCTCTGAGCAACAGCTGAGTGGAAATCCATTCAAGATCCATCCATCGCCCCGCCCGTGGTCCGCGGTTGGGGTGGGGGGGGGGGGGGGGGGGGGGGGGGGGGGGGGGGGGGGGGGGGGGGGGGGGGGGGGG
>JAAUXU010104846.1_pt1 | contig 17236 bp, 24 predicted proteins | sample 7278151 | NCBI WGS metagenome assembly JAAUXU01 (sample SAMN14350113, study PRJNA611818) | marine sediment metagenome | isolation source: surface marine sediment (1.8m) | place: French Polynesia: Moorea | collected 2018-08 | reverse complement strand
GGAACAAAAAACAACGTGCAAGGAATTTAGAGGCCTCAGACCTACTTTCAGGCGACTTTTGCACTTCACTTCATAAAACACAATGTCACTAGAGAGTTCAGACAAAATACACGTCCAATGCTCCCTGTTGCGTGAGCTTCCCTAAGTAATTCACTCCGTGTTATTTAGGAGTTATTCATGAAACAGTTGTGCAACTGGTCCATTTTTTGGCTCTCAAGCTATCATGTCATGTTGACACAGTTAAACGTCAAAATCCCGGTGTTTCTCGTCAGCAGCAAATGCAGTGCTATTTTGAGACATGACATTCTATGTGAACTTAACGTTTTCTGTTTTGCATATCGCGTACGTCGGAAGTTTAATCAAATTGATACTGCGATGTAGATGAAAGTCCAGACCTTTCATTGGCCATTAGGCTCTAACATGAATTACGGCAGCAAGGAACTTCTTAGGCTATGGCAGGAGAGTCCTCATGTGCTGAGTCATTCTGTTCATCGTTGCCGACATTTCCTTATCTTGAAATTTAGGCAGGAATCAGTGTCCTCAAAGAGATGTGAGATTTTATGGACTTCTTAAGACTTCAGCATTTCATCGACAGAAAGTAGAGATTAAAACTTTACCCGTATGAAGCTAATATATTTGTATGTAAATATATTAGGGCGTTTCTTATTTCTTCAGGCGTAAAAATTGGCAACAGGTCAAAACATCTACACGCATGTTTCATTAAAACATTTCTTATATGATTTTATGACATTCCTAAAATGGCTTGAAGTTTTAGTGCAGTAGAACAGAGCATAAGACTGCCTGAATTTTGCCAATTTCTTGGCTATTTCCGCAGTTGTCACATACCCAGCGTCGGATTCCTTGATGAGTGACTCGAGGACTGCGTTTCTTAACCACGTGTCGAGACTGAGCAGTGCTCACGGATGCCACCATTCTTCTCCACCAGCACCAACATGGTCATTCCTCAAAACTGTGTAGCCTTCTTGGCCTTCATGGCCAACGCTACCTAGCCAGTCCGTACCAGTGTTCCAAGGGTTTACGATGCCACTTTTGATCTCTCGGCCCTTTCATCTGGCCACTTAGCACACAACGCACACAAACGCTCTTTCTCTTTAATGGGTAGAATGTATATGTTAAAATCAGTAAATTGTTTCCATAAGCTCCGTTTGGTAACGCCTTACGTGCTCTTTAGCACACTATGACTCCTCATCACGGAGAAGATGTGATCCTTGCGTGACTCCTGAAAGTGACCTCGGGGTTCCCAGTCCTAATGGCGGACGACACCGGGCAGGCGAAGTTGCGAATGGAGTCATGTGAAGGTGGAGGAGAGAGGTACTTTGGGGAGTCCTCCCAAAATGTCTTCAGCGACCATAGACAATGCTGGTCGCTTTCCTCAGATTGCTGTTTTCTATTCCCTCATCATCTGCCGTAAATACCCAGCACAGCGACCGAACAGAAGGCAAGAATGCGAGTTTCTGACTTGCTTTACACCGGCGTCGAGCTGGACGACATTGCCATGGTCTCTAAGCAGACAGACGCGGACATATGGAAGGCCATAGGCGATGGGAATGACGTGGACGGAAGAGCTGGATGCAATCTTCAGCAAAATTTCGGATTCCCTGGCCGCTTGGACGGCAAAACGCCGAGTCTCGTGCCCGCCTCCGACGTCGTGTACGGACCGTGATCGATCCCCAAATCGGTCATGTAAAGGTTTTTATCATGTGTCTTCTTGTACGGAAGAACTAATAGATGATACTACTAGAGTTCATCCTCGCAGTAAAACTTGTTCTTCCAACTCATTCCTCCACAATTATCAATTTTTTTTCTTTCTGAGTGAATGTTCAGCGTCGAGGGATAATACATGTTGATTGGATCACTGGCTATGCCTTGAGCTGAGCCAACATTTCCTCGATTTCTTTGTCCTCGTCAGCCTTTGCTTTTGTTGTCTCACCAAGCTGGCCGCTATGTGCGGCAGGAGCCTCTCGGATCTGTCAAGAAATGTGAGTCATTATGACACTGCATCATGATCTGATGAAGCTGCAGACTCTCACCTTTCCACTCATTTCTATGCCAATCTCGTCCAGCACCTGATTGACGATGGATTCCTCTTCCTCCTCATCTCCAGACTCGGCCAAGATGTCGTCCAGAGCATCATTCACTAAAGAAGATCATTCCAATTGAATTGCCAAAGGATCACCTTAGCCCGCACCACTTACTCATTTCGTCGGTCATGGCCATTTTATCGTTGGCCATGGCAAATTCCTTCATGGTTCCTGCAACCTTGGCCGGGTCCATTGCTTTATTCATCCCCGCCATGGTCTTGGAAGTCTCGCCCATCGCCTTGGCGATGGCCACGTTGGCGCCCATAGCTTTAGCTTGGTACCCGGCGCCTTTGATCTAGTTTAGAAGTTCGAACGTTGCAGAAACTCGTATTTGAAGTGGACGCCGTATAGGAGTACCTGACTTGAGGCTACAAGGCTTCTCTGCTTCTGTTTCCTGAGTTGTACGAGCTGTTTGGCGAGGACAGTGCAGGCGGCCTTGTTGCCGGCCTTGGCGGCCTTCTTGATCTCCATTTCCAGCTTCTTTTCCTCACGCTCCAGAGCTGCACGGTCGCGTGTGACGTCGCGGTCGACTTTGCGGAGCTGGCGCTCATTGGCGCGCATTTGCTCTAAAAAGATTTTGATACATGAGTGTGAGACTAGTGAATGTCTGAAGGAGATATCTGCTCCATGATAAGATCCTCAGACATTAGAAGACCACCTAACCTCTTGAAAGGACCAAGTGCAATGGATCAGGGACCACTAGTCTAGGGCATTACCTTTGGGCGTCAGCTTCTTCTTGAAGAGGTAATCCATGATGAAGCTCGGCTGGGTGATGAAAGTCAGAAATGTTTGTAGCTGCAGACAGGCAGTGCGAATGACTCAGGTAAAGCACTAGGGCCAGCTTCTTTTGCTTCAGTCCCGCGTGAATCACCTCGATCTCCGTCCTTCTTGCTCCTGTCGCTTGTTTGCGACGAAGCTTCAGCTGACGTGACGTCACCGAGCCTGCTGGAGAGATAAGAGGTCCCCTAAGTACATCAACGTTCGTTGGCATGTTCGTCATGAGAGTGCCATTGTACAATGCAGTACAATGTACAGTCATCCCTGTATATAGTGAGTCTGTGAATGACTGTAATAACGACATCGAGGTTCTTCACCACATTGAAGGTTCTTATGCCTTGAATGGGTCCATTTCACTGAGCACCTAGCACACATCGGTAAGACGTCAATCTGGAGCCTTCCCTATAGCTAAAGATAGTACATGTATAGTGCAAGAAGAATAAGGCGGTACCGTCAACTTGGTGTCCGGGATGAGTGGGATGCTCGGGTGACGCATACAAACAACACTTCTGAAGTAACAAAACAGCCATGGTCTATATTCTCTCTGACAGCCAGATAGCTCCTTTGCACCCCAGCTTGATGGCCGACGTCAGCGAGTCGTAAAACGGCGCTTGCTCCGCGTCTTCGCTCAGACCAGTATCATGGTGCTCTTGCTCCTCGTCACGAAATCTAAGAGAAACGCTCAATTTTGTCCGAGCTCTCAATTTCTCATATATAGAGAAATTCTTACTTAGTAAAGATGTCGATAAGCTCTTTATTTGCTTCGGGATCGTCGTCTATGAGCGCCCTAATCTGGTCGTTGTAATGCTCGGTGATGGATGCCTCCACGGCAACTGTGCACGCCATGGCCGCGGAGCGACCTGAAATGACATCAGGAACTTGCACCCATGACCATCAAAGGTACCTCCTCGATCCTTTCTCACCAAGGAGAGCGGTCCCAGCGCCCAGCGCGAAACCCGCTACGTGCCAGAGGGGAAGAAGCGCCGAGGGCCTGGCTCGGAACCTCGGCAACTGCTTGTCAAATGTGGCCAGGTGGACTTTCTCCTGATCCCACATGTGTTGGATCAATTCCCGGTCGCGTGAACTCGATCGTAACACTGCCAGTTGACCTTCGTATATGCGATTAGCACCGAATTCGCCTGCGTGATTAACGCGTAGGCAGCGGTCCTGCAGACGGCTGCGGGCAGAAAGTTGAGCGCGAGTCGGTGGACGAGAACCTTCCGTGGAAGACGATACCAACCGGGAGAAGCAGCTGGAGGAGCTGTTTAGACGGCTCCAGGAGCTCCTCGGTGTCAAGATGAAGGCCATTGCACCTTACAGGGCCACGAAAGACCAAACACCGCCCGACCTTGATAATTCAGCAGATGATTCAACGATGTTTCAACGATGGATAAAAGTCGTGGCCATTTAATGTTGTAGATGGCGCTGGTGACCTGAACAACTTATGTAAACAGCACCAAATTGGACTTGGCGGGCACGTTGCAGTGGAATGTTGAAAAACAAGTGGTCACATTATAGTCTCACTTACCTCAGGCTCTGTTTGTTTACTTCACCCTGTAACATACGTACATAACGCAACAGATGTCCCGGAGCAAGTTGGAAGAGACCCTGAGGCTGGTCCTGAAGGCCGACAGCGTAAACGCGACGGGTCAGGGTGGCGGAGGATGTATCAATGCGGGCGCGGTGTTCGTGGCCGACGGAAAAAAGATCTACGTCAAGCGGAACAGCTCACCCAAAGTAAGATCTGCATCTCGCTTGATTGAGGTTAGGCTGCCAAGAGGTAATTGGATGCGATGTCCAGGCCAGAGAGTTGTTTGTCGGCGAGATGGAGAGTCTGAAGACCATCGCCGCCACTGGCACGATCCGGGTCCCTCACCCGCTAGCTTTGGTGGATGATCCAGAAGGTCGGGGTTCCATGCTCGTGACGGAATACTTGGATTTGAAATCGGTGGGCTCCAAAGATTGCGAGCTCGGAACGAATGTGGCGAGGCAAGATGTTAAAAGAGAAGTAATCTTGGGTCTTTATGAATTGTCCGAGTTCCTAGGATGCACTTACACAATTTGAAGCTTGGAGACGAAGGCAGCCCTGACTATGTGTCAAAGTTTGGCTTCCATGTGCCCACCTGCTGCGGTGAGATTCCACAGGGTAACAAGTGGGAGGACGATTGGGTGGTGAGTCAGCCGGGGATTGTTTGACTTGTATGGTAGTGACCGTTACTGCCCAAGTAGGTGTTCTACACGAATAAGCTGCAGGAGCAAATGGATCTGGTAGGCCACGGTGACGCAGAGGCCTCAACTCTGTGGCAAAAACTCCAGAAGCAGATTCCCAAGATATTTGAAGACATTCCCGAGGTCAGACCGTCACTTATGCATGGAGATCTCTGGTCCGGAAATGTTGGACAGGCTGAGGGGAAGGCTGGTATAATGACATGTTAAGTATGAGATCAAGTTTCCATAGAATTTAATAAGAATTGTCCACCATGCAGTCATCTTTGACCCTGGCTCTTTCTACGGTCACCACGAGTTCGACCTTGGGATTGCTGGGCTCTTTGGCATGAGCGGCAACTTTTTTAAGGCTTATCATGATCTCATCCCCAAGGAAAAAGGCTTCGAGCGGCGACATCAGCTATACAAGCTCTTCCATCTACTTAATCACTGGAATCACTTTGGGGGTGGCTACCGATCCCAGAGTATCAGCACCATGAAGGGCCTCTTGAAGTGAGGAGGAAATGCAATATTGGTTGGTTACGTGAGGCACATTCTTCTTTTAATGCTAATAACTGTAAAATGGTGCCGAGATCACTTGCTGAGACAAGCTGGAATGTGATACTTGAGGTCAGTGCAGTCTTTCGGTCCTGAGCCGAAGTCATGTTATACCGCTAAATAGACACCTCATCCGAAATGTACCTGCTCAATGCAGTCTCTCCGAACTTTGAAATATACACTGTCTGCAACGTTCATGTAAGACATGCTTGAACTAACTATAAATGTTTTTTTATTTACTGATAATAAACGAACAAATGTTGAGATTGTCGTAGTCATCTTTAGTCTAGCCTTTTTGGTCCACCATCAGTTGTAGGTGGCTGATCCTAGGACGTTCCTCCTGTTCGTACTGGAATTCCTTGTCCTGACGGGTGGGACGGTTGACACCGGGTACGTTTTTGGAGGAATCAGTCTGCTGGCAGGCTTTGTGAAGATCTCTGCAGGCTCTCTGTTCTCCTAAGAGAGAAGTTAACACGTTTTGCTATGAGTACATAGCAGCAGCTACTTTCTCAATACTTACCCTGTCACTAACGTATCCACCCTCCTCAGACTTAACACTAATGTTCGCGCTCATCTGTCCTCTGTTTGAGGTTTCTTCTGTAACCGCACTACTGGCTGTGATTAAGGAGTCACTTGATTTGTTGTTGTCCTCTTCATCCTCAGTGTCATCCTCGTCATCTATCTGTAGTCTCTGAGCTGCTCCTAGGTCACGGCAGTGGCGGAACCGACGAACACGTTCAGAATCAGGTGTAGCCTAGGGGAGAAGATGTTCTGTACTGTGCACTTGTCATCCCAGCAACGACCATCAACACTGCTCACCTGCTCCAGCTCTTTTGGATAGGTTCTGGCAACAGTCACCTCTCTGGCTGGGGTCTTGCCCGTGGGTTGGTCTCTTTGCTGGCTTTCAGCAAAGAAGTGTCTTGTTGCAAGCTCACCCTCCCTGGTGATGGTTGCAAGCTTGGTCAGTCCCTCCGAGTGCTTCAAAGAGTTATATTTCATCTTTGAATGGAATTCTGAGTTGGTGCGGTCAAGTGACTCCAGCAACAAGGTGCGAGTCTTATCATCAGTCTTCAGCATTTCAGAGATCTGTTCTTGTCCAGCCTGCATTTTTAACAGAGCAATGGTTTTTAGGAGTTTCAAAATTAGTATTGTCTTTTCATGGCATACCCTCGATAGTCTGCTGGCCTCTTCCAGTTCCTTTGCCACCATTTCTGACTCTTGTCTCACACTACGGTCTGCCTTCTCAAGTCGTTCCTTTCTGGACTCTTGCAAGAGATCAACAAACTCGCCAACATTCTTGGTCTCCTCTTCAATCTTAGAACAGAGATGTTCACTTATCCTGTCTGTGTCCTGGCACAAGTTGTAACTTTCACCTGTTTAAGAAGAGAGTAAATCACTGTATGAGTTGCAACTAAATACTCTTTACCCATGGCTCTGTCCATGCCCTGTTTGTTCTCCTCAAGTGCCTGGAGCTCAAGTTGCTTTCTCTCTTTCATTTTTGCATGGTCGACCTCTTCCATCTGGACCAAGATCTTCCCTATCTCCACCAGCTTCTCGGAATCCACAAGTATCTTCTTTTTCATGTCAGCAACAGCTACCTCCCTGGAAGCCACTTGGCGCTTCATGGAGGCCACTTGGCGCTGCATGGCAGACACAGTATCAACAAGATCATCCAGCGACTGCTGAGTAGCAGAGAGTTCCGCCTAAAACAATGCATATTACAATGAGAACACTCATGCATGTTACTGGCTTTCCAAACTTTACCTCCTCAAAGAGTAGGAAGTCATTAGTTTTTTCAAGGGTTTCAGTCAATGCATCCTTCTCTTTCCTGAGTCTTTCACGCAGACTTTCTGTATTCCTGTTGGAGGCTTCCTCAAGATCTTCACGCTGTTTCATGTTGGTAACATGTGACTCTTGAAGCTTGGAATTCTGAAAGACAACTATGATGTAGAGTTACCGCTACAAAAATGTCAATCACTCAAGAAATATACCTGCTTTTCCTGGACTGCAATGAGTGCTTGGACATTACTGTCCATTGTCTTCACAAATGCAGTCATCTCTGCATTGGCAGCAGCACTCTGACCATGGAGTTTCTGTGCGGCTGCAGCAGCCACTTGCTCGGCTGCCTGTTCTTCTTTCAGCCACTGGACAACTCTCTCCTGCCTGCTCTCACCAGCATGTGCAATGGTGGTTTCTAAAGTGGCATAAGCATGCTGAGCGCCACTCAACAAGTTCACTGCTGATTTTGCCAGTGTTTTGCCTACTGCCTCATGGCTCATGTCCAACGCATTGGTCATGGCACTGTCTGCAGCATCTGTTACAGCAGCAAAGGCTGATGAAAGTGTCTCCAGCACTGGTGGCAGCTGCCGCTGGCGCTCTGTAAACTCCCCCAGATAGCGCTCACCCTCCTTGATATTGTGAGACTCAACTTGGCTAAAAATAATACAGTGGACTCTCATTAAAGCAATGCCTGATATAGTAATAATTACCTTTATATTAATAAATACCTTTTCCGTTCCTTGCTTTGCTGGACTATGTCCAGGTCGTCATGCTGCTGGGCTACGATATGCAGGAGCTCCAGCTCTTGGTCCTTCATCACTGCCTTATCCTTCACATGACGTTCATTGAGATGCTCCTGGAAGACAAAAATGAGGGCAAGAAATGAGGCAAAATTTATTGCGGGGATCAAGAAAGTATGTCTTTGCCAACCTGCACTTCTTTCTCTGCCTGAGTCTTGAACAGCACGTCGCTCTTCTCTTCCAGTTGCCTTATAGTGTCATTAAGATCTTCATTCAGCTTCTCATTCTCACTGGTTTTTAGATCAAACAGGGTCTGAAAGAGAAAATAGGCCCTTATAGGAGGTAAACAATAGGGATATCAGTGATTAAATTTTACTTGTTTTCTCGACAGTTCGTTTGCAAGGCTCACCTAATTGAATTGGGCTGCAAGAGCTCTCATGAGGAAGAATCTGTTGCTGACTAAAGCTACCAAAACGGCAAGATATGCCGACTTTAAATGAGCTCATTCTTTAGTTGCATCGAGAAAGAGAAGAAACTTGCAATATCTTTTGCTAATGAGATTTTCAAGTCCAGGGATGCTTGTATACCCCAGGCATGAGCTCAGCCGGACCGAGCCGGGGATAGCTGGACAAAAAAGTAGCACATGCCCTTCTGCAAAGCAGACTAACTCACCGAAAGGTCCCTGTACTCCTTCCTCAGCTGGTCCAATTCTATGATCTTTTTCTCATACTCGTCCTTTTTCTCAAGAGAGATAAAGACACCTCCATCACGATCTCTCTGTTCGAGCAACTCGCGCTGAGCAGCCTCAAGCTTGTGTTGAATCTCCTGAAAGCAAATGAAGGAACAAGTCAATAAATAACGAATCCTAAAAATAAATTGAAGTATCTGGAAAAAAATTGGGCTCAAAGACATTGGCAATTATTTTACATCATCGTCATGTATACAACAGGACAAGGAAAAACGTGGTGGGGGCATACAGACCATCTTTCCTCATAGCCAGAAATATCACTTTTTCTCAACTTACCGCCATCTTGGATGCAACCGAGATCTTCTGGTTGACCTCTGGGCGGTTCGTGATGTCCTTGGCACTGTAAGCGTACACCTGCAGGCAACAAAAAAAACGTAGCAATTTCATCATGAATTTTTTTAACCACATGTAATCACCAGAGTTGAGAGTGTCTCATCTAGATTGATGGATGCTGGCGAGATGGTGGCCACAATCGAGGTCTTGGTGCGTCCTCCCAATGAGTCTTGCAGCAATCTTGTAAGCTTGGACTCTCTGCAAAAGAAGCACACATGTAGTGCTTCATATTTCATGCAATGAGACAGAGAATAGTGACCAAAGGCACCACAGCCCCCATCAACACGAGTTACTCACATCACAGTACCAACACCTGCACACGTAAAAGCCTACATAGGTGACTAGTGCTTTCACGCTACCCACTTTAGGTAGGAAGAGAGACAAAAGTATAAAGTGCCCACCACCCCCTTCGCGCTCACCATGCGGCCCTCGCGCAAAAGCTGGACAGGCACGCACACGTACATTCGGCTCTGGCGCTTTCTATGGTAGATCTACTTATATAACAGATATCAACTTATCAGTACCAACATTTTGTAAGGCACTACCAACGTTTACATGATAACCATGCGCTAAATTTCATCCTCTTGCTCGAGACTAAAAGTTCTGACCTCAAGATTACTATGTCAAAGTGACCTTGAATCTTTAAAAAACTGTGCTGCAGAAGTTTTGTCTCTTAAGAATCGTCAGTCTTTTTTAATTCAACTCCTGCTAATTCTCAACAGGTCTCATCATTTCTTAAACTTCCTATTTCCAATGAAGACCACTCTTAGCTAAGCCTGCCGTGGCTAGTGCTGCAGGCAAAAACTTTAGTATGTGCAGAGGGCTTTCTTGATGGCACCTCTCTCAACAGTGACACTTGCTAACGAAGGTCATCTCTACGGAGATATTGGCAGACGAAAGTTACCGAGCAAAACAAGACATGGAGGGGCTAATGTCAAGGCTCTAATATTTAGTTTGGAGGTTTTGCCACAGCCGTGAAAAATTGTAGATGGGTGGTTTAATATGGTTTCTTCACACAAGTGCATTACTTATATGCACACGTTCTGACGGGATTGCCAGTAGGCAGAGAAGATTTAGTATTGCACTGGAAAGTTACACACATATTTTTTTGCAGTTATTGAAGTGCCCAAAAGCTTCTGAAAGTATCTTTACAAGGGCCTTAAGCAACAAGAACCAGAAGCTACTGAGAAGCAGCCGTAGATATGCAGTTATAACGTCATCCTCTTCATCTACTTTGCTGCTATCCACCCGAAGGAGGCTGTCTGACCTCTTCTTGCAAATTGAGTATGACTTTGAGTTGCTCTATGCAGAGAACATCAGCCTGAACAAGAGACTGGAGAGGTCTGGAAGAGCAATGTGAGTAAAAAGAAAGGTGTGCTTCACCTTCAATTTGTCACTTCCTTAAGGAGTCACCCAGTGCAGTTGCCCTCGTACATCAACATTCAGTGTCAGCCTCATGAGGGCCGCAGTCTTCAGCAGTTCATGTTCCAGTCGCTGCTGCAGTCTCAGACCGCCTTGACTACCTCCTCCTCTAAGGGCCTCTTGCACACAAGTTGCGCTCTCACACAAACTGCCTGCAGGCGCAAACCAACCAGATCATGACTAACTTCAAGGGTCAGGCCCTCAATTGTACACCAGTCGGGAGATACAGTGTGCACAAGGACGGCATCTGGGAGGTTTCAGTCTCAAGGTATGAGCTGCATCTTGTGTATCCTTACAGGACACACCATAATACTGGGCTGCCAAAGGACGGAGTTGTCCCTAATGGGCACTTGAAGGGCAGACGACACAGCCATGATCTGGGGTATGCACTCCAGACAAGCTTGCTGCAATACTCAAGACTGGTCAAAGGCTCCATTAACTCACTCAGATTTCATCCAAACAAAGAGCTGGCGAATAATCTTGCATGGGCCCCAATGACAGAGAACCCTAAGAACCACATGTAACATTTACAGGCACATTTAAGTGGTGATGCCGGTGTCCACATCTGGCAGTGTGCCGCTAACTTGTACAATGAATCCTCTCATCTGGTAGAGTGGCCTCCTCAGAAGATGAGTTGGAACCAACAGAAGGAGTGTGACCGAAGAGCATACTCTTTGGGGCTTTGGCAGTGACCTCAGCGGCCCAGACTTAAGTTGTATTCACTTGAAGCTAAGCTGCATAGTTTTCATTCAGTTTTCTGTCCTCCAAACTCCTTTGCGGCCTCCATTTGCCCATAGTGTTCCAGGCAAGGTCATTCAAGGATGGTCTGCTGTGCCACTTGGTGAGGATGTTGTCCATTCTATCTGCCTCATGCACTTCAACATACAAGTGTTGCTTAAACTTCAGGTCTGATAACACCAAACCCAACCTCTTCACAAGTGGCTCTGACCGCATTGCTCTGGGTTGGAGCATTCAGCCCAGACATGCAAAGGCGTCGGTCATAGAGGGCTCTAACAGGATCAACTTGGGCCTCAAGAGGTACTACTCAGAAGATTTGGGGAGCTCGATTGGCCAAAGGGATCAGCTACAACAGACTCAACAAGGACAGGGCCAACACCGGCTACAACAGACTCAACAAGGACAGGGCCAACACCAGCTACAACAACATCCTGGCAAGGAGCTGCTATTGGCCAGGGACGGGAGTGGCAAAGACAAGGGGCAAAGTGAATTTCTTTGTTCTTCGGTGCTAGAAAAGCAGACTTTTTTTTGGCTTTCTATGCTTCATAGATGATGCGTTCTGCTGTTGCTTTAAGATAACTACCCAACTCAACCTCTTACAACATTTGGAAGGCTGAAAGTTCAAAATAAAAACCTACCTGTAGGGTATATGAGTCTCTCTTTTAACCAGGCTGTTGATAACCCTCCCGAGGGTGAGCAAAGATTCGTTGATTTTTCCGGCCTCCCTCGCCCTCCTGTCGACGGCACCAGAACGACCGATGTTCTCTGATCCCGCGAGGTCGACCAAGTTGAGCTTTCCTTCGATGAAGCGCTCCTGACCAACAATGGATTTCTCTGTTTTGGTGACCTAAGCACAAGATGACTTAGTAGCGCGAGGTGATAAATCTTTACGTTTGTTTTCATACCGTGATGGTAAAAATCGTGTGTGATCTCGACGAAGTCGCGTTCATCTTGGTGGCAGCAGTTTGCCTCTTGAGTGAGCCCTCCTGCAGAATCTTTAGGACAGACTCCTTCGAGTGGACTACTACCTCTTCCAACCCTTGAACGATCACCGAGCCCTTCTTAGAGCTGTCCTCGAAAATTTTGCTACGGAAAATGAAAAAGAAAGTGTGCTGTTGTACATCCCAAAGGGCACTACGGTATTGTCCTCACTGTTTGCGGTCCAGATCCATCCCCTTGGACAAGAGGTCAAAAATCTCTTCGTTATACAGCTCGAGAAACGATACTTTAATCTGGAGAGAGTTTTCGTCGTAGCCACTCTTCTTTCTCGAATCGAAGATCTCGACAAGTGACCTAAGAATGGTACAAACCAACTTTCTCATCTCAGTCAAGAGGAGTGAAAATAACTCTTCCTCACCTGGGAATGATACCGGCGTTAGGATCCTGTTCCCACGATCCATCGTAATCGTTAATCCCTTCCATCGTGTACGTCTTTCCCGTCCCAGTTTGACCGTAGGCGAAGACAGTGCAGTTGTAGCCTTCCATGACCTGCTTGATCAGCGGTTGGACCACTGTCTTGTACAAGTCGGCCTAGACGGATGAAATACGATTAGGGGAGGGCCCATCGCCGTGGCACTCGTACTCGCTGATGGCTCACCTGCTTGGAGTTCTCTGGAAAGACCTGATCGAAGGCGAAGCTCTTCGAATTGACCCTCTCTTGAACGCTGACTTCCCTTTTGCCCCTGCAGGTGACCACGCTGCACGAGCGGGCCAGACGCTCCTCCTGGTTGAGGGGCCTGCCGTAGACGAGGAAAGGATTTAGAGAAAGACCACTATTGCGCCTTCAGGCCTCAAACTCGTCTTACCGGACCCGGACGTACACCTGGATGTTCTGGCCGCGCATCTTTTTCTGCGGTGTCTGCACGGAGTTGTTGCTCATCTTTGTGTCGACGACTGACTCTCTCCCCACTTGGTCCAGGACTCAGCCTCGGACCAGAACTCGAACTCGGACCAGGACTCAGACTCGGAGCAGGGCTCAGACGTAGACCCAGGACTCAGACGCGGACCAGGGCACAGACGCGGACCACGACTCAGACTCGAGCAGGGATCGAAGAGCACCTTGGTGTCGTTGCCGGCTCCGTCGATTTGAAGTTTTCCCTCGCGCAACTGTCGCCTCCTTCTCCCCCTCGCCCGTTGCTCCTTCCTCGGGCTGCCCGGGCAATTCAAACTTGGAGGTGAACCTCAAGGGGAAGAGAGAAGGCGCGCGCGGGTCGATTGGGCGACTGAGTGGCGGGAAAATTCAAACCGAGCCGAGAGCAAAAGTGAAAAACAGTCGAACACGAGGAATCGCACGAGAAATAATCACAAACTACCTTGATGCGCAGACTTTTTAAAGTCACTGACTTCTCCAGGCCTTCTCCAGGCCTTCTCCAGGCCTTCTCCAGGCCTTCTCCAGGCCTTCTCCAGGCCTTCTCCAGGCCAAAGGTGTGACCTTTGGTCACACCAAAAGTTTGGGCTTGACTTTGGTCGCTGCTTTACAGCGAGTGATGAGGAAAACCCTTAAGTAGTAGTAAAATTTGTCGTGCACAGAAACTGCTTCTCCTCTGCTCATTTGTCAAGCCTGGCAATTCCATTGAGGTCCACCTTAATGGCAGTCAAACATCTGACTTTTGAGAGTCTCCCGACGAGTCTTTGGCTCCAACCAAGTTGGAGGAGTGAAATTTGTGGCTGGTGTCTTGGTCTTCCTGAAGCGGTCAGTGATCGGGTCAAGAGTCCTTCTCTGGTAGTAGATGAGACCAAGCAAGAGACTTTAAGTTCATCCATATCGCGCTGTGTGCTCTTATACGTCATCAGCTCTCACCATGAAATGATTGACACGGTTTAGGATAGGATTAGCAAAATATGGTCAAGCTCAAGGATCTGTCCAACCTCTCGCAGGACTGATGTCATTTCCCTGAACCATCATCTCACCATCCTTTCATCAGCCAATGGATACAAGAAAAATGAGGCATACAAGACATTTGGTCTGGTCGGCAGCTCTGAGGAAGGTCCGGAGGACCAAAACAAAGTAAATCAACATATGCTGGAGCGCGAGTCGTTCATCCATCAATAGAGGATAACTTCTAGGATATTTGGAGGCTCCCGTGGAGAAGTCAGTTGGGAAGAATTGACAGAGAGAAGAGGCAGCATCTTCAGCGTGCTTGAGACAAATCAATGAGTTTAAAAAATGCTCCGTTGTCTTGAGGTGCTTGAAACTTCAACGACGCTTGGTAAGAAAGAAAGCCACAAATAACTTTTTGCCACCACATACAGAAAGCTCAGCTCAAAGTGTTCCGCGCCAAAATGATCCAAAGAATCGTCCAACTTCTAAACCACGAGTACTCGGACTCCAAGGGTAACCAGGCTAGATTGTCTTGGCTTTGACACAAACTCAGCACCGCAAAATGGCTTGCTGGTGCAAAGGTGCGTCAGAACCCAAAATTTGTTCCAGATGAACATTGGCCAACTTCCATCCCAAATTTGTCCCCTCTGTACTATCGCCTTTGGGACTATGGAGGTGGCATGGAGCGTTTAGTTGCTGCTCCAACATTCCCACTCTACTCTGGTGCACATGATTAACACGGTGGAAGTTTGATGCTGAAAACATTCCAAGATCGATTGGTTTTTTTGCGTGTTCCTCGGCATTGGTGGGTTCCTTGGGTGGTTCCCCTGGCATAGCATTGTGATATTTCGTCAGCTAAGTTTTCTGTGTGCTGTGGAAATGCGTTGATGTTGGTAGCCTGTTCAATCTGATGGAAAGCAAACACCATCACCATTACAATATTCACCCAAGTTGGCCCTAGAATGTTTATTGAGCTCTTTAAGCATGAAATTGACCAGGTGCCAACATCAGCATGTCTCAGAGTCCCGAGGTCATAAGACATCCAGGTTTCCCACACCACACCATGTGGCCAAGGAGGACCTGGTAATTTTTTTGAGCTCTTGTTTTCTCTCCAAGGACGGGGACACCATGACCCGGTGTTCACATTGAGATGTTTCCTTGAGTTGCCTTCTCGCCTTTCCCAGGCAGAATAGCTTCGGTGACCCCAATCTTCTGCTTGAATAGCTTTTGTCCATCAAGGAGGTGCTCGTGGATGTTCCTTTCCGTCTTAGCCACCCCCTGCGGGAATGAATGGGGGAAGGACATTATTGCTTTTTTTCCTGGAGAGAATTGTTTCCTTTTGATGAGAAAGAAGCAAGGAGTTATTGACTACTTTCTCCTAGGATCGCCCTCTTTAATGAATCAAACCGTACTAACAGCGCGAGTATTCTGCTAGTCAAGCTTTTATTTCAACAAACTTCTCAGCTTTCGTTAAACTTTGATCTCATCCGTGTTGGGCTGGAGCTGCAGTCTCACTATTGCTCACTATGTAAGTGTATCTGCTTTTTTCTATCAATAAAACAGTTTCTCCAACTAGATCAACTACAGTTTTAGCCATTGACACTTCAGTCACGGGTAGATTTTCACAAGCAGCTCAAAGAGAAGATTACAATGAGATTTTGTGTCAAGAATTAGGTTGAAGCTGCCAATTCTCGTGGACATATCACAGCCATTCCAAATCTCACCACTTCAGACAGGAGTGCCAAAGGTACCCCGCAGAGAGCTTGGACAATACCTGTCTGAGCTCTTTTCCCCTGAGTTTCTACCAAAAATCAATCTCTTCGAGAGCTTGAGGGTGCTCCACTGACCGGGGGGGGAACTCTATTCTGTGCTTGCGTCTTCACGGTAGTTCTGACAAATAGGATTTGAATATGCAGTCACTGTATTTGTACTGCACCTCAAGTTTTTCCTCAAGGCATGAGCTGTAACTGCATTGCACTTTCCAGCAGAGACTTCTACAAGGTCACGAAAAGGCTAAATGTAACCTCAGTGTCCAAGACTTCGAACACATATTCAATTGCTCACCTGCTCTGACCCCTCGTAACAAATACTTCGATGATGCAATGTGATTTTCTATCCTTTCTCCTGACGAAATTACGCTCAACTCGAATGCGCTTCTCTGTCAGTTTCATGCATCAGCAGTCATTTCATGAATTAAGAATCTAGTCTAAAAAATTCGCTCGTCCAGGTGTTACTTGTACCGTAGCATACGTAGAACTCCGTCATGCACAGGAAGATGCAAAATTATCGGCAGATATCTTTCATCAAATCTAATAGTACCGAACATGAACCAAGTTGTGCGCTCAGCAGATGATTGACAGAGAAGAAGAGGGACAGAGAAAGTTGGCTTTTGTTTGTTATCTCTTCTGCCGCGAAGTTTACGACACGATACTCGGTTTCAGAGGGCAATAATCCTCTCTGTCATAACAGACCAACACAGTAGCAACAAAATACAACCTCCTCGTACCTTTGCCGCGCTTGCGGCCCACTCTTATGCGCCCCCACTTGAACAGTACGGGGTGATGAGGGAGACGACATACGCACTTGGCTAGATGCACTTTTCCGCATACTAAATATGTTGCAATATTTCGTTTAAATGGAATGAAGAAGTCGTCAGCTCTTGGGTCCCCTCTCTGCCTAGTGCATTTACGACCAAAGCTCTTCATTGGCACTACAGTTATATTGCATACTGGAGGAAATGGAAACGGTCACGATAAAGGGTAGGTCAACATATTTCTTTATTCAAAGAAAAAGAACATTTGACGTCCTTACTACTTAGCATTCGGCGAGAAAACTGAGATGCAGTCAAATTCTACTTTATTTTCATTTTTGGACATTGTCTAATGCATACTATTCGCCAGCGTGTGCTTGATTTTCTCCTGCAACTCTTCGACTTTGCAACTCTTTTCCACGTTGCTTTAATCTGTGACACTCAGACACAGCTCCTGGGGTGAAGGGGGGAAGTGCATGTGAG
>JAAUXU010071796.1_pt1 | contig 17238 bp, 11 predicted proteins | sample 7278151 | NCBI WGS metagenome assembly JAAUXU01 (sample SAMN14350113, study PRJNA611818) | marine sediment metagenome | isolation source: surface marine sediment (1.8m) | place: French Polynesia: Moorea | collected 2018-08 | reverse complement strand
GTTTTAAAGATCGTAGTTCTTCTTCCCATATATCAACAATTGGTTTGAATGATTCGATAACGTTAGTTGCTCTGGCTATGCTTAGCTCTAGAGTTCGTTCTTGACTCTGCATTTTTTCTAAATTTTCAAATATTGATATTGCATTTTTTTGTAAATTTGTTATTTTGTCAACTTGGTTTTTCTCTTGTGCCAGCATTTCGACTTTTTTTTCTTCTTTGTCATTGAGTTGTAATTGACATTCTTGAATTTTTACGTTCAATTCTAGTATGTCATCTTTAAAACTGAGAACTTCGCTTATGCCTTCAAAATAGTTGCACAATACTTGTATTTGAATTGGCATTGAATCTTGAATTTTATTTGAAATATTTTCAAGAGATCGTACTTGATTTTGTAAAAACAAAGAAATTGGCTGTGTAAGTTCCATGGGATTAAACAAAAGAAAAAAATGGAACCTATCTGTTTGCTTTAACTGTGAAAGTCTTGCTGCAATTACCATATCCTCTTTGTCTGTCGGCACAATTGAATCTAATATCGCAGCTAGAACAGCCCCAACCAAATGAGCAATTTCAGTTTGTAAAATTTGATGATTGGCTAAGATACTATTGATTTCTTCTTCTTTAAGTGTTTCTTTAACTTGTAAACGCGACTTTTCTAATTTTTGGAAAGCTTTTTGTATTAAAACATTTTTTTCTGTCTCTAGATTTATTAATTGTTCTTTTAAGTCAAAGTAAGTTTCGTTGGAAAATGTTATTTGGCTAATACTTTCTTCCAAAAAAGTATTATACTCTTTTTGTGTAACATCAGATATACTTTTTTCCTTTTTATATTCTGATATGGCGTTTATGACTTGCTTTCTTTGTTGTTTAAGACAATTTACGTGGTCATTATATTTTTCAAGACGCTCCAACTTTTTTTCCAATCGTTTTACATTTTCTTGCATTTTTCTTTTAGCTGTTTCAATAAAATCTAGGCATGTTACTTGAACTAAGTTTAAAAGTGCATTTGTGGGTTTTTTAAAGCCATTTTCATTGCAAATTTTTATTATGTTGCTGTGTGTGCTTTTAATTATTACTTTTATAGCTTCAGGAATGTTACGAACTACGTTTTCATCTTGCAAAAATGATGACATAGGAGGCACGTTAACTAAAAGTGTTTGATTTTTTAAAAAATCAACAAATGGTTTAGTAAGTGAACAAAACAATTTATGCGATAAAATTACAACAACTCTACCATTTTCCAATTGCTTTTGAAGCATGTCACCAAAGTTTGGTGTTGGCTCTTTTATTGATATTATTGTAATAGTATTTGGATCGTTGTTTTCTTTAACATTAGATAAGGTAAGAAAGTCATAAAAATTGTACTTGAAATTCAATGCTTGACAAGTCTTTTCTAAATGAAAATATTGGTCTTCTCCTAAAAGCGTTATTGACTTTTTAGTTTTTTCAAGGCAAAAATCTATAAGAGCGTCTTTATTTGCAAGATACCTTGACACTGCCTCCTTGTTAACAGTTTGAGATAACAAATTTAACACGCATTCTTTTAAGACGTTGTCTTGTAGTGGAAACAAAAAATGGGATATCAAATTCATTTCAAATGATTCAAAATGGGCTTTTAGTAAAATACTTCTAAATGTTACAGCAGAATTAATGTCCATAGTTTCTATTTCATCCTTTGAATTCATCTTATCAATGTTGTCTGAAATTTTTTGACAAATGTCTAATTTTTTTTGATCGTGTTGAATTTGCTGTGCTTGAAAAAAGAAGGATTTTTTACTTCGGGGTTCTAAAATTCGTAAAATGTAAAAACGGTTAAAAACATCTTCTTTGCATGATTGTAAGTAGCTTTTATAAATGTCAACTGATGTAAAAACAATTAATTTAAACATTTTCATCATTTTCCCTCTCATGTTGAATCTTTTCATATAAATAGGGAGCCCTGTTAGTAGATCTCTTAAAAAAGACAATTCTGATAATGTGCAAGTAGAATAATCAACCACAAAAACGGTTTTGTTATTTTCAAAATAGCACACATTGTTATCTCCTTCAATTAATTGAATTTGATCAATAAAATTGCTTGTGGCGTTCAGAAAAAAATTGTAAAAATCCTTACTAGTTAGTTGAACGGTGTCCTTTAAATTATAATTAGTTTTTAACATTGAACTCAGAACGAGTTTGTGAAAACCGTGCCCAAGTACCAACAAAGGTTGTTTACACGAAATTATAGTTTTTGCTTTATTACAATATGACATGAAAATTGTTCTTTCCTCCCAACTGTCCGTTTCAAATGAAAAAGTTTGTGTCTCTAGACTTGTGTCCCAATTACAACAGAGCGAAAATTTAGAACTAATATCTTTCCTTATTAATGTTTCAAGCTCATTTTTGTTTTCAAATGTTACATTATCCATTCCGTATGTGATAAGAAAACAATAAAATAATGAATCCATTGTTTTCTTAGCGAGGGAAAAAAACAACGTTTTGAAAAGATTGTTTCTATGACATTCAGCTCTCGTTACACATAAATCGCTTGTACGCTTCCAACTTTGTAGTAAATCATAAAATAGATTTAAAAAAGAGCTTTCTTTAAAATTAACTTTTGATTCATAAACAGGCACAAAAGATACATTTACCCTATGACTTAGAGGCCTTGTTCGCCGAAAGTTTAAAAAAGGGCAAACAATGTTTATTTTTAGAGGCAACATTTTTTTAAGAACAAGTTCTAAAAGTTGCATTTCTGCTTCCATGTTTGCAGGCCATCCAAAAATATAAACTTCTTCACTTTTTAAATTGCTTTCTAAATTGTTTAGCATTGAAAATATGCTAGCTAAAGAAGTGTGTGTGTTTTCAATACTAGTTTGAAAAAAAGAACCGAATAATTGGCTTTGTGAATAGGTATTAATTGAAATAATAGGTATGCTTTCAGTTTCATCTCTTGACAAATTTGTAGATTTCATTAAAGTTTGGAACAAGTTTACAATAATCGTGTTAGATTTGTATAAAAAACAATTTATTTCCAAATTTTCAGAACCCTGAAACGGAACTTTCTTTGCTTGTTGAATTTCGTTTTCAAGAAATGTATGTAGTCCTGGCATGTAGGTTATTTCGCGAAGCAAATCTTTATCATTTTGAAGTTCAAATTTTGAGAGTGTCAAAAAGACTGCTTTTGTTAAAGCTTGTTTGTCTAATTCAAGTTTGTAGCTTTGATTAAAAACATGATACAGTTTTGCTACTTTAAACAAACTTGCAATTGGGGACATTTTATTTCCAAAGTGTTTTTCTACGAAATAAATTACATATTGAACAAAATATTGCAGATATTTTTTATTTTTTTGAATATCTACGGCAAGTTTTGATCCTAAAACGGAAACAAAATCAAGCGTATCGAAAGAAATAGATCTTAAAGCAGAAAGGAACGAAAGTGGCATAGATAGTCTTTGCACATCAGGTCCTAAACGATAAAAACTAGTTTTTTTGTTTTTTTTTTTTAGCAAAACACTTACCTTTTCTGCTTATCACAGCAATACACGACTGAGGGTGTAAACTTGTGCATAACGTGTCTAGGTTGAATTGTTTTAATTTTAGCGACATGGCTTGGTGTATGTCTCCTAACATTGTAGACAACGCCGAAAGCGTTGAAAATGGAATAAAATCTACACTGTCAAGAATGCCCAGAAGTCCAGACTCGCAGAGGCAATGCAAATGCCATTTCAACAACTGTAAAGAATCCCCCCGCCTTGGAACCAGAGTAATTCTTTGTTTTCCCAGCCTAGATGCCTGAAAAAAAAATTAGTTTGATTCAAATAGTAGTTTAAAAGGGTACTAACCAAAAAATGAAGTGCTGATTTTTTCCCAGTCCCGTAGTTTCCATACAAAAAAATAGACATGTTTTTGTAAAATGCGGTTACCATTGCCATAGTTGCTCTTTCTAAAGATGGGGTGTTCTGAAAAACAATTGGCATTGGCTGGACAGAAAAGGCGTATGAAATGCATGCAAAACCTTGCTTTACACAAATATTTTTTGTTTTTTCGTTCCAATAGGTGCGTAACTTAGACGTCCACATATAATCATTACTTTTTTCTAACATTTCATTGCAAAAAAGGCAAAGAATCGTTTTTTTGTTTAGAAACAAATTGAAAGCATTCAAACTTTTCCTTTTTGCTAAAAATGTTTCTTCTATTGGGTTACATTGAAATTGTTTAACAAAAACAATAATATTTTGTAAATACTCTTTTATTATTTTGCAAGGATTATTTGATTGTAAACAAATGTGAATATCTGTGGTAAACATAACTTCATGATAGACAAAGTATACTTGGTCAAAGTTTTTGCTGGCTTTTTTAACATTGTGCATCATGTTGCCTAATTGTTTGCTTTTTATTGATAATGTTTTTCCTATATGTTCTTGTAAAGATATTTCTGATTCATTAAAAACATCTTTTAAAAATTTTTCAATTTTAGAATCGTTCTTATATGAAACCTGTTCAATTAATGACAAACATTCATTATGAATAGATTCTATTCCAGAAATGTTTGAAAATTTTGTCTGTAATGATGCTATACCTAAGCCAAATAATTTTACTACAGCTTTTATAAAAAAATTTTTTTCGTTAGAACTTGTTGAAGGTTCCCAACCTCCAAGAATAACTAGTACATCAGTAAAAGACAATAACTTTAGCCTAGGTATAATAAATCTGATTTGTTTTACCAAGTTTTGACATTTATTCATATAATTTTTAAACGCAAAAGAAAAGCTTTTTAGCTCCTTAAATGTACGTAACGAGCTACAACAACTTTTTACGGAAGGTTTTTTTAAAGTTTCGTTCATCATTTTTGTGTACTTTTTTAAATCTTCTTCAAATCCCAAGATATTTCCTGAACGAACAAAAACACGTACAAGAGTAATACAGTCCGTTTGAACACTTTCCCATAACTGTAAGCAATTAAATATTTTTTGAAGTGTTTTTCTAAGTTTGATATGTTTTTCAACAAAAAAGACACCTTTATTTGTCATTTTGTCAAGTTCGTTACAGTCTTTTGCAAGATTTGATATATGTTCTCTCGTGTTGGAAAAAAATAACACGGTTAACTTGTTTTGATCATTTCCATGCGTCCATTTTTCTAGTACAATTTTAGCTTCATCCCATTTATCCCCTATTTGATTAAGGTAAAGTTTTATTCGACGCTCTTCATTGACATCTTTTAAAATCTGTGTTACATTGTTTCCAATTTCCAGAGCCCCGATTGACAAAAAGTAGCTAACATAAAGGTCTGTAACAGTATTCTTCCCTTGGCCTTTTACAGAAAAAAACGATACGAATTTGAGCCAATGATGTTGACTGATTTCGTTTTCTAGTATTTTGTTCAATTCAAAGAGGCATGAAATTGTGTTCGTAATTTCTTTCTTCAGTTTTTCTAAAATGGCAAATCCAAAATGAGATACGTGTATACAATCAATATCGGCACCTAATTTGTGAAGTTCTTGCTTGTGAAAGGAAAAATTAAATTTCTTTACAAAAGTTGTTTTTAATGCAGTACGTTTTTCTTGAAAATCATTATAAATATCTAAAATGCATTTATTATTTTCAATTTCACTTTGCAATTTTAAAAGACATAAAAACATTGATATAGGAAGTTTCAAAAGTTTTTGTTGGTGTTTTATGAAAAATCCCGTTTGGGATAGTCTTTTTACTTTGTCAATGTAAAATTGTAAAGATTCAAAACCAATTTCCAGTGGCAAATAATTTCGGCCATAATAACCACCATAATGAAATGATTTTATAACACGATTTACTCTCCCAAGGTGGGAAGTGAGTCGACCAAATAATTGTTTTACAAGCCTCTTTCTGACTTTCTCTAGCCTAAATCCGGTGTCTTTTGCCTTAATGTACAACTCCGACCATTTGTCTGGCAAGCTTTCAGCTTTTTGCATAATTTCCAAGCTACCTTCAATGCCGTACATTTCTAACGTTCTGAAAAACACCAAAATAAGTTTCATTTGGAGACTACTTTTCTGGCCAACAAACCTGCAACGTTCTTCAACATCATTGTAGCTCATTTCAACTTCAAGTGAAATCTTTTCAATTGAACACATTAGGATGAAGTTATCTTCCAATTGACTAAAAAATGTAATTGGTTTCATGTTTGTTAAAAAGTTATCCACTTTTTCTATAATTTTGCTTAGACGGATCTAAAAACATATATACGTCTTTTAATTGCAATATTATTGTCAGTAAAACTTTTAACTGATACCTGAGCGGAGTGCTTCAATTGTATACCTAAAGTAGATATCCATTCTTCAACATGTTTTAGTATCGATGCTTTTAATGGACGCAAATTTACACAAATAGACATAAAATATTTTAAATTTGGTTTTTGTATAAGTTGTTTTTGAGTGTTATAATGGAAAAGCAATTTTTCATCAAAATCGACACATGACGGAGATTTTGATAAAAAACGACGGCAAGTAGAATCTTTTGAATATAACCATAGGTTTCTAAAACTTTTCCATTCCAGCAAGTAAGTATGTATTATCTGAAAAAGGAATGTGGTAAAATCAAGTTAAATCTTAAACTTTTACACTTTTATACTTTCATAAGATGAACCAAAGTGTCTTGTATTTTATCAACTTTTATTTTGACACTTTTAAGACAAATAATGTCATCGTAGTAAGATGGTAAACTTGATTTAACACTTGTAATCGATGGTGTTTCCTTAGCCGGTATCCAAGTCCCCCTGAAATTACAGTTGAAAACATTTGTTTTGCTGTCTAGATAACATGTCACGATATTATTATCTTATCACATTTTTTAAAAGTATAGTAACATAATTGATAGTACGTAGCAGAAAGTGTAAGAAGAAAAACAAAAAGAGTAGTTAGTAAACATACCTTAGGTGACGTATAAATTTTTTGGAACCCTCAATTATATTTTTTACAATAGTAAGGCAACCTTCCACAACAGTAGGAGCATCTGGATCAAGAACAATTTCGGATCCACGAAGCAGAATTTCAACAATTGCGCATGGAAAGTCATTTGTTTGTCTTTTAAGAAGAGCAAAATACAAATCTAGATTATTTATTGTCATTTCAACAACAGCAGAATAAAGTTCTTTTTCCCAGTAGCCATAATAATCAGACATAGAAGAATTCCTAAAAAATGATCAAAAAATTACATCATAGCGTTATGTGAAATATTTACCTTAAGGTTCGTGAGCCAAAGAGCACTTCTTCTATCTTCAGAAGTGACGGAGACATTTCTTGTGAACGCTTTACTAGGCAAACATACTCAACTTGTAATTGTTGTTTCAATCGTTCGTGAAATGCATGATATTTGACATCAATTTTAGACATATTCGTGTTGCTACGGAAAATAGAAAAATAGGAAAATTCGACGATTCTTAAAAAAATCTTACCTTACTAAACGTCCTTTTCGGACTTTTTCAATAGCCATCAGGATGTCTTTTTTAATCAAATGTATTTGTCGCATTTTGTAGTTAAAAATTGAGATTCTTGTTTGTCCAACGTTTAAACAACTTTCTAAAATGGCTTGATTGTTCCAAGTTAATCGGGAATGGCCGGAACTAAAAGCTGTAGTAACATGTTGCAACTCGTGCCTGAGTAACAAAATTTCTGCTTTTTCCAAAGAATCAATGCATTTGTGATAGGAATTTAACATTAATTCTAGAGAAGTCGCAACATTCATTAGCTTTGTTTTTTGGATGGACATATTGCGAGCTACTTCTGGCACTTGAAATCCCAACCATTCTAAATGTTTAACTTCGGCTAATGTGTCAGCTAAATCACTTGTAAAATTTACTTTATATCTGAAGAGCAAATGCGTATTACAATCTTGAGTTACAGTTAATAATGGCCTTGTTAAATTAAGCGCCAATATATCACTCACTTTGTCACACCATTCTTTGTATTGGTTGTTTGTATAAATACTTAACTGACCTTGAAATTTTTTGAACATTTTCATAGCTAAATCCCAATCAGTTATTCCTGAAAATGAGCCTGTAAAAACAAGAACTTGTCGTTCTTCTTCAAGCTTTTTTCGAACTAAATTCATTGAAAACATTGTAGTTTCTAAAGCATTAGTTATACCATTTGCCCAATATATTGAACCGGAAATTGGTGGCAGATTTGATGCAATAGGAGGGTTTGAATAACATTTTTCAAATTCTTTTGTACTTTGTTCTACTTCATCGATGAACTTTTTTACTATTTTGGGCAAATTTGAAATTATGATCGTCCAAATTTCTTTGTTTTTTTCTTTTTGTTCAAACATTTCTTCTAGCGCACGTAATGCCATAATAGAAGAAACCAACTGTTCAAAAACGTCGTCCAAGATACCGACAGATGCGACTTCTAAAAATCTGCACTCACGTTCAAACCAACTCAAATGATTTTTCCAATGGTGTAAAAAAACTTCATTAAAGACATCATATGGCAACAATGAAAAACTACTAGTCATATCTTTAATTAATTTTTTTGCTTCTTCCAATCTCTCATTTTTCATTGTTGCATTAGATAGTTTTTTTGAAAAACAAGTAGTCATGCCTTTTAGTGAGTTTGATATTTCCATTACATTTTTACAGATTGTTATATAATGATGAACTGGTCGAAAAATTTCTTGGACTGAAAACTCCCAACGTGCTTCTCTACCTGACTTTTCAATATGTAAACGTGTATTGTGAAATGACTTTTCCCATTCGTTTAACAGCTCTATTGATTTTTGAGCCTTTTCAAATGTCAAGCTTGGTTGGCCAAGTTCGTTTAAACGAACCAAGGATTTAACTCTAATTAAAAGAATGTTTGTAATCTTTTGTAGCAGTTTTATAATATTTTCGTCTGTGTTGTAATATTTTGACAGAGTCCATGCACTTCTCAAGCATTTTAAGACTTTAGGAATGGTAGATTTTATAGTTTCAATATTGGTTGTGTTAGAGCATGTGTCTACTTGTCTTTTAATACCGTTCAAAAATTTCATATTATCCTCGGCTTCGTCAAGACTATTGCAAATCGTAGCATATTTAAACAAAAACTCCGTTGCTAATTTTTTTTTGTCATCAACTTTGTCAATTACTTTGATTGTTCTTCTTATTACAGGTAATGACATGTCTTGTTTCTTTGCCAATAATGTGTTAGCTCTCTGCTCCCACCAAGAATATTCCACTGGAATTGCTTTAAGTTCGTCAAGATTTTCTATTTCTGTGTAGTGTAAATTGCAAGTATTAGTAAGGGTGTCGTTTAAACTAGAAATCTGAAACAGAGAAAGGTAAGTATTAATAAGTTTAATAAGTTTAATAAATTTTCTCACCCAAGATATACAACTTTGGTAAAGTTCTTCAATTTCTTGTGATGTAACTTCTTTGTCAGCGTTAAAAGGAACTTCAAACAACAACTTTGTTTTAGGGATAATAAATGTTTTAGGTGTGGAAATAGCATATCGGTTTACAAGGAAATAAAAATGATTAATGTTAGAAAATACATAATCTTTTTTTGAAGATGTTGTTGGACGTGTTGACAACATTTCTTGAATAAAAAGTTGTCCAACTTCATTAAAGGGCCCTTGAAACGTTCTTCCTAACCGTATAAATGTGGAAATAAAAGCATTTTCTTTTTCGCTTAAGGAATAAGACATATAGCCTTCGCGCCGACGTCCAAAATATACAAATTTCATAGTGATTGCACTATGTCCAGACGTTAAACCATCAATTTCAAAATGAATTCTTGATGCTGCCTGTTCTATGGCCAGTTCTTCTGCATAATGACCAAATTCATCATCAAGGTCTTCTTCCAATGCCACGTTTTGAGTATCAGGAAACTCCTCAATCCAAACAAATAAGTAACGAAATTTTCGCCTATCTGCTAACAGTTCCTCCAACATTTCATGGTGCATTGCAAATGTTTTTAAAATAGCTAGATTTTGAATGTCTGGATAACATTGCTTTACCCAATCAAGCATTATAAGCATACGTTCGTCTTGTTGTACCAATTGTTGGTTTGACAATTTAGGCTGTTCCATTTTGCTTGCTTGTTTGCTTAACTGTTTACTAGACACAACTGAGGAGCCATCCTTGTTTGGTCAATATTTTATTGATCTAACAAAAAAATAAAAGAGTGGGACAAAAAACCATGAAATCATTCATCCGACTTCGGGCGCGTGGATGCTTTTAAAATATATGTTGGTTTATTACAGTGATGGAAACAAAATTTATCATAAATACTAAGAAAAGCACAAAGTTTATTGTCACACATGTAACACATATGTAAAGTTTAATAAAGCAAATAAGAAAACACTCATAAATTGGAAACAGCGAACTTTTGCAGAGCTGTTGTCAGTATTGCACAAGGTTTCATTACAACATGAGGTACAATAGCTAACTTTTGTTCTAGCACCCATTGTCACACAAAAATTCTTGCACGTTTTTGCACACGTTCTTTCTATTGACCAAACTGTTATATTGTTGCGTGTTTCAGTAGTTGAAAATTCCACCCTGGAAACCTTAACAAAAAGTATGTGTTATAAATTTGATAATGTAAATACATAAACATATTACCTTGCAAAAGCTTTCATCCTCCAAGCACGTTTTTTCTTGTTCAAAATTAAGCACGCTGCAATTATTAGCTAAAGATGGTAAACAATGATAACATTTGACTAGTTCTGCAGAACACGCCGTCAAAAAAGCAAGAAGTAATATGTACACAAGCCACATTTTACCACTTGTTAGCAGCTGATTTTCAGCTGAAAAGAAAGCCACTACTACAAACATAACGAGTGGAAAAAACAAGTTTAAATAAACAGTATGACACAACCTACAAAAGTAAACGGCGCAAATATCTAATTTGCATTGTTGTAAAAACCATTTTTACTCTGTATTTTTGCTTTATTTTGACGATTTTACACTGCTGACATGTGATTCACTACTTTCTTCTTGTCCATGGTCTTGCTTGTTATCATTTTCTTTAATTTGTTCGCTTTGATCTGATGTTGGAGTCTTTTCAGAGCGTGGAGTTGAGGGGTAACTTTCCATCAGCAACGGATACTCGGAAGTACCTATGCAAAAGAAACAAAATAAATAAAACTACCTATTTTAATATTTACTTAACATACCTTCTTTTGGCATAGCACCTTCATGAATAGATCGAGATTTGTGGTCGCACAAAGAAGTGTTCATTTGAGGCAAAGAATTCACGCAATGAATAAGGTTCCTAAAAAAACTATTTTAGATGCAAAAAAGTAACGTTTCTTAAACATACCTCTGTTTTTGTCCCACCCTAAAAAGCGTTGCAATTTCATCAAAAGTTTTGTTTTTGGTTTCCGGTACTTTTTTATAAGTAAAAATCCAAAAAATGGCAAGAAATACACTAAAGGGCAGAAAGGTATAATTTTCCAAAGTTGTCTGAAACAAATCAATTGGAAAATTTACCAGCTTTGTAAATAATAAAAAATCACCTGCATTGTAGGAAATCCTATACCAACTAAAAAGTTTGCACACCAGTTTATTAATACAGCAACAGACATAGCTGCAGGTCTTGGGCCTTGTGAAAAAAGCTCGGCAGTTATCATCCACGGGATTGATCCGGGACCCACAGCAAAAAACACCACGTAAAAAAGAGTTGATACAACTGACAACCACCAAATCCAAGCTACAATTTCCTGAAAAAACACAACATTGACTGTAATTGTTTTGCAAATTGTAGAACATTTCTTACCTTTACTAAGAAAGATATAGTAATGAAAATAGAGAAAATAAACATGCCACCAAGTCCGTATAAATGCAAAGTTCTTCTTCCACTTCGATCCATCAATGGAATTGAAATTAAAGTCATTATAACCATTACTGCTCCAATTCCTATAGTAGCATATTTTGCATGAGATTCGCTCAATCCAGTAGTAATAAACAGATTTGTTGAGTAATAAAAAACCTTCAAAAGACCAAGTACAGTTAAAAACAAATATGAAAATTGATTTTAGCCTTCGGATTACTGCGTTAATCCCAGACAACTGTTGCGATAATTGCATCACAACAGCAATGGCAAGTGGAAGACGAAGAGTCGGCGATCGTAGTAGTTCAAACATTGTTATTTTTGATTCAGTCCTTTGAGCAATTTCTTCTGCTTTCATTTCCGCTATATCGTCTTCAATATCATCTGAGTTTCGGAGTTTTTTCAGAGCTTTTGAAAGACATTCATATAAATTTATACATACATGCATAAAAATTTATTTATTGGTATAGAGTTGCTCACCAGCTCTAGCCTGCGATTCCTGTTTCTTTGTTATTAACAAATATCTCGGCGATTCAGGACAAATCGGTAAAAGAACAAGTTGCAAAACAGATGGTGTAATTGCAATGCCCAAAAGATATGGCCATCCATCAACAGTTCCCAAGAGACTTTCTGTTCCAAGTATTTGAGATATAAGAAGACCAACTGTTACTGCTAATTGATTTATGGTGCCAAATCCACCTCGCAATGTAAGAGGTGAAATTTCAGATATATACATTGGCACCAATGATGTGTTTAAACCTGCAGCAGCAAAAAATACGGATCTGAATTATTTGAAGTAATACTTGTGTTTTTGTTGCGTATAAATACATATACAGGGTGCGGAAAAAGTAGTGTCAACAATATGTGGGCATCTACCAAGTTTCTTGTTTGCGAAATCATAATACTTTATGTTTAAATATCAGCTCAAATGAATTAACAATTTGAAAAAAATATTCCCATATTTTGACAATGAATTAGGTTTTACCCAAAACACAGAGCAAGTGTTTTGCCATGTGCCGCACTTTTGAAACACCTGTTGCAATGCAGGTGCCAGAACAGGGAAAGAGCAAAATTTGTTTTTCAACGAGTCAGAAAACAATGCTATAGCTCAAAAAAATGAATCTAAATAAGAAATGATGAAGAAAATGTGACATTTTTTGTTTACAGAAAAGACTGTTTTATTAAGTAGAATTCATTATATAATGGCGAAGAGCCACTCAGACGTGACAGAGAAAAAAAATATCTCTTAGGTTTCAAGATAATTTAAAAAATCTTTTTTGCCCATTTGTCAAATCAAATGAGCTTGTAATTAATTCAAGACTGGAGCAAACAAGCGGTTTGGTAGATGCCGTTACTGACACTACTTTTTTCGCGCCTTATATAATTTTAAAACTAAAAATTGAGTAAAACATTAAACAACTAAGAAAAAAGGAATCTTACCACAGTTGACTCCTATTAAAAAACGGCCACAAATTAGGAGCTCGTACGAGCCAGCAAATTTTGCCATGCCCATTCCAGTCGCACCAATCACTCCAATAACGTTGTTTACTAGCAACCCTCCTTTTCTGAAAAAAACCCCATAAAGTACATTTTCTGTAAATTACGTGATGTATTTACCTTCCAAATTTATTGGCAATGATTCCTCCAAGGAAACCACCGCACATTCCTCCTAATGCAAATATAGCTACAGCAATAGCGTACAAAAATGTCGACGCTTCGTACGTCATATTTTGTCCATTGTATCTTTTCCGATAAGCGTATCGTATAAACTTTTCTATTACCTGAAGAAAAAAATATTTTTTCGCTGTAAAGGCACACCAAAAATTGTTTTTACCGATTCTGGAGCATTGATTACACCTGTATTGTAACCAAATTGGAGCATTCCTAGCACTGCTGCAAAAATGCTGTATGCCAGAAAAAATGTCAGTCCCTAAAATATATGGTTTTATTTAAATACATTTTAAAACAACATACAAGTTGTACAAGGTAACCAAAAACAAACTTTGTTCGATGACCTGCGACAGGGTATTGCAATATAAAACCCAACAGGGTGGTTTAAATACAAGGTCACAATATGAGTTCAGAATGGGGTGTGATCTTCATCTCCCCTTCTGCAACAAGGTGGTTCAAAAAATACAAGATGGTTCATCTCCCCTTATGATTTCAGAAGGGGTGTAACCCCCTTCCCCCCTTTTGCAACAGGTTGGTTAAAAAAATACAAGATGGTTTATCTCCCAATATGACTTCAAAAGGGTGTGACCCCCCTCCTGCAACAGGGTGGTTCAAATAAAAAAAAGATTCTTTTTCCATGATCCTCAATAACAACACCATCAACATAAACTGGGATCAATACATCAAAAAGACAGAAAATAATACCTGCTCCAAAAGTTTGGCTTTTCGTCTTTCTCCTTCCGATTCTAATCTATCAATTGAGTCTCTAATGTCATCAATTTCTTCTTTTACAAATTGAACAGAATCAATTTCTTGCTTAATGCTTATCATGTCTTGTTTCACTTCAAAAACCTCGGACTGACAATTTTCAACGCTCCGAGTTAGTTCATGAAGTTGACTTCGTATTTCCGACAGAGCTGCATTAGTCTCAAAGCCATCATAACCATCGTAGGCTTCGAATTTTGAGCCCAAGTTTTTTGTCATAAGGGTCATTTCTTTATTTAGTCTAAAAGTAAAAATTGATATTACTCTTTTAATAATTTGATTAAAGAGTTTTACTATACCCATTGAAAGGATCTCCGTCTTCTTGAAAAATACTATCCGTCTCATATTCTCCTCTGTAGCATGGTTGTTGAGTTGGAGAGGAATGTACGTTGTCGCTGAGATCATCACAACGCAAAACTCCACTTGCGCTACGTCGAACATTGTTGCTTGGAGATACTATGCTTTTTGGCACACCATTTTCTCCTAGGTTATCTATTACACAATTGCTGTTATGGAATGATGGGCAAGCTGAATGGGAATGTTGGCTTGGCAAAGAATCGCCATTGGAATATTCTTCATCACTCTCCATTTTGTGTATTGATCGAGCTTTCCAGCCTTTTTTTTTGTTAGTGTTAGTTGCCCCTTACAAAATCGAAGGTTGTGCATATAACAAAAGTAATATTTTCTTCCGTTAAAAAAGCATTAGTTAAAATGTAAAACGAAAGGATGAGAATTGTGATTGTTAATGTGATGGTTAAACAAGTAGAACCTATTTTCACATATTTTCATAGATTTCCCAACTATTTTAAACCCCCTTGTTGATACTATTGTCAATTTCGAATGTCACTGCATGCCGCCAGTCCCCGTTTTGACCTGCGGCGATAGCCGTCAGGCCAAGGAGCGGTCCCAGGAGTGTTGTTGTTGTTGTTGTTGTTGTTGTTGTTGTTGTTGGAGGGGAAATGTTTTTGTACGCCCCCTAGATGACCTTGTTGCTAAAAGTCGTACTAATAACTTAGGTAGATATTAGGTTATCAAAAGTTTCTTTATGTGACCAACCAGTTCCCAGGAAACCACCCAAAAAGATTTGAATTGCAAATTTAGGGTCCAAAGAGAGCTCAGAGCAAAAACTTTACAAAACAGAAAATGTCGGGCACCCCCAAATTATGTTCGACGGATCAGGTCAAATTTGAATTTTGAGGTCATTTTGGAGGTTAAAAAAGCCAAAAAACCCAAAATTGCTGGTCAGCTGTTTATTGGGGAAGCGAAAACACGTGTTCGTTTGAGCTCTTCAACAAGATTAACGTCGGGAACGTCCGGGGCCTCTACCACACCTGCTAGACTTTCGGGGGGCACCGAGTGACTTCGCCGGGTGTCGTCCAGGTGCGGACGGAGGCCGGGGTACTCCATTCGGGGATCCCGAGCGGGCGCCGCCGAGCGCATACAAATTTCACAACAAACGGAGGACCTCTGCGAGGGGGAAGGAGGAACTCGTGCGTAGAGATAAGTCATTTGCTGACATTAACATGATTTAGAACCCCTGCTGATCACGTTGTAACATCCGCACCAAGGTCGACGACATGGGCGGAGACGACGAGGACAAGTGGTTCGTTGCGGGTGGGCGCTCTCGTGAGGAAGCGCCAGGATGCCACCAGCAGCAGGGGAGGCACATCGGCCGTCAGCACGGGGGCAGGCACCAGCCGTGGCAGCAGCAAAAAGTGCTTCAACTGCCGCGGGATTGGCCACCTCCAGCACCAGTGTCCGTCGAGGGCGGGCGCAAAACTGAGCCGTGGCAGGCAGACGGCGGGGAGTCATCACGGCTCCTCGTCAAACGTCAGCACTGCGGCATCCACCAGCAGCGGGGGCAACAACAGGAAGAAGCCGCCGCCGCCAAAAAAGCACCCGCAGGCGGGGCCATCGAGGGGGGGCGATCAGCCTGGCAGCCAGGCCGCGTCTACCTCAGGGGCCACCACCGCGGGGCGGAAGAGGGCGAGGGACCCCACGACGACGTCGGGGTTCACTCCCCCAAACAAGCAGACGACAGCACCAGATTCTCCTACGCCGCGGCGGTGGAGGGCGGCAAGCGGGTGGTGCTGATCAGCCTGGATGGAACCGCTCTCACCAAGGAAGACCCCAGACTCCTTGGAGAGGCGGTCAACAAGTGGACTCTCGACGCGCTCGCCAAGAAAGAGTTCCACAACGTCCCGGAGGTCCTTGATGCCAAGCCGACTAAGCTCGGGCTGGAGGTCAGGGTCAGGGGCTCCAAGGCGGCGCACGTGGTCAGGATATGTGCGGCAAAGGTCAGCCTGAGGGCTCTCACAGCGGAGGAGTTGGAGGTGCTGGAGAGGCCGCTCAGGAGATACAGCGGCTTCATCCGTAGGGATGCCAACGCGAGCCTCACCAAGGAGGCCATGCAACTGATGGTGGACGGTCAGAGGCACCTCCGGGGCATTGAGGGGAGGATGCTGGTTGACCGACTCATCAGGACCGACAAGGGCTGCATAATGTGGCTGTGCTTGGATCATGAGGCGGGGGACGGCATGGCCAGGATCGACTCACCATCAACCTGGACTTTGCGGGCAGGGTGAAGTTCCAGGCAGCAGGGCGAGGCCCTGGAGAGAAACTGGAGGAGCAGAGGGAACGTCTCAAGCAGGAGCAGCATAAGCTTCATGATCAGCAGGAAGCTCTCGCGGAGAAGCTGGAGGTCGTAAATAGCTAGATTACGTCTGGCATCGTTTCTCAGCTGGCCGAGGGTGTAGGCAACAGCTCGATCGTGGTTGCCCACCGCCCCCACGTCGGCTGACACCAGCGCGGGGAGCGGCAACTCGGAGACGACCTCCTCAGCTCCCGCTACGAACCCGGCTGACGCCGGGTGTGCGGTCGAGCGAATGGAGGAAGAGTGCGCCACCCCGAAGCTTGGCAATTAACCTTCGGGCCCCTGCGGGCAGGAATAAATTAATCTTTCGTTTATAGAGCATATTCAACATATAACCGAACCCTACACTATAAAATCAAGAGAGGGATGGGGAGCGGCAACT
>JAAUXU010154917.1_pt1 | contig 17247 bp, 12 predicted proteins | sample 7278151 | NCBI WGS metagenome assembly JAAUXU01 (sample SAMN14350113, study PRJNA611818) | marine sediment metagenome | isolation source: surface marine sediment (1.8m) | place: French Polynesia: Moorea | collected 2018-08 | reverse complement strand
CCCCCCCCCCCTTCCTCCTCAGCCCTGGCGAGGCAGGGCCTACACTGAGGCCGTGTGTGTAGGCCTAAGACGTGGGCACCCACGTGTCACACTCGTCGGTGGCTGCAAAAAGCTCGTCATCTCCCCTCCCCACGGCAGTGTAAACGCGCCCTTAGGAGGCCAGAGAGTTGTGGAAGAATGCAAATCCTCGGGCAATTTTCAATGCAAGTGTCTTTTCTTCCTCAGAAAAAGAGAGTCGAAAATGCTGGCTCGTAATCCCGTCACTTTTCAATGAAAGCAGCAACAAATTCCTCCAGGTGTTGTTGTTGCAGTGACGCAGCGGTTTCCTCCAGACCTTTGTATTTCTCCTGGGCATCACTTTTGTAGGGCGAAGAAGAAAAAAAATTCTGCCCCCACCCGCCGAGGAGGCTTTTCCTTGCCTCCCGCTGCTCCGCCATTTCAGCAACTTTTCAATGACGTCACAGCGAAGTCGGTGTCGATTTCGCCAGGCCTTCCAAAGTAGGCCTCGAATTTGTGGCGTGTGACAAAAGAAAAGGGAGGGAATTTCCATCCTCCCCGTGAATCTTTAATGCTTATTGTTGTCGATTCGATGACACCTTTGGACTGGTTCAGGTTCTGGCTGACGTCAATATTCGACTGCCAGTCAGAGCTGAGCGCGCTCAACGTCATTGTCTTCTTCTTCAGCAAGGACGGTGAACGCAATGTCCTAAGGCTAGAATGAAACCGTCTTCTTCTAATAGCTGGGGTACGAATGAATAAAAACTGGAAGCAGCGGCTGGAGTCCGATCTACAGGGTGGGTGGGCACAAAACTGCCTCAAACTAGGAGCAACTGAAAGCTGTGGCCGGAGTCGGACCCATGGCAGGGTTGCCAGCCCAGTTTTTGTGTTACAGGGAAACCCGGATATAGTGACACAGTTTGATCCAAGTCGAATTGTCACTATTGGCGGGTTGTCATTATACCTGGGTGGCAATCCTATGCAACAAAAAAATGGTTCTTCAATAGTTTGTCACTATACCCGGGTTTCACTGTATCACAAAAAAGCCAGACAGCTGGCAAGAAAAGGCCAAACACTAAATAGGCTACACAAAGACTAAGGCAACTTTGCCGTTTTTGTAGTAAAAGCTTGATGTTGATTCAAATGCTTAAAAAAAAAGAGGTTCACATCGTGTTGTCTGGCTCACAAAAAATCCCCCTGGCAACCCTGATCCACATGGAGGATCTACCTCGCCGGAGTGAAGAAAGTGCACGACCAGGGTTGCCACGAAGTCTTTTTTGTCCCCACCCTGTGCCGACTATCGGGCTCTCGTTCTGCTCCCATCCGGGGGGGATGAATAAGGAAGTTCTTTTTTTTCCATCTGTCTGGGATCAGTGGGCAGCAGATGGTCGGCATTGGACTAAGCCCGTCAGGACCTAGAACTACACTGCTTTCCTTGGGGGAGGAAGAAAGAGAGATTTAAGAAAGTTTAATTTCCGGGCTGAGTTTTCGCTGTCTGGCCGAGTTAACTCTTCGGACGAGTTCGCAACCGCAGCCTCATTTGTACCCCCCCCCCCTTTTTTTTAAGGCTGGCCGTAAAAATGCCATAGAGCAGACGAATGCCTCAATCACGACATGAATTGGCATCTAATTCTCTCTCTACCCACGACTCATAATAATACATCTCTCTCGTTCTTTGTCTACGCATGCGCTGCTCATCTCTGGCCCTTAAATCTGTCGTCCAGTGTGGCCCAGGGAGTTCAGGCCGAAGTCGGTTGCTTGTCTCTGATAAATCCAAGGCTCTATCAGCTCGCTGAAAGATTTGATAAAAGAAAATATTTTCAGCTAACCTTGAATTGCAGCCACATCTTGACCCCACCCGGCGGCGGCGGCGGCGGCGTTATGGCCCCGGCGCCCGCATTCCTGGGTCGGAGCGTAACTGCAAGCTGGACTCACATCAGTCATAGTAGAAGAGGTCTGGGATTTGGCTTTGCTATCGAAAAAAAAAAAAAGATTGAAATCTTATTGTGCGCTCATGTCACAGTGTGAGTCTCAAAGAAGTGAGCACTGGCGACGCCTCCGAGCGGGAGGAGATGAGCACTCGTTGTTCGTGACTCACACATCACAGCCCTCAAGTGCGACCTTTTTGTTACGAGGAAACTTGAGACCCTAGTTACAAAGGCTGCTTGCTCTGCTCGCGTTCCCCCATTTTTTCTCTCTTCTTCGTACGAATTTTTCCATGACGCATGAACCCAAAGTGACAGGTTGTCTGCGTAGAAAAGCTTCGTTCCGAACGAGCAGCGCCGACAATTTGTCAAGCGAGGTGTCGGGTGCCCAAGTCATTTTCGCCAAGAATGCGGTGCGCGGAAGCGAAATCGCACCCTTGGACGACTCGACCAGACACCAGGACGTTGCCGGGGCAGCGGGGGATGCCGGACAGGGGCGTGCTGGACAGGGGGATGCTGGAGAGGCGCTGGCAAGTGGGGAAGTCCATCAAAAAACACCCCTGCTCCTCCTCCTCCCCCCAGTTGACAATCGTTTGCTTTTGCTCCCTCGTCAAGGCTCTACAGGGAGAGGCAAGATTAATGACTGGCGAGAGAGAAAATCTCCTCCACCGCGCAGTAACCCTGTAAGCCAGACCCTCGTCCTCCTCCACGTTCGTCTCGTCTGACAGGAGTTTCCTGACGCTCCTTCCATAGGCCGAGTACAGGGTGAGTCAAAATTAATTTTTCACCGGGACGTCTATGGTGGCCCCGGGGCAAAAAACAAACAAACAAGCAACCAGTCACTGTTGCTGTTGAGTAACAAAGTTCGTATTTGTGGCAACAAAAGATTTGTCCAAGGAGCAAAAACAGGGAGGACCTGAAGAAAACTGTTTTGACTTGGTTTCATTTGTCTGGTTGAGTCGAGGCCTTCGTACGTAGACGATCCGCCTTCATTAGTCGAGATTTAGGCCGATCCCGGGTGCGTTTGTTTCGTTCGTTCTTCGCCGAGGAAAAATGTTTTCTCTCAATACACAGCTGCAGTTTCACGCATTTCTTTCTCTGCTCTCCCCGCTACAACTTCTGCTCCTTCGTCGACTTCGCCGCCGCCGCCGCCGCCGCCGCCGTCGTCGTCGTCGTCGTCGTCATCGTCGTCGTGTACGCGGGCATGAATTTACATATGAGTGGTAACAATGTTGGCACTTGGTCTTACTGCATTTCTCCTGACGCTGTAATGTATATCGAGCACACGAACTAGGCCCAGCTGGGCCTTTTTCTCTGTCTCTCTCCTTTCTGACGGATGATGCATTGCGCGCTGGCGCCGGAGAGAAACGTGAGCCCCCACAGACCAACTCCCTCCCACACATGCGCGCATCTTAGCCAGAAATTGCAATCGATCGTGCCAAAATCCCCGGTCTTTGGTGCGGATTCTTGACTAATCAAGGCGAGGCCTCAATTGACGTCTCACTTGATCGAAGGCGTCGCCGCGCACGCGTCCGTGGCGCTCGCCCAGACTCTGCTGGAGGCATCGGCAGTTAAAATGGATTTTCTGACCCTTGCCCAAGAACGCTTCAGGAATTGTAAAGAGGCGGGGGGGGGGGGGGGGAATCCCCACTCGTGCAAAGTTATGAAAGAGAAGATTACAGGGGAATTTGGGGTCTGAGAAGTCCTTGGATTTATCTGCAGCCAGACTTTTACATCAGGTGAAATCGTTGTCTGGTCGAGTTTGCTGCAGCGACTCATAGAAGAAGATGATGACCAAAGCCTTTTTTTTTCTCATCGCCACGCACACAAGATTGAGAGAGTGGCCGAGAGCCAAGAGACGCTTGTTTACACTTGGACTCCTCCACAGCGAGATTTCCATGGAGAAGAAGGGGGAAAAAAAGAGTCTTAGACATTATTTAGGTCGCATTGATAAGTTGAAAGCTTCTGTCGATGCATCTTCTTCCGCTTCCCCGCAGGAGTCAATAACTGCGATGCCTCCTAGACAAACAAACAAGTGTCTTTTCTTCCTCCTTCTGAGCCCAATTGAATTCGTATGTTAATTCGCCGCCCGCCCGCGGAGGAGATCTTGGCCGAGTTGATGACGAGATCGCATTAGCAGAGAGCTTCGTTACAGCACCGCAGAGGCCAAGCACTGCTCGCCCGCGGGCAGGCAGTGTGAGCCCCAAAGAAGAAAGTAGACGAAGGCGCCGAAGTGAAAAATTTCCATCAGGCAGGCCTAGCGCAGGCCTAGGCCTCACCGAACAGGTGCAGCCCATGAAAGATCAGCAAATTTTTGGGCACGTAAGCTGGGAGCTGATATTGAAATAAAAGGGTTGTTTTTTTTTCCCCTCCCCTCCCACAAACATGCAGGCACTCCACGTACACGTGTGTGCACAGCAGTGACTATCAATGACTGCAGCTCCCATCATCAGGCCCATGGGGTGCGGAAGAGAGACTCAGTGGAGCGAGACTAATACCTCAATCGTCAAAAGAGGCCCTTTCTCTGAGTGAGTGAGAAGGAGAGAGAGATAAAAAGGGTGAAGGCCAAGAAATGATGCGTTGCAACCTGCCCTTTTTTACCCTTTTCCTTCTTCGTCGTCGTTGTCTATAGACAACCAGAGACAAGAAAAAAGTCTCGTCGAGTCATCTCACACTGGGAAAAAGCACATTTGCGCGTACACACGAGTGAGATTCCATCAGTCACCACAGTGTTCTTTAGGCACCTACTTCTTTTTCTCTCTTGGTCTGAGGAAAAATTTAATTGCTGGGCAGTAGAGAAACTCTGGCGCGCTTTACTCGCACAAATGACTTTGCTTCAATGAGTGAAGGAGTCATGAGGGTGTAACTAGCAAGGGGGAGGGATGAGGGCGTGGTGATGAGGCCATGCAGGACTGGCAAGGGAGGGACAAGAGTGGGAGTGGTGAGCAAATGTGGGAGTGGTGAGCAAATGTGGGAGTGGTGAGCAAATGTGGCAGTGGTGAGCAAATGTGGGAGTGGTGAGCAAATGTGGGAGTGGTGAGCAAATGTGGGAGTGGTGAGCAGATGTGGGAGTGGTGAGCAAATGTGGGAGTGGTGAGCAAATGTGGCAGTGGTGAGCAAATGTAGGAGTGGCAAGGGAGCTCTGAGTGACGCGGGCCTAAGGAGTGACGATCAGGTGATGCAGGAGTGGCGAGGAAGGGACCAGAGAGGGAGTGTGGAGTGTGTGCCGCGGGATGGCCGAAGTAGGGTCCAAGTGATGGGTGTGACGAGCATGTGACGTGGGAGTGACGAGGCAGGGACAGGGGCAAGGATGCTTAACCTCAAGCCCATCTTTCTTTGGTCCCCGAGTGAGACCGAAGCTGACGCAATGTTGGTCCGCTCTTTGTCGAGCATGAGCGCCTGGGCGATGGAGCGCGAGCACCCGCGTGCTGTGGTCCTCGGCCGCGTCGTGGGTCTGCCCGTCCCCGGCCAATCCCTCAACTTCCCGCATTATCTTGGTGTGAATCTGTCCGTCACAAAAATGCCTCCCCGTCAATGTCGTGCATGAATTTGTCCATTGAGTGGCTGCTCCAGCTGCTCCGCGTGCGTCAACACGAGGGTCTCGTCTGAGACTTTTGAGAAAGCGTCTCTGCAAATTGCGCGCGTCGAGCCGAAGAATTTTTTTATTAGTGCGCTTCTTTCTCTTTTTTTCCCTCCTTTTTAGAGCGCAAAGAAGCAAGAAGAAGAATCATTAGTAGTGGGAGGAAGAAGACGAAGAAGAAGCGCTTTCCCAAACGCCGAGACAAGCATTTGGCTCGCCAAGACGGAGCGAGGGAAAAAAGGCCAGGCTTTCTTCATCACAAAGGTCTCGCAGACGCAATTAAAGGCCTGAGGCTTATTTATCTCGACAGAGTTGTGTCTTAAACAAGTCTCAATTGTTGCCTAATTGGCGGAGTCATTTGCATAAAGCTCATTTAAGGAAATGAGGAAAGTTGGGAGGAGGAAGAGCGGCAGAGGGAATTTCCACGTTGCAAAAGAGTTTAGGGAAATCCTCTCTTGGCCCGCGCCTGTCACCACTGCCCTTTTAGCCCGGGGGAGCAAAAAACGGGGCGAAAAATGCAGAGAAAACGGAAGAAGAATCGCCCGATGAAGAGAACATCTTCATTTTTGCCATAATAGACAAATGCGAAGCTCTTTAAAAATGTTGCCTTGACGAAAAGTTGCTTCTTTCAATAACTTGATCTACATAGGAGAGCTTTTGAAAGCAAAGAAAGTTGGTGAGCAATTTCGTTATTGCGTCTGCTAACGGAGAGAGAAAACGTCCCGGATGTCATAGAATGTATGATTGCGAAGCTTTCTCTTCCTCCCATTTTCGCAAAAAAGGAAGCAGCAAATGACATATTTATTGGGGTGCAGATGGCGCTGGACATGGGACTCCTTGTGAGCCACTGAGGGCGCGGACGCGCGGACCAGAATCCATCCTCGGCGGCCGAGAAGTCGGCAACCTTGACGGACACTTTCTGCCAGGGCAAGCGGGTCCTCGGTGGAAGAGTAGGGAGATTGCTTAGACGAGATAGCCGGGGCGGAAGTGGCTGCTGTTGCTGTTGCAGAGAGCAGCTCCACATGCGCGAAACGGACACATATTGTTATTTCTGCACCGTTTGCATAAAAGCTGCGCGCGCGCGCGCGCAAATGGCAAAAAAGGGTTTTCTTTGCACGTCAACAATGCGCAGAGTAAAGATTGGCTGCACACACTTTATTATTACAACGTACGCACACGTCTGGACGGACGTGTATTGACAGGACGACGACGGACAGAGCTGAGGGCGCGTGTACACGGACGGAAACGAGGCTGTGGAGAGCGTGTGCGCCGTGACGCCAAAGATGCCTCAGGCCCCGGGGGTGATGAGACAGTACTGTTTTTATGTGCGCTACTACTTATTCCGTACTATTCTATACTGATACTACTAAAAGTACTGTACTTGCAGTTAAAAAATCAGTGCCTCACAGAAAGAGTACTTAAAGGACAAGTTTGCCTGGACTTTTCAGAAACATCTATTCACCAAAAGTGCTCGAATGTAACAGTAATGAGATTCAACGCAAGTTTTCGCAAAAGTGGACAAGCTTTGGAGCAGAGTACCTTAAATCTTGCTTAACTTTTTTTTAAAAAAAAATTTTGCGGGAATATTTCGGAACTGACATTTTGAAAGGAATGTCAACTGATGGTAAAAAATATTAGCTGTGCGAACACTTTTTTCTGCTCTGCGTTGCTGTATTGCAAGTACTTGCAGTACTCTAAAAAAAACCGGGGAGGGGTACAAGAGGACGTAGGAGGAGGGGGTGTCGTGCTTGAAGGGGGAGGGGTTGCAAATGCTTCGATAGATTTCATAACGGTTGAGATGACAGATAATCGTTGAGACACTTCCTTATCTCAACTGCGGAATTATGTAGGGTGCGCTGTTGATGTTCAGCTGAGCCGAGGTGAGGGGCGTTGACGACCACGACGCATCCAAAAATGTCTCCTCCGCTCTTGGATATCACCTTGGACAGATCCGATCGCACTTACAGACAGAACGACCTCGTGAAAGGGTCCGTCGTTGTCACGGTCTACGAGGAAGACTTGAACTTCAGCGACCTCGTCATCTCCATCCGCAGCGACGACTCCACCACCTCCAGGAGGGTCCTGAACAGGGAGGTGACTCTCACCGAGGGAAGGTTAAGAAAGGGAGAGACCAAGTTTTTCTTTAGCCTGGAGTTGGCGCCCTACGACGAAAACGAGGAATTGCCCGAGACGTATCACGGCGTCCGGTTGGAGATCGTCTACTACGTTAGCGCGAGAGTCAGGAGAAAACTCTTCCTCATCAATACCGATTACGTTACCAAGCAACTCGAGTTCTTCGTGGAGATCAAACCAGGCACACACATGAGCAGACCGTTAGGACCTTTTGACCCTTACTGGGAGGTTACCGAAAACCATTCTAAAGTCAACACTGTGGAGGACACCTCATGTCTGGCGAACAGGGTGTCCAAAAAGATTTTTAACTACTTTTACGCCCTAAGGAAGCGTCTTTGCTTCTCGGGTGTGCTAAAGGCATGTCTAAAGTTCATTTTAATCAGTCACCTCAGTAAGTTGCTCATTACCTAAATTTTCCAGGAGAAAAGTTGATTTTTTTATACACTTAAAAGTTTCCTGGTCGCAAAAGAATGGCCGAGCAAGATGAAATCTCAAGGCTATGTTGTTTGAAACACTTTGGATATTTAGGTGTCAAATGATCCCTCAACTTTTGTTTGATGGCAACTTCAGTTTGCTTTTTCTCTTCAAGAAAATTTGTTGCTCGACACCCTGTAACTTGATCTCCACACTACTTATGTGTCATGCGTAGATACCTTTGAGCACCTACTTGAGTGATGGGGGCATGTTTAGGGCATGCATACCTGGTCAGCCTGCTCATTTGTATGGACAATCAGAAGGATCGCTGCAGAAAAAAACGCACCGGTTCTCACTCACGCCGCACTCGGTGATGCCGATGAGCAGCATGCACAAGGATCGGATGTTCCTCTTCCGCGGTCACCTCGACTCGTGCGTCTGTTGGACGGACGCGCCACTCACCGGCCAGCTCGTGCTGGAGGAAAGCGTCCGCCCGGTTGCCTCCGTGGAGCTGCAGCTCGTGCGCGTAGAGTCGACCTTGTCTTCAGGCGGACGGACCGAGTCGTCAGAGGTGCAGAGCATCCAGGTGGTGGATGGAGATGTCGTCAGAGGGCTCGAGATCCCCCTGCACATGCACTTGCCCAAACATTTTGTTTGCGCCTCCGTTGAGCTGACCGAGAACAAGACCTTTGCGGTGGGCTTCGAGCTCAACGTGATAGTCATGTTCAGGGACAACAGGGTGGTTGTGGAAAACATTTCCTTAACACTTCATAGAGGTCCGTGATCCATAAATCATGCCCAAGAGCTAGTGCGAAGGTTGCGTGAAAAACTCTGAATGTTCCGTCATTAAAGTTCCCATAAATATATACGGACGCAAGGAAAACAGATGAACAAGTGTGTATCGTATGTGCCACTGTAGAGGTGTGTTCGAATAGCTCGACAGTCGACCTCAAGCTCCAGTATTGGAGCGAAAGCCCGAGGTCACGTCATATGAAGCTTTTTGTCGAACGTGAACTCGAAGTAGGGAACTTTTCTTCGGCTTTGTGACTGCAGTCAGAGTTTATCAGAGGCGTCACCCAAGGAAGCATCACCCTATCTTTCGTCAGCTGAAAATAAGCCTTGTCTGGAACTACGACGAATCTTGATCTGTTTGTTGAGCAGTTTCGGAGCCGACGTCACCACTGCAGCCATCTCTGCTTCTTCCAGCGTAAGATCAAACATTTTTTAAGCATGTTTGACTCACGACGCTTAGAGCTTGAATGTAACTTGACCCGACTTTTTCTCAGATTTGTTCACCCCTAAACACGCCTTCCTGGGCGGCTCCTGGTATGAGGAGCTGCTGCTGCATCACCTGTGACCTGTTGTGGCAAGCAGGTAACAGCATCATCATCATGATGAACCCATAGGTGAGCAAAAGACACTGTTATTACAGTGGCTTCATTGTGTTGCATTGTGCTTTAGGAGAGTGCTGCCCTCACTTGTTCTAGATGTCTTGGGTTTGGGACAGTTTAGTCTAACTTAGGTTGTTAGGTTATACCAAAAAGGTTAGGGTCACGATAAGTTATGTTTGTTATCCTATTCCCAAGCTCTAGTACAACCTTTCTCATGTGCTGTCACATTGCGCTACAGGTGATTGTGAGAGTTGGTACTCGTCATGGCCTTCCTGAAGAAGCTGGGTGTGTCTCTGCTGCACAGCGCAGAAGACGCCGCCACCTACGTTGGCGAGGCCTTCACGGGCTTCCTGTCCAAAAAGTATCCGGACATCGACGAGGTGTTCGAGCTGCTCAGCGAGATGAAGCAGGAGTACGCTCAGGAAGACTCGACGGACGGGGCTGGAGGTGAAGGCAACGACGAAGACGACAAGTGGCGACCGATGCTGCTCAATCTGGGCCTCTTGTACAAGCTGCAGCGCATCAAGGACAGCGACGCCGGCAGCTGGTACAACCGAGCTGACATCTTCGTGCACGATGATGAACATGAGAAGAAGCTGATGGAGACATTCGGGTTTTATTGGCACTTGTGCACTAAAGTGGCTATGGGCTTGCGGAGCGAGGCCGATGACGCCACCGCTCAGGCCAGGGTGGCCGAGTCGGCCGGCCTGGACGTCCTCTTCGCCCACGCCACCGACAGTCTCCATGTGGACCAGCACTGCCCCGACTTCGCCGTCGTCGTCGTCCATGGCCTTAAGCAGCTCGTCATTTGCATATGTGGCACCAGAATGTTCCCCGCGCCCAAGATGCGCGACGTATTCATGGACCTGTACGCAGATTCGATGCCCTTCCTGCACGGTAACGCCCACATGGGAATGGCCATCGGGGCCAAAAACATCCTTGCCAAGATCAAGGACGACGTTGCTGACTACCTAAGGAGTCACGAAGGCTATAACGTCATGGTGATTGGCTATTCTCTGGGCGCCGGTATCTGCCAGCTGGTGGCCATGGCCCTCACTGAAGATGAAGAGTACGTTTCGGCGCTGCCTCCAGAAGTGGAGGTAAGGTGCGTCAGCTTCGGCGCTCCTCCAGTCTATCAATCCAACACCAACCCTGGTTATAAAAGCCCACACGTCTTTTCCGTGGTGTACAACAACGACGGCCTTGCGTCCGCCTCCGTCGCTACCGTGACCAAGCTCTTCATGCAGATGAGACAGATCGACAAGCTCCGTATGCGCAGGAGAGATATCCTGCAGATGCTGTGGAATCCTATCCCCACGTCCTGCGACGATGACGCCAAGGACAAGCTTGACGACGCCGACGAGGATGCTGACGATGACTTTGCCAATAAGACCGGGTCGGATAAAAATACTGGGTGCCTCCTGGCGCCGGGCGCCGGCGCCTGGGCTGATGTGGAGAGGGCGGTGGCGAAGGTGGACAAGCTGCAGGACGAGCTGGACCACCCCGCGGGCTCGCTGTTCCTGTTCAAGAGGCGCGGCAATGACGTCATCACACGCTCACTAAAGGACACCCGGCAACTGACCCAGAACCTGAGACTGAGAGGCGCCATGTTCAGTCATCACATGCCCTGGGGATACGACGCTCTGCTCCAGGGCTTCGGGGAGGATGAGACCAAGGTGAGCCTGGCGGTCTTGCCAGTGCCGACCAAGCCCGTGGCGAAGGAAAAGGGGAAGCTGTATCCCGACCTGTCCCAATGTGCTGATTGAAAGCTATCAAGAAATGACGCGACAAGAAGCTTTAACGAAAGGTAACGCTCACGAGAGCACCAGAGGCCATGACAAAGTGCGTGGATAGACTCCACAGCATTGTTCCCGTACATTCAATCATTGTCCAATGTACTGCGAAAGTGTTAAGAAGTATTAACGTTAAGTTGCCAATTTTATGCATACGCTCTGTGGTCTGCCAATAGTCTTACGTGTATTATCTCTTTGTGCTGCTAAAAGGTGCTTCCTTTCCTCCCAACTGTACACAATCATGGTGCTATCATGAGCTGCAATCACTGTATGATCAAAAATAAATGGTGAACAAAGGGCATCAGAACTCAACACCTTGGAGACGCCAATCGCCAGAGGTCGAATAGGACCCCACTAAAGTGGTATTTGAAGAAAATGGAGCTGCTCCACTTTAGCTGTAGCTCACTTGTCAAGTTGTCCCGGCACAAAAAATCTGCCACCGCCTTGGTCGCCGGGCGTAACCTGAGGCAGTGCTGGTCTCTGATTTGGGCCTTATCAGATTCTTCCGTTCTTTTTGACACAACTCATTCATGCCAGCGTCATCCAGAGGCAGCTCTGGCTGCGCCCAATGCGCGCTGCCAACTTGAGAACGCATTAGTCTATATTGATGAAATGAGAATAAGCGTGCAGCAACTCTCAGAACAAGTTTCTCATGCGGGAAGAGGAGATCCCCTTACCCATTCAAGGAACTGCACAGAAGAAGAAAAATTTGCAGATGCCTCCACGAACAACGAAGTCACGGACAACTTCTCGTTTGGCACGATACTTAGCAGCAGGACGGGGCGGAAACAGGGGACTGTGGATCGCCTAAAAAACCGGGACGACTGACTTGAAACCGATGCGGGACGACTCGACTCAAGTATCTTTAATACAGGGGCCTGATTTAAATCTTGTAAGTCAAATTTGAGGTTCCAGGAATGTGGCTCAAAACGTTGAAGTCGCTCAGCACAACAACTGTTGTGTAAACAACGTGACAACATATTTTCTTGAGCTTGGAGGAGAAAACACTTTTGTATTGTTGCATTGGTTGTTGGAGGCACATTTGAAAGTAAGAAAAACCTCACGTGGAGAAGGAAAATGCCAAAATCTGTCTTGGCAGCATCAAGATTCTGAGGAAATAAGACAAATCACCCCAAAATCCGGTCTCCTCTCGTAAATGATGCGTTTCAGATCTTACTTCAAGGCCGTGACGACAAAACACTCATATTTCCCCCAATGCAGTGCGCCCACTGCATGACCTCCGGCCCAAGCGTCCATCCCACCTGTGGCTTCGAGTGTTCGTTCGTCGGGAGGATCTTATGCAACTTTTGCCTCTCGCCAGCGTCTCCTGTCCAGTCGTATCCCAGTTGTAGCTCTGTCAGAGTGAACCCCTCTCCTCTGGGTTCAGCCCCACTTTTTTCGTACCCATTTCCAATTCGAAGCAGCTGCTCAAAACTATGTATTTATTGGGCAGAAACGCACAATAAGCAAGTACTTCATAAGAGCGTGTGCCTACTGAACGTATGTACGCAGTAAGCGAAGGCAGCTTCCACTTCCTTCCATGGACCGAGAATGTCCCACTTTGGGCGCAGAGGAAGTTCAGTGCATGAAACATCAGGACTCAGTCAGTCAGTGCATCGCACTCTCAAGCTGCCATTTTTTGCGAAAAATTGATTTTTTTTTTTTCTTTTCTTTTATTTTTATCTGAAATTTATTATCCAATGAATTTTGTGGCGAATCCGAACAAAGGTTCCACCTCAGGTTAATTAGGCTGCTGCTCCGAAAAACCTGTTGGGACACTTTGATTCCGCCTGTGATTAATATCAGTTTGTGTTAGTATGAAGATGCCTCCGGTGCGAGAAGATCAACCCAGTGGGGACCCTCCTGAAGAGGACAAAGACCCGGAGTCGAACCGGACGACGACGACCGGACAGCAGCCGTACTACATCACGGTAACGGACCAGGACGGTGCCTTCTCGCGAGTGCGCATCGAGCAGCCGGAGGACCAGGAGCAGTTCAGCACCAACCGCGGCTTGCTCAATTACTTGGCGCAGAAGGGCGAAATCCGCCCGCGAAACGATGGCAGCACCGGTGGCTCGTTCCGCTTGTCCCCCAGCGGTAGCTCCTTGCGCCGGGGGTCCATCTTGCCCGACTCCTTGCTGCGCCGCGGGAGCAACGAGGCCCGCATCGGGAAAGCCAGCGACTCGGACAAGAACGCCGCGGAAGAATTCGATCTTGACGAAGCGGCGGCGGCCGCCGCCGCCGCTACGAGGGGCAAGCGCGGCTCGATCGTCACGCCCGAGCTGATTAGCCACTTGAAGCAGAATCGCAAGCGCCTTGTGGCCAAGTCCGGAGCACTCAACGTGGCGCTCATGCGCGTGCAGGACAAGCGTACTCAATTCGCCAAGGACTTCTTCAATACGGTGATCGACATGCAGTGGCGCTACACCTTCGGGATGTTCTTCGCCTCCTTCTTCCTCTCCTGGCTGTTGTTTGGTGTTGTCTACTACTTAATAGCGATCGAGCACGGGGACCTTGAAGAGGACAACCTGCCAAGCGGTAAAAACCAAGGCGATGGATCCTTCAAGCCCTGCGTATGGGCCATAGAGGACTTCACGTCGTGCTTCCTATTCAGCGTGGAGACGCAGCACACCATTGGGTAGGCATTGTAAACCATGCACATCACGGTACGCACTTATGTATTCCAGTAGGCTGGAAAACTCCGTCATAGTGATATGTTTATTTAAAAATCATCAAATTAGGCCTCACTGTGCTTCCTCCAGCCTCAAGGATGGCCTCCATGGAGCCTCTAGAGCCTCCACATACTTTCAATGGGTTTCGTCAGATAAGATCACCCCTGTGTCTTGAAAGAGTTCGAGAAAACAAGTCTACTGAGCCAAAGACAGCTCCTCCTCGATGTTCGAGTCCAGCTCTGCTCTCCGTTGTCACTCTCCGGGTTGTCTATGCTTTCTGGCACTGCTTTAGACCCCCCAGTCCAGTCCGTGACTGATGGATTAGTCTGCTTGGACATCAGAAATATCCATCCGTGATGGCTCTTTCGAACTTTTCCGATTGACCGAACGGTTCTTCTCGGAGGACCAACTAATGGAACCCCCTCATCAGTGGTGTCTGCTGCTGTAGATAAGACTGAGTGTCTGCAATGACAGTGCAGCCAGCGAACCGTGTTTGTTAAGTTGAGATTCTATTGTACGCGGTTCTATTGTACACGGACCTTTAGCGTGCATTGCATGACTGCACTACACGGCACATCTGCACGTACAGTGTGTGCATTGAGGCAGCTTTAAGTCAGATGTGGGGCGCGTGGACTGTCTCAATGTACGTGCGTGCAGTGGAATCTCCATATGACAGTAGCACTGGCCAGTGTGTAATCCCCTCACTTGCTGCTGACCGAATGTTTATTGCGATCTTGGGCTTGACATCACATCGATAATTCTCGACATGACCATAAATTTTCCGTACCGTTATATTGAGGATCCATTGTTCTGGTACTCACAAACATTTAGATAATAAACAGGTTGACTTCCATAAAAAGACGATTCGTCGTACGTACAAAAATTCGTTATGTTATGTTATGATGCATAAATGTCATGAATTCAAGTTACAGGTGACGCTTCACCACGTAGAGTGCACAAGTTACTCAGATTCTGTTTCCTTACATACTTTCAACTTTACTATCAGTGCATCCTGTGCGCCACAGCACTGAAGTCCCAATTTTTGACTTGGTTAGAGGAATGTTAATAGCGATCAACAAATCGTAAAGATGTCTCGCAGACATATAAAAAGTCTGCTCGTTGCATGAACACGTACGGAGTGTGATTTATTGACGTGCAGGCGAGCCCACTCGGTAAGAGACCAGAATCAGAATCCCTTGATTGGACCTGGCGCAGTGGGACATGTTTATCGCCCTTGTTACAGCCCGTTCGCACACTGGTTCGGTCAAAAACAGGCCGAGTGGGTTTGGCCTTGAGCGCCTGGATGGGGGACACAAGTGGAGACAGCAGCAAAAAGTTGACTTTTCTGCGTCGATCCTGTTCACAGAGACTGCATCGAAGTCAGGCAAGCTTTAAGCATGGTCTTGGGATGGGATTAAAGCAGCTGGTGGGCAAAAAAAGCAGATTGAGACTAAAGCAAGTGCAACCATTGCACAGTGTGAGTCAGGAGGAACACGAGATGTGCGTCAATGGACCAGATCGGAAAAGCTTCCTTGAACCGCGTTTCGCGGCGCAAATCGCCGTTCGTACAAAGAATCTTTTCGTCTGAGAAACGAGACTCTCGTCACGAGAGTGCGAGAAACTGGCCGGGTGGCTGGGTTTTTTCGTCTCAGATGTTTCCATTTTCACTACCCTTTTATTACTGATGCTCCTTTTTTCGCTTGCTCGGAAATCTTGAGTTTCTCTCACATGAAACCTCAGTTTTTCTTCCCCTTCCTTAGTTATGGTTCGCGCCAGACGACTGAGGAGTGCCCGATCGCCGTCATCATGATGTGCGTGCAGAGCGTCGTGGGCGTGATCATCTCTGCATGCATGGCCGGAATCATCTTCGCCAAGCTGGCGCGACCCAAGGCCCGCGCGCACACCATCACGTTCTCCAGGAACGCGGTCATGACGCTGAGGAACGGCCACCTGTGTCTCCTCTTCAGAGTGGGCAACTTGCGCAAGTCCCAGCTGATCGAGTCGCACGTGCGCGCGCAGGTCGTCCACCAGAGAAAAGTCACCGCCGAAGGAGAATTCGTCGCCTTTGACCACGATGAACTCAAGGTGATGACGGTGGCTTTGGCCATGTAGCAATCCGTTCTATTCCTCACTCGGCTCGGACCTTACCGCACATTCTACGGCATTTCCGTGACCTAAGTCCGCGCGACGTTCCAACTGGACTAATATCGATAATACTCCTCACAATTACTCGATATCAATGTCGATATTCGATCATTTTTAGAGGATTCTCTTCCTAAGGTGGGTGATCTATGGAGGCCATGGAGCCTCAGTACAGAAATGGTTCAAAGCAACCTCCTCCGGACTCCTGGACTGGACTTGATCGGAACCGAACCTTGGTGGGAATTGTTATAAAAAGGAATCATAACAAATAGAAACTCTTAACCTAGATTAGGATAGGAGTTAAGTAAAGTTGGTTCCTGATTTGTCCAATTCCCCGGGGAGGCAAAAATGTAGAAAATCGACATTGATACCACTTTTGCAGTTACTCGATGGCGATATCGATATCGATGTATCGCACGTGCCGACTGTGACCTAAAAACAAATAATGGCCACAACCGTACACTTTTCTTGGCAATTTTGTTTCGTAAGATTGCAGTTTTCTTTTTCTTTTTGCACCTGCCACAATTACAGTACCTGTGGCAGGACGCATGATCGATGTCGTCCCTTCATCAAGTGTTCCTGGTCAATGGGGTGCAAGCACGCTTGTTCCTTCATACTTCATCCTGCGGTGGCATCATAACAGGGTGTCTGGGAAGGTGTTGCTAATTTCTCCCACATTTTTTTCGGTCCCCCCCCCTCCAGTTGAGCACGATGACTTCGATGGCGATGGACGAAGATCGCCTCCTCCTCCACTGGCCAATGACCGTCTGCCACAAGGTTGACCGCTCCAGTCCGCTGTACACGTTGGGGCCACGGGAATTGCTGTCGGCCAAGTTGGAGATCGTGGTCGTCCTGGAGGGCATCGTCGAGTCTACGGGAAACTCTGTGCAGTCGAGATCGTCGTACCTGCCCAACGAGATACTCTGGGGTCACAGGTTCTTCAACATGGTGAGTTACGACGATAAAACTGGTGTGTACGCCGTCGACTACTCCAACTTGAACGCCGTGGAGAAGGACAGCTATACTCCTGAGAAGTCGATGAGAGACATCAAGTGGGAAGAAAAGATGAGGCAGAAGAATAGGAACAAGATGGTCAATATCAAGAAGGTGCAGGTGGTGGGCGACACCAGCAACAGCACGGTCGACGACGACATCGCTGAGAGCGGCAGCGACAGCAGTAGCAGTAGCAACAGTAGCAGT
>JAAUXU010026895.1_pt1 | contig 17247 bp, 19 predicted proteins | sample 7278151 | NCBI WGS metagenome assembly JAAUXU01 (sample SAMN14350113, study PRJNA611818) | marine sediment metagenome | isolation source: surface marine sediment (1.8m) | place: French Polynesia: Moorea | collected 2018-08 | reverse complement strand
CCCACGACCCCCCTGAACTCATCCACCACCTCCCGGTGGCAGTGGACCGCGTCAGGGCGGCCTCCCACAAGGGGAGCGGGCGGGACGACGGGGGCGGCGCACAGAGAATTCTTCTTCGGCTTGTGATAAGTTCTCGCATATGCATCAACACACTACGTACACGGGAATTGATGTACTCATAAATACTCACACTGAGAAAACACAGATTCAACTTCTACAGCTTTCACTTTACACGCACGCACGCGCCCCCATGGTGGAGTTTTTACAGACAATTGTGACCTATTTATGTTAAAATACCGTCAGCTACTACGTATTAACACACCTGACTTCCCTCCGGCCAGAGGACTCCTACAAGAGACATGTGTGAACTGAACCACGTCATTTTTTATAACCTCACCAAAGGCTCATCCATGGGCTTCGTATGCTTCTTCCCTCGCGTAGGTGCCATCATCTCATCCCAAACACTCGCTCATACGCTCTGGAGTCTATTCACTGCCACTACACAAAATCCACTGTTCCTCCTGGTTAGAATTTTTCAATGCCACTTGCGTATTCCGCTATTTATACTAAATGATCTTTCTTCTTTGCTGCACCGTGGTACTCAGAGTATGTTACAGAAGAAAAACTGGCTCTAGCGGGAGGTGAACAAAGACTGCGTGTCGAGGACTGATATGACGAGGTCCATCTCCGGAAAGGATTTTGGATTACGACTCCCCATTGCCGCTGTCATCAGCATCCTCATCCTGGAAGAAGAAGAAGGAGTTTCACGTAACGTAGCAAGTCGAGGAGCTACGTAAGAACAGCAAAGTCGTAACTATGTCACATTAGTCAGACGACCTTTTGTTCTCAGTGCTTCAGAAACATGAAATGTAACTGGCTACTACACATTCAGTAATCGTAATGTGCATGTCAATAGATGGAGCCTCATGTGTACCTCAGTAGTATGGTTTCTCCGAGGTCCACTTACGTGACAGCTGAAGTAAATTTGGACAGATCGAAAGCAAGTATGTCCAGAGCAAAGGGGGATGATCAGAGAGATCTGAACAAGAAACAATCCTCAGACAATATGCTATTCAATGAGTCCCCATGGGCAGTGATCACGGCCTCAATTCCGCTTTTGTATGCTCGACAATAGCATTCCTAGGCATCCGGCTAATTTCTCCGTGATGGTGACCTTGAGGCTGCCAATATCCGGGTGGCTCATAACTCAGCCCTCCCTTCCAAGTAGCTGAGACGAAGTATTGTGGACAATGGATGCAGGACCATGCCTCAGGCGTCCAGAACGTGGGGATGCTACTAGCCAGATGCTACTGGACTTTCATATCCTTGTGTGCAGGGGCCATGACCTGCTGAAAGGCCAAGGATGGGCCCATGACTCTGTTCTTCATCCACAGTTTGACCCATGTCAGGACTCCTGGGGGACACATCAGCACTGAATTCAAGTCCAGCCTCAAGAAAAGGGGATGTCACAGTTGGAGCTCCTGAGACCTGGGACCATCGCAGAGGCGGGGTTTTTGGTTCTGAATATGGTCAGCCTTGTAGCCAGACACCTGGTTTCACAGCAGTTATGGTCAACAGTGAACAACTTCTCACCACAGAACAAGGTGAGGAGGCTGGTCCATGGGTGCTTGAGGGCATTCAAGGTTACCCTTGTCCGTCTGAGCCTCACAGCTTTCACACAGCTGGGGAAGTGTTTCCTTCTCCTGGAGTTGGACATGCACTGCCATGTGACCAAGGTACCGACTGAAGAGATGTCCCACGTTACAAGATGGGACAAGTGGCCTCCTTGAAGAACATTTCCTCTGCTGGTCAGAGTGGCAGCAATCGGAGGTCAAGCTGCATGTCTTGGCAGTCCACATTGCCTGGGCTTGAGGGAGATCTCAGGGGCAAGATGGGATTCCTTGAGAGACGCTGCAGCTATGACTCGGATGGCCAAGGCATCACAGCGGGTTTATGCTGGCCACTGCCCGGCTCAACCTCACTGTACTAGCAGCTAGTGAGAGACATTTTGTTTTGCCTTCTCTCAAAATCTTCTCTGTAGTGATCGACCAAATGTTAACTTCGGCCCAATGTTTCAGCCAAATACTCGGCACTTGCTGAAGGCGAATATTCAGATTCAGCTGACTCGCTAAAATTGCCTTCGGCAAATACTTTTTTCTCTGCAATGCTGAAAGCACTCAAAGAAGGACTTGACTGGTTAGTTGCTACCAAAACCCGTTTTCTCATTTCTGCTAACGATAAAAACATGTGCAGAGCATTGTGTCACTTTTCGTCTGACAACTTTTTTTAATTGCTGGAGATTTTCTTACTAATGAATGAAATTATCTGATCCCAGAAAATGCTGAAAAACTGCTGGTTTGTCATGAAAACTTGCACTGGGCTAAATTAAAGTATTCAACATGCGCCAAACATTTAGTGCATTCTTGCTAAATGTACCAAACATTCGGATCTCAATCGTCAAGTTCGGTCGAATATTTTGTTTTGGCTCAATGCCAAATATTCGGTTTCGACAGTACTTGGCTGAAATCACCTCCTGCCGATCACTACTCATCTCAAATGTCTGTTATGAGTCTTGAAACTGGTTGTCTCCTACTCTGTAAAAAGACTCTATGCTCTATATGAGTTCAAGGCCTATCACCAAGGAAAAGGAAAACAGCCCTGTCCTTGATCAGATCACTGCTGCCAAGTGAGCCAAGTTCAGCAGTGGCAGCATCTTCAAAACCGTGCAGGATGAGCCGACCAAGACCATGGTCTGAATCATGGTGAAGTCCACAGCAAGAACATACAACGGACACGGTTAAATGGTTCCCTTGGAGAAGATAGACTGAAATTTACCGTAAACTCACAATTACGAGTCGCTCCTAAGTAACAGCCACTCCCAAAGAGAGTCCGCACTTCAGCAAGTCGACGATGAAATAAGAGCCGCTCTTAAATTACAGTCGCAATAGGTACGCTGTATTGATCCTAGGTTCACCTCCACTACGGTAGCTCACTCGAGACGGTTTATGTACTAGATTCCAGGGTTGCCAGATGGCCATTTTCACAGAGAAATCTAGGTAGTCTGGCCGTTTTTGACACAGCTGGGCTGTGGCTGAAGTGAACTTTCCTTTGATTAGGTCGATATTCCACAGGGAATCTGGGAAGAAACCTTTCAGAAGGTTGGGGATCAATTTTTAGATGTGATGTGCAACAACTTTTCAGGTGATACTAATGATGCAATCTCTGAGAGTCGGAACTGACTGCCTTAAGTTAAAGTGTGTAAACTCTCATCAGAAAAGTGATGCTGATAGCAGAATATTCAGACGGCTCCTTGATTGATGCACACATTTGCACAACTGTAGAGTAATTGCGCGTTCCCTGGTGAATGGATTATAGCAGAGGACTCTTTTTTCATCCTTCTTGCTTACCGGTCGACCCATTCTCGCCTGCACTGCTTAAGTCCTGACTTGTCCGTATAGTCAGAGGTCCGTGGTTTACCGTACAGTTGTCACTTCTCACCCATTGCACTATTGGCAAAGTAATTTATGAAATCACGCAACCTTTCGTTCGTACCTGCTGATATTCCGCATCTTCTTCTTCCTCGTCATCGTCGTCGTCGTCGTCCATGTCGTAGCAGTCGTCGTCGTAGAACTCGTCCATCTCGATGTTATCTTGGGACGAATTTGGTCTAGCTGAGGCGCTCTTGGGCTTCATACAGTACTCCTCCATCGTCGTGGGGACCACCACCTGGTCTTTCTCCGCCTCAGCGCGCGACGCGTGCACTTGTTTTCTGAAAGGGTTTGATAGCGTCATCGTCCACGGTGGCGTGAATCATGGCACAACTCACTTGATGATGTTTTCATACTCCTTGTCCTTTCCCTTGGAGTCCTTCCATCTGCGATACATGACGGAGGCGTCCACATTGGCAGGGCTGTACGTGTTAGGTTCGTTCAGGAGACTCACCACCGAGAGCAGGATCGTCCTAGTGATGGCCAAAGACCGGGGGTCAGTCAACACACACGTCACAACTTTGTCGTGGTGGATTTTTCTGTCTTACCTGACGTTTTGCGTAGGATTCCACCGTTCACAAGGCAACTCCCCACTCTGTGGGTCGTCCACTGGAGGGTGGAGGATAGAGATGCAAAGGTCGCCATTCTAGAAGAAAAAAACCAGGCAAAAAGTCAGATTTTGTATTCATACTCGCTGTGTTGCAGGACTTGAAGATCACTCGGAATCAAGCTCACCTCGTACACGTTCGGATGCCACACCTTGGTGAGAAACCGAATGGTTGGAGGAGAATACGGATAATCTGGAGGAAATTTCATGTGGGCCTGAAAAACAAGAACAACCATATACGTGTCTGGTGCAGGACGCAGTTGCAAATAGCATTACATACACACATGCGTCGTGAGGCAATGCAAAGTTCTTACTCCTGCTCGCAAGGCTAACCTTCATTTAAGCTCTGGAGGGCCATCATCTGGCGTAGAAACAATTATCTGAAGCCGACCGTGAAGATTTCACTCCTGCTGCCATTGGCAAAAGATTTTTGAAGCTGCTGCTGTTGCTACGCTGCAAACCACCATCCCCAAGCATGTAAAAATACCTGTTGTGCCAGGATAGCGCTGGCTGATACGCATGTCCTTGTTAAAAAGCAAGCATAATCATTTTTTTGCAATTTGCATGAAGAGAATCCTCCCTCAAGCACCGCACGTATGACGGTGTACGACTGCTACACATGGACGTCGACTACCACGTTGGTTGCCTCGATGCACTTGAGTGCTTTGTACTGTCCGTGTCGGTTTCCCTAAAAATTATCAAATAAAATACAGACGTTTTGAAGGCAGATAGATACAAGACCCATCTTTTACTTCCCTGGAATCGCTCAAAAAGCCTTGATCTGAGAAGGAACGAAGTGTGCTTAACTCCTATAGGGTATTTTACATTTTTGTTGCCTTTTTTGGCCATCTTCAGTAGGTGTTTTACAAGAGAGCGCAGGTGGCTAAAAAGGGGCACTCGATGTCGCTCTATGTAGGAGGGATACAACAGCTTTTGTTAATTGGCAAGGGCGGGCATATTTGAGGATGAGGAGGGATCATTGCACCCTAGCGCCCAAGGTCGCAGAACTCCCCTAAGATCCACAAACTTACTGTTGCTGTTGTTCTCGAACAGTTATATCTGTGCTGGGCGCGCGCGGGCGCAAGCGTCATCCCGTTGCCTGCAGGAACAGGAAGCGTGGCGGGCATGGGAGAAGTTGCTGCAGCAGCTTTGAAGCCACTTGCAGCGGGAGCAACGTGCAGCGTAACAAGGAGAGGCTTTGGTGAAGCCTTTGGTGAAAAAAAAGAGAAAAATGCTACTCCTGTAACTATGTATATCAGGACTGATGGAGCTCACAACCTACCAAGCGCACCAGCATACTAATATGGTCTTTCCTGGTTCAGGCGGCTTTTGATAAAGAAGTACTGCAGTCGTTTTATCTACTCTATTTTTCCCGATAAGAAGTTGCGAGCAGCGAGCAACAACGAATCTGTCGACATCATTGACAAGATTTTTGGGGCCAGCATGTCTGTTCAAGGCACAAGTTCAAGGCAATGGCTGCGGTAAACCGTCGATCGTCAGCGTGAGGTGGGGGGAGGGGGTTGAGAGCGCTCCTCCTGCCACCTACCTTTTGTGAGTTGGTGCAACTTCCCTCCAATTTTTTTACTTCACAGTGGCGAAGAGCAACTTCTGCAGTCGCATGTAATGCTAACAAATGTAATGCAACCGGCTACATACAAATCATTCCGGCTACTGTGCAAAGACATGGCTACCATTTGTTTCATGAAAAGTGACTGAACATGAGAGTTAACTTTGCTAGCAGGCAAGCAAATAAGCCCTCAGCTGAGCTCGGTAGCTTTCTCCAATGAGAAGGGGGGGACAGTAAATTCACTGTAAAGCAGCATCACTTTTAGTTCAGCATCACGTTTAGTTAGTTAATCAGTCGATCGGAGTGACTCAGGCGGACTTTGGTTGATGTTCCTTAGATGGACTCAACTTAGCAGCTTAAAACATTTTAAGAGTTCCAAGTCTGAGATGTTCCCTTGACTAACGTCGATCCACTGACAAGGGTCGTCGACGGCGATTTCCGCTTATATTAACCTTGGTTTTTAGCTTTAAAGACGGTCACGTCACGTCATGACAAAGATTTTTTTCCGACACGCAAGGGCCTCGATGACGACAAAGTCTCTCTGACTCACTCGCCCTTCGAGATCCTTATGTATTTGGTAACTCTTGGAGCGCTTCTGTCTGTCGGCAAAATCATAGCCAAAAATCTGCGATTGACGAAGAGATCATTTGGCTACGAGTTGGAGCAACCAGCAATGCTTTCATTGCCGCTGCAACTTTTCCAGTGCAGCAAAAAGTTGCGGATTGCTGCAGTTATGGCACACATGTGACTAGCTTAAGAGATGACGTAAACTTAAGTGCGGAGAAATCGGATCTTGAGATCTGTCGGATAGTTCTATCAAGCGGACTCGGAACATCATGAGGTGATACCGTAAGTCAAAAAATACAAAAAATATCTCGGCGGATAAAGAAACAATGGCTGAAACAGAAGTAGTTGTCTTGCTCAGGCTCTGAAATGAATTCGCTCACCTTAAAGTATCCACCCTGGTAAAGTGTATCAGGGGGGCCGAACAGGGCCACCTCCCACTCGAAGAGATTGTCCTCGTGCAGCAGCCTCGACCTGATGCCTTCGAGGGGGTCTTCCTGCAGGCCTTTGAGCTCCAGGGCCAGGGCCCTGAGGGCCGAGCCCGAGGGCGTCGCCATCGTCGTCGCCTGGGCCCGCCGCCGCTAAGTACTTGGGGAGGATACTGGGCGACGGCTTGGAAGCAGGGGACCTCGGTGACCACGAAAGAGGCTTTGTTCCACGACTTGCACGACTCTTTCTTTCTTTTCTCGGTAGGGGAGGTAGTACAGGGTGGCTGGCCTCGCTACTCGCTGGCTTCGCTTCTGCTTCTGCTAGCTCTTTAGCTCCCTCTGCTGCTGCGCGCTCCTCCACAGCGCCTTGGTGTGATACGCGTCGCGCGCGCGCGTGCTGGTGCAAGCGCGCGCGCATGCGCATCTCCCAGGACGTCAGCGTTGCGCAGTTTGGCGTCTGCTCTGAACCTCGGGTAGCCCAGTACAGCCGGGGCCGGCCGCATCAGCCGAAGTGTTCAGCAAAGTATTCTATCACAGACCAAATTTCCGACAAATTTGTCTCTTTTGTCCGTGGAACTATGAGCATGCACAGCAATGCACGTTTTAGTATTACCAACAGCGTCGAACTGTTCGTCGTACGTGGCGTTTACAACTCTGTGGGTCGCCCTCCTTGGTCGACTTGGAGGAACAAGACCGCCTTGTAGCGGGCACTCCCCTTTTTAGAGCCGACCTAACAGTTTAATAAGTTAGGTCAGCCAGATGGGTCAATCTAACTGCTGGGTGATGGGGTGGGATACCGCGAGTGCTTAACCACTTGCTGAAACAGCAGTTTTAGAAAATAACTCCTGTTGGGGCCCCAGCCCATTGCTCCACCTGCCAATGGGAAGGACCTGGGACAGACTCCGTATCCACCCTGTCAGGCCCAGAAGGTCTGAAGATGCTGATTCCTGTAAGTGTTCATTTTGTGCAATGACAATGTGGTTGAAAAAAGTATGATTATATGGTTGCAGAATAGAAAAACTTGGTAATATCTAAGCTGAAATGCCTACTAGCTTTTGAGCAGTGGTTCAAGCAAAATGCACAGCGTTTTCAGGTTGATTGTCCCCTATCCTTTGAAGGACCTACACTTGTGATTTCACATCTGATCAGAAATATACTGTCTGTTTTGAAACCTCCCAAATGTACCCTTCATTTTTGATCCATAGGGAAAAACTAAAACTAATCCTGCTTCACAAGGATTGCTATAAACTGTAGTCGCTTGCCGTATTTGCTTAGCGCCAGTGCGTGTAATGCCACCATTGCTGAGCTCATCGGAACCGCTGACATAACTGGCCAAAGGACCTGCGTTAACTCAAACAGAAGCAAAGACATGGGGCACAAGCCCTGAGGTGCAGCTGTTAAGCCAGTTAAACAATCTAACCTGTTGGATCCTTCGTACCTTTGGGATGGTAAGAAAACATGTACTCTTCTGTTTCCCCCCAAAAGTCCACCCTTAACGTGTTCTCCTCGGGCCGAATCAATGCAGCGGTCATGCACGGCCACAAAAGAATTATTTACGACCAAGGTTTGGAAAATCATATGGAACAGGCTAACTTAAATACATATATTTAAGAAGGTATTAGATTTTACTGAATGGTATATGGCGAAAGGTATTGACAACATTGCTATATTTACTGACTTGAGTACTATAAATCTGAATCGGGCTACTGAAATTATTGACTCTAGCACTTCTATACAATTGCACTTTTTGATGCGTTTACTAAGCAACGTTCACATTTACTAAGCTATCTGTACCTAAAATTTTGAACTGTCTTATTGGTGGATTTCTGCTTGAGTGGTGGTGATCTTCTGATCAAAGGTAAGGCACATTGTGGCCAGACTGTGACATGGCATATATTATGTCCAGTGGTGGCACGCATGCAATGTTGCCTGTCTCATTGCTGCACATCAAAATCATCACATTCTAGCAATGTTCAGAGATATCCTACCTTTGTTTCATGACAAATGGCAAAAAGAAGAAAAGAAGAAGCCCATGGAAAAATGGACAGTCAATGATCATGAACTCAGTTGCACTTGTCCAGTTGAGATGAAGAGAGGTCTGTGCAAGCATGAACTGGGGATCCAAATGATTCAAAGGGATTTTGTTTGCACCTGCCACCACCTGCAAGGGCAGTTCCCCTTGGTCAAAGAAGAAAATGTGGAAGACAAAAAAAGCTTCCAGGGTACTTATGCCAGAGTAGCTTATTAGTGCAGTATGTCACTGTAGTACCATGTTCAGTTTTTTACAGTAACAAAATGGTTTTATAAAACAATTCTGTCCAGTAGTATTGCACTCAGTATTTTTCATTATCAAGTAAGGTGCGCATCAAGTAGAACATCAGTATAACAGAGCAAAACCTAGAATGGTACCTATTGCAGGGTAATTTGATAGTCCACTAAATGCAATCCCATTTGAAATCCAGCACCAAGTTCTCTCTACATTGCTTCAAATATATAACTGATTCGGTTCAATTATTTCAGTTGATTACCAAACATCAACCAATCTAACTGAACAATAATAACACGAGGTTTAGAGATAGGTATATTTCCAATCTCCTCGGCAAGACAAAATTGCCCCAGTAATCGCAGTGAACACAGAACAGGCCAGCCAATTGGCAATCATTGAGCTGGAGCTGGAGCAGCACTACAGGACAGGAAACCACAGCAGAACAAAGGCTGAAAACATTTCTGTAGCCTCCAGCTCATGGACTGATGGCATTCCTTGCAGCCTCCTCATCTGATGAGATGAAGAACATGTTTGCTGACGCCCAGGGTCCATCACCCAGGATCCGTGGCTCTTCCTTTTTTAAGGAAAGAAATCAATTCAGTACCCTCCAAGAAAAGGAGCGGGAACAGGAATGGCCCCCTTTTTGAGGAACATGAACGTGAACGGAACATATAGATGCTCGAGGCTAGAGGAACAGAACACGTTCCTGATTTTGCGGATCAAGTCAATGCTTTGTCGGCAGCAATCATGAGCACTCCAAGTCAGCTGTGCATGACATGATCCAGAGGTTCAAGGAGTGTAAGGAGACCAAGAGAAAGAAGCATAACCCCAGCAGTGACAAGAATTATACACCTTGGTTCTTGGCAGGCCTGAAGAGGACTGTCATTGCCCCTTCCAAAGAGTCAGTCTCCAGGCTGGCAGAACGATTAGCAGGCATGTCATCACTGTCGCCATCAACAAGATGGCATGTGTCTTGGGTACAAGAGCTTCAAATTACGAGTGAGGTATCTCCAGAGAACAACCAACAGAAAATCTAGGGTTGCAAGGGGCAAGCTGCCCATTTTATCTCTAAAGTTTACTGCCAGTATCAGAAGTTTTCCTGTGATGAGAAATACTTCACAGCAGGCAAGTATTTTAACAACAAGAATGACAGCTAGATCTGGCAGGACCCTACGGATGACCCCATGATCTTTAAGAGCAAGATCCCGTCTGCCATTATGGTGCTGGCTGTTTTCAGCTCTGAGGGTAAAGTCATGCACCCATTCTTCTTCTCTCAAGGTCTCAAGATGACCAGCATGTGTATGTGGAGATTTTTGTCGCCTGAATGAACAGAGTGGCCAGGGACGGGCCCTACACCTTCTACCAGGACCAACTTACAAGACCAAGAGGGTTCAGGCCTGCCTGTTGGAGTATGTCCCCCACTTCTAGATGCCTCAGCAATAGCCCCTTAACACCCTTGACCTGAACCTCTGTGACTACTACTTATGGGGCATGGCCAAACCTGAAGACCAGCCACATCAGCCTCGACTCCATTAAAAAGTCCATCACCTGTACAATGATCAAGTTGGATCCCATGGAGGTCGCCAGGCCTGTCAAAGATTCCAGACGCCATGTGGAAAGAGTGATTGACGCTGGGGGAGGACACATTGAGTAAGTTGGTCAAAATTGGTTGATTGCGTTCAAATGGAATTTATATGTGAGAAAGGAAGAAAAGAGATGAAAAAAGACATGAGAGAGAAGATAAATAAAATAATGATGACTACATTTTGGAAGTCGGGATTGTTTGAATCAATGCTGTGCACCCCAGTTTTGAAGGTGTCAAATTTAGATCTGCAGTGAAATCCTCTCTGGCCTGCAAATGACTTGAGGACAGACAACTAAGTCCAGGCCATAATCAACATCAACTGACAGACGTCTTATAGCTATTGACAACACCCACTTTCAAGAAAAGATTGTGTAGCAAAGTCCGTGACATTGAGGTCTGGAGGTAGAAGTGGTAAACAGTACTTGTCCCAGAAATCCTCAATTTGAGGGTGAAACCCTCAACCCTCTTTTGAGAAAGTTTTCGTCTCAGTGAGTGAGTCACGTTTCTGTTTCCCCAACATCCGAGGATAGAAAGTAATGTGCTGGAGCCACTGAGATCTCAGTGGCTGGAGCGAAGGAAGCATTTTGGCTTTCAGCATGGTCAAATAAATGCTCACACTGCACTCAAATGAGTACACAGTACATTCCACCGACCCGAGTTGTCAAAAGGGCAGGCTTCTGCCTCCGGTCTTCTCATCTCAGGGCTGCTTTGTGGAAAACATTTTTCATGCATTTTTCTATCAGCCCACAATCCAGCCCGCTCCTCGCATTTGGGCAACCCGATTCGAGCCCGAATCTCCTGAACCCGACCCCACCCGAGCCCGGATTTTCGCCTGCCCGCTCCACTCTTATACTGCAGTAGGGCTGGGTTCAAGATGGGATCCGGTGAAGTTCGAGTCGAGTTATGGTGTTTCACCTCGACTCGCACCTTCCAACTCGAAACCCAGTCCGACGCCGTAATGAGTTTGCTCCATCAGTGCTGCCAGACTGCCGGCGATCAAAAGGGCCAAATTCAGTGCAAAAACCCGGCCAAATCCAAATTAGCGAATAATGTGTTTTCTAAAACCGCCGAACAGGAAAGTCACTCAAAAACTGGCCGAACACTACGTTAGTTCAAAAATTGTTCTGGCTCAACCAAGTCCAAAGCGGCCAGTTTCCCAAAATGTGGCGGGTAAAGCGGTGAAATGGAAACCCTCCCAATAGTGACGTCACAGAACAGCGAACAGCTAGAATAGGGGATTCAGGAGGAGCAGTTGTAGCATGGGGCAGAACTAGCGCCACCTGGCGTGGTGACGCTCGTTCTATTGTATACTGCTGACACTTTTGCGCTACCCACTTCGTTCGGTAGAAACAGTGGCAAAACAATTAAGCTCTGTGTATGTGCTTGTCTGTCACACCACGCGCTTCGCGCTCAACACATGAAAAAAATGGTAAATCAGGAAGTCGGCAGCGAAATCAACCGTGAAAATCAAAAATCCGGAATTCAGCGGCAAAAATCAGTTGTGCAAGAGCCGGAAATCAGTCGAGAAAATCAGCCACGCTGACGCTGGTAATTGACCGCGATGATCAGCCGCTCAAAAGCTAGAAATCGGCCGCGGACAGAGACAAGCACACAGCGCTAATGTGGACATCGGCCGCAAAAACCAACCACGAAAATCAGCAGCAAGTGTACACACATACACGTACATAGGGCCTCGCTCTTTCAATATATACTAGTAGAGGCACCCAGTGCTGCTAAGGTTATTATAAGACATGCCAGAATCCGGCCCACCAATGGACTCAACCCTTGCTGGATATGTGCATGCTCAACATGCACTTCATGCTTAATATGAAGCTGGTCATGCTTTGACTTGACACTGATCTCTCCCATGAAGCTGATCTTGCCTCAACTCTTCCTTAAAGCTGGTCTCTTCCTTGAAGCCGGTCTCTTCCTTGAAGCTGGTCTCTTCCTTGAAGCTGGTCTTGCCTTCGAAGTTGATCACACACTTCACACTCACCATGCACTCTGCACCTGGAACAGATCCACTTTTTTCTGCTTTGGAAGCTGGCTGATTAACATGGTTGACAATTTTATGCTACCTATATGAACCTTTGCCAGTTTTTTGGAAAAATCTTGGTCATTTTTTGAAGTATTTCTAAAACATGCACACCTCCTGAAAGCTGAGAAAATGTTACAGTAATAGTTGTAAAATAACAGCAGTTCCATCTCTACTACAGTCAGAGGTAGGACCTGTTTTTGGAAGCCATTAACTTTGGCAGCCTCTGCAGCCTCAATAGATGACATTAGAGTCCAGCCAAAACAATTTTGTGTAATATACCTGAGCTGTGGAAAAAATAATGCTTAATCAAGAGCTTGAGTTTCTTAGTAATTTTGTAGACTTTATATTATAACCTAAAATGAAAATTGCTAATAACTTTTTAGGCTGTCAGTTAATTTTTCAATTTTTTTGATATGTTACTACCTACATCCATGCCATCAATACCCAACTCTTTCCAGAAATGGGTCCTGTCACTTCATTAACATCGCAGTCTACCGGCACTGTGTCCAGCATAGAAATGTTGAATTTGGAGAAATTTCTCTCTACTTCCCTTTTGTTTCTTGGAGGTTGTAGAACCATCTCCCTTGTGTCTGAGATCTGTATCCCCATCTGTATCTACAGTGGGGGCCAGAAGTGAGCATACAGCAGTGGAAATGACGGAAAAGTTGATTTGTAGGGCTTTTATAGTAATAAAGTGTAACTTTTTTTGACCAGGGGCGCTGCCCCCTGGACCCCTGCAGGGGGCAAGCCCCCAGACTCCCAGCTTTTCCCCCACAGTTTTGCCGGTTCAAAAGTCAGCATGCACCTGACATTTCAGCCCCGATCTGGGACCTGCACACGATGTACATGCATGAGCAACACATACAAGGTACTGAGTGATGTATTGAGGAATGTACTACAAAAAAAGCGGTGGACACAGTCCTCAGTACTGTCAGTCTTCCTGCCAAGTCACCAACGATGCTACCTCACAAGGAGCTCTCGACTGACTTGAGGGATGCCATCATCAGGCAGTTCCAGAACGGCAACTGCTATAGTAAGATTGCTAGTGTGTTTGGGGTCCTGTACTCCATAGTCCAGGGCATTGTGGCATGCTGGAAGACTCTGGGGATGAACATCAACATGCCCCAGAAGGGATGGCCAAATAAGTTGCAAGGCAGGGGAGCAGGGAAGGTGGGAGTCATCATGAAGGTAAACCCTGTCGCAACACGGGAGGACTTGGCAACAGTGGGGGTCAGCATGTCAAAGTCAACAATCACATGAGTGCTGAAAAACAATGGGGTGTCAGGTCATCACCTGTGTAAGGTGCCCCTCAAGTCAAGAAAGCACCTGTCAGTGCACCTCAAGTTTGCCCAGGTGCACATAGATGATTATTGTGCCCAGTGGGATGAAGTGCTGTGGCCTGACGAGACAAAGATCCAACTCTTTGGCCATAATACCACCAAGACAATCTGGTACAAGAAAAGGGTGGCATTCAAGCCCAGAAACACTGTCCCCACAGTGAAGCACAGCAGCGGCAGCATTATGCTGAGGGCTTTTTTGCAAGTTCAGGAACAGGCTGCCTTGAACACATCAAGGGGAAGATGAATGCCATCTTGTACAAGGAGATATTGGAGGAAAACCTCCATGTGTTGGTATGTCAGCTTGGTTTGGGGCAAGTTGGGTCCTCCAGCAGGACAACGACCCCAAGCACACAGCCGAAAGGGTCCAGACCTGGCTGAGGACAAGGTGTATTAATGTTCTGCAATGGCCTAGCCAGTCTCCGGACCTCAATTCTTTAGAGAATCTCTGGGCACTACTCAAAACTTGGGTTCATGCACACAGGCCTCAAAACCTCACAGAACTCGAGACCTACTGAAAGGAGTAGCCAAGCATTCCCTGTGAAACTTGCCAGCCCTATGTGGCCAACTATAAAAAAGTCACTCAGCTGGGGAGAAGAGAAGAATGGCATCTGGATCAGCTAGTTTCCAAAGTAGAAACAAAGGGGATCTGATCCAGGTGCAGAGTGCATAGTGAGAGCATGAAGTGTGAGATCAACTTCAAAGGCAAGATCAGTTTCAAGGGAGAGATCAGCTTCTAGGGAGAGATCAGCTTCAAGGGACAGATCAGCCTCAAGGGAGAGATCAGCTTCCAGGGAGAGATCAGCTTCAAGGGACAGATCAGCCTCAAGGGAGAGATCAGTCTCAAGAGAGAGATCAGCTTCAAGGGGAGATCAGTGTCAAGTCAAAGCAGGATCAGCTTCAAGGGGGAGATGAGTGTTAAGTCAAAGCAAGGCCAGCTTTGTGTGAAGCATGAAGTGCGTGTTCAGCACGATGCACATATTGAGCTAGGGTCGAGTCTGCTGGTGGGCCGGATTGTGGCAAGTCTTACAACAACCTGAGCAATGTTGGGTTCCTCTGCTAGTTTTACGTATATGGAGAGATACCTTACACAGAGAATCAAAAATCTGTCAGCAGGGAAGCATACACAAACATTGTGCGTCATATCGAGAGCTGCTTTACACGTGCTTCTGAGTGGAGTTTCACCATGCCAGGAAGCACCAGTTCTGTCCCATGCTACAACTGCTCCGCCTGAATCTTTTATTCTTGGCATTCGCTGCTAGGTGGCAGGGAATTCTGAGCATTCCATTTCTATGTTCTGTGGTGGCATCCTTTGTTATTGTTTACGCTACGTTACCCATGGGTTGCCAAGACGACTTAGGGAAAGAATAGAAAATGGAAAAAGTGACGAAATATCAAACTCCTTGAAAGAAGTGCGAGACAGTTTACACTGCGCAAACTTTGTTTGTCTGCAAATGCATGTTTCACCCAAGTACGATAATCGCTCAATGTCGGCCATGAACCTTACGAGGGCAACGTCGGGTGACGTTTTTGACTCTGATGGCAAGCCTGGACGCCTTCACGCAGACCAAAGAGAAGAAAAGGCAGAAGACCTTCGCAGACGACCGCGACACGTCCTTCTCGTTGCCCAGAGCGCTAAGTCATTTGACGGAAAACGAATGTTACACATGAGGAACATGTGACGACTGATCAATACCTGTGAGAGCTCACATCTGCTGAACGACGTAATAGTTGACATTGGTCAACTGCTGAGGATGCTTGCTCATTTTCTTTTCTAGGATGGCATTACGTATGTGGACGCTATAGTGACTGCAGTGATGTATGTATGATGTAAAAGGTGAGACGCTGAATGCGACTATAGTGCACAGCAATGAATAATAAGTTTAGAAACGCGCTTCAGCAGGGTTGTCAAGGGATAAATCCAGAAAGAAATGGAGTTTGTCCAGAACAATGTGGAGGGGGAAAAAGAACGATGCTTGTTAGAGTTTACCAAATGAAAAAGCCCCATCCATCTTGCTCAAGGTGGTCCAGGTCTCCATCGCCCATAACTTTCTGCACGTTGCCCCCGACGGTGGCGCAGGGATTTGTGACGCCTGCCGCACTCATAGTGGCTCTCTCCAACGAGATGGGAACCATCAGACTGGTGATCGAGTTGCGACGAGCTGTACCACTCTCGTGTCCCCACATCCCCGTTCAAGTTGGAGTTAAAAGGCAGGGTTTGCATAAGCCTGAGAAATAAAAATTCTCCTTCATCAAGTTCACTTCTCTTCTCCATGTTCACAAATGAAAAATGTAAACTTGTTGTGGCAAAGTTGGGATTTTTCTGGATTTATCTCGATAAGTCTGAACGACGTAGAAAACTAACCTTGTGCGTATCTACGCGAACGCGTACGCTTAACTCAATGACAAAGACATGTCTGAGTGTGAATTTTTGTTCACTTTCACATCCTTGCACACGCGCATTTGAGGTAGTAAATTGAGTCAAGTGCGGGCCTTTCAGAGCTACTCGCAAGTGCATCTGTGACGAAAAATGATCAAAATCTATTGACGTAAATTTCTGTCTTGTTGGTCTTGAGCGAGGTTTAATGTACAGCGTACTTTCGTTCCTAGAATGTCGGTTAACAGAAAAATCCGTTCAGAATTTGCCACTGAGGAGTTTGGGGCTATATTAAATATTCCGCCTAATAGAGCAGGTTCTCTGATTAAAACAGTAACTCAAACGTGGTTTAGAAGCTGCAAATTGCTGAGGATGACTCAGATCGACAATAAAAGTGTGATGTCACAGAGGTTTGCAAGCCCGTAATTTTGATTTTCCAGAGCTCAAAAAGTTCTCATGGGACTCAATATGTTTCTAAATGACGTTGTGAAGCAGTCAATCATTGAGACGTTCTTTCCCAAAGAATGATGACGGGTTTTAGTGTCGTTGTGTGTGTTGTGAAGCAACAATTTAGATAATGCACTGAAAATGGTATGTATTTTTGACCTTTTAATTCTTTTGTGATACCCGGAATGAATGAATAGATCAATTACAATTGGCCTAACTGCCACATACGACTCTATTGCTTCGTTTATAGGTCTGAGCTCACTCACTGGCAGTCATCTTTCTCAGCTGCATGGCAATGTACAGGGTGAACGAAAATACGCTTGGGTGGGTTGCCAACTATGAAATATTTGGGTAGCCATGCATGACCAAGGACTGTAAATTTTTAAACAGAAATAGGACTGTTCTGTGCGGAGCTGCGCGTCACTCAGCGACACTTGTTTGTTTGTTTGTTTGTTTAGGGGGTGAACCACCGCCCAACTGAGATGGGAGGGGTGCGGGGAGTAGCCCTATTGGGCCTTTTCCCGTCCCCAGATGGCAAACATG
>JAAUXU010161069.1_pt1 | contig 17250 bp, 17 predicted proteins | sample 7278151 | NCBI WGS metagenome assembly JAAUXU01 (sample SAMN14350113, study PRJNA611818) | marine sediment metagenome | isolation source: surface marine sediment (1.8m) | place: French Polynesia: Moorea | collected 2018-08 | reverse complement strand
GCTGTGTCTCGAGACCGAGATCAGCTTCGTGTTGAGCGTGAAGCACGTGTTGAGCAAGGGTCGAGTCCCCTGGTGGCCGGGATTGCGACGAGTCCTAGAATAACCTGAGCAACGTCGCGTACCTGTGCTAGTAAGTCATGAGGGAAGAGGGGAAGCCAGTTCTAAACGGAAGAAACGAAGTGGATCCAGGTGCAGATCGCATGGTCGACACGGAGTGCATAATGAGCATGAAGTGCATGGAGATCGTGAAGTGCGTGGACATCGTGAAGTGCGTGGACGAGTAGTAACAGACAGACGGAAATAGCGATTTGTAGAATTCTCCCGAGCAAAGCCGGTTCGGCTAGTTTACTAACTATGCCAATTTTGGTCAAGCACTTGGTGATCATTCTGAGCGAACTTCGGGGAGATGGACGATTTTTTCACGATTTTCTCCAATGTTCAGTATCGCTCGAGTCTCGTAGACGTCGAGTGGAAATCCTTTGTTTTATTTTGAAAATCGTGTGAAACTTTTTGCCACGTAAAACTTTACATTTATGCCTCAAGCCATAAAAGCAAGCTAGCTTTCTGCAGGAACCTGAGCTGATTTTGCCATTACATTCAGAAATGCACTGTTAAATGGCAGATACAAGTTTCTTATCTCATGAATGTACTTTTAAGCCTCAAAAGGAGACTCTACTCTAAACGTCATGTTGCAACGTTTCTTGCGTCTCCCGCAATATTTACTTGTCATTGCTCACTGTGATCGACAGTTGGCATCTCCGAGGACATTCAAGTGTCATATGAAGGTCAAGCTTTTTAGCTCATCTATTACAACCAAAGCTCTGTCAGCAGTCGGGCCTGGGGAAGAACAGGTGTGACTGACATTCTGGGTTGCAATCCTCATAAATAAACTTTGCAGACAAATGCGAGTGAAGAAAGTGCTTTATAAGTTACTATAGCCCACGCGTACCCGCTTCTCTGGGTCACGTTTACCCCATATACAATGCACTACTTCGTTTCGTCCCCCCACCCCCAATGTTGTCCCCGCCGTTGTAGTCCTGCCCAAGTAGTCACATAGTCCCTGCAGCTGGTCACTACTGGCCCCAACTGGTCACTGCTGTGTGGCGTGACGGCCTACGCAGTCCCCGCCTATGTACTACAGCTACGTAAGCAGTCACTCCATAAAGCAGTCCAGTACTGTCTGTACGCACACACGCACGCACAGACAGACAGATACGGCGGGGCTTATTGCTTTGAGTATAAGAAGATATATTTTTATCCTACTTTATACTTTTTGGTGGTTTGTGGCAATGACAGATGACCAATGAAGTCGTAGAAGTCACATACAAGAAAGTGGCATCTGTTGTTTTCAGTTACTTATCTCAGTGATTCCTACTAGTGTAACTACAGCCAACTTTGTGCTTTGGCTTCATGTGGTAGGAAGTGAACACTTGTTAGACCTCTAGTGGTCGCAGACAAATTCCAAAATAAAGGGAAAAAAACCTCCTCGTCTCTCATGGGTCAAACTTTATATACAGTGATCCCCACTTTTTCTGTGACCCTTGGGCAAATATCAATATCTCCACTGGAGGTGAAGAGCTTGATCAATATGTCGGGTCACTTTTTGTCCATGACAGCAGTGTTGCCAACCTTTTGTGAAGTGCCACAGTCCTTAAAAAACAACTATTCTGCAACTCAAAGACGCCGAAACAAATAACATTCACGTATTCCTATACGTGAATGCAATTTGTTGGAGTCGTACCTCCTCAACATGTGATAGTTCTGCCCTGCAATGGCTGCACTTGGCCACTTTGCTTGAGTCCTCTGTCTGAGGAAAAAAATTCTTTAACAAATAGCGAATGATATCGAGTAGGTAGTTGTTCAAAACATCGAGAGTGCATATTGATATGATTTTTTTCTGGAACACCGCGCTGGTTTTACTTTTTGTATTGTTCGCATCAATGACAGCAAGGCTAAAGCTTCCTAAAAGAAATATCTGTCCCTACTCGCTATTGTGCTCGCTCTTGCTGCTGCCAAGCACGTTGATACCGGCTATTTAATCGTATTTACAAAACTTAGGAGGCGCTTGTCCACTTTCTGTCACTGTACAAAAGGTGAATAATACTAGGGGAAAATGACTCCTTGAAATCACTCTTATGCCTATCTCCACCTGTGATTTTCTTGGAAATAACCTCTCGACCTTTTCAAACAATTTCTTTTTACTCCGTGTCTGCTGATCAAGGCACACCGAAAGCACAGAATTGTCCTGCGAGACATTCCAAGTTTCAGCTCATGCTCAAGTCCGGGTGGAAGATGGAAGCTGCTCTTCTGTGGTGCAATCAGATTCACGCAAATCGTTGGTGGAGGGACAATGATTCTGCTTGACAACATCGCTAGCACAGCAAAAAAGTTCTCATTGATCGCGTCCCTCAGGCACTCAACCTCTCCAAAGTGAATGTCTCGTCTCTGTTAAAGTCCTAGTTGTGTTCATCAGCTAACATGGGATGAATGGAAGTTGTTTGTTACAAGGGTTTAAAGGGGATTTCTTAAGATTCCTTTACTTATCACCTGAGATGGAGCCTTCAAAACTCGAGATAAAAAGCTGCAAATCACGCTCAAAGTATTTTGTTCCTAGCATGTGAGCCATCATCTTTGTGTACAGGGTGGTTCAGTGTAGATGGAGAAGTGGAGACGCCATTTCCACGTACTTCCGGTCGTCCGACTCCAACTTTGTATACAACGACTTACAGCTTTCTTCTGATCTCTAACCTCGTAAAAGTACGAAGTTATTGTCAACGCACTCTTTTTCAAATGAAAATCTGCGAACAGTTGCTGGTCTGACTGCAGGAAGCGCTCAGGATGCTCTTGCGGTGCCTGAAGGGTCGAAGAAGGGTAGCAGGAAGTAGCTGAGAATGGCGCTTGCTTGTGTCCATCTACAAGGGGAAAACGTTGAGCAACTGCAGCAAGAGCAACACCCTGACCAGTCCATCCTGTGCAGTCGCGATTGCCGACCGCAGGCTGGCATTTGAGAACGGGTTGCCATGATATCTTCTTCAACTTGATGACGCCAAATAAACTGGAACTTGTCTGGTCCCACCCGCACGTACGTTCTCGGAGATATGAACATTTCACACGAGAAACTTATATCCTTTACCTCCAGCACAACATTCTGAACCACCATCCCTACGGCTCCTTCTACTACAACAAAAAGACCGGTCGCAGCGGCAGGAAGGCGGCTGCGGCCACAACGCTGAAGAACATGCTCAAGCAACAGGGCAACGGGCAGCACCAAGGACAACAGCAGCAGGCCAGCTTCGTCAGGCAACAGCACCATTCACATCACAGCTTCCACCTCTCCTCCAGCCTCAGTGAGGTCGTGGACCTCACCCAGCCGACTGTAGCGGCTGAAGCGGGCGTGTTGCAGCCGCCGCCGCCGCGGCGAGTCAAGTCCGAGCCGACGTTCGAGGATGTCTTGGAGTTGACCTCCGAGATGGACGAGTGTGGCTGCAAGAGGTGCGTGACCAGGGCCATGGACAACCCGGAGAAGGCGCTCAACTCTGTGTCCCAGATCGACAAGATCTCCAGGGTGCTCTTCCCCCTGTGCTTCGGCCTCCTGAACATCTTCTACTGGTACAGCTACCTCAAGCACAGCGAGAGGATCGATCTTAGCTTCGAGGACCTCTAAAGATGTGTCAAATTTTTAGGAAAAAGTGCGAAAAGTGAACTCTCTTGTCCGAAAGTTTGAATTCTTTTACCAGTCTTTTTTGACACTAAAAACTTTCTTCTACTTCAGAAAAAAGCCTCCTTTACCATAAGTTGTTAAATTCAGCTTTTCTTGCCTCCCCAAAACTTTAAGGGAGCGTCCACGCTATTTCATATTTGCAATGAATTCTGTACGTAGCAGTACGACGTAGACAAGATATGCAGAAAGTACGCAACTTCGTATATCATACCATGACTTATGTACTACCGTGTGAGTTGCGCAAGTCGCAACGAGGAAGACAGTGCCACAAAGTGAAGGAAGACTGCTTTGAAGAAGTCAACTAAATATAGTTGTAATAATGCACACTTATGTCTTGGATAACGAGTTCTGTTGACACCCCATGAGTTGTAAAAGTTATTGCCTCCCCCTCGAAAAGAAGTCTAGAGAGGGTTTTGCGCATTTTTTTTCACTCTAACGGTATTGTCTCCACCTTGCAAACATCTCTGGCGTCACGACTTTATAATGGTCTTGTTAATGCGCAGTGAAAGATTCAAAGTCAATCATTGAAAGTAGCCCGAAAGCATCAATCGACACGCAAAACATGTGCTATACAAAGTTTTTTATCCTCTTAATTCTTCTTTACTTAAGCAGGTTGCAGGCGATCACTACAACTGTACCAGGTGTTGCATCCTTTCATGGCTGCCTCCAACTGGGGATGTTGTATCCTCGAATGCTTCACTGCTCATCCATCGGATCGTCACTTATTGATTGATCCCAGAGATACGAGCCCTCCACTTATGTAATTGTCACCACCCTGTACATACACACCACATTCATTCACCCTCAGCATGTACAGTAATGTACAACGATAAAGCACAAAAGATATGCACGCGTGTGTAGTAGACAAAATAAATTTATGAACGTCAGTGCGTATGTGTGGCACAAAAATAAATATTCTCCCGGTGAACCAAATTGTAGAAAAGCGTTTTGTTCCTCCGCGATGCATTTTATAAGGGAAAAAATTGCTTATTTTTATCACGCACACAAGAAGAGGCATCCTGTCTTTGACAGGAAGAAAATGATAGCAGCTTAAGTAATCCTTCAGCACAGATTTCACCTCTCAAAAAATGGTTTCACCGACGAAGCAAGCAGAGGAAGCACAGGGAGACATGGTGAGGGACACTGGAATATATGTCAAGTGCGAGAGTTTTCACTCTTTTCCCCTCACCCTACGTCTCAAAGGCTGACGAGGCCCACAAGGCCCTTGAGGAGGCCTCATCCACCCTGTGCGGCCTGGCCGACTACTGCGAGGAGAATTTCGTCGAAGGCCGAATGGGGACGGGAGGAGGGTCATCACTAGAGGAGACAACTGAATTTGCGGTCAAGGCCTTGAGGGCAAGTCTGCAGAGGCCTGATTTGGGCATGCATCACTCATTTTTGCTTTGTTGAGGGCTTAAGTATTGTCAAAGTGTTGCCAGGGAGGGACAATGTTGAAAAACGTTGAGAATTCGCTGTGCTGGAGGAAGCAAATAGCACAAGAGACGCAACTTTGTCTAAACAGCTATTTTTTTCTCTATATGGGGCCGTTCTGTGGATTCTGCGAGGTGTAAAACTTCTGACCACTAAATAACGGCGGTAGAGCAACCTCAGGCCAGAGCTGGACTTCAAGGTCACAATAATAAGGCCACGTCTCAGGTTTGGCAGGGAACTGTTCAGTATATGCGCGGGCACTACGCCCGCGCAGGCAATGTGGTGTCCTGCCTTTAAGTAACTTGGCCTTTTTGAGCAGACTGCACTTAAAAAACAAATCCAAATTTCACTGCCTGTTGCACTATTTTTTGACATTTTTCAACCAATTTTTTGGAGTCCCAAAGAGGCTTTATGGGTTTTATCTTATGTTTTAGGATTTTTCCCAAGTTCCGAGGTCTTAACATGTCAGTCTCTTTTTAAAAACAGTCTCTCCAGCATTGTTCTATACCAAAATGTAGGCTGTGGCCTTCAACATCGGCGTTCTGGCGGAGACCTTCGAAGCAAAGGTTCGATTCTTCGATGCTGTATGAAAAAGAAAGTATTCGAAAAGTGCAAAAATTTGTAGCTGAACTGTTTGGACGAAGAGGTGAAGGCACTGACCTCGGAGGTCGGGTGGCTCACGCTGAGCGCGGACATCCGGAGGGAGATGATGGAGAGGAGGAGCATCAGGAAGATCACGGTCAAAAAGCAGGAGCAACAGTTAAGCAAATTCACCTTGCTCTCCCCTCACCTTCCCCCTGCCTTTACAAGATCCTTCAGGCCCAGAGCTGCAGTGACCCAAGAGAAGAAGCCCTCGTGCGCCATGGCCCCCTACGAGCGCAGGCCCATCGACTACACCGTCCTGGAGAACGTGGGCGTCGGAGGAAGAGGCCAACCAGTTGACGACGAAATCACTCAAGAGTATGAACAGCGTGCTGAGATCTTAAAAAACATGACTTGCCTCACTAATCCAATTCTCATTTAGTGACTCTTCCTCTTTGAGGTTCGCATCCCTCAAGCGTCACACCAGGGCATCCGTGCTAGGGTCAGCCACTAGCCTACAGGTACGCCCATTTGTGTCTCTCCCCGAATAATTGCTGTCTACCGTACCCAATTCCGCACCCCATTAGAGCCTTGGCCACGTGAAGATGCCGACGGTGCCAAAAATCCAAACTAGCAGCAAACTGGAGGAGAAGGCCAGTCAAGCATTAATCATACTAGTAGCAGATGTTTTTTCCCCTCTTATAACAAAAAAGCTGTCACTACAGGATGCTCGTATGAAAGAGACCCTTAGGACTCCTTCCTTCCGCCGTCTCAGCCTCCTGCCCCCCATGCCGGACTTGGAGGAAGAAATCAAAAAATCTTCTGACAACGAGGAGGAAGGTGAGGATCTGACAGGCTGGCCGGGTGCAGCAAGGCCGGACGAAGTGGGTACACCGGGTCCGTCCGGGTCGTGCCTCCTCTCAGACTTGCTTGAAACAAGCTTGTTGTGATGGTAGGGATGATTTCTGGGTGGGTGTCAAGTCACCCCTAACTACCAAGAGTGGGCATTTACTCACAGCTGACCTGCTTAGGGCTGTGAGGCGTCTCCCAAGACCTCAGGGTCAACGCAGGAAGATGGTCCTGAGGAAGCTCATTACAGTGAACTGTGCCTTCATCCAGTTGGGGCCAGTGAACGGTTCACGGTGCTAAATCTCCATGAAGGGAATGAGCCTGACAAATCTTTTATTGTAATTACAGCTACTGACACTCCAGAAGTGGACAACGAGATTATGGATGAGCTCGATGTTGTCGTCGGACAGATCGAGGACCTCAGGAAGGAGCTGGCGGGAGAAGGCCTAGAACAATAAATTGTGCCCAGTGACTGATTCATTTATTTTCTCTTTATTGAGTCTTGAAGAGACCGCTGCTGCTATTGACCGGAACAACTCTATCACCGATGACAACTTGAGGGCCCGTGTAGTATCTAGAGAAAAGAAAAAAAAGAGTAAGCACATTTCACGGGCAGATTTGGAGCAGATTTCCCACCTAATGAAAAGTGATGACCCTCTCTTGAGCTGTTTATTGGTACTTAGATGTTTGTAACAGTCCACCCAGTCTTGGTAGAGCGGCATATTCGGCGGATAACCGGCAGCAAGACCTGACCTGAAAGATAGGAAAATTGCATGCAGATTCGCACCGAAATGCTTATGCATAGAGTTGGCTGGAAGAAAGGGTGTGCCTTATGCGTAAGTGTCGAGCTTGGAAAAATTAGCACCGTTCTGTCGCCGGGCAACTGTTCTGTGTTCTCCCTTCTCATTCGAATACAACAGCTTCTACAGCCACAACCTGGACCACGAGACGAGGCTCAGCTCTCCTCCACCTATGCTCCAGCGCTCACGCCCGCGTTCTTTCCTCTGGCGAATGCAGACAGAGTCAGTCCAGAATAACTCTCATAATATAATAGGCTTTGCATTTTCAACCTGATTGCAGCTGTGCATACATTCTGTGAATGGAAATAGCGGAACATGCACCCATTACCACAGTAACAGTGATGCACAGGGTGGGTCTAAAGGAATACTCATAGAACAGAGGCTCATTGGTCTGGTTGTGTAAGACCTGGAAATTTGAAACGTGACTGAGCTGAGAGAATAGATTCAAAATTGCAACTTTCGCTACATTGTGCACATTCTTTAAAACGTATCTCAAGTCTTGCGGCAATGAGTGTTGGACTTAGGGACGCTATAACTGTTTCTTCGGGACAAAATTCTTGTTGCGAGGGGAATTTTTGAGTCTCGTAGGAACTTTTGGTTGTTCACCCTAGGTAACAACCGAAACCGGGACGAACCGAACCTTTCACTTTAATTTTTTTTCATTTATTCATAAAAAAACTTAATACTTGCAGCTGAGGATTATGAGACTTTCATGACTAAGCAGCAACTTCTCACGTGAGATCTGCCTTTCACAGTCAAAATGTATTGACCGAGGTATAAATCCAAAAATAGTCATTTAAATTAGTGATACAGTCCAGTGCAGTGGAGCATCTCCAGCTTCTAAAGTTCGGGTCGACCTTCAGGTGGTCTGCAACATTCCTGTAAGGGACACTGCAAGATTTTTGCTTAACATGGACCCACATGGGGAAAACTAAGGGATTTGGGCTTGGACTTGATGGAAGCTGAAGACCCTTTGACCAGAATCCCTGTGATCCCTGTTTCCTTTCCAAGTACCTTTGGACATCGTGCCACAGGTGAGCTGGGTCCTCATTATCTTCGGTCCAAACGCAATTGTTGGGACCAGAAGTAGCACCAAGGACAGGAAACACACACCTTGACATGATTTTTTGGATTTCTGACAATCTATGGACAATCCATGGACCTTTCGTGACATACTGGTGGAAACATCTTGCCATTGTTAACAGTGACCCCGAGCATCCTGGGCTTTGCGGGTTGTTTCCAGATGCCAAGGAAGTCTAAATTGAATGAAGCATATGGGTCACAAAGTATCTATCACTGTGAATGTTAGGCTGATCAACTGTTAAGTCTTTCCCATCACTGAAGACCTGTAAAGTTCATTTCTCCTTTCCACTCGCCTCTGGCACTGCAACGTGGTGAGTGACTGGCCTTTTTTTGGCTCAATGTCGGTGGCATGACGTCTTGGGCTAAGCTCGGCTTGATGCAAAAGCTCTAGAGCTCAACTCATTTGGGGCTAAGATTCAGTTCAAGCTGGGCTACATTCGACTCCAGAAGGCTCAAGGGTCAACAACATCGTTCGATACATCTCTACTGCTTACTTTTATTGCACTTACTGAAGCACGGACTTGGTAGAGTGCATCAAATTTGCATGAAAGAACTCCTTTCCCTGGTCACAAACTGCTGTGCTTGAAAAACAGCAGAAGTTGCAGTTTTTGCAGGGAAATTAAAAAAAAAGTTGCAAAAGTTGGTGAAAAACGCCGAAAGTCCAACTTGCATTTTGGAACTTTATTCTAGCTCTAACAATAAGCCTGTACGTACCTTTATCTAGTCACTCTTGGTCCGCCCCTTTTTCCTGGCATAAGGTATTCATAATATAGTATTACGCTAGCAACAAAGCTTCTTAGGATGTAGTCTACTGATGTGGGTTGCCTGCCGATTGAAGAATTGACAATAGACTTCGGGGTTGGTAAGGGGTGTCCGGAAAAGAAGGGGGGCCCGGGGGCTGCCTACGAATGACGTCATTTCTCAAACACCTATCAGCACTCACCTGGAGACGATCATGCAGTTCGACACGACTTGCATAGGGTAAACGAGCGAGGAGGCGAGGAAGGACCCGATGTGACTGGACAAGTACTGCTGCTCCTTCTCGAGGACATACTTGTTGATGAAGTGCACCAGACCTGTCGACAGCACCACTAGAGACACCTCGCCCAACGCGCGGGGGATGAAGCCGCTCCAGAAGCCTTGAAAGGGGTGAGACAAACTTGAAAATTTGCGCGCGAATATGCCCTTACTCCGTGTCCCCCGTACCTAGGATCCCGTTTTGCTCCAGTATCTCCGCAATGGCACTGATGGGCGTGTCGTACTTGTGCTCCCTGGCCACGAACTGGGCCATGCAACGCACTGAGATGACGCGCAGCGGCTGCGTGAGGATGGCGCAGGCCAGGCGCTGCGCCGAGAGACGCGTAATGCGTCGCGCCAGCAGCGACTGCTCCTCGGGGTCGGTGATGTCCCTCTGGCCTAGCGACTCCTGGTTGTCCGTCGGGGGCCAGTACTGAAAGAAAAAAAAACCAGTGTTTCAAATGAAGAGTGAGTAAACAGTAAAGATACTGTGTCAGACAAGAGTAAAATCTTGCACAGTTTACTTCTTTGGTGCGTGTACCTGATTGAATGCCTCTGTGACAAGATGATCGACACCCATTTCAGCCAACTTTGGGTAGAATCCTGCATAAAGACCAGTTATGCCATCCCTCTTCTTGATCACTCCGATGTACCTGAGGAAAAGCTTCATTAAGAGAAAAGACCGCCAAAATAAAGTAAACGAATCGTATGACCTAAAAAGTTGATCAAAGTAAGGCTCACAGTAGAAAACTCAAGTGCAGGGGTCCACTCAGACCACACGTTAACCCTCTGCTATGAGTATTGCAGGAGCTATCGGGATTCTAGAAATCCAAGTCCAAAGAACAGTTCTGTCGTCACTTGCAAGGTATTCATCCTCCTCAAACATTCATTCCCAGCTTGGTAATGGTCCAGGTGCCAACACTTACCTGAATACTGAGGGCAACTTGAGCACGGGCTTTCCGAGGAAGCTCCTGGTTTGCACCGGTGGCAGCGGCTCGAAGCCGATGGTCATCAAGGTCTTCGCATAGTCCGCCGGGTGTGTGGCCGCTGCCGCCAACACCTTGAGCCCAGTTCTCATTAGCTGCTCCTCCACCTGACCTTCATGGTCTCGGTGGCTTTGACCCCCGCCCACCCTTTGTTGGGGAACGTGCCACATTGTGGAGTAGATCTTGTGCGAGCAGCAGTTATTAACTCCAGAAGTATCAGGGTACACAGGAGTCTGGAGCAGGAGAGGACGAGACCATGAAAAACAGTCTTTTCGCGATCAGGAGGAGAGCCCGAGGGCTGGGCCGGCGCAATACTACCGGATGATAGTCCAGAAATTGACTTGTGACAAGTTGGTCAGCTGTTAACCATAGATGAATTTTGGGTCCATGCCAATTCAGCCTGACACAGCCGAAGACAGGCCGGCCCAAGTCCATGGGGCCAAAGTGACATGCCGACAGATTGCTATGAGGAGTACACAGGGGACTCAGACTTCTTGGAGACGCTTTTTTCCAAATCTGTGTGACGTGGTTCGATAAGCTGGACGAGATGTGACCTTAGGACACCCCAGTTTCGTTGCATCTTTCATGTGACTGCTTATTTTCATGTTAGGGGAGAAGCTGGCCCCTTCCTTCGAGCTCGGACCTGAACACTGTCCTGCATCTGAGTCGTTGGACCCCGGTACTTCTTAGGTGGATTTCAGCCATTCCAATGACTGAAGATTTCGGACAAGATTGTGGCAGACGAGGATTATTCTCCATAGGGAGTCTCGACGTCTAGTCACAAAGTGACAACCCTGTTCAGACTCCTGCTTTTCGCTTAGAGATCGCTCCAGAATCAGAAACGGGTCGGGCCCGGGCAATAGCTTGCACGAGTAGCCGGTTCAGGCCGTTTCGACGACATCATGAATTCTTGTTTTTTCTCCATGGCTGCTTTGCTTCTTCTCTCCCCCCTTCAGCTGGTAAGCGCAGAGGAAGCTGTTATGAACAGTTTAGGGATTGGTGACGGACTTTCACCGTGAGCTGGCTCGGACAGTAAACAAATACTGGCTTGAGATCTGGGCTAGGACGAATCTTGGCCCAGGCCTAAAGGTGACTTGGCAAGCAAGAAAATTGAAGAGCCGGAGAAGAGGTGGTACCAGGGTTTTTTTTGACTTTCGAAAGTCTCCTTCTTTCGGATTGAACCCGGAACTTTCACCATGACCGCTCTGTCCGAGTTGGGCTCCCTCAAGAAGGACGAATTGAAGGCAAAGTGCAGAGCCAGAAGTCTCAACGTCTCCGGCAACAAAAAGGACTTGGTCAGTATTGTTTTAACATCAATACCTCGAAATGCCGATCATTGGTTTTATTCTCACTGCACTCAATGGCATGATATCTTTGTAGTAAAAGCTTACAGGTTCTTCATTTTGTCAGACATTTGTAACAATGCGTACCTTTTGTTTCACCTTCAGCTTTGCTAAGTTTATTTGTTTGTAGATTCTCCAGTGAAAGCCTTGCCAAAAATTTTGCGAAGTGCTTCTTGTTACTGGGGCCTCATTAGGTTTTCTTTTGTCATTCCTCGTTGCAGATCGAGAGGCTGCAATGGGAAATTGCCAAAGAGGAACGGGAGGGCAGCAGCAGGAGCAACAACAAAACAGCTATGGTGAGCAACACAAGTGTTTCAGAGGCAGTTGAAGTAATGCAGTGTCAATGGCGGCAATGGTGGCGCTGAGAGACGTGGAGGCGAATGGCGGAATTTCAGGACAACTCGGAGAGGCCAAAGCGTGCAAAAACCAGCCACCGAATGAGCCATTTGTTATTACTACAAGCCACAGATTGGCCAGGGGCACGCCACACATGCTGATCACATGGAAGGAGGAGGTATGGCCGACTGGGCCGTCGGAAGGGAGGGGTCGACGGCAGGAAAGCCATCAAAGATGCTCGTGTTGAGGTCTTCTCGAGCGCTTTTACTTTGGGAGGCCATCAATTCTTCAGGATATGGCGGAAGTTTCGTTGTGATTGCCGCAGTGACTCCACGTACCACCTGTACGATGCTTGAAGATAAGGCAGAAGTGTACGGACGAGTCATGGTCACTACTGACCCGCCACCGCCTGCAAGTTCAATCCCATAATCCCCTGTGTTAGGAGTCCGGACCCACTCCCACTTCCCCCCTAAAAGACAATCGACATTTCGAATCTTCACAGGGTCCTCATTTGGGTCCTCTCTCGAATGAGAGGGTTTGAGAACTTACCTGCTTTGTGGTGGACTAATAGAGTAGACAGTGCTTTTTCAATGTAACGATATGGAAAATCTATTATTTTATGGATATTTATCGTCATAACGAGTAAAAGGCAATACATAAGGAACAATGCGGTCAGTAGGGAAGTGAAGACCTTTTCTACTCCCCAGAAACAGCGTTATATGAACAATCCAGTGTACCTCTGCACATTAGATTCTCACGATAACGATATGGGTTGGTCAGCAGCAGAAATGTCGCTATTGCGACTCAAAAATTTGGTTGTTCTTTTTCAATAACCTCTTCGCGGCACCTTTTCATTCCGACAGTAATTTTGTCGTACTTGCTTCTTTGCCTCATTCATGTCCGTGTTCTCACCTCCTGCTTCAGGGTGTCCCTCGAATTGAGTCACTTAACAGCTGAGAGCTACAGCTTTTATTTATTTTATTCTGCGATTTCGCATTTTGAAGCTGATAATGTTGTTTTTTGGAAATTTTGAACTCACGTCGGATGATGTTGAAAAATTGACCTGACTTACTTTTGCCGCCACTGCATGGAGGGTGGAAGTGAATGAAAACAGTGATAAGTAATTGCTACCACATCTAGATCTGCTACACAGAGTTATCCTTGGCAGAATGGACATCCTCACGCCGGCGGTGACGGTGGCATCAGCTCGAGAATGCTGTCGTCCGAAGAGCGTCAGATGCTCAAGGAGGAAAGGGAGTCCATTGTGCTGTGGAGGAAACCCTGGACCACCGTCAACTACGCCTTCAGGGAGCTCGTTATCACCGCCGTGGACGCAGTTAACAAGTAAAAGGAGTCCTACTTGTTTTGCCCACTTTTTCAATTAAACTTTCTTAACAGACTCCTCGCTTATCGCCTGTCCCTCTTGGCCTTGGCCGTGTTCGCCGTCGGCTCCATCTTCCTGTATGTTTCAGACGGTCCCCACAGACAGGTGACAACTCAACTGCAGTGTCCCCAATGCATCTTCACTAATGAGTGTCAATTTTGCTTAGGCTGTGCTAGACACCGAGAAGTACCTGCTGTGGTGCTTGTGGTGGGTCGGCCTGGGAGTGCTCAGCTCAGTGGGTTTGGGCACTGGACTGCACACATTTCTGCTCTATTTAGTGAGTCCAGTAAAAACAGGGTGTCTCGGGACAATCGACCAAATTTGGTCATTTCTTCTCCAGGGTCCGCACATCGCAGCTGTGACGATGGCAGCTTATGAGTGCGGCAGCACTGACTTCCCCGCCCCTCCTTACCCCGACAGCATCATCTGCCCGGAGGAGCCTGAGGAATCTGCGGCCAAGGTGGCAATCTCAGTCTGGGACATTCTGTCAAAGGTATGGAGCAAAAAGAAAAAGTCATCGATGGAGAGATAAGCAAATATGTTTTTTTTTAACGACCAGGTTCGTGTGGAAGCCTTCTGCTGGGGCGCCGGGACGGCCCTCGGGGAACTACCCCCATACTTCATGGCCAGGGCACACAGGTGAGATTTACCCTATGTGTTTACATTGTTCCTCACGCAAGAAAGCACATTTTTGCCGCTCCTGTCTGGCTCCATATCATACTAAACCACCCTATGGTAAGTGCTCAGGAGGTGCAGATCATTTTAGAACCACAAAACTACTCTAGAGTCCGCTTGTAGTGACACTCGTAGGACCTGACGAAGTTATCACTTCATGCGGGCTGTCGCTATGCTGTCGCTATGAGAGCGGACTCTACTGTACATAAGGTCTGGTCCAAATTGGCAAGTCAATTTTGCCCCAGGTTGTCTGGCTACGACCCCGACGAGGAGGAGGACGAGTTCGACGAGCTCCAGGAGAAAGCAGCTCATCCTGAACGGCTGGTGAGAAGATTTTCTTTTTCATTTTCAGTCTTTCTCAACGGTTTTTTTTGTTCTAAGAGGTCCAGTAAGTCGTTGATGGTCAGTGCAGAGGTAAACTGCTGGATTTAGTAGAGTAATAATAATGTGTACATAATGCAACTGCAGAGGACTTCACTGGGGTCAATTGCTGAAAAATGACGTCCTTACTAATAGTAACGACCTAGAGTTGTGCTTTGTTTTTGGTGAAAATCCATTAATATTTCACTACCATACGTACATATAATTCATTATGTGTGTATCATTCCAGAGCATGTTTGACCGGGCCAAACTTGGGGTGGAAAGACTGGTGGAGAAGGTGGGATTCTTCGGAATTCTGGCCTGCGCTTCGGTGAGTACTTTGCTACGGGTTTTTTCCACCCTTTTCATATTTGCATGCTACAGATCCCGAACCCGCTGTTTGACTTGGCCGGGATCACCTGCGGCCACTTCTTGGTTCCTTTCTGGACTTTCTTCGGTGCCACCTTGATCGGCAAGGCCATCATCAAGATGCACATCCAAAAGTTCTTCGTCATTCTGGCCTTCAACGAAAGTCTCATCAATCACGCCGTCAGTCACGTGGCCGACGTCCCCATCGTGGGCAAGAACTTGCAGGGCCCGTTTAAGGCCTTCCTGGCCCAGCAGAAGGAGAAGCTACACAGGAGGTCAGAAGATCTGGCTACTGCCACGGTGAGTGGATTTCCTGCAATCTACGCGAATTTTCTGCGAATCTCGACTACTTTAGGAACCCAACATCCTGAGCTGGATCTTCGAGAAGTTCGTCCTTGCCATGGTCGCCTACTTTTTGCTGTCTATTCTGAATTCCTTGGCCCAAAGTTACCATAAGAGGATACACAAGAGGAACAAGACCAAAGAGAATGGAATTCCTGACAAGAATAAGGTCTCTTCAGCCAAGACAGACTGAGTCTTTGGAATTTCTGATGAAAGTTCCAGAAGAATCCTTAGTTAGAAATTCTATAGCTCGACTAAAGTTATGGTCATTGTACGAAATACACGGTTTTTTCTTCAACGTTCGTTGGTTCACGCACGTGTAGGAATATTTCTTGGACATTCCGATTTCAGAACTCCATGAGTATCTGAAAAATATTATACTCTCTGAAGTCCATACAGAGTGGTTACTCGAACATGCGCAAAGGAGACAGAATCTGTGATGTTATATGTTGCTTCAAGTTTTTCCTTAAGTTTTTTGGTAATAAAATTATAACTGCGAGGTTATTCATTGTTTATTGGATGTAGGCTATAAAGGTAGGGAAAAATCTACTGGTGTTAGTCCTGTTTAGTCTCTGAGACCCGGAAGAAGTCGAAGGTTGCGAGGATGACCTCAATGCAGAAGTTGTCGTCGATACAGGCAGAATCCGAGCACTCTGGGTCGATTTCTATCGCTACGGAGGCCGAGGCGACGCGAGCCGCTCTGCTCGCCCCGGGTCTGAAGCCAATAAGGAAAATTGGCACGTGAAATTTGGCTCGCGGAAATTTGCACTCACTTTGGCTGCTCCACCCAGAATGCCCTCCAGAGGTGTTTGGCTAGGACAGCGATGACGGCCGTATGGGCCAAAACAACGAACAAGGTCACGTAACAGGTCGTGAAGTCGAGGTACCTGCAAATACGCATACAAATGTGCCTCAAGACATGAGCAAAGTCACCGACCTCCTGAGTATGACGAAGAAAAAGTTGGTGGAGTGATTGACGTAGCAGATGACGGAGGCCCAGTAGGGGGTGAAGTCGTAGCCCTCTCCGGGATCGTCATCCTACAAGAATAAAACAACAAAAGATCCGAAGTCGCCCATGAACAAGGACGACAGAAAATTCTACAATGAATGTACTTACGTAGTATTCAGGTGGTGCTGATGTTGTCGTAGTCGTCGACGTAGTTGTCGTAGTCGTAGTTCGACGTCCATAGCCCTTAGGGTCGTAACTGGAATCATTCAACTTTTTCACGTATTCTCGCTGTCCCCATGTTAACGATTCTTTTCGGCTCCTACGTGCATTTCTCTGCGTATCTGTTGACCGCGAACCTGATGCACCAGACCGCGTACGAGAGGAGGAGGACGGTGGCGTAATGCAACAAGATGCTCTTGGCGTTGTTCGGACCTAAGCGCTCTGCAAAGCTAAGAAAAACAAACAAACAAGATGCTCATTTGATCCAATTTTCAAGAAGAAAAGATGCCGAACCTCAATCTGTACTTGCGTCGTGCGCCGGCTGCGCCAGCGCTGGCGGCGCCGGCCATGGTGGCGTGATCCAGACGAAATTCTTCATACGTGGTTCAATCCTTCCTGCAGCGTTTTGGACTGGGTTTGGCACGGAAAGCATACCAAAAAGAAGACAGAAGTCGGCATCAGCTGCAAAGTGATCAATACTGTAATAAGGACTTGGTGCCAAGGAGAAAGCAAAAAAAAAAAATACAGAGAGGTTGCGCGAGTTAAGTGTCAGAGCTTTCGTTGGCACCGACATAAATGTCAACAGTCAAAGGTTGAGAGAGCATGGCCACAGAGACACTATACCTAGAGTGACCCTTCCCCTCCTTCCCTTCAGCGAGTTACAGCGCCCCCTTCCTTCAGAGGGATAACTCAGAGACAACACGTCTTTTATGTACTGAAAAGCCTAATGTTTGACGAGTTATATCTCATATATGTTAAAGGTGGTATGACATTGGGTCATATGACTAGAAAGCGGTGTTCTTG
>JAAUXU010119315.1_pt1 | contig 17255 bp, 12 predicted proteins | sample 7278151 | NCBI WGS metagenome assembly JAAUXU01 (sample SAMN14350113, study PRJNA611818) | marine sediment metagenome | isolation source: surface marine sediment (1.8m) | place: French Polynesia: Moorea | collected 2018-08 | reverse complement strand
GACATGTAAACAAAACTCATCAACGACAGTTGGGAAATCTCGTCCATTCGCTGCTGGTTAGTGCCACTAAGTCATTTTCTGGCACTGATTTCTTGTGCCTGTTATGATCTTGCCTCTGTCCTGATCAGACTCAGCAGTGGTGAGAGAAGACAGTCCGGATGGCCGTCATTGGCAGGAGCGAGAGAAGACAGTCCGGCGCCTTGCAGATCAGATGGCCGTCATTGGCACGAGCAACAGTAGGCAGTCTGGATGGCAGTCTTTGGCAGTAGCGAGAGAAGACATTCCAGATGGCCGTCATCAGCAGTAACAAGAGAAGACAGTCTGGTGCCTTGAAGACCAGATTGCTGTCATCAGCAGTGGTGAGAGATGGCAGTCCAGATCGAGATTTCCCTTCACATTGACTTGTGTACTCAGCAATGCGTCCCAGTATCACAGCTACATGTTCCACATCAAAATTCCACTTCAACATGTTTCAATACAACGTAGGAGGTGCCGTCATGCCTGACACAACTACTTATGGCCAGGACTGTATACATAGAGAGAGAGGGGAGAGAAAGGATAACTTTAGTTATCCGCAATTTTCATGGGGCAATGCAATCCCTCAGGCATTTCCAGGGGGATTCACTCCCTACGCTCTTCGGTGCTATGCACAAGCACGCAAAACCCCTGTGTCTGGATAGAGAGGTGGCATCTGGGTGCAATCTGGACTAGCCAATCTTGCAGTCCAGAATCGCGCTCACAACAGCAAGCGTTGCAGACGAGATCGGTGTTGAGGCCGTGATATCACTGACGACAGTCGGGAAGTGCCAGATGGAGAAGATACGCTAGGATATAGGTTAAAAAAGGTTATTTGTCCCTCCCTTCTTGCAATGAGTTTCAGTTCCATGCTGACCACACTTTCTTTTTCATTTCATTTGACTTTTGTGCAGGGATTTAGCATCTGGAAAGTAGCCAAGCAGGTATAATTTAAAAAGTCGACCCAACATCCTTATGTACTGTGTCTATCAAACTTTGAAGGCTGAGAGGAGACCCAAAGACTGACGAGATCTTCATTTCACTAGACTAGGAGGGAGTCAAAGAACTCTTGCCACTAGTACAGTACAAAGGATATATAAAAAGAACTAGCCACTTGGCGTTAGTTACCCAAGATCAATTTAGATGGTTTTCAATGCTATTTCAAAAAAGTCAATTTTAACACTGCCGCAAAATGGTTTGAGTTTTACCGCATAAAGCAAGAAATGAAACAACTTTTAAGGCTTTAGGGCAAGCATTAAAACCCCATTTCCCCCAGTTTACTGGACCACAGTGCTTTGATGTGAAAATTACAACTAAATGAGGAAAGTCCTGGGTTCCATTGACTTTTTCTTTCTTTCTTTTAAAAAAAGGATTGAACTGCCGCCTTATCGTTTCACCATGGCTAAGAATCCCTAGCAGCACTCAGGCAAATTCCAGACTTGACCCCTCTTCGACCTAGCCTTACGGATGTATTGCTATATTAACCTCGCATAACAAAACCTCACTTAAAGAACGCCATTCCCCGAATCCATTGTGTTCGTTCAGTGAGGAGTGCGTGTACATTTTTTGGAGTTGGGGGAGCAAAATGTTACGTATACGCTTTACACGTCTTTTCTACAACGTGTCATAGGGGCAGTGACTTCTCGAAGTATATCTTTAATGTTAAATCATGCCTACTGTTACTTAGGCTGCTTTATCATACGGACGAAATGATCCGTCCACGTCAAAATTGACAACGGGACTTTATTGGTGCTTTCTTTTCAGTGTTTTATTACGTTGTTACGTTAACTTTGCAAGAATTATGTGTTTTTTTTCTGAAACCAGCAAGTGACGTCAAACATATTCAAACGCGAACGTATAATAATTATTTTATTGGTGTTGCTCTATGTTATCACCATGGCCACGTTACTGTCTGCATTGAATTTCTCCAGGAATTGTTGAAGTTCTCAGCATGAATGAGATGAAATCTTTGGATTATTCCCAGATTTGAGCTATGAAAGAGTAGGCGCAAGAAGCGAAAATAGACTGTTTTCTAAAAATGGATTATTTTGAAAAAGGAATCCAACTCAATGTCCCACTTTGCCAAGATCAATTTGGTGGAGAAGGAGGGCTTGTGCAAAGACAGGGTATTATTCATTGTCCCCTGGGACATGCTAATTCTCCTTTGTCTTGTCAAGGATCTTTCGCGCGTCCTACTTGGCACGTACATCCAACTTCCCTCGGCCCTGCTGTTTACCGTGCGTACGCACGTCATATGCACCTGTTCAGTGCATCTGCTCAGTGCACCTGGGCCAAACTTTGTTGAGCAGACCTTTGGTTTGGAAGTGAGGAAATCATCTTATAGCATAGAGGCAAATTTTCCGTCCATCCCTCCTGTGACGGAGCAAACATGCATGCATGTTTGCTTACCCCTGAGTAAGATTCATGCCCAAAAGTTAGTTGCCTTTGCTTTTCTGCCTGCCAAAAACGTGCCAAGAAAGTTTTACCCGTAAAGCTGGAAAGTCTGCCAGAAAGTGTGTGAGGCTTGAAAACTGTCTTTACAGGAGTACGGGTGCTGCCCCGACGGCCTCACCAAGGCCCGGGGGCCTGACTTCAAAGGCTGCGAGGACGCCACCCCGTGCAAGGACGCCCGGTGGGGTTGCTGCCCGGACCTGCTCAACCCGGCACATGGGCCCGACTTCGAGGGCTGCTGCCTCACCTCTGAACACGGCTGCTGCCCGGACAACATCAAGCCGGCCAAGGTGAGAAGTGAATACTGGTGTCAGTAAGGAAGAAGTTCCCGGACTGACTGTCGGGGTTTGCTTTTGTCCCCAACCGCAGGGTCCAAAACAGGAGGGCTGCAACTGTGAAGGAACAGAGTACGGCTGCTGCCCCGATGACCTCACCCCGGCCAGAGGACCCAGTGAGCATTGAACAATAGACAAGCCTTGCTAAAAAAGAAAGGAAACCAGCACTTGGACTGTGAATCTTGCAGAATTTGGCGGCTGCGGCTGCATCACGACGACGCACCGCTGCTGCCCTGACAACTTCACTCCGGCGGAGGGCGAGAACTTCCTGGGGTGCCCCTGCCACACCCATGAGTTCGGGTGCTGCCCGGACGGGGTCTCCATCGCCCGTGGACCCGGTCAGGTAAGTGCAGAATTCGCTGAAGTCCGTCCGCTTGGTCACGTGACACTTGTCTAAGGCACCTGAAGGACCTTCTGGCGCCGACGAGACGGAGACGTCCTCCAGTCCTGGAGTCTCTGCCAATGGCAAGACCTCGATAGGTAGTACCAAAGTATGTGGTGTCTTTGGTGGCAGCGGGGGGGGGTCCCCCCCTTCCCCCGGAAACAATGGCAAGAGAAATGTACACAGTAGCACAAAGAAATCAAGAATGGGTGCATCTGCCCACCCGTGAGCATGTTTGGCCGAGCTGCCCACCATTGTGAAGAGTGCTTATGACGACGATAAAGGGGCTCCATTTGGACAATTTTCATGGATTCTCCAAAATTGCTCGGCGAAAGAGTTCGTTAGAGGTGGGGTCGACCTAAACTTCTCAGGTTCGGCTTATTCTCCCGAACAGCAGCAGCCAGGACATTTTTGCCACCTCAGCATCTCGTTTCTGTCACCCCTTGCCCCTCCCCCCCTCTGGCTGCCACGTATGACTGACGTAGTCCCCTTTTCTGGCCTCGACTCCTGCGGTAGGACCTCATTATCCTGTCCCACCGGCTACTTATAGCTTTGAATATGAGCAACAGCCAGGTTTTCAATTCGAATGAGCCAATCTTTATTGAAACCCGCCATTTTGCATTGAGATTTCATGACTTATTGTTAGAACCAGTCAATGTGTTGACCTATTTGTTTTAGAGACGTTTCCATGTACTGCATTTTAAGCCGAATCGCCATTTACGTTGTTGCGGAGTCACCAATGAGCCATTGGGGTGGTGTAAGAACATTTCCGCCATCCCCAGGGTCCTGTTGGACTGGTCTGCAAATTTGCACTAGCAAAAAGAATTAAAAAAAAGGGCACGATATACTCCAAGAGCAGACCAGACGAAGATCAAGTTCTGCTTTTTAGGAGGGCTGCAGCTGTAAGGACTCGGAGTTCGGGTGCTGCCCTGACCGCCGCACCCCCCAACCCGGGCCCGGCGACGAATGCGACTGCGCTGCCAGCGAGTTCGGCTGTTGCTATGACGGCGAGAGCGCCGCCGAGGGAGATGCCTTCGAGGGCTGCGACCCGGACGCAGCCCCGCACCCGCCGCCCGACGTCTGCGGCCTCAAGAGCGACCGCGGCGAGGGCAGGAACTACACTGTGCGCTGGTTCTTCGACATGGACTACGGAGGCTGCAACCAGTAATGACGTTGATGCAAAACTTTAGAAGGGGTGATGCAAAACTTTAGAAGGGGTAGCGACACAAGAAAAGGGGGGCTGCAACGGATAACCCCGATACTATGTACGTCTTGTATCAGCTTTTTGCTCCTTTAGGTTCAACTATGGCGGCGAAGGAGGCAACAGGAACAACTTCGAGACTGAAAAAGACTGCCAAGAGGCAAGAATTGACTACATGTATACCGACTTAACGCGCGATTTTAAGAATATTTCCCGGCGGATTTGCTCTCTGGAGGGAAATATTCATGAATCAGCACTTTGGAACCAGTGAAATACCGGGATTCAAAAAATCGTGCGTTAAATTACAAATTAACAACACATAATGTGTACTCATGTGCGCCCTCTTTGAACTTGACGGCACTCCGGTCGTTTTATATCCCGAGTGCGTAGCCCAAGAGTGGTGATGGTAAAAAGAACTTTTCTTTGTGAATTGGCTTGTTTTAAACGCTGCTTTCGACTAAAATGAGATGATGGAAGAAAGTCCTTACCTTTCATGCCAGCCCTTTTACGGGAGAAGTTTTTCGCGAAATATTTGCTAATTTTTCTTTTCACTGCTGCTTAATTATGTATGACGCCATTTCACTCACCCTAGCCCAGAGGGACCTTTCACTCGCCTTAAACGGGTCTCTCCAAAGAAATAAAGCTCTGGCTGAGGCTTTTCTAAGTCACGAATCTACTTAGGTGTGTGTTGACCCCGAGGGCCGAGATGCCTGCCTTCTGCCCCGGGTTAGCGGGCCATGCGACGGATACTATCCGAGGTAGAAGAATGGGGAGAATTTTTTCTATAACGTACCAGAATTGGTTTTTTCCCTCTACAGATATGCCTACGACCCAGGCTCGAAGTCCTGCGTCGACTTCCTATACGGGGGCTGTCTGGGCAACAACAACAGGTTCGAGTATATAGATGAGTGCGAGGCCGTCTGCGCCGAGGGCGTCGACGCCGACGCGGCCCTGGCGCTGACCGACAGGTGCAAGCAGCCTATCAAGGCGGGTCCATGCGCGGGGAATTTTACCAGGTAAGTGGAGAGCATGATCGAATTGGGTCGCAGTGAAGAAAAGCAGCTGCCCACCCACAGGTGGGGCTACAACGTCGAGACCGAGACATGTGAGGAGTTCGTCTACGGCGGCTGCAAGGGCAACTTCAACTCGTTCCTCAAGCAGGAGGAGTGCGCCAACACCTGCGAGGAGACAGGCACGTCTAGGGACATGTGTCTGCTCCCAAGAGACCCCGGGCCGTGTCAGGATAAGCTTCCAAAGTGGTGAGATACGTGCCCAACTTGCTGGTCGCATACAGTGACGGACGCGCTGGGGTACACGTGCATGACTGATTACTCCTTGCTCCCGTAGTCTCCACTCAACCAACAGTCGGTGTCAAAAGTTTAATGACGGTAGAAGCGGCATAACTGACTTGCCTGTGGCATGAACATAATCTTGATATAACTGTCTTCACGCGCAATTTTAAGAATTTTTCCCTGCTAATTTCTTTCTGGCACTATATGTCCCGTTAGGGCGGCTCTACAGGAATATATTGTGATTCCAATTGGTACTTTACCTTTTTCAATTTGTTTTAGAACAGAGAAATACCGGTGTGTGCGTACTTTGACTTGGACCATGGAGACTTTGTCTCAGAGAGGAATATAGACCAGGTTCAAGATGACTAAGAAGATCTGACTTGATTGCTTTTAAGACTCCTCAATGACTTGAGACCAACACAAAGCTTTCAGTTGTTAATACTTAACTCTTGTACTTGGAGGGGACACGCACAAGTTATCGTACAAGAGTTAGATCAATTAGACCAGGAACTTGTACCTAGTCAATCAGCTCCCGAAGGGGAGCGGATTCCTCCAGCTGAACTACAACAGTGCAGAGAGAAAATAGTTGAAATAGGAAAGAGGGCCAGGAGAACGGCTTGGCGGGCCTTTTTCATGATCCAGAAGTAGACCAGAAGCAGCAGAGGGAGCAGGCAGAAGCAGCAGAGCCCCGGGCAGAGAGGCCTCCTGAAGAGGGTGGAGCAGAGACCAGGAGAAGTAGTCCAGAGGAGAACCTGCTGATCACTGATGATTAGAGGCAAAATTCTCCTCTCTTTATACCCCATTTTTAGAGCATAAACAGTGGCGGAGACTGGCCAAGCTGACCCTGACCTCTTTGTGTCCTGTCTTTTCCCTCCCCCAGTTTTACTGTAGAGCTCCTTGCCCTCTGCTGTAGATTCTCCCTCTACAAGAAAAGACACTGAAAGAGGCGGTGATGACGACGAAAAACGTAAGTCTTAAGGCTTAACCACAACCGGTGTTCCAAAAATTGCGCATCAACCTAACTCTATGACGCATAATGTGTACCCATATGTACACTCGAGTAGTCAAGCCCAAGTTGAATACACATTGTACGACAATATGAGTCGTCAACATATTTTTTAACCCAGTCGATGAGCTCATAAGAGTGCAGTTTTAGGAATTTACTGCGTTGCTCAAACCGATGAACGAGTTAGATCCAGTAGAAGCTCGGTGCACAAACTTTTGACCCACCGTCGTTGTTGCGTCAACTTGTCACTTAGAACAGCTCCTGTTCGGTAAAATGTCTTTCAATGCCAAGACATAGCCTCGTATTAGTGCTATATAGGAGTAATCGACTTTATACATTTAACTGTCTGGGAATAATAAACAGTGAAGGAGTAATGAACATGCTTCTTCGACTCCAAGACTTTTTTTTTCAAGTTTTTGCCCCTCTCAACTTTGGCCTCCAGTGTACGTATGAGTGGACCACCATGAATGATGTTTTCTTGCAGGTACTTCGACAACTCTGAGAAGCGCTGCATGCCCTTCTACTACGGCGGCTGCGAGGGTAACACCAACCGCTTCGAGACTGCCGAGGACTGCCAGAAGTCGTGTCCGTCGGCCTTCCTGCAGAGCGACGTCTGCCAGCTGCCGCCGGTCAGCCGCCCCCCCCCCCCTCAGCACCCTCAGTCCAACTAGCACCCTCACTCACAGTTTGACCCTTAGGAGATCGGACCTTGTATAGACATGCGGGAGCGGTTCTACTTCGATTCCAATGACGGCACCTGCAAGCCATTCTACTTCGGCGGCTGCGAGGGAAACAAGAACAACTTCAAGACGATGCGGGTAAGTGGTGTAGTCATTCCTTTGTGTAGCTCACAACTACATACATGTGTATATTGGCTGAGTGTAAAGTAGTGGAGTTGAATCGAGCTGCTGAAACCTCGAGCCTGAGCTGAGAGAGGTCGAGCTTTTGGCAATTTTATAAGCGAGCCAGACAAAATTTCAAACAGAGGGACCGAAATATTATGTGGTTACAGTGAGTGGCAAAATGTTATTTTGACATTGTTTGTTTGTTTGTGAGGGGTTCGTGTGGACAAGCCGCATCACTTGTTCATGGGACGGGAGTAACCTGGTTGGGTCTTTTCCCTTCCCCCTAGATGCACATTGGTTGGGATAGATGCCACTCTCTATCTCATCAGCCATGTCCGAAAATGCAGAATCACAGCTAGAACCCTTTCTACAGGCATGCTGTTTGCTGTTTAATCTGTTATGGACATCAATTGTATCCTCCACATAGTTAAGAACTATCTTCATTGGCAGTTGAAACCATATATGGGTATGCTCCCTGAAATGGACTTTCATCAAGGAGTCCACGGCATCCTCAGGGTCCGGCATGCAGCATCACTAAGTTGCCCTATGCCCTAATTTGGCTGACCTTAGATATATTTAGAAAGGTTGGAAATACCTTTGGTATCTGTAGCTCCCACTGTGAATTGCTTCCATGAGATTCTATTTGCTCGTTGGACTCTCATTTTGAAACGTGGCTTGCAGGAGAGCCAAGACTCCTCCATTGTTTATTTGCAGTAGACGCTCCAGGCCATTCGAACTCTCTGCGTAAGACTGTACTGTATCATCCCAATAGAAGGGCCTTGCTGGAGTTCTATGGCCCGTCCAAGGACAGGCAGCTGAGAGGGCCTTATCAATATCCGTCTCTAGCTTCAACGCTGCTCTGTCTGGCCAGCATTTAGTAATAGATACGGGTGGTGGCCTTTCTATCCTCAAAAGATTCCTAAAGAGCATGCAGTCCACCTTGCTTAGGTTTCTGGTATATTTTTCTAGGAATATCATAATCACAAGCAATAATAAATTCGATGTGCAGAAAAAGTGGCCAATTCGCTCATTATCCACCCGTGAATCATGTCGGGTTTTTTAAAAGATATAGGTAAATCTATACATGTCTGTGCTCCCCTAGGAACAAAAGTTGGGGCAGTTCCCACATCAACAGGTTCTGTGAGATAATGAACTCTTCCAGTATCTCCCCTCTGATATTGACATCATTCTCCCACATGTACCTACGTGCATTTGCACCTATGCAGGCGATCAGGGGGGACTTCAGGTACAGTAATTTACCAGCTTTTTCCAGCACTCTGTAATAACAAGGTACATGGGCAGGATATACTGGGGTATGCAGCCATAATGGAACATTCAAATTTCCCGCTGTTTGTGATGTTCCCATACCCAAAATTAAAATTTGTACCAATCACAAGCATAGATACATCTTTGGGCTATGTGTAAACAAAAAGTTCTGTGGGTCTGAGTGAAGAAACATGTCCTCAAGCATCAGTGACTAGCACTCAACCAGGACAGCTATTTTGGCACTCCACGTGCGTGGGAAGACACCAACCCAGATTGCCAATAATCTGGGCTGTTCTCGAGGTCAGGTCTACAGAACAATCAAGAGGGGCACTGCCAAGGCCTACAAAAAGAATGTCCAAAAGACTGTGAGGACTCCTGACCTCATACCTGACATGAGGGATGCTGTGGAGGAGAACAAGGACATGACCATGTCAATGGCCCTGCTAGGAGGTTCAGGCAAGACAGGAGAACCATGAAACATCTCAATAATGACATTTGCCTCCAAAGCTATAAAAGGACTCAGAGACAGGCTTTGAAGCCTCTGGATTGCAAGAAGAGGATGTCCAGATCGAAGGGAATGCTCAACAAGATCAAGAAGAAACCCAGGGAGGTTGTCATTGTTCTTTCTGATGAGACACCACTCCAGCTTGGTGAAATTGTTGCAAGTGACACTGGATTTTGCTTGGCCGAGGTCTCTGGAGCTGCAGATGTTGATGTGAAGCACATTGGAAAGGAGAGGCACTATGCCAGGATGCAGATCTTGGCTGTGGTTGGGTCAGATGGCCGTGGATGAGCATTGTGGCACCAAAATGGGCAGCCCTGACAATGAACCTCTGTACTGAACATTGTACCTGAGTATCATATCTATCATGTATCGTATCATGTTCTACATCAGAATTCCATCTCAAAATGTCCCAGTGTAGAGCATGAGATATAGTCATGTCCATGGCTAATCTTTACGCCAAGGGCTGTATAGTTCTAACATTGTTTGACTATAGTGTCATGCAATTCTACACAATCGTTCGGATTTGAGATTTCGTACGCAATCATTTTTACGAACCACCCTGTATATGTCACTTGAGCAAATTCTGTGTCTTTCCTTCATCACGAAACTCCCACATTCAACCAGATGCTTATTTTCTTGTGCTTCTGTGCACCTTCCAGAAAGTATGAGTATACAAGGGTGCTCTGCTGAGTTCCACTGGCGGGAAAACCTTGTTCCATAAGTACCAATTAGGAACTTTCCACGGCGATCATTTGCAGCGACTCCCTTGTGCTGAGGGGAATCATCAGATCCACGGTTATCAAGTCAAACGTTCGGTGAAAAGAAAATCTGACTTAAGGGGAAGAATGCCCAATTTCCTGCCCATTTCTCAGCACAAAAATACATATGTCATCGTTAACTCGGTGTTAATTCGTGATCGACCCAGACAACTCATGTGTTGGCCTAGTCTCGCATTACCTACATTAACAGTTGAGCAATAATATATGAGGCTCAAAATACTTTTCTGGGCTTAGGTCAGTTGTACATGCACTTCTTTCGTGCACTACATAAGTTCAGGCTGGAAAAACCTGGCCGCGGCCGGCTGCGGCCGGCGGCAGTCAGAAAAGTTTAATGGCTATGATGATTCACTTCCTTACAGGCACTTCATTCTCAGAAACTTTTCATGGATTCAGGTTGGAATTTAAAAAGATCAGCATACTTGCTGTTTTGTCTGGCAAGCTGAAATTGGAAAGCTTCCTTTGCTCATGACATTCCCCGCAGCTGAAAGAATTCGCCCAGAAGGTGCTGAAGTCCCTTGGAGGATCAGATACTTTAGGGCAACCTTGCTGACGAGGGGAAAGTTGGCAATACCGTCCTTCTTCCACCACTCCAAGACATCAATCGGTCAGAAAGAACATGAAATGAAACATCTGGACATTGTAAAAGCAACAACATCCATCATACCTGTCTTGGACAATTGGCATATTGCAGATAGGGTGCACTTCAACTTTGAGCTCGTCCTTCTCGGCCAACTGAGCATTTCTCCTTTTTCTGCACCTCCTCATCGAATGAGGTCCAAAATGAAGACTCCTTTGCTTTCTGCTTGGCCTTCTTAGGAGGAGGCTGCTCAACTTGGCTCATGAGCGACGCCTCTATTTCTTCTTTCAGCCACTTGACTCCCTGACTCGCTTTCTCGTGGTCACGAAATCCTGCCCCTTTGAATCTGTGATCCCAAAGTATGGCCACAGCCTTGCACAGGTTCTACCATCCCGAACCGTCGGTATAAAGCTTTTGACAGAGCACTGGCAAAGTTATACAGGAAGTTGTCCCTCTTTGCTGTCTCACTGCCATACCACTTTAGAAGGGCCTTCTTCGTGAACGGAATTATTTTTGAAGCACTAACAGCCTTCTCTGTGCTCATCTCCACTAGCATCATGAAGGGGCTTTAGCAGTTTTGTGACTTCCTGAACCCTTTGAACTCCGCTGTCCCTCTGATCAATTCTCCCTATACCCCAGACTCACTCAGAAGGGACAGGTTCAAGGGAAGTGTAGGGGTGGGCCTGACCTTGTGAGTTAAAGTACAGTCGAGCCTCATTCCAGCAAAAAAAAACCAAAATTCAACATACAAACGGCTGACGGGCTGTTGAAGCAGCAAAGTCTCAGCTCGTCAGTTCATCACCCCAATGACCTCCTCATGTAGTGCTCCTGTCTTTGCTGTGGGCCACAAAAGTGGCCACAGGGGGTATATGCAATACTCAACTTGGCGACAGAAGTTGTCACTAGGGTTCAAAGGGTTAATGTACGTCTATTCATCTGCTGAGACGGCACAATCTGTTCCTTCAGGTGTACCTTGAAAGGGTGAGATGGAGTCCCGTGGTTCTTCAGCTCGTTGCAACATTAGGAATGTTGAGTTCCAGCGTGTACAGACTTCTCAATGAGTTTCTTCATTAAAAGACCCAGCCTCTTTTGGCACGCTTCAAACTCCCTCTTTACATTGTTGCTCCTTCTTGTTGCTGTGACGAGGCTTGAGATCTTCTCTCTGGCGAGGCAGGGAATGTGAATTGCACAGCTAGGACAATGTTAGATCCATTATCGGTGTGCTACCTACCACCTTGTCGTTGATGGAGTAATTATTCAGCATGGTTGATACGTCGTCTTCACTGTTTTGTTCAGTGTGCTGCACAACCAATCGACCTGGTACAGAGAGCGAGGACCGAGTCCAAGAAGACAGCAGTCAGTCCGATGTAGGGCATGCTTGTGTTGGAGGTCCACATGTCGAAGATGAGGGCAATCCACTGAGTTTGAGATAGGGCCACTTGCAGTTCGTCCTGAATCTTCTGCTGAGGTTGAGGCAGATCGTGATGTACCAGCTTTCCTTCAGAGGGAGCTTGATACTTGGTATCAATCGCTTTCATAAAGCTAAGGAATCATTTTCCTTCGACCAGAGTGGTGGGCCTCATGTCTGCAGCCAAGAAGATCGCCAACTTTAATTAAGTTCCTTTTTCCAAGCTGATGAAGGAAGATACTTCTGGCTAGCAACTGTGAAGTCAGTAGTCTTGGGCTGTGAAGCACATGCCTTTGCGTAGTCATCAGGATGCGATTTGCTGAGATGTCGCTTAAGGGCGGAAATGATGCTTCAGTTCTTTTTATACTCCTGGTTACACAAGGAACACTGCGGTAGTCCCTGAAACCTTGAATAGTTTCTAGATCGATGATGCCTGGGCCCTCGTGGAAGTGGTGGTGGAGCTTGGCCCTGGCTGAGGCTCATCCAGCACGTCCTGAGGTGGTTGCAGTTCTTCTTGGTCGCTCGATTCTTGGTCTGAATCCAAACAGAATCTATCTTTTTCAGAATCAGATGAGTGCTCCTCATCAGTGGCCACTGACTTCGGAACAGGCAACCCAAGGAACTTTGTGTGCAAAACACGAGACATGTCGAAACATTTGAAGATGAGCTCAATTTTTTGCCTCCACTTACGTTCTGATGCCATGATCGCGTGCACCGTGCACCTCGTGCACCTCTTTCTGATCTCGTGCACGTCGGGTCAGTCTCACAATCACGTATCTTCTCTCCTTCGCAGGGCTGCAGTGACGACAGTCTCAGCCTTTCAGTTAGTTACATGGTAAAAATTAGGGAGTCGATCCGGACACACACTGATGCGGCATGACCAAAAGTACAGGGGCTCTTTGCTGTTTTCCTTCCCTAAATCACAATTAGCAAAAAAAAATCTCCCCCCTGAGTCCTGAGTTGCCGACCCTGGCCGCGGCCGGCTGCGACTGGAGAAATCTCTGCCTGACCGCGGCCGGCCGCCTGCGGGCTGCAGCCACCTCCCGGCCCTAGTTCAGAGGGATGGGACAGGCAAATATCAAGAGCCCTCAAGCGTGCACCCGCCGTGGCCTCGAGAGCGTGCACAAACCCTGTTAGGTTCGGTTGCCTTAGTTACCGTGTGCACATACATTAAATTTAGTCAATTATAATTTAGTCGAAAAATTTCCTTTTAGTAAAATTTTGGCTTCTTACCGGATTTTTAGAACATAACCTCTGATTTAGTCACTTTTCCTTCAGGTGCTACCAATTTTGCAAATCAGTAAGCTTTATGTAACGTCTCATCTTATGCTCTAGCCAAGCTCTCATAAAGACTGGCAAGAAGCCACGCACAAAGAGGAACATGGCTGTTTTTCTGTCTGTGTATGGACTCTGCTTGATTGTTTGACGAAGCCATCATGACTCTTTTCGCAAAAAAAACCCTGGCAAAACCATAGATGTTGCTGAAAAGGCCAAAGTCGTCAAGGATTCAAGCAAGTCTGTGAACACAGTGTTTTGGCGGACAAGAAATGAGTGAAAATTACAGAATTTTCCATAAAGGAACAGAAATTTTCTTGACAAGTAGTAATGACGCACTGATGTGCGATATTGCCAAGACGTCAATATGGCGATATTCGATATATCAAGGCAAAAGCATCACGATATCGACACGGTAGGTTGTGGGTTGTTAACTACCATTTGATTTATACAACGAATATCAAAATATTTCCTAACGTAACAGCTCTAGTTGGTACTATTGTGGTAAAAAAGTTGGTGTTTACAAAACTGTTTTCGTTGTTCACAAGTTCTTATTGTCCCTTGATGATTCAATAGCATCTTCAGGTCGTTGTGGAGGTGAACAACAGCTGAAAGGCTCTCAGTGTCCAGCTGTGGTTTCGGTTGTACTGGTTTCAAAATATCGACAATGAATATCATGATGACTTTTTTAAAAAATATCGCAAGATCGATACGATAGTTCGCACATACCTGACATTAAATGACACTACAAATGTTATTATTAACAGAAGACCTGGCTTAAGACTCTTTTGGGTCAGCTCCGCTCAAGTTCAAACTACTCATTTAGTCAATTTTCTCCTGCTTTCTAGCCTAATAGGCTTAATCAGGAGTCGACTGCATAACTCATTGTCATTTTAAAAGAATTGCTATAGTTCATTTTACGCTTGTACAAACGCATTAGAGGCCAGAGCGGGTGAAGAAATAAGAATTGCTCCCATAATTTTCCCCTTAAATTGCCAGTGCTGGCACGATTGATGGTTAAGAGAATCGTTGAGTCGACTTAATTCGAGTTTCAGGCTATCAGTAAGATAATCCATTCGATTCCGGGGAGAGTTGACTCATCCTGACTCTGAAAAATGGTGTCAATTGCGCATGCAGAAGAAAGAGTCTAACAGCATTGCTGTTTTGAGTGGTCACTATGTGCAACAGCAACAAAAAAAATCAGTTTAGGCCAGCTTTGTTGGGCCCAACAATCCACACCGACAGCAGTTTTAATCAATTCAGTGAGTGTTCCTTATACGTAAAGTGAATCATTAACGAACCAGTGAACAAAATGTGCACCTGAATTTCTGAAAAGACTAGGGAATCTGCATTATAAACTAATGACTATAACTCTGGGTCAAAAAGAGGAAAGTTTTAAAACTTGACAAAGGAAGCATCTTGGGCTTGTTACTTGATAACAAAGATGTCGTGAAATAGTGTTTAAGAAGGAGAAGTGACTCTCTTCTCCTATTATAGTTCCTGTGCCCTCCAGGCCTGCTGTGCCACTGAGCAGCTCTTCTAGGCCCATTGGCAGGCCCAGAGGGGACACAAAACTGATTATTTCTCCATTCATTTTGACTGGAATATGATTGCGACGGAGGCGAGCACCAAATGAACGTGCATGTAGGAAGAGATTTCACTCACTGATCTGGCCTGACATATTCAGTAAGTCGCGCAATCATTTCGGCGTAGAAGTGGGCTACGGTAGTCAAGATTGGTCCCAAGCTTGGCAGTGTCCAGGGTGGCCCACTGGTCCGGCCTGAAGCAAGAGGACCACAATGGTGTCTCATAACAGAAATCTGGCGGTACAAATCATCGAAGGCCAGATAAGGGACATTCAAGGACGAAATATTGGTGGGATTTTCGAAACACACTGTGTAATAGTCTCCTAGAGCTTGGATTATTGAAATTTTCTGCTGGTATAAGCCTTGAAAAATTTTCTTCTGGTAGGAATGCGAGAGCCGCTGCTCCTTGGACTTCAGCATCCCCATCGAGGAGAACTTCAAGCAATCGTTCTGCTTCCTGGCCAAGGACCCCGGCGAAGAGGCCGAGGGCACCAGCAACAAGCAGAAGCGTTGGTACTACGACAGCAGCCAGGGAACCTGCGAACAGTTCGACTACAAGGGCAGCAGAGGCAACGGCAACAGATTCCTCACAAGACAGGCAAACAAACAAACACCAATGCAATTGGGCTTTTTTTTCGTGCCAACAAAGCCATCCTCCCCCCTAGGCCTGTGAGGCCTCCTGCCGCCCCAGCCAGGACCCCTGCGAGCTGCCCAAGAACATCGGCCCCTGCAGCGGCGACGTCGAGCAGTTCTGGTACGACAAGGAAAAGGACCAGTGCTTCACCTTCAGCTGGGGTGAGAGAGAAAGGAAATCTTCCAATGCTAATTTTCCTGCACTGCTCAAAAAAAGAGTCTCTCCTTCATTCCACGCGAGATAAGAAGAGCGACCGCGAAGTTTGCGAATTCATACGCGTTTGTTGTTCCTTTCATTGGCAAAGTTAGACTGTCTAAAAAGTTTCACCTCACTCATACTTGCTCCACTTTGATTCTGCAGCCTCCCAATACACTTGAGCATTGCGCAGACTCCTCCGCTGGAGGCATCTGATTACACCTGGTTAACTTTCCATAGCCAAACTTTCGTATTGCTCTGTCTTAGGCGGATGTCAAGGCAACAGCAACCGATTTGTCACCAAGGAGTTCTGCGAGGCCACGTGCAAGCGCGGAGGCCCTGGACTCAGGCCTGAGAAGGTCGGGCCCCTGGGCGCCCTGGTGAGCATCTGCAACCTGCCTCAAGACCACGGTGAGTGACTCGCGGTCAGTCTGTGAATCAGTGAATGACCACAATGAATCAATGAATGAACTGAGTGAATCATTGTACGATCTCTGAACGTGACCAAGTGACCAAGAATAAGCTTGGTCACTTAAGAAATTGTGTATGGTTTTTGCCCCTTCTTATTTCGCGAATCTTGTTAATGGCTACAAAAAAAAGCCGAATAGTTAGTTGATGACGTTAGCTGTCGTCACCATTGCTAACGAGATCGTCAGATCTAACGAAACAGTCTGAGCATCCGGGCAGCGCCAGTAACGTCGTGGAAAAGAGGTCACGTCCATTTCATTACTGGTACTTGGACGCTACAACAGGCTGTGTCAAGATGGTCTCCTCCGTTGCTCGAAGTGGCAACCCGGAGGCGCTTCCCGTCAGCTCGGGTGCTGGGTAGTGATGCTTTCGAGCCGGCTTTTTAAGGCTGGAGCCGAGCCGAGCCGAGCTAAAAAAAAAAAATCTGGCTCGAGCCGAGCCAGCCATAATATCTGTAAATCTGGACAAACGCATTTGGGGCAACAGCACTGACACTGTGATCGGTAGTTTTTGACAGAAGGGACACAGACATACATTATCATGTTTAGAAACTGTTAACTCATTCTTGTGACTTGTGGTCTCTTAGAAATTTCCATTCAGAAAGCCAAGGAAAGCTGCATCAAAGAGTTACTCTAAATTATATGTATACTGTACTACATAAACAGCCGAGTTAAACATCCGGCTCGAGCCGTACTTTTATCAGTCGAGCCCAACTCGTAACCATCACTAGTGAAGGGACAACTGCATGATGCAAAATTATTGGAATCGGACTCGAGCTCCTACCGTCCCGGCACCTTCTCAATGAAACCTCATTGCTATTGAGCTGCGCCGGGGGGGGGGGGGCGGCGGCCGGGGGGGGGGGGGGGGGGGGGCCCGGGCGGGGGCGGGGGGGGGGGGCGGGGGGGTGGTGGGGCGGGGTGGGCGCGGGGGGGGGGGGGGGGGGGGGGGGGGGGGGGGGGGGGGGGGGGGGGGGGGGGGGGGGGGGGGGGGGGGGGGGGGGTGGGGGGGGGGGGGGGGGGGGGGGGGGGGGGGGGG
>JAAUXU010010837.1_pt1 | contig 17257 bp, 17 predicted proteins | sample 7278151 | NCBI WGS metagenome assembly JAAUXU01 (sample SAMN14350113, study PRJNA611818) | marine sediment metagenome | isolation source: surface marine sediment (1.8m) | place: French Polynesia: Moorea | collected 2018-08 | reverse complement strand
TGAAATATTGATGAGAAAGGTCAAAAACCGTAATTGCACTAGAAGGGGAGAGAAGAGGCCTTTCTTTTTTCCCTCTGCCTGTACGCTTTTTTTCAAGCGCCTTCGACTATGCACTAGTACACATACGGTAAAGCTGCAAAAAGAGGATGGGAACAAGAATTTTTTTGCCCACTTGTGTGAAAAATATATGATCGAATTCCTTGGAGGGGATAGAAAGAATAACGTATCATAGTAGGCGGATCGGAGGGATGGTCTGAGTCAAGTCTGTTGCTGAGGACCAACAAAGCTCGAAAAACCTTCGGATGGAGGGCGGAGGGCAAAGCAAGCAGTGGCTCAGGAAACACACACGCAAGCACACGGAGGAGGAAGAGGCACATACAGAGATGGCGGCAGGAGGCTCCGAGGGGAAGGAGGAGGGAAGAAAGCAGCCAGCACACTCACACTCACACACGGAGGGAGAAGGAGGGAGACTTCCCGCAGCTCTGGCACAATTTGGAGAAGAGGGGGAGGTCTCCACTATACCCTCCTGTTGGAGGCGGCGTTGGTGGTCGGTGGGAGGAGGAGGAGGAGGAGGAGGAAGAGGTGGCGGCGGCGGTGGTGGAGGGAGGGAGGGAGGAGAGGCGAAGGTGGGCGGACGATATTGGGGTTGGTTGGTCGGAAAAGGGAAAGAGGAGGGAGGAGGGCGCCGTGGGAAAAAGGAGGGGGAAAGATGTGCCAAGGAGAAGAGGGGGAGTAAAAGGTGGGAGAGCATCACTCTACGCTGCGGAGGAGCGATACAAGAAATGTGGATAAAAGATATATGTAGTCCTGTATGCCAGAAATAAGCCTACTCAACATCTTCCCTCCCTTCACAGCAAGGTGCCCATGAGGACAGGGGAAAAGAAACAAAGGCGGTGGCGGTGAGAAGGATGGAGAATGGGATCATGCAACGAGGACTTTGTTTCTCTTTTAAAAAAGAAAAGTTGCTTTCTTTCCTCCTTTGCCCTTTTATCGTCAGTCCTTCCGCGAGCGATGAGAAAGTTTTTCGATTGTGCATTTCTCACACTGATCGTGAAAAGAGATAAGAGCGGCGGCAATAACAGGGGGAGATCCCTTTCCACTCTTTCTCGTGCGTGCTGCGCAACCATCAAGAAAAGTCCGAAGAAGAAAAAGAAGAGGAGGAGGAAGCTGGAAACCACGGAGAAGGGATAGTTTTTCCCCTGGCCAGTCTTCCGGTCGAAAGCGCGATCAGAGGGGGCGATGCTGGCAGAACTCTGCCTTCTACCAGCCACGTGCCTGTTGAACTGAACGCGGGTCTAATAAGTGTTGAGAGTTGTTCTTATTGGAAGAAGAGGGGGGGGCCGTTTACCAGCAGTCTCCTATTGTTGTCACTTGGGGGTGGGATCCGGTATCCCATGCAGTATTCTTTTTTACCTGTACCAGCATTAGTTCTCTTCAAGACTGGATTCAGCCTCCAAATGTGAGAATCCTGCTCATTCTGCTGGTGTCTGAACAAAGTCTGTTCTTGTTTCCCGTGGCAGGCGGGGCGCTGCCTGACTGCACAAGACCACAATGCGGCAAAATAACTTTTCTTCCATCCCCCCCTTTCCCCCCTTTGGGCTTTTTCGGTTTCATTTTTTTCCTCCTTTTTCTTTCGCTTTGAGATCGAGCGACGGTGGGACATGGATGGAGGGTCGGTCAAACAGGGAATAAGTCCTCCTCTTGCAATCTCGCCGTCCTTGCAGGGCACACCCATGCACGCGCACAGACCCAATCGGAGAATTGAATCGAGCCTGATCCGGAGGATTGAAAAAACAAGGGCTGAAGTAGAACGCATTTTCCCTCTTTCAAACAACCAGACTCAATCTTTCGCTCCTCCCACTTTCTTTCTTCCAAACCGAGGAGAGCCCCCCTAACAAGAAGAAGAAGCAGAACAACAGCAACATACCTAAAAGGCGATTCTCGCCCAAAAACAGGGGGAGAAAGGGTGGCGGTGGGATGCACTCCTTGCGGCTGCAATGAGAAGGGAGGGAGAGGAACCAATCTCCCTCCCCTCTTCTCCCCTTTTCCCACCGCACACGCCACACTCCCATCCCAACCACCCCACCTATCTACAAGGCACTCACTCTTCCCTTTACCCCGCCGCCGCCGGTGTGTATACCTACCAACCCAGAGTGGTGGAATAAATATTAATGACTCCGCCATGTCGGGAAGACAGTCGCTGGGAGCGGAGCGGGGGGGGGAGAGAAAGGCAGAGTTCGTTCGTTGGTTCCTGATCCGTGGATCGCGGGCTCACGTCGCGTATACGCCGCGGCCGTACGTACGTACATGCATACCTCCGAGGCATCGTTCCTAGTTAGGTGCTGTGCCATTGTATCCAGAAAAAAGAGAAAAAGGATCTCCTCTCCGCAGGATGGAGAAAAGTAAGAATGCGATGGAGTGAGTGCGGCGCTCGTCGTTTTTCTAACACAGCATCAGGAATAGAGGGGGGAGAACAGACTGGGATCAGGGCGAGGGAGACCGAATCAATCCCACTTCCCTCCCCCCTCTCTAACCCTTTTCACCCAGGGCGGCGAAGCCATGAATACTATTACTGTACGCTGGAGACCGGGCGGAGGGTGGATTATCTCCTGCGAAACATTTTCTGCGAGAAAGATGGAGGGAGAAGAGGCCAGCACCTACTACAATACTGTGATGCTATGGCGGCCGAGGCTGTTTTCTTTTCCTCGGGGTGCTCCCCTCTGCCGCTATTGTAGGACAGACTCTACTTGAATCAATGTCTGCAGGGGGACCTTCTGTTACTCGGAGAAGCAGTGTACGTATTTCCAGTACTATAGACCTTCCTGGTAAGGCCGAGGGAAAGAGGGGAGTGGGAGGTCGTGCAATTGGCATTATTCCATTCTTCTTTCTTCTCCTGGTGGCTTCCCTCCCCCCTTCCACACCCTCTCCTCCTCCTCCTCCTCTTTTTCCCTCGGGGGAATCGGCCATTTATCATTTCTGCTCCCTTACCCCCTTCTTCCTTGCTTGGCCCGCCAAGCACTGTACTGGCCTCTTCCCCCTCCTCCTCTTCCTCCTCCTCCACCGATACCACCAAAAAGCCGGAAGAGAGGGAATAAAGATAACCGATAAAAGCAATTTCGCACAGGAGCGCAAGCACAAGAGGCTGGCTGGGAAAGCCTCCCTTCTTGGAAAGAAACAGGAGTTACTTATCCGCATTCTCCTCTTCCTTCCTACATCGCTAATAGCAGGGACTCTCTCTGCGGCGGCGGCGGCGGCGGCGCAGTGGAAAGGGAAAAAGACCTCATGATTATGCATCCCCCCCTCCTTTCCCCCCTTTCTTGCGGAAAACGGACCAGAGAGAAAGGACCTTTTCACTTATTCTTTCCTCCCCTTACTTTCCGACACACTCCAGGCACTGGAAAAGCAAGTATGCTTCATAGAGGAAGAACTTGAAAAGAAATTAAAGTAATGCACCTCGAACAGTAAGAAATATATTTCCATTTTCGAAGAAGAGTTGTTGCACTCTTGCGTCGGACGTTGTTCCGGGCGAGTTAGTCGTGCGTGCGGAAAACGGACCCCGCTCCCCACCCGTTGTTGCGCGTCGGCTTTTTCTTTTTTAGCCCCATGGTGGACGTACGAACAACAGTTCTTCGGTGGGGTCGACCCACCAGAGTCAATCCCCCTCTCTTCTTCTTTTTTCTCCTCGCCGCTCGCTTCGGTCTTGTTTGATGATGCGGGGAGTGCACTGGGGCCGGGCGCCCCTTTTCCCCCGACCGAGCGGGGGAGAAGACAAATCGCCCCCTTCTTTTCTCCCCCGCCTCACTTCCTCCTCCCCGTCCTCCCCTTTCGCCGCGCTGTGAAAACAACCGTAGATCCTGTGAAAGGCGAGAAGAAGGGGGAGGGGAGGATCCCTACTCCCCTTTTCATCACCTGGGCGGGGCAGAAAGAAGGGGAAAGAGGGGGAGGATGTCGTGAAAAAGAAGGGAAAATAGGTTTACGAGGATGCCAAAAAAGGCCGACGTATGCTGACGATGCCTGCAAAAAAGCATTCTTCGTAGGGTGGACAAGGGCTATAGCATATTATGACATTTTGGAGAATTTGCTATGGTCACTTTTGTATTGCATGTTAGTTCTCCCCTAGCTCAGATTCACCGTCACCAATAGGGCGGCCAACATCCTGTTTGTCCTCGTCCTCATGAGGGCAAGCAGGTCATTTAGCATGCCCTCCCTTGGGACGTTACTCTCATCGAGCTCTTTGAAATGGGGGCAATCTGCGCACACAGCGCAGGAGGTCACGATGTCATTCAAAAGTGAGCGTAATACTGGCTGGAGCATTGGGGAGTTGGAAAATGAAATAAGGGGTGAATGGAGTTTTTTTAAATTAGGAAAAGTGTGGGCTCCATTCAACGATGATTTGCTGGTGGTCTAAGGGTCATGGTGATGAAAGAAAGCCATGAAAAGTGTCCAAGCTGCAAAGGCAAGGTCTGGTTCTAATGCCCATCGGCCAACTAACAAGTGCTCCAAGTCGCCATGATGCATCATGCCAAGGACTGCAGAATCCCAAGTTAGGCAAGGCATCAGGAGATGAAAACTTTGAACAAGACATTTGCATCCCAGCAATGGTACATAAAAGTTGTGACCCTTGACTTGAACCTGTCAATGCAAACAATTATAAACAAATACTGGAACATCGTCGTGCATGCAACTTCAGTTTGCACTTTGCTGGCATGCAGTACACACTGCACAGTCCTCAATGCGCCGCCAAAAAAATATTTGCGGCTGTATCTAATCCTGGGTCGAGACTGACTGTGTTCCGTCCCTGGCCCTTCTGGCCCGGGGAAACTCTCTAGACTAGTACTACGTCGTACAGTATGCCATCGCCATAGTCCTCTCCCTCCTCCTCCTCAATCCTTTTACCAAATTCCGTTCGACAGGGACGTTTTTCACCCCGAGGGGGAAAAAGGAAAAGGGAACGGCGGGAGGGGCGGAGGAAAAAAGCTGCCCCTTTCCCCCTGCAGCGAAGGTCCTAAAACTGTGAGAGTTGTTTCTTTTCTTTACTTTTGTGACTGCGTGTCTACCTCTTTAGTCTCGAGGAAATGGGTCTACAGTTGGTTGTATTTTTTGCATAAAAAAGTAGTCCTTGTCTGCTTTAAGGGCAGGTCTTTGAACAAAGTCCGTCCTTGTCTGGCGAAAAGAAACGAGGGGGGAGGAGGAGGATCTTTTCTATACCGTCTTCTGAGATAGAGAGGAGAGGAGAGAACGGTCCTCGCGTCACTCACCCCTCTCCTCTCTCTCTCGTCGATATCCTCCGACCCAGCAGCAGCAGGGAGAAGAAGGAATTCGGCAAACCCGGAATAAAATTCTAAACGACCCCTCCCCCCCTTTATTACGCGCAGCCCCGGGAGACATGCTAGAAGGGTGTAAAAGTACAGTAGAGGGCTGAGATCTTTGCCCCCTTTCCAATTTTAACCCTTGTGCCCAGTCCCTTTGTGTGAGTCCGAACTTGTGTAGCGACCGACGAGTATCCCTCAAGCTCGAGGCCTTATATAGGAGGCCTCATTTTCCCTTTTTTGTAATAACTGTCTCGGCCACCCGACCGACCCGCCGTCCATCTCGAAGGGCTCAGTTCAATGTTTCAGTACACATACGGTCTTTTTTCCCCTTCGTTCTTTATAAGGTGAATGGCAAGCAAAGCATGCAAAGAGCACGAATGTGGTGGTACTAAGGCATACATTGCAGAGGGAGCAAGAGTACGGAAATGATACTTCCCTCTCTGCTCTTCTTGCAATAATGGCCTCTAAAAGAGATTTCCTTCCTTCTCCTCGATCCTTCGTCCCAGGGGGCCTCAGGGGGAGGGGAAGGAGGGAGGGAGGGAGAGAGAGCGGCCGCCGCCACCGCCGCGCGTAAGGGAAAAAGGAAAAGGAAGAATTGATTCGCGACGAGAATACGGGATGAGGAGGACGGATGAAAAAGACGGCCGACTCCTCCTTCTCCTCCGTATAGCATCTTGGGGAGGTATAGGGCCGGGATGGAGACTGCGCGGGATTCGACAAAGCCAGCATCCCAGACAGGTCATTCGGAGAAAAAGTTTGGATCTTCAGGATAAACAAGGAAAAAATCCCACTATTTCTTTGCTGCATTGTGAACTAGGGGTAGCGTAGGCCCCGAACAGACGTCGCTCGCAATTACAAGCTGCAGCTTTAGGGATGCGGAGGGAGGGACAAGAAGGAGAAAGAGGAAGAAGACGGAGAGAGTGACTTGGGCCTCTTTCTCTCTCTTCTCTGATCCCTCCCGCCCACGATCTGGAACTGCCCTTCCTTCCTTCCTTCCTTCTCAAGAGGCCCTCCCTCCGGCCTCCCCCCAGGAGGAGGAGGAGGAAGCGGAAGCGCCCCGAAACTGCCCAACCAACCATCTCGGTGACTCCCAGTCGGCGCCCCTCCTCTCTCTCTCTCTCTCTCTCTCTTTCTGCTTCTGGGACCCCGAGGAATTTAATAAACGGAGAGAGGACGACTAGGAGAGACGCAGTGGCGGCGTATCAGCGTCAGGTAGAAATAAACGCAGCGGCCGGTTTCAGGAGAAAGCTACGAAAGGGTACATAATGCGGAATTGCGTGTTCTGAAAAAATACACACGTACTTGCCAGTCTTGCCTATGAAAAACTTATGGGACTATGCAACCTCGAAGGGAATTTCTTCGCCCAGCTCCTCCCCCTTTTCCCAAACTGTGATTTGGGGCTTGCATGTAGAACCAATGCAGTGCAGATTTCGGAAAGCCTTCCACCATTGGAAACACACCTCAAGAGCCATCCAAAAAAACCCTTAGAATTTCCATGTACGTCAAGAGTCCAGAACCACCCAAGGCAGTAGTAATCCGTCTTTTGCCCGCTTCGAAACTTATCCCGGCAAAAAGCACACGTCCCTTCTCGCCAGCAACCGTCGCTTTCCCAAGAACTGCCTTAAAAATCGAGGTGAGACCTCGATTTCCGTTGCGGCTGGTTGAGCTAAGAAAGTGGGAAACTTGTATAAAGTTTTTATAGCAGACCTGTTTCAGTTCATAAAAAACATTGGATACGTATGGGTTCCCTGAAAGTCCTGAACTTTTTCAGCCTTCTATACTTAATTCGCACTAAACAGAGGCGGCACTGGAGCTGGTTGCAAAAAAAGCAGAAGTCTTGCTGCAAAATACTGCACCTATGGGAAATAATATCGCACAAGACTGTTTTCTTTGACAACTCTATATACTTCATGGCAAGCAGCTGTGGGTACAATTTTCTAGCACAAAAAACAACACCTAATCGAAAAATACTGAGCGCGTGAGTCCATAGCAGGCGTGGTGGTAAGAACGACGATAAAACAATGTCATGGCGTGAGAGCCCAAGACCGCGGCGAAAAAGAAAACAATAAAAGAACTTTTTGACATTCAAGGCTGACCTTGACACAAAATTTAGCAGGAGAATGTTTTGACTTCAGTGATACAACATACAAAGAATATCGGGTATTCTTTCAAAATTTTGCTCCTCCCTTTCGTCCCATCGGGAGGTGGGGGATGGGGTGTTGATTTTTGAAGTTAATAACCTCAGAAGTCAGAAAGCATCTCAGGAAAAGATATCAAAACACTTTGTCTTTCCCGATACTATGGTTTCTCGACACTGAAATCATCAGGGCTGCCAGTGCCTCTGCAGAACAGAGTTGCTGAGGTCAAGGTTCGGCAGCTGCGAAGGCTGCTGCTGCTGTTGCTGCTGCTGGATTGGTGCTGCGGCCCTGCAGTTGTCAGATGCCAAATCTCTTCCAGGCTGGTCGGTAGAGATAGGCGAGGAGGGCTGGAAAAGGAGGGAAGAATGAAACGGAATAAGTACTGTGCAAAAACTGTCCAATGGAGGGAGGAAAAATATTTTCGTCGTATCGTAGGCGGCCCGAAAAATAAACCTTCGTTACCGTCGGGAAGTTGAGAAGGTTGAGGTGGGGCATGTCGTTCAGCTGGAGCGGGCGAGAAGGGTTGGGAGGATGTCCAACTGCTTGCTGCTGCTGCTGCGGTTGCTGCTGTAGCTGCTGCGGCGGAGGTTGCTGGCCAATGATACCGCCCAAGGGAGAGATTCCAAAGCCGCCCGGCTGCTGTTGATGTTGTTGCTGCTGCTGCTGAGCCGCCAGCAGCAGGGAGAGGGAAATCTGCTGCTGCTGCTGCATGGGAGCATGGGAGTGTGGAGGGAGCATCCCGGGAGGAGTCCCCGCCCCTCCACCACCTCCGGCGGCGGGGAACGCCCTTGTGGCTGCCGGCGGCTGAGGCGGCCGAGGCGGGGGGAGCCGCTGAGGCACTACCATCCCCAGTCGCCGCAGGTCTTCGAACGCGGCCGCCGCCGCAGGGTTGTTCAGCGGGGGCATCAGACCCGGAGGAGGACGCTGCTGTTGCTGCATCTGCTGCTGCGGATGTTGCTGCTGCTGCTTCATTGGAGGAGCCGCTGCGGACGACGAGGCGAAGGTCCGCTCCATGTCTGACAGGCTGATGGCTGAGGCAGGAAGTCGAGGGGGAGGAGCGGGGTTGGGGCCGGGAGCCATGCCGCCGCCGGGAGCCGCCGCCGCGGACATAGGAAGCATGGGCGGGAGGTTGCTGCCGCCGCTCAAGCCTGGACGAAGGATATTGCATTAAGTGTGAGAGGCTGAATAAATACAACACGGCAATAAAAATTCAGCTTCTCAAGTAAACATGACTCCTTGCCACTAGAAACACAATCTGTAACTCCCACTAAAGCCTGGAGAGAAAGAATGAGTTTAGGAAAGTGTTCGGAAAGACAATTTTCAAATTCACAGCTTTAAGGCTTTTTGTCACGAGCCAAAAGAATTTTGCATGAACTTTGTGCGCACCTTGCTGTTGCGATTGCTGTGCTGAGGCGAGCAGGGATAGCAGGGCCATGGTGGCGGGGTCACCGCCGTTGTTGCTCCCGCCGTTCGGATTCGGATTCGCAGGATTTGGGGGACGAGGGGGGACGCCGACGCCGCCGAAACGAACCATATCTGTAATTAAAGTAAACAGACGACTTGAGTTTTTGGCAGGGATTCTTCAACGCGTTTATTATTGCTTGTAACGTGGCAAAAATATATAGGAATTCTCTCGAAAATACATTTCGGAGAGCCAATATCGACACACGAGAAGTGGGTACGAGAGCTTTTTTGCTAGGGATAGGAGCGGTCAATTGGCATCGTATAGCAGTAGTAGTGACTTTTCTTTCCCTTTAAAACCCTTTGTGTGTTAACGTGATGTGCAACTTTGACTTTTTCAGACACGGAGTATCACAGGATGGATAATGATTGTGGTAGCTGAAAATCTCAACGCCTTTTCCGCTTTCCTAAGCGGGGTTTTCTTTCTTGGCCTTGCCGCCACCGCCACCTCCAAGGTTTTTTCCGGCGGGGACAGAGTTCTGTTGCTTTTTGGCCTTTGCCTCGACCTTCCTCTGCTTTCGCCTGGCCTTGATTTGGTCCCACTTTTGCTTCTGCTTCTGCCGCCTGCTGGGGATGCCGCCAGCGCCACCGCCGATTCCAGCATCTTTGGCGGGGACGGCGGACCTGGCGTAAGCTCCAACTACTCTCAGGAGAGACTCGTCTTTGGCCAAGTTGGAGAAGAGCGGCGTAGCAGCCTTGGGCTCTTTTTGGACAGCCTTGGGCTCTTTCGGAGGCTTCTTCTCCTTCTTCTTCTCGCCTTTTCCCGCCACGGTGGCGCCCCTTTCGCCGTCTTTCTTACTGCCTTTCTTGGCGGCGGATGAGGCGGATGCGGCGGGATAGACTTTTACGCTGCTGGCGACGGCGGCGGCGATGTTGTTCTTGTTTCCCGCCCCGGGCTTCTCTTTACCTGTGGCAGTAGCGGCGGCGCCTCCTCCTCCAGGGGCGGAGGCGACGAGAGAAGGCGGAGGTAGACCGATGCCGCCGGGTGCCTGAGTTGAAAGAAAAATAAGCTAATACATATCATTTGCATACATACTTCGTTGCATCCAAGAATGCAAGAAGTCCCAACATTGTGATAAAATGACTTCAATGACAAAAAGTACGACAAACCTTGTATACTTTAAAATATCTGGTTGGGAGATAGACGACAATTTTATACCTTGTGTTGGGGTCCCGCTGCATTCCTGTTGTTGCTTCCCTTGTCAACGGCGGACTGGACCTCCTTTGCCATCATCCTGTGGCTCTCCCTGTTCCTCTCTCGCTGCTTCTTGCTGGCGTTGTCCTCGTGGGCCTTCCTCCTTGGGCAGTCGCGGACGAGATGGCCGATCTTGCCGCAGGCCCTGCACCCGCGGTCGTTGGGCGGGGGGCCGTCGCACAGGGCGTTAGGGTCCCAAAGGTAGTCCTGAAAGGAGGCACGAAACAAAGATTGAATAAAGTCAGAGCTAACAGCAAGTCTTTAAATGCAGTAAAAAACCGTGTAATTCAAACACTTTGAGCAACAGAGCTTGGCGATCAAATTGAATCAGAACTCACCGCCAGCGTTGGGTACCCTCCCACCACCTCCGGGAGGAACCCGAAGCGGTCCCGGGTCCGGAGGAAGCACTTCTTGATGTAGATGTTCACTGCGACGAGAAGGGATAAGAATATTTTCAACACGGCGATTTCTAATATCAGGCTCTTATATTCTCACTCTTCCTGGAGATTCCCGCCCCGAGGTTGTGGCTGAGCTCGAACGGGTCCTCGATGGCGACGCAGGGGGAGTTCCACATCTTCTCGAACTTTGTGAGCGGCGCCCTCTGCCTGGTGCACACCACCAGAGACTTGTCGTCAAAGTCGGAGGCGTAGTACTGCAGGAAGGCCAGCCAAAGCTCCGTCACGCTCTCGGTGTTGCGGCCCAGACCGGGCCAGACCTGAGGGAGCCTTGACATGTCGTCGAAGAACCAGGCGTCCCAGCCGTCCACCATGCGGCGGGGGCGATCGCCGGGGGGGTGGAGCTCCTACAGACGAAGAAAATGTTTTTAGCAAAAATTTACAGGTCACAGGAATGTTATATGGGGAAAGTTGACCTGTGGCCTAATCTTAATTCTTAAGTTGCAGTCTCTAGACAACTTTTTATACTGTCTAAGGACCGCTGTATTACCGGAAGAACAGTACTGCTGCTACTCTCACCTGCAGGACGGGGACGACCGGCGGCTGCCTCTGCTGGAGGAAGTGTAATAGCATGAGTATGTAGGCGTAGGAGGAGAGGCTGCCACGGGAGGCGTCGCCGATGTCACAGCTCTTCGCGAAGAGCTTAACCATGTAGCCCAAGATCTAGAAAGGGGTAAGCAAGAAAAGACATGAACAATTTTGAAGATTGTTTCTCAAAACAGCCGCTGAAACATTGAAAATTTTTATTTAGTAGTCTTGCGGCCTCTTTGGGTAATCATCCTTGAGGTACGTAGAAAGCTCAGACTTGCGGCCTTTTTTGCGGCGCAGAGTAGCTAAAGTGTATTGAAGATCTCACCTTGACCCTTGCGTCGATGTAGGAGTAGCACCTGAGCATCTTCGTGTTCTCCTGCGCCAGGATATTGTAGAGCGAGATGTCTCCCTCGATCCGCGGCTGGTACTGCACGCTTGTGAACTTAATGATGGGCACTTTGGCGGAGGTGATGGCCTGTACCCCTCTGACGCCCTGCATCCTCTTGAGCTTCTCCGCCAGCCGCTCAATCACGTCGATGGCGTCGATGCCCTCGTCCGTCTCCTGGTCGGAGAAAGTCAGTGACACGTCGAGGTCCGAGTGCGCGAAGGCGAATCCGTTCTGCGAGGACCCGAAGACGGTGAGGACGGCCCGCGGGTAGGAGCGCTGGATGTAGGAGGTCAGGTTGCGCATGAACTGGTCGCGCTCCCTGAGCTCGTTGGCGCTGGGCTCGAAGCGGCGCTGGACCTGCAGGCAGACCCTGTCAAGCTCGGGGACTCTCCTCAGCAGCACCTGCGGCGGTGGCAGCGGCCTCACCGGCGGCATCTCTTCCTCTGGGCAGGCGTGCTGAAGGTGGCCGTCGGCGCCGCAAACAGAGCAGGACAGCACCGGACTCTGGCCAGCGGTCAGGATGTCCGCGTCGAACGTGAACAGGATCTTATTCTTCGGGACGAGCTCTGTGACCCTCTTGGCCTGGACCGGAGTCAGCTCGCGCCCGTACTTGCCCAGGAAGGACTCCAGGGTTTCGTTGCTGCTCTCAAACTCTTCTTCTTCCTCCTCATCATCGTCGGTGTCGCTGCTGGAATCTTCCCCTTCCTCCTTGTTGAACGACTTCTCCAGCTCCTCCAGGGTGATCACCTTGTCCGAGGGGGGCTTGCCCACCATGGCAGCGGCGGCGGCCCCTCCTTCCCTGTCGGCCTCGCTGTTGTCTTGCCCTCCTCCCACCTTCAGCTGCTTCAAGATGTCTTCCACTCCCTTCAGCCTAGAGTCTTTGTTCTTGTCTCTCCTGCTGGAAGGAGACTTCCTCTCCGGGGAGGCGTCAGGGACTAGGATCTTGGTGACGACTGGCCCCACCGTGGTCTGGATGGTGCCGAAGTAGAGGTAGGCGATCTTGAAGCAGTCGGTGATATAGTCGAGCGTGGCCCGGCCCGAAACGGAGCGCGTCAGGCTGCGCTTCAGCGAGAAGGGGTCCTCCACAGAAAGCTGTTTCCCCTTCCAGTTCCGGTCAGCCTGAAGGAAATAAAACAAATCACCTTTAAACTATAGAAATTTTGGCATTTCACACAAAATTTTGAAACAAAAATAGCGAATTTCTAGATGAGTCGGAATTTCAAGTATCAAAGTTCGGTTCGATTTTTTTGAGTTCCGCTCGAGTTCGGGAAGAAGTAAATTCAATCCCATCCTCATACCTTGGATGACCCTCCACTTTTGCGTACGCTGACGATGTAGTCCGCCGCCCTGAATCCGAGCGCGTAGAACTCGAAGAACCCGACCAGGAGCTCGGCAGAGTTCAGGCCGTTCCTCGTCTTCCAGCGCTGGAGGGCCTCCGAGGGACCTGGGGGAAGAAATTGAGTAACTGTGTGGCCAGGAGGAGGGAAAAAAAGGATAAACTGAAAATAGCTCGAAAAACGGGAAACACGACAGAAATGGAAAAGGACTGATAGACGTACTGATCGTAACAAAACACTCAAGAAACCTGCCCAATACGGTACTTACTCTGGTATGTGTCTGCGTCCTCCTCCAGGTGGTCGTGCAGACACGGGAGTACGGGCTTGGTCTCCTGCTGCAGGTAGTAGACCAGCATGACGGCGAAGGCGTGCGCCGGGAGCGTGCCCTCGGCCTGCCTGTCCACGCGGCACAGCATGGCCCACAGTCTGACTGCGGCCGAGAGCGTGGCCACCCGCGGGTCCAGCGAGAAGTAGTCCCGGAGGAGGGCAGAGGTCTGGAAGGCGCTGTGGTTGTTGAGCGAGAGCTCGCAGGGGAAGGACGGCTCGCCCTCGGCCGACCCCGGAACGGTGAAGAGGACCATGGGGATCTTGGCGCTGAAGTCGCGGCTCACGTTCCTGCATGAAGTTGGATAGAAAATGCCGTTGGTCGACAACATGTTTTAATAAATGGAAATACCACTCGAGCGAAGAAGCGTAAGACTAAAAGAACCAGGATCTTACGTGAATTTCGAGTTCGGCGCCGCGATTGCCTCGCTTGCGGCAATGAGGGCGAGGTGCGGCGGGGTGTCCTCAGGGATCTGGAGGTCCAGGTTAAGGCTGGAAGAGCGGAGGCCAAAGCCGGACAGGCAGGAGCCGTACAGGCGAACGCTGCAGCCTGGAATAACAACGAGAGAAAATTATGGAAAGAACCTCATTGGAAAGTTGCAAATAGAAATCTTGCGAAGAGCGATTAGGTGTTCCTAATGTGGTTAGACGTGAGATCCTTCTCACCTTTGACGACCGGCCTGAGGAACTCGTCCACCTGGGCTGCCACCTCCTGTCTGTCCCTCAGATCTTTAGCGGAGAGCCCCTGCTCTGCCCTCACCCTCTGCAGTAGCTGCTCCAGCGAGTCGATGTGCTGCTTGCTGGGCTTGGGCAGGTGGTACAGCGTGGTCTCCACCTCCTGCATGCGGGCCAGGCGGGAGTGACGATCGTCCTATGATATGAGAAGAAACAAATGATAAGCGTTTCGAACGAAGTACCTCCCCAAAGAAGCCAGCAAACTTGAAATTTCCACAAACTTTCAACCTCTAAAAACCCTGAAATCAAATCAAAGGGAACCCCATTACCACCTTGATGTGGGAGATGCAGATGGTGAGGGTGTCGCAATGGTAGTCGCATAGCCTGCAGTAGTACTGAGCCTTGGGGAACTTGACTGAGCGCTTTTTGAGCGGGCGGACGTCGTTGCGGACCAAGTAGTTGATGACTAGGGGCGGTGCGGCGTACTCCTCCCCCGGCGGCGTCGCCTCCTCCAGCGAGCATTCTCGCATCAGGGCCATGTACAGGTCGGGGTCCTGTGGAGAACAGGAGAGACTCTGGTCAAATAATATCGTACAGTACTTGAGCCTGCTTTCATAAAGTTCCAAACTAGTCTTGCCTTCAGGGTTGGCCTTGGCCCCGGTGCCGCTGCGGCCCCTCGCACAAGGTGGCCAACAAGCTTCTTACGTTGGCGGCGGGTGGACCCTGCGCCAGCGGCCCCGCCTTCCTGCTCGGCCCTGGGCTTGACCTCCATGAGGACCTCGAGGTCGCGCAGCAGGTTGACCCGGCCGCCGGGATCGTCCGGGGCCTCCGGACGGCCACCTCCCCGGGCGCCGCCGACATCCATGATCTCCTTTCACAAAGGACAAAAAAGCCTTTTTGGAAAAAAGGTGGAAATTTTAACCTTTTTTCTTGAAATTTATTTTCAAGGTGAATTTTGCTCAGGTGACATTTTCCCCCTTTGACCCTTTCCCTCTCTCTCTCTTTTCTTTTCTGTGTTTCACTCTTTTTGTTGACAAAGTAATAGTAAATTACGAGATCCGTAGAAACTCCACGCCTTCATATAGTTATTTCACAGCACACCTTGAAAGAAAAAGCTTTCTATAAAGTTCTTAAAGCAACTCAAAACAAAGTTTACAGAATGCTGATATCATAACTGTAATATTTTTTCATCATTTTCCTTCTTTCCTCGGTTTTGTGGCCCATTCCTTTCCCTCCTCTTTTGTTGTCTTTTTGTTGTATATTTTTCAGCTGTTTCTCCTTTTCCTCTTCCTTTTTACACCGGACCTTGGGAAGAAAAGGAGAGACAAGGTAAGACTTTTCAACTTTTTCGGCTTTTTGGTGGCTTTTCGTCGCCCTTTTCCCCTTGCCTTGATTCCCCATACTTTGGAATCTTCCTGCATGAATAGTACCAGACATCTTCCGGCTGTTCTTCGGGCCAAACGGCCTCTTTTTCGGACAGGATGTCTTCATTCGAAACACATTTATGCAGTAACAGTTTTGGAACTCTTTAAATATTGCGAGACCCTCAATTGCAATTAAAAAAGACTACAATGAGTGTTAACTGCCAGAAGGCTGTTTACAGTGCTTCAGGCCTATCAGAAGTATTTTCGTTTGACTAGCATAACTCCTATAACTCTAGTCCGGAAATTTGCATTTCTCAGTGGTGTTTTCAAGAGTGTTGTGTCTAGACTCTGTGCAAGCTAATGATCTAATTGTATTTCCTCTTCAGTCCCTCCACCACCATGGGTATCTCCCGCGACCACTGGCACAAGCGCCGCGCCACCGGCGGCAAGCGCGCCCCCATCCGCAACAAGCGCAAGTTCGAGTTGGCCCGCCCCGCCGCCAACACCAAGCTTGGCCCTCAGCGCATCCACACCGTCCGGTGCCGCGGAGGCAACAGGAAGTTCCGCGCCCTCCGACTCGACCAGGGCAACTTCTCCTGGGGCTCCGAGGCCGTGGCGCGCAAGACCAGGATCATCGACGTCGTGTACAACGCCTGCAACTCCGAGCTGGTGCGTACCAAGACCCTGGTGAAGAACGCCATCGTGGTGATCGACGCCACCCCCTTCAGACAGTGGTACGAGGCGCACTACGCTCTCCCGCTGGGCCACAAGAAGGGTGCCAAGCTGACGGAGGCAGAGGAGGCCATCATCAACAAGAAGAGGTCCAAGAAGACCGCCAAGAAGTACGCGGAGAGGCAGAAGGAGGGAAAGGTGAGCAGCGGCACCAGTCGGATTGGGTACTTTGTAGTTTCGTGACTTTTTGATCATTCTTGGCTATACGGTACACCTACGCCTTGTCGTGCTTTTTTCACGCTAGTTGGAAGAACGAGAGAGATTCTATTTCCTACTTGGACCTTTCGGTTCCAAACCAACCTGATTTCCTGTAAAATTTAATGACAATCGTGTACAAAGCTGAGTTTCAGTACTTCCTATTTTGGGCCCTCCTCGAGTTCTCAAGAACCAAGAACTTGATCACATTTTACTCCGGGGTTGGATGGAATCCCTCGTTTTATTCGCAAAGTTATATTTATTCTCTTTCAATAAGTGTATTTTTGTTTTTCCCCGCTTCTCAGGTCGAGCAGGCTCTTGAGGACCAGTTCGTGACCGGTCGCGTCTTGGCCGCCGTCTCCTCCCGCCCCGGACAGAGCGGCAGGGCCGACGGGTACGTCCTCGAGGGAAAGGAGCTCGAGTTCTACCTGAGGAAGATCAAGGCCAAGAAGGGCAAATAGGCTGTTTGAACGGATGGTTTCCCCGGTCGTTGTTGCAACCCCGGAACAAATAAAAAAGTGTCGGTGAATTCGATAAAAAACACGATGCAGCAGCGGCTTCTTCCCGGCTAAAAACTAATTTTTCTTTCTTGCGATTGCAAGATTGTGTGGCAGTATCAATATCATTTTTTGCGACATAAGGTACGCAGCAAATGTCAGACTTTCGAAAGCTTGCGTGGAATTGTGGAGCTCTCCTATGGATCCTATCCATATGTGTGCGCCCGCCTATGGTTGTGTATTGGACCCCCCACACGAGGGCAAAATCCTAACCCCCCTACACCTGCCCGAAATCCTAGCACCCCTACAGCAAACCTGTTTTGAGAACCCCCCCTACACCAAGAATTTTTTTTGATCCCCCCACCCCTAAATTGGCCAAAATCTACAGTTTTTAAGAAAATTTTATAAAAATTCATTAAAATCTCGGAAAAATTTCTATGAAAGGCCAAAATAGCCAAAAATTACCCTTTTTTGATGAAAATTACCACATTTGTTACTTATACCGTAGATGCTAGCTTTTCTTATTTTTTGTCCCTTTTCTTATTTTAGTCCCATATCCCAGCCGGAATTTTTCGCTTATTTCGACAGTTTTTGGGTCCGTTCTTTACCCTTCAAGATATTTTGAAGTTTTGGGCACCATTTGGTTAATTCAT
>JAAUXU010026452.1_pt1 | contig 17262 bp, 15 predicted proteins | sample 7278151 | NCBI WGS metagenome assembly JAAUXU01 (sample SAMN14350113, study PRJNA611818) | marine sediment metagenome | isolation source: surface marine sediment (1.8m) | place: French Polynesia: Moorea | collected 2018-08 | reverse complement strand
GTGAAGACAGTATCATCCATCAAAACTTGGACGAGCCCAAGATCGAGCGGGACCCGAGCCACGGGGGGGGGGGGGGCCAAAAGCCCCCTGGGTTGGGGGGGGGGGCCCGGCGGCGCGGGCGCGGGCGGCCCCCCGACCCCCGGGGGATTTTTGCCCCCCCCCCCCCCCGTGGCTCGGGTCCCGCTCGATCTTGGGCTCGTCCAAGTTTTGATGGATGATACTGTCTTCACGAAAACAAACACTAGCGAGATCAGATCAAGACAGAATTGAATGCTTGTGCAGTCGAAATCTGACCTGGCCTTTTCAGTTGTCTGAGATCAAACTTAACAGCTAATTCACACCAGATCGGACCGCTGGGCTCGAGATCTAGGGATGAAAATGAGTCGAGACCTTAAAAACTACTCAATTGAGCTGAATAAGACGACGAAGCAGTTTAAGACAGTTGTTCTTAACATAACTTTGGAATCGAAGGGTTAGGACTTAGTATACACATGGTGAGTACACAAACAATTAGTGACCGACTGCTGGACTGAACCAAGATAAATAAGCTTTACAGTGCCGAATTGACTCTTCCGCTACCTTGCCGCGGTCAGAAATAGGCCTCATTGTCGGGTCATTCTAGCTCATCTTACTCGTCCCGATCGTCTCGTTCACCCTCATGTCCAAGACCAGAAGCTCGACAAGGTGGATGCTGGCCTCTACCTTCATCCAGAACATATGGTCGGCCTCGAGGGTGATGGAGAGCGACGCTTGAGGCGGTAGTCACAATGGTGTCTCACCAACAACTGCTAGATCGTTAAGTTCTCGACTCGGTACCCAGGTGATCACTTCTCGGACAGACACAAGATAGAAACAAAGCGAAAGGGTCATAGAGGATGACACAGTACAGCACACCATGGACTAGAAAAGACGTGCACTATACTTCACGTACAGTCTCATTCTCACAGACACGAATGCTCATGTCACATTAGATCAATATTGTTTTACTCTGTTGTAAGAATGCTTCACTTCGACGATCTCATGAAGACTTCTCAAGTGCTCCTTGCAATATCTTTCATTTTCAGCTACTCCACTGTTCCTGGCAGGTTTTCTTTTTGGACAGACGAAGTGGGCAGAACTGCCATTTGACAGGTTCCGGCCTCTGAAAGCAGTTCATCTTCAGTCGTTCAAGTCCAGCAACTGTTCTGGCTTTTACAAACATTTGCTGGTGTTCCACAATTGTGGCACTCGTTTGGCACAAACTTGTCTCCAAAATTGCCCGAAATCCGAGCAGCGGAAACGGATGAAAAAGATCGATACTTTTTTTTAGGTCAAAAAACGCACAGCACCTCTCAAAACCTTTTGTTTATTTGGCACCAATGCTCATACTGGCAACGTTTTCTGGATTATTTTCGGCGGAAAGCCCGACATCGACAATCCAGGCAGCGCAGGATGAAGATGTTCTTCCACGTAGTGTACACAAATGGCTCCATAGCAGATGGGGCCTTTACATATACGGCCTTTTACGCTTCGGGCATTCACACATAGCCCCATATGTGCCTTCTAGCATCTGCTGACCCGGCCTTTGCAGAGATAACAAACCACATGACTTAAGAATATAATACTTTCCTTAGAGGAGAGGTCTCTATGGACGCTCCAAGCACGTTCGAACAGCTGATCCAGAGAATGAGGAGAGTGTGTTACTGCATCATGTATCTTTGACTGATCAATTACATTTAAGGAGTTAATGAACAGACTCTGACGAAATGCTTTTCATCATTTTCATGACATGATAAACAGTCCCAGTCCTGCAACATGAGGAATCGGGCTGTTGACAGGGACCACATGATAATGTTTTAGCTCTGCCTTTATTGAAAAGAATTAAAAAGCGACAGTGTCTCTATTTTTTGAATGAATGGACTTCACTGATACGGATTAATCTGAAGTGCCCATAACTAGCAGACCTCATAATTGAAGGCCCCAAGTGTAAAGGCATGGTAACCTTCATAAACTTGGAGTGATCAGACATTGATGTTGATGCATGTAAGACATGATTCCCAACGTCCGGCCACAAGTGCTGAAGGTCTTGCATCATGAAAATATCTTCAATAAGCCGCGTTGCAACCTTACTGAGACACCCTGTAGCACACAGGGGTGTAGGAATGAACTTGGTGCCCGCCTCCGCCTTCAGCCCAAGCCAGTAGAAAAGATAAGACACACAGAGACAAACACATTGAGACAAGTTCACATGTTCTTTGTTTTACTCGTGTATAAGAACTTTGAGAGGAGAATAAGATTGATAATCCTCAAGAAGCCAATCAATTCCGTAGAGATTTCCCATCAGAGAAAGTTGTTGCGCAGAAAACCTCATCTTCGTTCGAAAGTGAAAGGAGCAAAGATTTTCCTGCTGTAGACAGAAAAGGAGAGAAAATGAGCTTCCCCAAGGTTTTTTCCTCCTTTTCTTTTCACTTTTTTTGTCAGCTAATCCCAAATCACTGACAAAGGAAGCTGAGGGAAAGGGTCCATTTTACAAGAGTTGACTGTGCGGGTCTCTTTGTGTTGTCCACCGCTTACACTGTCAGAGACCTCGATGCTGCTCTTTGTACGGCAAGAAAAACTCCCTCACCCTTTGCCTGACACTTTGGCACCGCACAGGACCTCTTTCAAGTTTTCTCTCCTTCCTCTGATCCTCGTTGATGCCCCTCGTCACGAAGCTCACGTGCACGCCCTTCGCGGTAACCCCTTGTTCCCTTCAAGCTTTTCATATTATCCAATAGGACTTGCCCAAAGCCCCTTTTGATTTTGGCGGTCTTTTGTATAAAAATAGGAGACGGGGTGGGGTGGGTTGAACCCTGATCCTACTAATCCAAGGCTTTCGTTTCCGGCCAAAAGGCTGACTTGGCTTAATCCCTACCTCAGTCTAGCACTGATCCATTTCTGCGTCTCTTCCAGCCGTGAAGGTGGTCCTGAGCCTCCTGTACTCAGTGCTGATCCTGTTCGGATTCGTGGGTAACACGGTGATCCTGGTGGCCATTCTGGGCAAGCCCAGCATGCGCACGGCGAGGAACATCTTCATCGTCACTCTGTCCTCCTCTGACCTCATGCTCTGCGGGCTCACCATGCCACTCACCCTCTGGGATGTCATGCTGTGAGTAGCTGCAAGTTGCGTTCTTATGCAATGAATGGGTCAACTGCAGAAAGTATACAATATACAAACATCAATCTTGAATCTATATCAAAGGTTGATAGTGAAAATCGATGCTGGTGCTCTTGCACTTATTGGTCTGGTCAAGTTAGATTTGGTCAGGTTAGCTTGGATCTGGTCTGGTTAGGCAGAACAACGGAAAGAAATGGATGGGGAGGCTGTTCAGAGATGGCGCAGGATTAGCAAAACGAAAGTGTGCTTCATATCCCAGGCGAAATGACTCATTTTAACTCTAGGCGTTTGCATACTTTTAAGATTTCCTATTAGACGACTTCTTCTCATTGACTAGGCTTCGCTAAATTTTTAAATTCTCTAGGCTTCTCTGGGTTGGGTTAAACACTTCTGACGCAATTGTTCATGGTGACGGATTGACACTCCGTGTTCATTAACTTTGTTCCTCCGAACGGTTCTTTTGATCTGCCTCAAGAGTCAGCTTCGGCGTGCAATCAGTACAGCTCCAACGTTGACACTCCATAACTTAGTCAAGTCTCAAGTACTGGGTGCCCCGAAGATATTGCAATTTTGAACCTCCAGTTTTTCCTCTTATACTACGTGGATTTAACAACTCTTCCTTCTCGTAGGATCTACAGAGTCTTTTCTATGGCGTCAGTAGGCGTACATGCAGGTGGCTGCTTGAGTTGGTACGGATCGGGTAATTTAGAAGGGTATTTACATAAGTTGTTGAAAATGGCCACCATTTTCTTCAAGGCTAAGGCGAAATGGTGAGGCAGAGAGAGCTCAGATTGAGATTTAGTGATCAAGACCATACACAAACCATTAAGACCGTATTCTGGAGACCATTGAGACCATGTAAAAGGAAAGAGCCTCAGCATGTACATGGTGTCACGGAAAGAATGCGCCGGTGAGTGCAAATTTTTCATCATCGATTAGGCATACTTGTGCAGCGTTAAGGTGGACACTGTGCCTCTAAATGGAACAAGTGCAGCACATCGATCAATGATGCAGCTTTTATTGCAAAACAAGACATGAGCAAGGTGCCAGAAATGTTTCAGTCATTTCTGATGAAGCCACCTTCAGCCTCTTCAACGAGGAAGAGGCGACTCCCTCATATTACTTCCTGACAAATTCAAGGGTGGGCACGGTGTGCCAGACCTGACTGATATTGGCTTTACGTCTGTCCAGGCTGTTGCGCTCATTTTCACTGATTTTAGTCACAATACTTGACCAGATGGCAAATTCAAAAGCAGAACAATCCTGTGAACTTGGTGGCCACAACTGATTGGAAACACACACCTGAGTCTTACGCAGTTTCTGCAAAAAAAATTATCATTTTTATTCCACCATTAAGAGAGACAAAAATCGCCTTTTTTATTGCTTACCCTCCTTTGATTAATGTGGCTTCCATGAACGTACGTGAGTCACACAACTTTCGTCTGGCATGTTGTCAGTCACAATGATCACACCGTCTATGAAGGGCTACAACCACGAGGTCGAGAGGTTTCAGTCGATGGATCATAATGCTCATGTGGCTAAGCAGTTTTCAAGCTATGTCAGAAACTTAGGGTGCACTTTTTCCGTTCCACCCGGTATAGCCAGAAACAAGGAATTGCTGAAATCCACGCAGTATAAAAGAAACTAGGGGGTTCAACATTTGCAACACCTTTTGGACTTCAAGCGCACAAAGTGATCAGTATCTAGGCTTCACTAGGAAGTTACTTCACAGTACCATGTCATGAAGTGTTGTTTACGTCAATGGAAAGAGAATCATGTTGCAGTCGATGTGCATGACCCAGAATTGGCTGAAAAAGCGCTTGCTCATCACTAAAGGTAAAAGACGAAAACAAGTCAACAGTGAAGAGGTCGCTACTTCAGCAAGGTTGCAAGAAAAAGAGGCAATCAGTTACTCTTATGTTCTGATCCACTCAAAGGCTAATGCACCTCTCACATGGGAGCCAAGAAAGGAAGCAGTTGCGCTGACAGTTCGAAATCACTCTTACATTTTTGAGAAGGGAAGAATCACTATTACATTACTGAGAAGAGTTTTATACAAGTGAAATTTCGAATGTCTAAAGTAGAAGGTTGATTCAAAAAAACTTGCTTAAAAAAGCATAGACTGGATGTAAAAAGACTTCTCTGATCATGATCATATTAAGTTTTCAAAGGTGTTCATAACTACATCCAACACTTTCATTATTTCAGCGAAACTTGCTGTGTCGAAAGCCAAAAGTTCCTGCTTATTACCCATGTTGTTCTTGCTGCAGAAGTACTTGTTTACATGGTTAAAGTGGCACGCGTAGAGGAATCTAAATGCTGCTCACTGCGCGTACTGTGAAAGCAGCAGATCGACAACGTCGGTTAAACCGTCGTGCAAGTATAACCGGAAACTTAACATGGCCTGCCAATTTGCTCAATCAGATTGGATGTCGTGATAATGCAGTGATTTTGAAAGTGTCGCTGGGGCTTTTCGGAGTTGTCCCAGCAATAATATGGGACAATCCCATATCACGGTATATGTATAGTAGTAACAAACAGAATGCCACGCACAACTGACCAGGATTAAGCGTCCCGGTTAAGATCAGCATGTGAAGTGACGAGACGGTAAATGCACCCAATTGGTAAGGGACCAAATTTGGCAAGATGCCTTCCAAGGTGGCAGAATGCGCATGGAGTTTATTTCTCTGCCCACCCAGAAATGCAGAAGAAGTGGCATGAAGCTATAAAGAGAGGAGGTGACAGGCAGCCATCTTGACATTACATTGTCTGCATCTGGCACTTTACCTGAGGACTTCCAAAGCTCCAATCGGATCTTGTGTACTGTGGGTGGAACCACAGGATAACTGCTCAAGTCAGATGTAGGACCTTTCATTTTTGATCATGCCTGTCGAGAATAAGCAAGGCAACTTGCAGAGGAAGATCAGCAAGCAACAGGAAGACGAAGACACCAACTAGCAGCTGATGTGCAATATGAAAACCCAGCTACAGATGTAATAGTGCCTCCCATTTCACCTCTTAGCTTCAGTTTCAAAATATAGAACCTGACCTCTGTGAGGTTCTCTATTGGGTCATGGAACACTGTGGGGAAGGTCCAAGTCAGGCAAACTGAGGATCACAAAGTTGATGTGAGGTGCCCGACACATGTTTTGCGTGGACCACGAATTTCAGCGGCCATGTTCAGAGAAGAGACAGCAGCCATCTCCTATTACACAGGACTCTCTGGCTATGATCACTTTTTGCACCTCTTATGTTTTAAGCCACCCGTGAATCATCTTAACTTCCCGTCACGGACCTTGAGTAGCAGAAATGAACTCTTCCTCTGCTTCATTAAAAACTCTGCCAGGACAAGAAGGATCAAGAGCTTGAGATCCTTTCCGATATCCCTAAATCAACAGTGGGTCAAGTCTTCCCCACTTGGCTGAACTTTATGTAAAATCAAGTCAATAGGTACTTTAAAAGAGTTGCGCTTCCAACTTGAATAGCAAACATGATCATAATTTTCATCCAAAAGTACACAGGTGCCTTGGGGAAGCTAAAAACCTCAATGATCTCCTTGGCTGAGCGGCCGGGGAGCACGCCACCCAGGATGCAGATTCTGTCCACATCTTGAGATTGGGTAGTTGACTCAATTCGTTGGTCAATAATACCACGATGGTCAGAACTTTCAGCTACCAACATTTCAAGAAACCTTTACAATAAAAATTGAGAGAAAAAAGCCTTAAATGAATTCCCGAGTTACCCCGATAGCGCTGTACATGCTGCAGAGTGATATTCACAATATGAGGGACACTTCCTGAAGACTAGGGGTCAAGGATCATCATCAGCCTCTGCCTTTCAAAGGTCTTCAGCTTGAGCTAGGTCTCCACAGTGTAGTTTATAGGACATTTAGAATAAGTTTCACCAGTTGAAGCTCTCTCTTTTTGACAAACTTAATCAACACAAGCAGAACGCTGACAACATGCTGATATGTTGAATGAGAGCCTTCCCCAGCAGGACATTGGCAGTGGCTGTTAAGAACTTCCCCAGCAGAAGGTACAATCTTTGTACTGCATAGCAGCTTCTTCATCTCTGCTACAAGGAGGTACCTCATCTGGTCCACTTTGCTTAAGGAAGCTCAATGACAGCCTGGCAGTGTAACGCCGTTACACTGTACAGTGTACAGTGAACAGTGTATCACTGTAACGTAGGGCTTAATTTTTGGAGTTTTAAGTAAAAACGTAACGCCAAATCTGTCCAATATGTCCATCTATAATCAATTGGCAAGTTTGTTGCTACTTGAACTCATGGAATGCGTAGCTTCCAATGACCTGTGTGGAGCGGAGCTTGCCTATCACTGGCCGTGAGGGTTAGGGGAGGGGTTTTAGGCCATGCAGGCATGGGGATTACATCAAGCATATGAATATCAGCCCCTTGAAAGTCCACATTTTTGGTTGTAGTCCATCAATCAGCTTTTCTTCCTGCGGTCCCCGACCCACGTTCAGAGCTTCTTTTAGCCTTTTCACCATCCACTTTCCATAATCATGCGACAACAACTATTCACTCACAAGACAAACACCCAACTTCATGCTCGGAGGAATTCACGCTCTTGGTTTGTCTACGAAAAAAAGCCGTAACTTAAGATCGAATAACTTGAATCAGCTTTCAACTCTGCAGGGTCAAAAATTCTGTCTGGTTGTTCTTAATTCTCTATCGATACAGGCTGGTCGGCTACTGAATGACATGACCTGAGTCTCAAAGTCTATGTAAGGTCTACGTAACGTTACCACAGTGGATTCTAGATTTAGCGGTGTGATCCGCCACCCCTAGAAAGTATCGTTAAGTTGAGAACATCGTCAAAACGAGTTCTGTGTGTGTTCAGTATTGAAAAAAAAAAACAGTATCGAAACGAAACGTTGACATACAACGATTTGGAAATCGTTATATCGAGTATTCTACTATGGTAATAGTTCTATAGCAATATCAGTGCTGTAGTGAAGGCAGAAGAAAAGAAACCGCAGTTTCTGTTCCATTCAAACAGCACCTTCAGTTCGATAGCGGTTAGTACAGTAGCATAGTAACAGAACCACGAAAAAGCAGTAATATGGTAATGACGGACGTAAAGAAACCGCGGTTTCTTCATCTCTAGCGTTAAGTTGCAATTACATAGCGGTTAGTACAGCAGCATAATACCAGTACCACAACAGTAACAGTACCATGGTAATACCAGAAGAAAAGAAACCGCGGTCTTTGCAGCATTTTGAGAGCCGCTTCAACTAGTCTATGTTTACAGGCTGTTGAAAGTGGCAAAGTTTCAACAACTCGGATCACACAAACAACAATAACAGCGTAGATAACTTGGATCAATTTTATCCAACGAAACTAGTAAACATAATGAGTGGTAAAGTGACTATGTCCTAATTGAAGTTTATACCCTGGAAATTCTCTTACACAGATTATCTTCATGTTCGATGAGATTGTGCTGATTCATTTGATCCACAAGTACAAAGATTCTCGAGAAAAACGAAGGAAATGACGCTCTCTTCAACCGAACAGCACGTAGAAATCTATGGTCAGGCCAAATGATTGTTTAAACATGTACTTTTAGTGTTTTTTAACCTTCAATTCAATGATCATTTGTCACCTTCAGTAACTTGGGTAGATCTACAAATGAAACGGTTGAATCTAAACGCTCAGGCTTTCCTGCAATGAGAGGTCTATCATCAACCTAAGTTTTAAGGTGAAAGGGTCTCTTATTTCTGGACCTACCCTAGGCCTGTCACAAATCTAGCAAATTGATGATCCCCGTTATGCCGGGGATTCAAGTACTGTACGATCTAACGGTACTTATCAAATCACTCTCCGTGGACTTTAGGTGATGCAAAAGGCTCGAGAAGAGCCCGGGAAATGGAGGTGGTCACTTCTTATAGTTCTAGCTATAATCCCAACTTCTTGTTACATTGCTGAGTGATTCAGACGGTCAAATCCTATTGTGAGAGCATCGTTTGGCACTGCAGTCAATAAAATTGGTCAATGCATTCTCCCGTAAGTAGAAGGCCCCGAGAAGACATGCGGTCGATAGCATCGCAGTGCTGCCAGATAGCGATGGACCAAAACAGCCAAATTGCTAAAAATGAATTTCCAAGACTGCCTAAAGAAGAGGGCCAGCCAGACACCCCATAAATCCTAAAAGTCTTCTGAGTGAACATGTTGGGATACGGCCAAATTCAAGGTTTCTGGTCCCAATCTGGCAACTCTTAGGACTTCCTATCCTGCGCTTGTAATAGGCCTACTAAAAACAAGCGCACTGCTGTAAAAACCTTCTTGATTGTCGTTGCTGCCAGTGGACTTGGAAACCACTGGAGCACTTGGCAAGGTGTTAAGGAGTCCAGGGGAGAGTGACATGGGGGAGGGAAGGGTGTCACGCCCCTGCCCCTCCCCTCAGTTGTAGGCTGGGATTGAAAATTGGTTCGGCCACTCAAAATGCTTATCAGTCTCCACTTCTACGAGCTGTGCATCCTCAGAATGAAACTCCCTTGAGAAATGCATTGATATCGATATTTTGGCACGACATATTTCCGGTATAATTCGTTGAATTTGCCACATAGCTTTCCGCCCCCTTCCCATAAGCCATAGCAAGCAAAATTTCCTTTCCACTGGAGAAACGACGTCACTGTGGTTGCATATGATGGAACTGCATATTATTGTCGCCAATTGGAAGCCAAGTGTGCATGACTTGTACGTTGTGGCAAACGAATTTCTGGAGTCTGTGGATTACGGAATCATGACGTTCCAGGTTTTGCTGCAATTTGTTTGTCATCACTTCTTTATTACCTCAAAACATGAACTTGCCCGAGGACATCACTGTCAATGTCCGGTACCGCAAACTCCTCGCGCGTGTCAGGGCCAGGAGGGACCCTTTCTTGGTCTGCTCGAAACTTTGACCTGGATGACATGAGACCTGACATGCCTTTGAGCTCGGGTCAAAAAACTCTCTTGCGCATCCCCTACCCAAGGCCTCCTTCAGTCCAAAGACTGGACCACGTGCGAGGCCTACTTGTCCAACCCATGGGTGTTTTGTCTGATCGGCCTCGTTCTGACTGACTCAAGTTGGAATGACAGACGAGAAAATCGTCAATAACACTTCCAGTCCTCTTACATAAAGTTGACTGTGCTTACTTGCTCCAGAAACTTGTATATAGAGCCCAGCACACCGTACGTGTGACAGGTGTGTCAAGAGATGTTGAGATATAAGGGCTGTGGCTTGTGTCAAAAAGTATTCCCGTAAAGACACCCGAACCCACGTAACCTCTCGCAGCATGTACGTAAAACCAGGAAAGTTACCTCATAGCCAGGGAAGTTGGATGCACTTCTTACACCTCTCCTCCAGGGTTATGTTTCTCATGAGGAGAGGACATGGAGAGTAGCTGAATGCTTCTCTCCAAAGGTTGGGAAAAACAGGAAAAGAGTTGACGAGAATGTCACTGCATACGCGAGGACGTACAGGGTGCGTCAACTGTCATCCGCACCGTGAGTGAGTTGAAGTATTGACCACAGTAGGCACAGCTGCAACCTCGTCCGTGGGTAGTGGCGACGTCAAGGCCAAGTTGGGTTCACTCCTCGAACTCAACCCATAACGTCGATGTGACACCATTCGGCGCAAAAAAAGATCGTTTCATGGGTTGCAGAACTCGTGACGTCACCCCGTACCAGAGCATGCGCTTCAGGTTCCTGTCTGCCAGACCTAGTGGAGCGTATGGGCAGCTTGCTGAGCACTATGCAAAAGCTTTCTGAAGCGTAGGCGTTGCTGACCTCGCTCACCGTATGACGTGGCTCCTTCGCACTTCTGGGTGAGTCCCTTCTTTCTGACTCACACGGTAGCCTGCCGGGGTCGTGCTACCCATGCTCTTTCCTTACTCACCAATCGTGCGTACTCATCTATGCATTATGCACACGTCCCTGGAGGGGAGGCAGCAATATTGTGTGTGAGACAGGGGAAAAAAAAGACAGACCTTTCCACATCGTCGTGTCGTTGCGAGTAAAGATTGATCATGGCAGCAAGATTGCACTCTGCAAAAACTTTCCTCTTTTTTGACATCTTTGCTTATCACCTCAAAGTGCCGACTAACTTTCCTCCTGCCAAAACGTCCAGCTAGAGAAGTTACAGATTGCCAAAGACAAAAGGTTGACTTTTCTCAGTAATTCGGAGGAGGAGCTCCAAATTTCAAGTTCTCCCCCGTAACCTTGACGGCATCATCACTTACGACTGCTTTATTTTCAGGAGTGAGTGGCCATTTGGAGAAGACACCGAGTGGCTGTGTCAGGTAGCCCAGGGATGCCTCTCGGTTCCAGTCTTCATGTCTTCCTTCGCCATCACTGCCATAGGTAATAATTAAGTAGGCCTTGCTTGGCCCTTGGTTTCGCTCAAGGCCTTTTCCCCCTCCCCGCGTGTCCAGGAAAATGCTCACGCGCATTATGACGACGCGAAATGAGAAGAATCGGTCCGTTGCATGATGGCATTTGGCACGCAAGTCGCAGTTTTCGCTCCCTTGATAAGAGGGGAGCTCGTTTTAAGACGCGAGCAGGAGGAAGTTGTTTGGGCTGAGCCATCTCTCCACGTCAGAAAAGAAAGGGTTGGCTCGGCCATGGCCAGGATGTCAGCCGCCTTGGCCTTTTGGGCAGTTTCAACCGAGATCGCGAGAGCTTTTTGCCAAAAATGAGGCCAGGAGAAAACTAATGTGCATTCACTTCCTGCTGACAGCATTGTTTGTCCTCCTCACAGTCTCATCAGGTGCGACTTTGTGAGTGCGTCGTGCAGCCCCGCGGGCGTGACTGGCGAGCAACCGTGCCAGGCCGGACCCGATCAGCTCCGGGGCGTCCGGACTTTCGTGTCAGCCCTTTTTGTACTGGGGAAAAGGCCCTCGAGTCCAAAAGTTGGCGGCTGGCGCCATGACTACTTCTAAACTTTAACCCCCCTCCCTCTCTTGAAGACCACTTCCAGCGCCACAACAACTTGAACAATCCCCCCCCTTTAGTGGCTGTTTAGTCAGCCAAAACTTGAGGCAAAAGCCTTGGTTTAAATTGTGTTTACACCAAGGGATCCTGGATCCAGATGATGTATTCAGTCCCATAGTACTTACAGCCTGCCTGCCACACGTTGATGCATGAGCCAAAAAAAGGACTCTCCCATTCCGTGCAAACGACAGGCCCAGAAAAGGAAAAGCACAATCGATGTACTCACTGCATGTCCGTGCACCATTCAAGTGTGAGTACATCAGCATTGTTATGTCGAGCAGAAAGAAAGGTTCTTTTGAGCAGCAAAATGAAGTTTCATAATGTCGGTCGTCATCTCGCGACAGCAGGCAGCTACCATACTTAGGCTGCGTTTGAAGCACAAAAGCAAAGAGATCAGGGCTCGTGAAATATTAAAACGAAAATGATGCAAAGGTAAAACTGTTGGAGGATTTTGCCAGCTTTGACGTGCAGCTACCTAAAGACCTGAGCGACTCACCGGGTGTCCGGGAGAAATCCTCATCCAACTGGAGAATGAACCTCATCTGGCAATGTTACATTGGGCTGGGGAAAATCCTTGACTGCCACTCACGCTCAAAGTTGCATGGAGCAAATTTCATTGTGCTGCCAGAGATTGATCTTGTCCTAGTCACTCCCGCCCAAGAGAGGGCGAGGACTTTCGGGACACCCGGTACTTGTGACTGCAAGAATTTCTTTGACAGAACTGCAAGCTATGGCAAGCCGCAATGAAACAGTAGACTCTGCTGCGCTGCGCTGCTGGTGTGCACACAGAACCGTACAACAAAGTACCCTGGAGGGAAAAAGAATGACATCCACTATGTCTCTTTGTCTCATATTCCCACAGAAAGGGTCTTTGAGCGAATTCTCTGAGTGCAGGTTTGCCATATATTATACATCAGATGTGGCTAGAAATTGGTCTGCCGAAGCCAGAATCCATACTTAAGTCTGTCTGGACAGTAGGGAAACAACATAAAGAGGGTCCATTTTTTGCCACCAGGTCACGTTTATCAGAGTCCAAAGGTCAACCCCATGTGTGCTGTTTTGCCTGGGTGAAAAATTTTAAAACCAAAAAACCATTGTTGAACGTGTCCAACTTTGGCAGGTCCATCGAGGGCACTTTCCAGAGCTCTTTCGACCCTTTGCCACTGTTCCCCAGTACGTAGCACGTCAATGAACCTCCATCAATGAGCGTCACAGGACAAATGAAAGCACGATTTCAGTCCGACTTACATTTGCTTTCCCCTTCCAGCCGTGGACCGTTACCGCTGTATCCTCCAACCTGATCGTCCTCCCTTCTCCATGTGCTTCGCCATCCTGCTCTCCATCGTCATGGCCGCGCTCTCCGTCATCCTGTCCATGCCGATGTTTCTCACGGCGAGGGTGAGCCTACCTACCTACCTACACACACACACACACACACACATACACACCGACACGCACGCACTCGCACAAGCACACGCACTCGCACACGCGCACAACGCTGATTTAGTAGCCGTGAAGTAGAAAAAGTCAGAGCGCTGAATTATTATCCAAAACATAAAAAAAAATACAAAATGAAAGTGACGTCGGAGTCCCCCAAAAAAGTCATCTGTCGAAGCCCAAAGTGTTGGTTTGCGAGCACCATGAGATCAACTCCACAAACATTTGAAAGTGTCTCCCGCCCCCCTTTCCCCGTTCCGGCATGGGCCCAGTCGCCTCCGGGCCTGCGCGCCCAAAAGATGGGCCTCTCCACGCTGACGCCTTTTGTCCGGCTCACACGGTACGCGAACACGAGCCGCACTTCTTTTTATTGACCCATATGTCGTACGGCCAGCGAAATAAAGCCAGCAAAATAGGCAAGCCCGAACAAATCATACACATCTGTCAGACCAGTGCCGGGGCGCAGGCGGAGTCCACGATTCCGCACTCGCTCACGTTTGAATGGCAAGGAGGACGCAGACGGAACGGAATTGTCCAAGTCGATGGAGATATTCATGTTACAGAGTTGCCTGCCAAGACAGTTACGCTGTAATTATATAAAGAACATTTCACGTTAGACTGTTCATCTTTCATTTATTTCTTTTGGAATAAAAAGCACTGGTATGAGTACTTGAAACACTCTCGCTATGTACAGATATGTGAGTGGAAGAGCAGAGGGACTACTGAAGGACTACTAAAAAAAAGATAAAAGTAAAAATTTTTACATATGGCATGTGCAGTTGCGCCATCAGTTCATAATTTTAAGCGATGAAAATGGACAATCTGACAAAAAAAACACAATATGTGCATTTGGCAAAGTAGCATTTTGCGAACACTTGGTCTAGCCCTCGATGCTGCCCTCGAACTTCGGGCAGCAACACTTTCTGGCCTTTGCAGCCCCTCGTTCGCCAACTGCCACTTTGTCAGAAGCACATAAGCTACTATTTGCTTTGCTTTACGCATCCACTTTCTGATCCCAGGAACTGAGTGAAGCAAATTGTGAAGCAAAGATGCTGAATGTGCGCAATGCCTGAAAAATTGGTATTTTTCAAAAGAAAAGTAGTTGTTTTTTTCTCTCGGATATGAAATTACTTTTTTACGAATTGACTTGTTTTGTTGGAAAAGGCGGGAAATTCAACCATCAATGAAAAAAAGTAACATCATCAAAAAGTACCTGCGCACACAAATGAAATTGACCTTCATGAGCGCGTCTTACAAAGAGAGAAATCATAGCACTGAATTATTTTCTCCGTAGGCTATATTTTCTTTCACTCAGTCTACTCTCGCCATCTGTTTTCCCTGTCTGTAGAGGCTTGACCATATCTTTACATCCAGAATGTTTCAAAGTGAGGGAAAATCATTACAAATAAACCAAAATAGACTGATGGGATGACTTATTGCAGTTTGCCGGAGCTCAAGAGCAGCACTTAGGGGAAAATCTTGCCCAATATTTTGATCACTAGAGCGAAGACAAAGGCTTCAAAAGTTCTATGGTTTGGAGCATCTTCTGCTCCAACGGACATTATGAAACAAAGCTGCCAATTATTCTCCTCTTTAAGGTACGACTAAGAATAGCTTTCAAGACATTCTCTCTTGAACAGATGAGACAATTTTCCAGGATCTTCACAACGTGTACTAGTTGCTTGGCAAGGCGGTAGCAGCAATCTCATGGGCGACTAAGAACAGCTGAAGTCTCACCTTCAAGCAAATGAAGGATAAAATGTTGCCCTCTAAGAAGCGAAGGTCAGGGATTCTTGGAACCTTTCAACAAAGGGACTCCAGCTGAGTCTCTTGCCAGTCGCATTCAGGTCTACATCATTCAGGAGATCTCTTGACAGCCTCTTGGAAAAACTTGTTTGAAACGAGGAGAAAACACCCTTCAAAATTTCCAAACGCCCTAAACTTTCTATGCAAAACTCCAAAAGACATTGCAAGGATTGGAAGCTCCACGATCATGCACAGGACAGCAGCAGCGCAACTTCAGTCCTGCTCGGAGGGGACTTTGGATGGAGCAATGATGCGCTTGCAAATCAAAACTGGGACGAGAGTGATGCAAATGCAGTCTCCAGAATTGTGGCAGGATCAAGGAGTAGAAACATCAAGTCTCACTACAAATATATATGAAAAGGTGACTCATGACACTCATTCCAAAGTTGTCAACTCAGATGCATGCAGCAAAACTGTCAATGTGAGCGTCAGTGCTGGGGAAACAGTCAATGTTCAAGTCAATATCACTTTGTCTTGGCCCAAGAATAAAAAATGGAGAAAAAAGTATTGATTTCACGCTTGAAGAGCGGAAAATGCTTGTACTTTAGACCATCGATTTTACGAAAAACAGGTCATGAAAGTAGCTGGAGTGAAAGAAGAAAGTAATACTTTCTTTACTCACTGATGATGATGAGAGCAGCATAATCGAGACGATCACGAGGCCCTAGTGAAGTCAGCAGTGAAAAAAAGGCTTTAAGCTTTTTTGTCAAACATGAACTTTATTTTTGTCCATCCTCCTTTGACGCAGCACAACTACAAAAATACCAAGAAATCCTGTAAACTTTCGTTACAGTCTTAAAAATCAAACGAAACTTGAAAGTGCATGATGATGCCAAACTGAAAAAAGTAACTTTTTTCCAACAAATACCAGGCGTTTTTTCATGCAGAATTTTTCTCCCCTCCTCCTTTCAGGTTCGCTTGTTCATCAGATTTCCCGACTCCATGAACCGTGCGGACATCCTCGTGTGCCAGGACACCTGGGAGGGCGACACCAAGATGGCGTACTCGGTGTTCTCCTCGGCCACCCAGTTCCTCATCCCTTTCCTGTTCGTCATCGTGCTCTACCTTAGAATCTTCCTGGAGATCAAGAAGCGACCTCAGGTATGGCCTCTTGCGTGTCAACCCTGACCCTTGACCTCAGTTATATTATGCTCCTCCCTCCTTCAAAGCGAATCTGCAGCACTTTGCAATATTGGGCGTGATCCGACCCCACAGGGGGTCTTAGGGGTGCAGGGTTGACGCTCTCCCCCTCAAAAATTGCAATTTTTGAGGGGGAGAGCGTCAACCCCTCAAAAATTAAAATTTTTTGAAAATTTCCCACTAAAAAACCAGCAAAACCCACCATTTTTGGCGTTTTTCTGAGGAATTGTACTCCAATTTTCCAACCATTCATTTCCCATGTGATATTGATGTCAGACGTAAGAAACCCTGAAAATTCGCAACATTCCTCTGCATACACGACTCAAATATCATCCAGGGAGCAAGGAAGAAGAAACCTACGAGTAATCCAAAATTTTTCGCCACCAGTTCTGAGACCCACTGTACACACTGTAATATGTCCGTAAAAACGTCACTGCCAGCGAACAATGTCATGTGGGAGGCTGTGGTCTAGCTTAAAATACTTACTAGAATGGTATGTCGCGGCCTTTCTGTCTCTCTTTCTGTCTCCCTTTCTGCTCCTTCCTATGTCTGACCAGTGTCTTCTGTTGTCCCTTTATGAGGGATTGTTGTGGAGGGAAAATCTCAGAAGAAGGAGCAGGGAGGCCTACAGCTGCTTTGCAGTAAAGGTCACAGGGGAGAACAATTAGGGATGGAGGGAAGCTTAAGCTACATGTGGGTCAGCATGGCTGGTCACAGCCTCTATTTAGTGAGGAAGGGGTATAAAAGGG
>JAAUXU010139850.1_pt1 | contig 17264 bp, 18 predicted proteins | sample 7278151 | NCBI WGS metagenome assembly JAAUXU01 (sample SAMN14350113, study PRJNA611818) | marine sediment metagenome | isolation source: surface marine sediment (1.8m) | place: French Polynesia: Moorea | collected 2018-08 | reverse complement strand
TTCAAACTTTCCTTGCCACCGTTCCAAAGGTGCCCGCTTGTCAATTTCCCCACAAATTCGACTTCACTATTTTGAGCGCCATTCCGAGTTGATAACACAAGCCATTCCCCACAACCAATCAATAAAGAATACAATATGAGCTGAAAAACCTTGCTCCTTCTTCAGAAACATCCAGTTCTGCCTGAATCACGTCCGTGACCTTCCATTCTGACTTAAATGGAAGTTGTAACAAGAATGTCCAGTGCCTAGCCTCCTAGTTATGTGCCCTCAATCACTTTCAACCTTGCAAAAAGTACAAGACAGGGTTCACGCCCCATGTGATGGAACTTGGGCAAAGATCTGAAACATGGACTGGATGCGTGCCAGGAAATGCTAGTGTGGCCTGAAAATTAGAAGTTAGAAAATGTCACTTTTTGCTTATTTCCTGCAAGCTACTCAAGTTTGAAGCTTTTTGAAACGTTAAGAATATTTTCATTATTTTGCTCCTGCTTTTTACTTTCCCTTGCGAAAAACTCTATTTTCCCCCCTCTGTCGGGTCAAAAGTTGCTCCCTTGTCTGGGGAGGAACCGCTGTTTTCCATTGCATATTTCGTAAAGGAAAACAGTTGTTAATAAATGATCTGGCTTGGGAAAAGAGGAGGCATTTCTTGACCTACCGGGTGAGACTATTTTTCGCCGATTTTATGGGATGGGGTTGTCTAGAAGAAAAAGTTCCTGTTTCACAAAAGGCAAATAATACTGTTGGTCCCTTATCCTTACCCCATATTGGGCCCAACTTTTATTTAGGGGGGAGCGAGAATGCTTTAAAAATTGAAGTAACAGCAAAATTACTTTAGGGGAGGGGATGCTTTTTGCCCCCATAGAAAAGGGTCGGAGGGGGAAAAGGGGAGGGGTGGACGGTGAGTAGGGGTCGTACCAGACAAACAGTTAATCGATTAACTGACTACTGAGTCTCCATAGTCAGTGAACTGTTAAAATTAGTCGATTAATTGTTATGTAGTGAAAATTGCAAATATTTGAGAAATTTCAAGGTAAAATTATATGGTTTTTATCTACAATGGAAATGATATTAGAATATTTGCTCCTCGTATCTTTGAAAGTTGATTTTTTTTGATAAAACGCTAAAAAATAAGAAATTGTCAAAAAATTGGCATTTATTTAGTAAAAGTCAGTCAATTAGTTAACTAACTAGGAATTTGCAAATTAGTCGGCTAAAAATATTTTGGTCGATCAGAGAATTTGACGTCCCCTAACGGTGAGCAAACCATGTATTTTTACAGAAAAAACTGGTTAAATGAACATGAAAGGAAAGCAAAAAGAAGAGCAAATATATTTTGGTGCGAAATTAGGTCCCATTTATCGCATGGAAGACAAAACCCGGGTGCAAAAAAAGTTCAAAATATATCCTGCTTAGATCGGCTAGAACTGCCTTGTGCCTCCCTTCCCTTGTATGGTAAAGACATTTGATCAGACGTGAGTGAAAAGATTTAATGCCAGCAATCGCAGTAAAAACAAGAACATACTTTGTTCAATGACCTGCGGCGGAAAACAATAAGAAGAACAAAAAATGACATTGGGTTGCTAATCTATGCTATGATTTCAGAACGGAGTGTCGCCCCTCCTTTGACAGGGGGACTAAAATACAGGGTGTCTCATCACCCACTATGATTTCGGAATGAGGTGTGACCCCCCTTTGACAGGGGACTAAAATACAGGGTGGCTCATCTCCCAGTATGATTTCTGAATGAGGTGTGACCCCCCTTTGACAAGGTGGCTAAAATACAGGGTGGCTCTCCCACTATGATTTTGGAATGTGATGTGACCCCCCCCCCCGTTGACAGGGGGACTAAATACAGGGTGGCTCGTTCCCACTATGAATTCGGAATGGGGTGTGACCCCCGGTTGACAGGGGGACAAAAACAAAAAGGGAACAGGGTGGTTTGTCTCGCACTATGATTTCAGAATGAAGAGGGACCCCCCCTCGAAAGTTATTCCCCAACAACAACAACAACAACAACCAGGGTCTCTAGTAGACCTGCCGGCCTACGGCAGCAGGTAAAAATGTGAAATTATCAGATTATGAGAAGAAGATCGTGATCGAAAGATCGGCGGGAAATGTAGTATAAAGGCGGCCTGACGGAGGAGAGAGAAAAGCGGTAGGAAGGCCTAAAGAAAAGGTGAACATTTCCCCGTCTATACAGTCTTCTCCCAGCATATGCAGCCTCTTCTGTTTCAGCTCTCTCCTGGGAGGAAGCAAACTAGTACATGAATATACAATCAAGCTGGGGGGAAATCCCCGAGATGGAAAAACCGCAGCAACTACCGTATCTTTTGTCACATTCTGTGACTACCAGAGAGGGGTCCTTCCTATTTTATTTCATTTAGAATATTGTATTCCATTTTTGACTGAATATCAAAAAGAAGTCGGACTTTTGGGTACAGACAGACAATCTGAGCATGAGCTTCCCTTATCTTTCGTTGCCACAAAAAAGTGAGAAAATAAAAAATGGAATATAAGGGAGAGGACCAGATGGAACAACCACCATCCCTGTCAAAAATCGGTTTCGAATATCACTCAGTATAAAAAAGAAAGAAAAGAAAATGGTATTCTGTCTACTTCTTTTCTCCGCCTCCTCCCTACTTAGGTATTCATGGGGACTTTTTATTGGATTTCCTTCTCCACTCTTTTCCCCTTCTTTTCTGGCCCAAAAAAGAAAAAGGCTTTTTTTCCTTCCGTGATTTTTTGTGGCGCACGTGCAAGCAAGACGCTATTTTCCAATAATTGTACGGATTCTTCAACATGAGCTGTATTGTATGCTCGTGAAAATCTTGTACGAAATGATTAATTACATATGTGGAAAACTAAAGGAAGTCCAAAGTTTCGCAACTTAAAAGTCGTGTAACGCTCTTATGCCAAATTTGTTCCAGGGGCCTGATAATGAAAATTATAGGACAAAGAAAAAAAGTGAAATATTTTTAATTTTGTTTTAATGCAAATTATCATGAATTGAGATCCCTTCTTTGTTCCTGCACAACGAGTCTTTTTTAAATGCTAATGAGAATGGAGCATTGGACATCCAAAATCTACGTTTTAACATGACAAAAGAGTATCGAGGCCACCGCATGTCCTATACTTTAATTTCAATGATAAATTTTAGTGTACTGTACATGGGACGGCATGAAATGGGGACAATAGTATTGAAGAAAAAGGCTTTTTACAGCACATAAATATTGGAACGGGATATCAGATCTTCAAGCGTAATGAAACATCTTTCTAGTGTTCATTTTTGTAAACAATAGATCGAATTTAAATTTGAGGACAGTACGTACTCCTCGTACGAATCTCGCCGGTGCGGGCCTACAAACTTAAGGTTTTTGCTAACATGATTCATTTCCTTGGACTTCTTTTCATAAAGGAGTGATCGTTCTTTGGTCTAAGACAGTCTTGTTGGCAAATCTGTAGAGGCACCATGATCGCCTTCTTCTGGCGATTCCTCATCTTGCTCCTGCTCCCTATCGCCAATGGAGCTTTGGGAGAAGACATCAGAGTCCTCCAGAGCACCCTGTCCTTGGACGAGGACAACTCTGCCATCAGCGGGGCCAAAATGGTGAGGACTTTTTTTTGTTCATTCGGCACTGAAACGCAATGAAATAGCTAACTTTTTCTGATACGGTGGACCATCGTGGATTTATTTCTCCAATTTTGCGTTAGATTCGGTTCACCAGTTTCTGTTTTGTTTGCCAAAGCAGGCACTATGAATTGTCTTTAGTTATATGTTTGGTCATATGGAAAACGTTCTTGATTTCCAAGGTATCTGACAAATTGGTTGACATGGAGGACATCACCATGTGCATCAGGTTCAACTACAAGAGGCTGGGAAAATTTAGCCAAAGGAGCCCCCTGATAAGAATACAAGATTGGCTAACCAAACCAGGAGTAAGACATAGAGAGCTGAAAACGAATAAATTGATGTTCAAAAATATTTTCACTGTACATTTGTAGCGTGCAGCGATGCAATTTTTCTTCATGGATGCTGCGTACCCTGCCACTTTCCTCGGATTCGGTCACCCTCAAAAGGCTGGGTCTTACAAGACTTTTCTGTTGGAAGATCCAGAAACTGAACAGTTCAATATATTTGCTACATACAGATAAGTTTGTGCATGTTTTTGGGTGGTAAATCTGATCAGGTTGTATTTTTCCAGATGGTCTCACGTTTGTATCTCATATGAGAAAAAGACAACCATTTTTCGGATTGTGAAGGTAAAGTGAAGGGTTTATTTTACTTTTTTGGCAAGCTTGCTTATCATGAAGGTACAATGTTTCTTTTAACTTTCCAAAAAATACAGGATGGCAAGCCAACCAATGTCAACTATGCCAACTCAGAAATGCAAAATGTGACAATACCAAGGGACTTTCTTAACAAGACCTACATTGCTCGCTGTGCCTTTGATTTCAAATACTCTTGTTCCACTCTGAAAGGAGAGGTAACTGATTTCAACATATGGGACCGAGCATTCACCCAAAAAGAAGCTGAAGATTGGACTACGTGCAGGTGAGTATGTTGTACAGCTGTAATATATGATTAAACTGACCCAGTGGAGTTTGAAAAAAACTATGACATACATACATTACAGGAACACTGCAAAGGGAAACATTGTTAATTGGGACATTGCAAAGTGGGAAACCATCAACATGACATCATATCCCATCAACATGAACTCTATCTGCCAGCCCGTCAGGCCAGGAAAGTGTTTTTAAAATTGCTTTCTGAAGCACTTGCCACCAAAACATCAATTTGCAGGCCATGTCATCTTTCCTTTGAGAAGAAACTTTTCTACCCATGTTGCCTTCTGCAGAAAGATGAAGGGGATCTCCTCTGTGATCAAGGATAAGGCCACACAGGTAAAGCAACAAAGACACCACCAGAATTAAGAATCTACCCGTATTTTCTTATCCCTTTAGGATTGGATGAACAAAGAGCTAACTAACCACAGAGCTTGTGGTGACCCTGATGATGGTAATTGGATGTGTTTTTAAACAAATTTCCTAGAACAATGTATTTCCAGATGGTGACGGTGGCATATGGGTTGGATACTGGGATGAGCCGCAGGAGGGGAACTGGACTGATGTAAACACTGGTCGGGCTCTTGGACCCAGTGACTACCAGGGATGGTATAAAAATGTTGTATGAAAAACATGGTAATTCTGCATAAAAAGAGTAAATTCCTGTTTGCCAGGTCAACTGTGTATGTTGAGCCAAATGGAGACAGACTTGAGAATTGTGCTGTTGTTTGGTCAAACAGAAATGTTTGGAATGACTACAGCTGTGGTTTGAAAATGTGCTCCTTTTGTGAGTTGGATAGAGCGCCAGATTTGCAGATCAGAGGTAATTTTGGTACCTTACCTTTGTTTCACTGGTCACTATTTTCATGATAGCCATAAACAAATTATTCTGTAGGCTTGTGCCCCAACTCCAAGTTTGACCATCAGTACAGCTGGACCCAAACACCCATGGTGAATGGTCGTTACACTTTCAGGGGTTTTACAGATACTCAACTGTTGTATAAAAATCTTACTAACCAATGGATGATGCAGGTAAATTCAAAATTTTCTTTTGTGAAAAATATTGCTATATGTCTTTGAATTTCCAGCTGTACAGTAACACCTCCATTTATGCTCTGTATAATGGTACAGAGTTTCCATTTGGTACACAGCCATGGAAGATTTTTAATGAGCCATGCTATGAGGAAGAGCCTGTGAAATTGATTGATTTGAACATCAATGCTTGTAACAGATCTGAGTTCAATTGCATTGATGGTACTTGTGTGCATATTGACCAAAGATGTGATGGAAGGGTTGATTGTCCAGACAAGACAGATGAGATAGACTGTAAGATATTGTCAGTTGATAAGTCATATTTGCCTACCGTGCCTCCACCTCCCCTACAATCTGGCAGAGGACAAAGATCATCAGTGTCCATTGGAATCAATATCCTCTCCATTTTGGATATTGTTGAGGTGGAAAATATTTTCACTCTCCAGTTTGATTTAACTATTTCATGGTTTGATGGGAGGTTGACAATGACTGACTTGCACTGGGATACTAACCTGAACAGTCTTTCTGCTAAATACCTGGAAAAGATCTGGTTGCCTCAAGTATGTTAAGTTGAAAAAGGAAAAAAACTTGCTTAACATTTGAAACAATTTTAGGTAGTATTTTTCAACACTAATGACAAAGAAGAATCCGTAAATGATGAAAAACTTTATGCTGCCATTGAAAGAAAGGGCACTTTTCATCTCAACCCAGTCAGTGACCTTGAAAAATCCCACACATACCGAGGGGAGGAAAACCCCATTGTCATTTCGAGAGTTTACAGTACCTCTTTCCTGTGTGAGTTCAACATGGCAAAATATCCCTTTGATACCCAGATTTGTTCCATGATCTTGATTCTTAAAGGAAACACAGGTTGCTAAGTTTGCTGAGTTTTTTGAAACAAAAACACAAACTTTGGGTAATTTTTCTAGGCCAATTTGTGGAAATGATAGGAGACAAATTGAACTATGAAGGACCAATTGATTTGACTCAATATTTTGTACAAGAGATATCTATGGAGAAAATGATCATGCCCTCAGGAACAGAAGCTCTCAAAATTAATATGACCTTCAGTCGCAGGGTTTTATCCACCTTCCTGACAGTGTACCTCCCAACCTTCCTCTTGTGTATTGTCTGCTTCAGTACAAACTCCTTCAAGCCCTTCTTTTTTGAGGCCGTGGTCACTGTCAACCTCACCTCACTGCTGGTCTTGACTACACTTTTTGTGAGTGTATCAAACTCTCTCCCAACCACGGCCTATGTCAAGATGATTGATGTTTGGCTGCTGTTTTGTCTGTTCATTCCCTTCTTGGAAGTTATATTACACACCTATATGGACACTCTTAGAGAAGATATGGAGAGAAATGTCAACCACCATGGAAAGGTAATAAAGGTGAAGGCTGCCAATGATACCTCTTCACCACTTGCAGAAAATGTTGTCTCTACTGGTCCTACCACACTGGCAACAGAGGCAACAAAGAGACAGCGTTCCATTACCAGAGATGTCAACCTAGTGGCCAGGTATTCATTTTTTATTGTGCGAAAAGGAACACAAAAATACAAAAACATACGCTTGCTGTAGAAATGAGAGGCATGAGCTCTCCGCACGCACCGACTACTACCAAAACAATATTATCATACGCGAGGAAAACATCAGGTCAGAATTTTTTTCACGGTAACATATTTTTGCTAAATATGTCTTTCTTTCCTTCAGGCGCCTTGAACTTGCCCATGGCCTTGCCAGCAAGGGACTCCCGACACTCTTCGCCGTCTTTGCGCTATCATACTTAGGCGTGGGACTAACACAATAGAGTCAGAAGGGGTTAAAATACAAGAAATCCTAATTGTAGATACAATGTTCAAAAGTTATCTACGTATCTGCGTGTTAAATGTTTTGCTGCATGTCCTAAACATTGATGTCTTTACAAAATTAGTAGCGGCGGCAGAAGCATTTCGGGTCACAAATCAATTAGTCAGTTTTCTTGGGCCGACACATGCGCCTCGTATGTCCTTTCATGTTCACAGTCTACAGTAGAAGGGGAAATATATTTCTCTGTGCAATTTAATTGCGTCTTACGTCGACGGGAACGGTGTAAACCGATATTTTTTCCGATCAGCGGTCTTTCATTTTGTAGAAGGAAATAATTTTTTGGTAGCAGAGAGACGTACGTACAGGATTCTGTAGTCCGCGTTCAGGAAATGAAATAGGAGTAGGAAATTAAATTAGTATTTAAAGTTTTGATGTTTCAGTTCCATTTTTTGTCGTGCACGAGAACACCTAAAATAGATCGTCAATACCAGAATATTTCCTCTCCTCAGTAGGAGCGAAATGAGGCTTTAATTAATATACCCTTTTCCACCCAAAACCAGGCAGCACTACATCAAACCAAAATATAATAGCTTTTTCAAATGTTTTCACTGTATTTCAGGCGTATAGACAAGAATAAATGACTCGATTTGGCAAATTAAAAAAAACTCCATGGACAAAAATGCCACGTGCACAATAGTACATGCACATGGTACACGTCCAATGTGTACCTTTTTATTGGATTCGGAACCGGATTTTGGAGAGTCAATTCGATGACGAAATCAGACCCGCGAACCTTTGACCATGCGACGCAATTAACGCTCGCCAGATTCTGGAATTGTGAACTACATACAGAGGAAGATCTGTAGATTGGCCTTCTCTTTAAGCAGGACCACGAAAAAGCATTCGGCGCATTTCGCAATCTCGCAATCAGTCTCATACGGCCGAGAGAAATCAACGATACCTATGGCAAAATCGAAAAGTGCGATATCGGCAATTATATTGGAATCCAAGGGTTTTCTTTTCTCATACTTGCTATGTGCATCTCATACGGACAGACTTGTTTTACGTACGGTGTGTACCGCAAGCGCTGGATGTTTCAATTGGCAAAAAATGTTTTTTTTCTCCTGACAAAAAAATGATTGCCTTAAATTTGATTAATAAAGACCTATTCCATTTCCACGTTGGTGGCTGAAGGAAACATACATGTATCTACAATCATAATGGTTTTTTCGTCCTTGGAAAAGTACCATATGATTACGTATCTATTTTCAAAAAAAGCAATACGTACCATTACAGGGACCCTCCGAATCTCGTCCTTTTTATCATGTCAGTCATCAACATGACTTTGTCCGGGGTACTCTGGCTGCTTTTTCTGGTGCAGGCAACGTCGGGCCAGCAAATAAAAGTCTTGCAGAGCACCCTGACTCTGGAGGAGGATAACTCGGCAATAAGTGGGGCAAAGCTGGTGCTGGAATCAAATTGAATCCTTTTAAATATTTTTAAGATGGTAATGTATTGTTTTCCCCAGGTATCTGATCAATTGGTTGACATGGAGGACATCACCATGTGCATCAGGTTCAACTACAAGAGGCTGGGATTCTACCAGGGGAGGAGCGCCCTGATAAGAATTCAAGATTGGAGGACACAGCCCGGGGTAAAGTTTACTGAAGGAATCAAGCAGGCTTGAAGTCTATTTTTTTTGTTCTACAAATAGGACACTACCATGAATTTCTTCTTCATGGACGCTGGTTACCCTGCAACCTTTATCGGGTTTGGTCACCCAGAGGAGGATGGATCCTACAAAACCTTCCTTTTGAAGGATCCAAAAACAGGACAGTACGAAATATTTGCCACAAACAGGTGTGTGTCAACTCCCGAGGAAAGCTGCGTAGTATATTGTTTTTTCATTCCCCCTTTTCCAGGTGGACACATCTATGCATTTCCTTTGAGAAAAAGACCACCATACTCAGAATTGTGAAGGTAGCATAAAACATTGGTGTATCAAAACAACATATATTTTAACATGTTTTGTCTCACAATGAAGGATGGCAAACCAATCAATGTCAACTATGCAAATCCTGAATTGACAAATGCCGCAATACCTAGAGACCTCCTGAACAAGACATACATTGCTCGCTGTGGCTTTGATTTCAAGATGTCATGTTCTACTCTCAAGGGAGAAGTGGCAGATTTCAACATGTGGGACCGGGCTTTCAGTCAGAAGGAAGCAGAAGACTGGACCACCTGCAAGTAAAGATGACCTGTCCCTTGAATGGACACCGGACCTCTGATCTACTGTACGTCAAAAAGCAAGGAAACATATCCTTTTTCTGTTTCCATTTTCAGAAGCACTCAGAAGGGCAACATTGTAGATTGGGAAACTGCCAAGTGGGACACCTTCAACATGACATCATATCCACTTGATTTGGATGCTATTTGCAAGCCAGTCAGACCAGGTACGTTCTTGCCCTTTGCTATCTTGTTTTCTAAGCTGTGATAGCGTTCCAAAAAAATGCAGGTCATGTGATATTTCCCCTGAGAAGAAATTTTTCATCCCACGTGGCTTTTTGTAGAAAGATGAAGGGAGTGCCCTCTGTAATTAAAGACAAATCAACTCAAGTAGGAAATACCTGTTTATTGAAGTATCTAGAAAACTAGTCTTGATTTTTTCTTTTCTGCCTAGGACTATATGAATGAGGAGGTCAAAAAATACAGAGCATGTGGCGACCCCAATGACAGTAGGCGGAAAACATAATATTGTGTGCATACCTATTAAACATAACAATACATTGCAGACTATGATGGAGGAATTTGGGCAGGCTACTGGGATGAGCCACAGGAAGGAAACTGGACTGATATAAATACAGGCCAACCACTTGGGCCTGATGACTTCCAGCCATGGTAGAGTAAACCTATACTGTGTCATAAAGCAATGTAATGAAAGAGTTAAATTTTTTTTATAAAGGTGGGCAGCCCATGCTGAGCCAAATGGAGATCGCATGGAGAACTGTGCCATTGTCTGGTCTGGCAGAAATGCTTGGAATGACTATAGCTGTGCTACACAAATGTGCTCCTTCTGCCAGCTGGAGAGGGCACCAGACTTGCAAATAAGGGGTAAGCTTTTCTTTCACAGGAGTAATAATTTTGTTTTGTTCTTTCTGACATGATGTAATGTACCTGGAACTAAAAAGTACGTTGGAAGATATGTTGTATAATATTTTTTACATGTGGTTTTTTTAAAAAACTGTCCGTCATAGGTCTCTGTGCTGGGTCCAAATTTGACCATCAATATAGCTGGACTCAGACCCCTATGGTAAATGAGCGCTACTCATTTAGTGGGTACACAGACACCAAAATGTACTATGAACCATCAGCTGATCGATGGATTTTACAGGTACTTTTTCATAGAAATATTTTGTATAAGGATCATGTCAATACAATGTTTTCTTTTTTGTATGATATTTCAGCTCTACAGTAATGCATCTATCTATGCTGTTGCCAATGGAACTGAGTATCCTTTTGGAACCCATCAGTGGGAGGTCCATAATGAACCATGCTATCCAAAGCAGCCCATCAAGACTCTTGACCTCAACATCAATTCTTGCAACAGATCAGAGTTCAATTGTCATGATGGCACTTGTGTCCACATTGACCACAGATGCAATGGGAGGGTTGAATGCCCAGACAAGACAGACGAGATTGACTGCCAGATCCTGTCTGTAGACAAGTCATACCTGCGCACAGTCCCACCTCCACCACCTGAGAACAGAGAGAGATCATCAGTTTCCATTGGTGTAAATATATTGTCTATATTGGACATCGTTGAAGTGGAAAACATCTTCACACTTCAGTTTGACCTTACCATTACCTGGTATGACGAGAGACTCACAATGACTGACTTGCACTGGGACACTGATTTGAATACCTTGTCTGTCGATTATCTAGATCAGATATGGTTACCTCAGGTGATATAAAACACACTTTCAGTTGACACATTCTGAAATTTAAAATGTATATTGTGTAGGTGGTCTTCTTCAACACAAATGACAAAGAGGAATCCATAAATGATGACAAACTTTTTGCTGCTATTGAGAGAAAAGGAACTTATCAACTGAATTCTTTCACTGACCTTATGATATCCCATACATACAAGGGAGAAGAGAACCCCATAGTCATATCTCGTGTCTATAGCACCTCCTTCCTCTGTGAATTCAACATGGCCAACTACCCATTTGATACACAGATTTGTTCAATGATACTAGTTCTGAAAGGAAACTCAGGTAAACATATAATTGAACTAATACAACCTTAAACAAAGCAATGATATTTATTCATGGTAGGAAAATTTGTGGAAATGATTGAAGACACACTCAATTACAAAGGTCCCATTGATTTGACCCAGTATTTCGTTCAAGAGACATCCATAGAAAAGATCATGACATCATCAGAGACAGAAGCTATTAGAGTGAATATAACATTTAGCCGCAGGATCCTATCTACCATTCTGACCATGTATTTCCCAACCTTTCTCCTTTGTGTTGTTTGCTTCAGCACAAACTACTTCAAGCCCTTCTTCTTTGAGGCAGTAGTTACTGTTAACCTCACCTCACTGCTTGTCTTGACCACATTGTTTGTCAGCATCTCCAACTCCCTCCCCACCACTTCCTACATAAAGATGGTCGATATTTGGCTGCTCTTCTGTCTCTTCATCCCCTTCCTGGAGGTTATCTTACACACCTACATGGACACTCTTAGAGAAGATATGGAGAGGAATGTCAACCACCACGGCAAGGTGATAAGAGTCCATTCCAAGGATAGTGGTCCCCTCAAAAATGGCAATGTGGCACCAGAAGTCGCCATGGCCATGGTTGGCAAGGCGAGGCAACAGTCACTCACAAGGGATGCCAATCTGGTGGCAAGGTGAGCAAGAAAGCCTCATGTGCAAACAACACATAAATTTTCCTACCTAAAAGTTAGTAACTGTCGTCTGTCGTAAAATACAGGAACGAGCAAGCTGAACTGTCGGCCCGCAAAGACTTCTACCAAAACAACGTCGTGGTTAGAGATGAAAACGCCAGGTATTGAATTTGAAATAATTCTATTTGAAAATGTTGCAAGTGTTGATTCTTCCCTGCAGCCGCCTGGCCTTTGCCCACCGCCTTGCAAGCCAGGGACTGCCGGCTCTGTACGCAATATTTGCAGTGTCGTACTTCGCGGCGGGCCTCACGCAGTAGGGATGGAAATTGCATCAAAATAGATGTGTTGTGTCATTGTATTTTCTGTATTGATTACGCCCCGTATGTTTATGCACAATGTCGTGCAGTTTTTCCGCGAAATGTATCAACACTATTACAAAAAAAGTTGCAAGGAGATTCTTTCTTTTGAGAAAAATGGATACTTGAGAGAAGGCGGCCGAAATGGAGAGAAGCAGCGGCGTGAAAAAAATAATTCAATGAAAAGCACATCAATCTTTTGCAGCAGCGAAAGCGGAGAGCTGTGGTGTTGGATCGAGGGAAAAGAAGAGAGCAACTCCCAATACGGAGGAGGAGAGAAAAGACCGCAAGACGATGACGGAGGAAAGTGTGGGATTCGACAAATTGTTTATCCAAAAATAATTTTGTTTAATACTTCAACAATACATATGGGAGACGGATGCAAGTATGCTGAAGTTTGGTGAAAATTGTTTACGGGATATATGCGCTGCGGAGGGGCTTTGCTGCTGTAGTAGAAGAGAGCTTTTTTACATATTTCCTATGGGAGTTTTTTGGGAGGAGGAAAGAAGGAGGAGATGAAACGGAAGTCGGAGAGAAGAGGGGAAAGGAGGGAGGGAGAGAGGAAGCTGATGTTTTGAATTTTTGGAAAGTCAGGGAGGAAAGGAGGAGGGGGGAGGATCGGGGAAAGATGGAACATACTTTCTGTACGTATACAAGCAGATTCAACATTATCCTTGAACATATAGTTTTTTTTATAGAAATGCCTGTTTTTCCGAAGATTCGATTTGAAAATACGGTGAATGGGAAAAAAGGCTGCTCTTTGGGTCCCCTTTCCAGCTATGTCCCAAACGACCAACCACCGCTCTGGAAAAGCCTTTCTGGTCGCAAAGCCAAAGAAAAAGAAGGGGGGAAGAGATCCCCCTTTTCCTGCAGTAGCCCCCCTCCCCCCATTCTTGCTATGAAACCACAAAGCACACGGCTAAGGCTTTTCTTCTTTCCTCCCACGAGCGAGAGAGAAAAATCCCCTGCTTCCCCAAAGCACCAAGCGGAGACTCGGCAGTCCTTCTTGCTGTATGCCAAAAGCACTGTTGGGTGGCTGATAAGGAGTGAGATTTGACATTACTGTAAAATCAGAAAGATTATACAGTTTTTCGTTGTCCAAGTTTTGCACAAACTAATTTAAAACGAATTTAGGATCATTGTCGAATTTCCATGCTGCCAAGACCGGAAAAGAGAGCAGCCAAGCAGCCTCCCAAACTCCAGCCTCCCTCAGCTCAGCCTCTCTGCCACCCCATTTCTTCCTCCCCTTCTTCCTCTTTCTCCTCTTCCTTTTTTTTGGCTGTGGTCTTGGATCTGAAAGGCAGAAGGAGAAGGAGAAGCAGAGAGAGAGAAGAAAATGGTGGCGGTTGGTCGAGGAAGGCCATTGGAGGATAGGAGGCTGGGGCCGAGGCAGCCTCCCCCTCCCCCTCTTTTCCCGGGAGGCTTAGCTCACAAAAAATGGCTGAAAGGACGAAGCAGGCTTTCCTCCCTCTCTCCCTCCCTCCTCTGTATGTATCTGGTATGGGTTTCGCGGCCGGAGATAAACGAGGCGGACGAAGATTCGCCAAATTCTGGAGATTAAGCCCATCAACTTCGCTCAAGAGCAGAGCAAGCCTCACAAATCCCGCACCCAAAAAAGGAGGACGAGAGAGAGAACTTTTTTGGGAAGAGAGAGGGAGTGAGAGATGCCTTTGGCCCCAGGGAATGGAACGGAGGAGGAAGAGGAGGAAAGAGGGAGGATATGGAAAGCTTTTGCTGCCTCTGAATGGGGAGGGAAGGGAGGCTGCGGAGAAGGAAGCGGAGGCGGGGGCTAAAGGAAAAGAGAGAGAAGCCCTCTCTACTTCTAAAATATATACGGAGGAGGAGGGGTAAGAGTCTGCGGGAGGCAGCAAGAAAGATGGAGGGAGGAGGAGGAGGAGCACATTTTTTGGCACGAAAGAAAATCCGATTTTGCTAGCATGCACTAAGTTCCCTCTTTTTATCTGCGGCGAAGCCGACAGATCAAGGAACGCTCAAAGTTGTTCTTCTTGTTGTTGTTGTTGGGGGGAGGTGACCACTTTTATTCTATGCCACCTTTCCCATGTGCAGCTTTTAGAGGTGTGTTCAAAAGTTGCCAGATTTTTTTAAACCCTCTCAAAACCCAAGTAACATTTTGGAGAGGTGTGTTCAAGGGTTGCCAGATTTTATAAACCCACCTCCCAAGTAACATTTCCAGAGGTGTGTTCAAATAGGTGTGTTCAAAGAGGTGTGTTCAAAAAGGTGCGTTCAAAGAGGTGTGTTCAAAGAGGTGCGTTTAACACGCCTCTGGAAATGTTACTTGGGAGGTGACTAAGAGTTTTTTCTCAAATTATGATTGGAACCAAAGCTGCAGATCAATGAAAGGGTCCCTCTCTTGTTTTCCACCTTTATTCTTTCTTCTCGAGCTGCTGTAATGATAATGGCCACTTCATAAAACCCCTTCTCTACGGTACTCCTCCGGCCGACGAAGGAAAGAAGCAGAACCCGGTAATTTCATTCAAACCCCTTCCTCTCATTTACTTCTAGGGACGGAGGGAGGGGGGAACCGAGCCCGGGAATTATCTGACCATTTGGTGGTTGGGGCGGAGAGAGGAGAACGGCTAATTCCACCTCCGCGTATCTTTTTTACTTTTGGGTTTTCAACTGGCTGCATCTAATGTATTTTCATGAGCGCTGTTGGGCCGGCGCCACTTTTGCGTTACTAACTCAAAGTTTTGGCAAACTGCATGCTGGTGTTTTTTTGGGGGGGAGACCGCCGCCGCACTTAAAAAGATTGCTGCTTGGTTATTACGAGACAAAAATGCTTGAGTACGATTCTAAAAAAAAAGGATTATTCACCAACACATGAAAGAAAAAAGTCTACTGATTTCGCAACCAGAAATTATAGATGGGCATAAACTGTTCTGTTTATTTCTTTTCCGTTACGGGAAGATGGTAGTAGCAGCAGTAGGAAAGAGGGAAAGAGGGAAATGGGGGCGGGGTCAAGGTTTACCAGTTTTTATGGCTTCGAGAAGGGTTGAGCGGTGGATGCTCCGTCCGGCCACTACCACCACCACAGAAAACCACACTGGGCTTAATGATCCCCTGCCTGATCCCACAATTTCGGGAGGCAGAGTTGCCACATTTTGTTTCTTTTTAAATTCAATAGCGTAACAGAAAAATCGAAAATCGTCGCTTACAGTAGATAAATTAACACTTCATTAGAGAATAGATACAAAGTAAGTTACGAAAAGTTATGTGGCAACCCTGCCAACTCCTTTTCGGATGCCCGTGAGAACGGACCCCATCGAAAAAAAACCGCCTCTGCAGCAACCACCCTTTTCTTTTCTTCTCCCTCCCTCTCGCTGCAACTACAGGTAAAGGGAGAGAAGGAGGGAGCAATTATGCATATTTGTCTTTTTCTCACAGAAAGGCAGAAGCAGGGGGAAATTAAAGGCGGTGGTGGCGAAAGAGAAGAAGGAGCAAATTTATGGATCTGCGGTGGTCAAAAGAGAGAAGAGGAGAGGAGAGATGTTTTTTCGTGGCTTCTGGGAAAGAGAGGGGTGCAACATTCGCAGACGGCGAAATGGGGGTGGAAAAAAGAAAGAAGAGAAGAGATATCTTGAAGGTTGTTGCAGGAGGTTTTTTGCGCGTCTGGCTAAGATGCAAAAGTTATGAGGACCACGACTGCTGCTGTTGCCACCGGGTTTTTTTTGTCAAAAGTCTTCTTGGGAAATGGTTTCTTTCTGAGCAACATTTTTCCCCCAAAAAACTGTTCTGTTCCATCTCTGCAATCTGTTGGTCTTTCGCTTTTAATTCATTAGTTTTCCCATTAATTTTCCTTCGTTTTTGCCGCTTTTTTGTATTGTTTGCGAAGTGCGGTTTCGAAAAGGTCTCCGCCTTTTACATTTGAGGGTGTTTCTCCCATATAGCGGGGAAGATAAAAATACAATTTTCATTCGAATCTCGGGCAAACAACACATCGGCAACTCTTTTTTGTTTGAAAAGGAAGACACATTGTCGCGGCAAAAAAGCCCTTTCTCGATCGATCGCATAAGATGTCCGTGGCACGCGAGAGACCAAAAGTAAGCAATTAACAAGAACCACCTTTTCGCTACCTACATTCATTCTCCCATAACATACAGAAAAAGAAAGAAAATCCAGATCGCATGTCAAGATTCACTTAGCCCCCACTTAGCCTCTCTTCTTTTCCCCTTAGACAATTGTGTGTGGGAAACCGACAATCATCATCACGAAAAACGAATTCTGTGACGCCTCCAGGTCTGGCACCGTCAGACAGAGACGAAACGGAGACGGAATGTCTGGCAAGGTCGAGACTCATTCGTGTGACCTCCGGGGGAAAATATTGCTGGAGGGCAAAAGTTCCATTTTTGGTCCTCTTTTCTTCCCGGAAATTGGTGGGTGTTTCAACTGCTGTACTCGACAGATATCTAAGACACAAATTCGCAATGTATTGCTTTTTTTGGATCTTTCTTTCATGTTCTGTTTTCTCGGAACAAAGCCCTTTGAATTTTCTTTGTTTTCTGATGCGATTTAGCACCATCAGATCCCCGGCGGACCCGCCGCCGCACCTCGCACTTTGCCGTATTTTG
>JAAUXU010125003.1_pt1 | contig 17268 bp, 15 predicted proteins | sample 7278151 | NCBI WGS metagenome assembly JAAUXU01 (sample SAMN14350113, study PRJNA611818) | marine sediment metagenome | isolation source: surface marine sediment (1.8m) | place: French Polynesia: Moorea | collected 2018-08 | reverse complement strand
GCATCAACATTTCATTTAGGAGCTTCACAAGCTGGAAGCTGATGAGAGGACAGAACCTTTGTGCAGAGCAACTGATTCACTCTTCTATTGCGGTGCTTCACACTCACACCTGCGCAGGACATGAGGACTTCTCATTCTGAGTTAGGAGACTCTCGTAGTCTTGTCACACATCTTCATTGAGACAAGATAAGCTCTCCATCGACACCAATATCCCTTGATATGGTGACCAAACAGTGGAGCAACACAGAATTTCGCTTATGACGCTAATTCTGGCCCACCCGGTAGACTAATACAGGCCTTGTCCAGGGAAAAGCATCCGAAGTATGATCTGTCCAGCGGCCGCATATAGGCCTACCCCGTCAACCTCCTTTAAGGGAAAAATGTGGGTTAGCTGATGTGCCCACTTCCCAAGGATGAAACTTGCAGCGCGTCACTGGATAAGATCACCTCCGTCGCACATGTTTGTGAGTGAGGCAGCATTTCCAGGAAACTTTTGGCTGCAAATCCACAAGCAGTGGCATTCACAACTTTCGGGCTTTTTCAAGACGTTTGGTGACGGATGAAGGGAATATTCTGGGGCTACTGTAGGCGTCTGATATGTAGAAGACAACAACAACAACAGCAACAACAACAACCTCCCCCCCCCCCTACCAAATCCAACGACAAAAACACCTTCATCCAGGCTATCAAAGTTTCGAGTTGTCAGCACGTGGGGGAAGAGGGAAGAAACCTGCAGTGGATTCCGGCTAAACATTAAGTGATGATAATTAATGACTCTCTCATGACTCCTCGAACCATTGACGTCAGTGCTCTTCAACGCCACATTTCTGAATTTACCCAGCCATTGATGGACCAACACTGACCTCGGAATGTTTTGTGACGAACATTGAAATCTTCTCTTGCTTTCTTCTTTGCACCGTTGCTGAAGGGTTTTTTGTTTTTCTCTCCAACTTTATTCATAACTCCTCCAAATTCCACTGCTTTGCTGCATCTTCGGGGCATTTCCAGCACCCAATTCTTGTCCCCCAAAAGGTTGTTCCAACTCTGTCCACTCTCGGGTTCGAAGTTGGCGTTTTCGCCGAAGATTCCGAGCTGCGCTCATTGATAAATGGCAGTCAAATTCAAAGCTGTAGTGAATGGGGCTTTTTATTGATCCTGTCCCGCTCTCTCCAGACTGATCTGGGCGCGTTTTCCGGGAAATTATTGGCTTCTAACTCATATACGACTGGTTTGGCAACGTCTTCCCCTTCTTCGGCAGAAAAATCGAAAGAAAACACTAGACGGGAAGCAATTGAAAGTCACGGAAACCTGGAAAGTTTTGCTCTTCTTTCCCAGGCTCCTCTGGAGAAGAAGTAAAAAATGATAATGCCCAAAGCCATTAAAAGGACAAGCCTTAGTGGGGACCCCAATGAAGAAAACTCATTATAAAGTCACGAAGCGAGGAGAATACGTATATCGTTAGTCTCCCATGGTTTTATGTTTTTCCTCCCTCAGTCAAGTTCTCTTCCTCCCCCTCCCAAAAAATGCTTTTTATCTTGTTTCTTGAAAAAAAAAGTTCAAAACTTTGCATTACTTTTATGTCCATGAGTAAAGCAGCGAAAATCGGCGTGCATAAAGTTGCGGAGTAGAAATTTGTCCACCCGAACGATTTCTTGAGCCTCTCAATCAGTCTCTGCCGGGCGTCCCACATTTTTTTCCTGGCGTTGCCAAATTTCTCAGCGTCCTTGACTTCTTTTCCCCTCTTTTTTGTATCGGTCCAATTACGATGAACTGACACAGGAGGAGATGTCTGGATGGGGACGCGTCCGCTCTCCGGCCTCCGCGGCCTCCGCGGCCTCTCCGGCCTCTCCGGCCTCCGCGGCCAGACGTCTTCCACTCTGTGCTGCGCGTCTAAAGGCTCTGGTCGGACTTCACAGACTCCTTGTGCGGGGAAACGGGTGGGCGTCTGGTGGAACCGGACAAAACCCGGCGGAATTGAAAAGGCCGACGCCGATGCACCTTTGGGCCAGTGTAAATCGTTTATTCCAATCACGTCGAAATTTTTCGTCGTCTCCATTTTCCCAGAATTTGACTCCTAAGCTCTCTCTCTCTCTCTCTAGAGAGAGAGAGAAAGTTTAGGTGGAGAACGGCAAGAATATTGTAAGTGCATTTGTGAGAAATGCACTTTGTTGTCCTGCTCAAGAGCGAACAGTTTGCTCTTCAAGTGTAAACACGGAGATGCAGCCGAAGTCCAACGTGCGTGAAGAAGTCCCGCCAAAAAGCTGTGGTCGTCCGTGTGCAACGGCTGCGCAATCAGCATCGTGCGTCCTTTTTTTTTTTAGTATGATAAATGCAGTGGAAATTCGATTTTGCTGACATGCATTAGCAGTTCTTGCTGCCAGGGTCGACCTTTGGGGGTCAGTCTGTGGAGGGCATCCCAAGCCAACCCAGGCTCTGGCTATCGTTTGCCAGTTCTCTTCTTCTTTTCTCTTAATCGACAAATGTCATGTTAATGCAGTAGAACCTCGACTTCGTCAACCGAAGTCGGGTCTGACCCCGAGGGTCGACCCTCTGACGCCCCGGACTGCGTGCCAGTACATGAATTTCGCTCAAGTCGTTCCCTCTCGACTTACAACGCTCTTATATGCACACACACACAAAAAAAGCTGGCGTTAACGTTTGTTCTGACAATTAATCGCAGAAGAGAGAGAGAAAGAGACATAAGGGCAGGGCAAACCGTGGTTACCCACATTAAGTGCAAACATTATCGGGTGGCCTTGACTTGTTGGGGAGGCTCCAACGTGCGTGCGTGCGTGCGTGCGTGCGTGCGCGCACGCGTTTGTCACACATTCTCAATTCTTGGTTAATGCGCGCACAGGCTAAAAAAAATTAATATGTTAATTGCAGAGCAGAAAACATTTATTCAGCAGTGTCGTGCAGGCGTGAAAGTACCAAAAATGCTGCTGATTGTTTGGGGCTACGCTTTGTAGGTGTTGTTGTTCTCTTTTAGGGAGCTCTAACATTGGGTGAATTTCGTCCCTTGACGACTTCTTAAAAAAAAATCTTGCTCTGGTTATTGACGAGAATGGGCATGTCTGCACTCAGCACAGGGGGAAATACTTCGTTTTTCATCCATTATTACGTAAGTAGGTGATTACCGATTGTCTAATGACCCGGGAGCTGCATGCACGCACCCAGTGAGGCCGCATTTATCCACCGAGGTGGCTGCCGAGGTCACTCCACTAATCGTAAATCACCATTTTCTTCCCCATCCATAGCGGTAGTAGAAATGGGACTAAGCTTTCCACGAGCCGTTCAAGTTGTCGTTTCTTTTTACCAGGATCCAAGCATTACAAGCGTTAGATGTCGAGTCAAGTCTTCGCTCTCACTACGCGAATATGACTCTCATGAATATCTAAACAGGTGTTGTTGTCGTCCTCCCCCAAGGATACTTCTGACGGAAAGTAGCAGGCTGAATGGAAAGTCCATGTGCAGCCAACCAGACTGCCTGCGGGTTTCTTTGCTCTTCTTTTTGTCTGAGCAGACAAAAGAAGCCTTGATGCACTTACAATGACCTTCCGGTAGAGGATCCTGTACTTGAGGATCTGCGCGTAGCTGAAGACGGTCCAGGTCAGGTTGTAGCGGTCGCTGTAGAAGCTCAACGCGCGGCTCGTCAGGTTGGCTCGATTGGGATGCCCTGCAAAACAGAGAAAGTTCGTGCATTCACTGAGGATTTTTGGTAACGAGGCCAAGTCAATTCTCTAAATTGCAACTTGTAGCAGGCAACGTAATCCATCGTTGTCTTCCAGGAATCTTTCTTCTTTTTTGTTCTTTTGCTCAGCTCAGTGATCCAATCTAATACGGCCGCTGAGCTGACAGTCTTAAGTCCCTGACAGACGAGGCTTCGTCTGAATTAGCATGTAAAGCAAGACATAAGGAGGCCATTCCAAAGAAGCTTCACCAATTGGCAATGACCAGAGGCTCTTATAAGGGACTCTGCGACACATTCGTCCGGGGTTTTCATGGGTGTGAAGTCAACCAATGGGTAGGGATTGTTCATGGAGATCTCACTCGAAAAAGTACAGCCTCGAGGGGATGAGAGCTTCGTCCTTCTATATTCGAAAGCTTCAACGTTTCCCAGCTTCTTTCATTACATATCGATCGAATGTGCTCTCAAAATTTCGGGCCTACAAACGACTGGTCGGGCTTCAGGGCTCGGGCTCAGCCCGGATCTGTCCCTAGATGTGCACGACCTGCGCTTTCCACTCGCGCACGACGTGCGCTCATGACGATCATGAAGATTACGTGCAGTACAAAAATGACGCCGACTTGATCAGCAACCGCAACCCCGTCACCCTCGAACCCTGAGCCGCAAGGCAAAAAGTGGCAATGTTAACGAGTCCCACAGCTTCAGGATCGAGCTGGGGTGCGCTTCTGGCATGATTCATCAAATCTTGACTGCAATCCCGTGGACAAGTCCATCGACGACCCCCGGTCCCAATTCCTCCCGGCCGTCTCCAGGTCCTTCACCGGCGGCGCCATTAAAACAAATACCCATTTTCTCGGGAAACAAGAGAAGCCATTGGAGCCAGCAGTGGCCTCAATCGCCTTTCCACTATGTTACCAGAGGAGGAGAAGGGAGGAAATGCAAATGAAAGAAATTGGCTCTCCTTTCGAGAGGCTTCCAAGCTGGCCTCGGCGGCCTCGGCCGTTGGCGTTGACTAAAAGCCTTCGATTTTCAGTCTATCGAATTCCGTAGTAAAGAAAGTCCTGGGGAAAAGGGGGAGAGCAGGTGAAATTGAAACTCTGTAGGTGTACGAGAAGGGATTTGCTCAAGTGATTTTCGAGAATTACTCACCCCGACGAGTTATTTGGAAAGCTCATCCCTGTTTTGCAACGGCTCCACCCTGAACCGGGCCGAGGTGCACGTGTGCAGCATGCTGGGCTGGACAACGGACGGTGCACTACGGGGTGAACGCCAGACTTGCTAGGCGTCCCGGTCATGTGTGCCGTGTCCCTATCTGCGCGGACCATTGTTCTGGTTGTGGCAACGGCCTCGAGTCGGCGCTGGACCGACCTCGGCGGAGAGGCCACTCAGGAGGCGGCGGTGAAGTCCAACTTCCTGGACACGACACAGGGACACGCATTTTGTTTTCCCGCACAAACTTTCTCCTCTAGCGTTCTTCGGGGTCACCCTGTACCGTGTGGCTTCAACCTTGACACTGTGCACTAAAACGGCCTCCGACTCGAGTGCAAAGTGTGTTTTCTCTGCGTTTAGCAGAGTTCGATTCTTTAAGCAAAACATGCATTCAGACGTGAAGTACAGCTTTGAGTATTTGTGTTGAGGCGCACTCTTTCGTCACCCAGCTGTGAGTGATCTCTGACTGCAGAGTCCACCCTGTAGTGCGACGATCACGTTACTGTTATCACGGCTGAATCCATCAGCATCCCTGAAGCCTTCATGACCCTCCCACTTTTTTCGCCCCCGCCATTCAGGGTTTGTGTTACACCAAATGAAAACGACAGCGTGATGTTGGTACAAGAAAAGCCTTTTCTTTCATCCAAGTGATCCTCTCAGCTGTGTCGGCAACATAACAATTTCTGTCCGTAGCTTGATGATGGTCTCTCTTTTCTCTTAAAGCACAGTATTTCTATACAGCACAGTATTATAGCAGCAATCAAACGTGACTCTCTCTGTTCCCCATTCCCCGCATTTCTTTCCCCCTCGGTTGTCCTCTCCCATTTCTCTGCTTTCGTTCGTCCCGCCTGTCAGGGGAGAGAGAATTCATGGGGGTCATTCGATCTCCCTCCTCCCCCTTTGCAGGACGTATGAGCACGGCGACTTTTCGTTAGGTGACGCACTCATTTTGGCCTTTGTTTTTGATCGGTTGGCGTTTAAGAGCGACGTCGAACCCAGCACGAGCTGGGAAAGTCAATTTCGCGACGAAGATTCCCGATAAAGGACGTTGCTGTGCGTGTCTCAAAGAGAGAAGCAACCAAGGCTTTTCTGCGTCCTCGTCCTCCCCCCAATCCCTGACCACTGGAAGGGAAACCCACAAGAGGGTTGCACATAAATTTTGAATCTCCTGTTGAAAAAAAAAGGAAACCGCGAGAGCAAAGGAGATTTATCTCCTCTCTTCACTCCCTTCCTAGGCTCCCCCCCCCCCACTCCAGGTTTGGGCGGCGGCGCGGACTGCGCGGACTGCGAGGACTGCAAGGACTGCAAGAACTGCGCCGACCCATAGCACACAGGCGATTCCAGAGAAAGATTAAAAGTAAGTGGCAACGCTCAAAAGTGCCCATGGCCACTCGTCATCGCTCTTAAAGCCACACGCACATGTTCCAGTAGCCTCGGTGAGTGTGGGGGTTTTTTTTTTGCAACTTCGAGGCAAAGTGCAAAAATGAAATTCCGACGAAGAAGGAAGGAATATTTGCCTAAAACATCGATTAATTTGGTCTGTCGACGAGAGAAAAAGTTGCAAGAATTTTCATCCGAAAACTTCTTCTACTGTTATGGCTTATGCCAGTGGAGCTTGAGCCAAACTTTCTCTCGGGCCGAGTGGACGGACGGCGACGACGACGACGACGACGAGTGCGTCTACAGCACAGACACCGTCAAGTCATCATTAAAGAGTAGCTCGGATGCCCGGAGACGTCGTGTGAGACAAACAATGTGAGATCCTCCGCGTCGAGAGGTCCTGTGAAATGGGAGTGTTCTTCACCCTGGAGTCGGACCTGAAGAAGTCGGCATTCGAATGCTCACCTCGAATCTTCAGGCAAAGCTTTAAATAGAGTGACGTACAAAAAGGAGGCGACATTCCCGTCCAAGTCGGCGTTGGTCATCATCATCAAGACCACCGAGGTCAAGACCACGGGTGTTTTTGACCCAGATAGCCCGCAAAAAGACTTGTACTCGACGGTCCTCTTTCAGGAGGAAAAGAGGAACCTGCCTCTCCGCCTTTCCCACTCGTCTTTCAGTATGTACGCAACATACGATTCACAAAGACTGGCAGCGCTGCTTTTCAATCAAGCGCCATCATAGACATCGGATTATAGGGAAAACTTGCTCTTTCTCGTCATTTTTAGATTGACCCGGAAATTACCCAACTAAGTTTTCTTCAGAATGACCACTGTTTCGACAAAAAAAATCTAGGGAAGAGAGGAAGTCAAAATTCAAAAAACGTACCTGATCAGGACTTTCCCACAACCTTGACATGGACCAGTCACACAGTGGACCGCTGAGTCCGGTACCCGGCACTGATGATGACTTCGGGCCGGGTCAGCCCGAGCTTCGGGCCAGGTGTGTGGCCTTTTTTTGAACAACCCGGACTTGTTGCCCCACAGGTAGGGGTATTTCAGCATTCCCTCCCGCTGGCTGTCCTTTGTTCTCCAATGTCCGGGCTGAGTCTGCCAGACCCGAAGCAACTTTTGCTTGCCCGTAGCTTTGTGGTCATAGCCCAAGGACATTTTCCTCAATTCTGACGGCCTTTCTTTTGTAGACTTTTTTGTTTGAAAAAGTAGTCATTCTAAAGAAAATTTAGTCTAGTGACGTCAGGGTCACTCTAAAGTTGACAAGAAGACCAGTTTCTGTCTATTGTACAACGCACAAAGTGCGTTTTACTTAGCTTAACAGCTTTCGAGAGCGACAACTCGCACGTCCATGCGCGAATTTTTCTTAGGTTTTGGCATCAATTAATCAGCAGTGGAGTGCTGAATGCGGCTTTTCACTAGGTTTTGGCAACAAATTTATCAGCCTATAGTAAATAGCCAAAATTGGCATCAAGGCTGCAGTGCCAAACGCCGCTATTGCTGCGAGGTTGGAAGAAAAGGTGAGCCAGTAGCTCTGTACAAGCAAGCATTTTGCAAATAACGTTTCATAAGAGCTCAGCGTAGAGCTCGTACTTGCTAGCCATTTTGTACTTGATGAAATTGCAGCCAGATACAAGGCGCACCTGCGTCTGACAAGTACTGTATGCAGCTGCAGTGCAGCGGGGAACTCACCCGACACTTCGATGAACGCTTTGGCCTTGCCCAGGTCGTTCTCGGCCCTGCAGGAGTAGTTGCCGAAGTCTCCCCTCTCCGCCCTGTGAATGTTGAGCTGGTGGCGGACGCCAAACTGCTGCACCAGGCGGTTCTCGTTCTGGGCCAACAACATCGTCTCACGGTACCACCGGACCTATTAAGAGAGGCAATCACAGACGTGCACAGGGTGCGTCATAAAAACGTATTGGATGGGAACAACATAAAGGGAAGTCCAGTGGGCATGAAAGAGGAGCTCACTGACAGGCAGGTCGAGGCCGTCGTCGGACATGTTCTGACTGACGCCCCCGTGTCCCCGTAGTGCGAGAACGTTCATACGTCCGGGATTTCCCTGCACAGTAACCACAGGATATAGTGTCAGGTCATTCAGGTGTTGCCAGGCTATTTCATAGTACTTCGTTGCCACAGTAGACGCCGCCTAAAGTGACTCTCCGCGTGTGGTGACAGGTTTGGCTCTGCCCGGCGGCGTCGCTGTGAGCGGAGTCTACTGTAAAACGCGCGCATCATAACGAAGTTCATCAAAGTCCCAGCTGCAGCAGCAACAGCTTGTATGTACTGTTTAGGCCCCAAAGTAGGTCTATAGTGTACATACCAATATTAGACTTTTTATCTCAAGAGGTACCTTAAGGAAAGAGCTTTTTTTTCCTTCGAAAAGTTGACGATTCGCGGGATGAGAGAAAGAAAGTAGAGAGGTCTAACTAACTTTCGAATGTTTTCATCTCCGTCTAGAGGCCCATACAACAAACCGAGGCCTTCTGCAAAGTCGCCGGAAACCTCGCAAACTTTGCACGCGCCTTTACAGGATGTGGTGTTGGTATTTATTGAGTGGGAGAAAGAATAAGCCAGAAACTTTACTCCGCAAGGCCATATCAGTATTTCTTCTCAGACGTTGGTTCTTCTTTTTGCGCGGAAAAGACAATGCCTCGGAACTTTGCCCGTCAGGATTCCACTTCTGTCCCTTTTTTTTTGCTATCTCCCTGGCGCAGTCCCTATTTTGTACTTTACGTGCACAAGGCCATGTATAAAATTATATTTATACATATAATATATATATATATATATGCATAATCCAGGTTTTTTCCTTCTTCCCCTCTGCAAAAAACGGTGCAATTCACATACAGGGTGAGGCATTTTGCAAGAACTCCCACACTAATCAAGCCTGCGGGTTATTGAAATTGCTCACCCGTTCTTACTGATTGTTTAGTCTGTGACTGTCGACTCCAATAGGCACAGTTCAAAACACAAACTTTCCAGCTTCAGCGAGAGCTTTCAACCGTCACATGTTGACCTAACCAAGTGACTGACATATTTCTGATCTTGAAAGCAAAGCCAAATGGACGTCTGCGTCACCCCGTAGCGAGTGTGCAATGATGTGCGAATTGGTAGGCAAAAAGCAATTCTGAGGAGGAGAAAAGGGGTAGGTTTTTTTCCAAGGACTTTTCAAAACTTTGACTTGATTTTTAAACCTCCTCCAATACCTGCATTTTCTCTCTGTCTGCACATACATCGATATTGGGTCCTGTCATTGCACCTCCTCGGAGCTGGCACGTTTTCCGACACTCACCTGACCTGTGATATTCGCGAAAAAAAAGAGGACCCCCGACATTATTACGTTTCGCCCTGAGAGCAGAGGCTTTTGCATGGAAATGACTCCAACAGTCACGTGCATGCCTGGCCCGCTCCAATCCCATATGCATGAGGAGATGACATGAAAATTTCATGTCAACTTACCTTTGCATTTAGGCCTCATAAGGTGGTGGGAAGGAAATGTACGTACAATCCAACGTAGTCTCTAGGCCTTAAAACTCTGAAATATCTCAAAATGTCTACGCCGGAGTCGTCGACGTCAGTATAGAAAAGCTCCTTTTTGTCGATTTTTTTTTTTTTTTGCAGAAAGCTTGAGTCATGAATAGAGATAACGCCTGAATGCTGCTGCTCCTTCTTCCGCTCGTTGGCACAGCGACAAGACGTGACAATGATGTTACGACAACAAGAAAAATGATGCCGAACTCTCTGGCCATGTAAACAGCGGGAAAATATGCAACATCCAGGAAGAGGTTGTGGACTCCAAAGAGTAAAAAGACCCTCATCCCACTCTGCTCTGTGTTTATCCAAAAGTTGGGCAAAGCCAACTTTGCACACTCGAATCTAGGGCAGAATTTGAGCTCAGTCAGCTGAAATAAGAATAAGACAGGGTTGCTAGAAGGAACGAGTCTCTGGATGCCAACATGGAGCCTGGCGGACGTGACGTCTGCCATCAGGAGGAGAGAGCGGGGAAATGTGTTTTTGCATACAGTTATGCGAACCGTGCTTTTCGCAAAATTTCCTATTTTTAGCCATGATCTCTGGTACGTATTTTTGCAGATTTTCGCACATTGTGCTCAGGTGAATGAGATGAACACTTGAAAGTAGCACAGTCGTTCGCAGGACGCGTGATATCAAGCTTAGGGCGTCGTCAGACTTTCGACCCTGTGGCTGCTATGAATAAGTTCCAAGCTATTGGACTGCGCTTTGCAACTTTCTGACGCACACTGTACGAACAGCACAGCAGAATGCGCCCAAGCATTCCTCCCATGGGAACTGCCTGCGCACCGGAGTCTGTTGCATGCCAAAAGAGGACGTGCGTATATGGAGAAATCAGCAAATGGATACCGCAATCATGGTGGGGAGAGAGAGTCCATCAAATTATTTTCCCTGTCCTACCATTATGATGGTGCAAAATCCCTCAAATGATACCGTGCGTACAGAGAGGGGACAAAAATCTCTTTCAAGGCTCAGATACTCGGCAGAGACAGACGGACGCAGACTCAGCAAGTGGACTATGAAGATTCAACGTTGTTTCCATTGACTCTGGACAGAAGTTGTGACAGAAACGGCAGTGAGAGACTTTGAGGAGCAGCAGAGGTCTCATCTGTCCCAATGGGCGGATAACGCCTCGCACGCAGAGCAGAAGTGAGTGAAAAGAAGTCGACGACGCTCCGATAGCCTGAATAAAATCCGATTAGGAGAGATCAAGGCCAGGGAGGAGGCAGAGTGAGCGATGGGCCTTTCTGTCACCTCACAATGGACTTCGCGACGGTGACGACAGATCCAATACGCGCACGGGGGGGGGGCGCAGAGAGAGGGATTTTTTGGCAATGCGCACGCAGTCAGGCTTCATTGCGTACATAAAGCAGATAAAGTGACTGCTTAGTGCAGTGGATGACTGATATCAGACTCGCTTTTTGAGTCGTATATCCTTCTGAGTCTTATATAAGTCGAGAGAAGATTGGGCTTAAAAGGAGTCACATCCTCTCAGCAGTCAGACTCGAGTATCAGTCAGGTGGCCTGAAGATGAGTGTTATCATTAGTCAGCCTAGGAAAGTTTGGTCAAGCAGCGATCAGGACGAGCTCTAGGAGGGCTTTGGTTCAGGCTTTTGGTGAACTGTGGCCTCGAAATCAGTCAGGAGTTGGTAGTCATCCAATTGTCTGTTGAACTGAGAAACAAACCGAGATTGCAGAGCAAGAACTTCTGTTTGTTTTCTCCCAGTTAGTTAAAGCAGCTCAAAAGGATTAGGTTATCAGTACAGGAACAGCATCTTTTGGGTCACGCTGTCATTGTCAGAGGCCACCCTGATGAGTCTGAAAAGCCTCTTGTTTTCTTCAAAGTGCTACATCCAGCAAATCTGTGTCAGTCATCCACTGCACTCCGCTGGGCTCCAAGAGCTGCTGGGCAGTCAATGCCAACTCGCGGATGTTCCCGCACACATATTTCGCAGGTTGCCGAGTCCAGGCCAACAATGGCTCCGCTCTGCACCCAGTGAATCCGCAGTCAGTCGTCCACGTGTCGTTGCTGTATGTATGGCTGCCGGCCGAGGCAGACGATGCCCGGACGCGCCAACACGTCGTTCGGCCTCGAGTGCACTGCATAAGCCTTGTAATTATGCATGCACAACTCTACGGTCTGATTAACTAATCATTCTTCCGCCCTAATGAAGCAGCCAGCGTGAATCAAGTAATGGAGCACCCTCCGGAGAAGAGGCAATGATTACGACCACATGCCGATTTTCCTCAGTGACCACTTGGTGCTGGAGAATGCGTGTGTGCTCACGTCAGTACAAGGACTAACACGTGTAAACACTCCTGAGTTCAGGGCTGCCTCAACGCTTTCTTTCCGGAGCCACCGTCAAAGCCGTACAGCGCATTCCACGAGCGCATTAGCAGATCAATATAATAGAAAGTGAGGGAGAAACTCTCAGGAGCCCCATTAACTGTGGGATTGATTCTTCCACTCGAGGCGGATAAGAAAAATCTCTCTCTCAGGGTCTCCAAAGTCAAGGTCTTCTGACTCGCTTCTTCTCTCATTTAGTTAAAAAAATGGGAAACTCTGGTAGGAAGAAGGAAAGTGATTTTCATTCTTTTCCTTTCCTTGTGCAAGAGCACAACCTGTGCCTAATTTATGCCCGCTATCCATCAAGGACAATCTTGGTTGACGCATGCAAACTTGAATTTATTCAGCTCCTTGATTTTGCCATCTCTCCACACGAAGTTTCTACACATCGTGGCAACACCCAAAAGTGGGTACACGCTGTAAAACTCTTCATTATTGAGGATTGGGGAGTGCATGTTTTTTTTCGGTTTCTCTCTAGGGCTTGAGGGCTCTTTTGACAACGTTTCTTCAGTCATAGCTGAGCATTGCAAACCTCTAGTTCACTTTGGGGGTGCCCAAGGGGTGCCCTCAGCTGTTCAGGATCAGGATCAGCTGTTCCTCAGCACATGGCTACTTACAAAAAAGAAGTAGAAAAGTACAATTGGGCTTTCAGCACTGCAGCTTCAGTGAGGTTCAGATTAGAAAAGTGTCAGTGCCGGCATCATAAGCCTAGTGGTGCTGGTTGAAGGCCTCTGCCAAATTTTAGCACAACCAGAGTTGAGAAGTAATTGTGTTAGTTTCCCGAATTAGAATTTCAGTTGGGCACTGTACTTTGTTGCCAGCAGTGGCCTTCACAGGATGACAAAAGGAGATGCGCTGTGAGGAAGTTTAAGCACCACTGTGTTTTGGGTTTGGTCCACAATGAACCTTACCTGGCGGATGCTTTAAATGGAAGCCCCACTGTGTTTCGGTACTTTAAAAAGTACTGCAAGTGGCTTTGGAGGAGGTGAGAAGCCTTCACCTACTCAACTCCAAGTATAGTGGTAAAAAGTGGATGGAAAGAAGGCTCACTAAATATTGAGAGAATAAGTTACACTTTCTTATGCAGGTGAACTTTGGAGGCAATGGATGCTGAGACAATTTTACTCATTCTATACGAGAGCCTTTGTATTCGTGAGTCCTAATGCAATAAAGAATTAGTTTAAGGTGCACAGGGTAAAAGAAAAGGTTTGAAGAAAAAGGAAATCCATTTTTATGACTTTTTTCTTTGAAACGTGAACAAACTTCTTCACATCTTGAGAGAAAAAGCTTTCTCATGTCGTCAAAACGACGATGACGACGCACTCCAAATGGAAAACTTTCTTTTCACTCGGCGAAAAAAACTTTTCTTGGCCGTCATAATCCAAAAGATCCTCTGACGACTTAATCCCCTCACGGCGCAAATGGGGCGATAACCGTTTGCACTTGAAATAATTTTTCTCCTTCTTTAATGCTAAAAGCCATGAGGAAGAGGAGAGACGAAGACAAGTTAGTGAGGAGAAATGATCAGAAGCTTCTCATTCTGCTGTGCAGTCTGCACTGCACTTGGGCAGTGCTGCTGCTGTTGACGTCTCTTCCCCGAATGAATAATATTTGAAGTCATTGTAAAGAAAACGCGTGGGTTTGGGTTGGGAGGTGTCACGAGTGGTTATGTGTGAGGAGTCAAAATCTGGCTTAAATGGACAAGCTGCTTCGCGAAATTAAAGACGCGCCAAATTCTCCCTACTCGGCCGAGCGTGAAAATTTAATCGCTCGAAAATAAACACTTTTACAGTATTTAGAAAAAAATCTCATCTGCCTTCAACAAACAAGAGTCGCAACATTCTCTATCGCTTCAAAATGGACTCTTGGCCCTGCGACCAGAAGTGAACTTCTATGCTGCAGAAATATGTGACTCTGGCTTAACACAGGCGGATTAAGATCACTGGATATGAGGATCCGGCGTTTGTGAGGACCATTTGCTCAAGGGGCAATGGACGATTCAGAGTTTTTAGGATTGACGGATCCAAGGATCAGACGCTCATCAGGATCAACTTCACTCCAACGTAGAACGGATTTGAGGACGACTTTGGGACTTCTGCAGTCTCCGCTTTTAGTCATCTCTGTTATAGTCATAATCCCGTTTCAGCCATCACTCTTCCCAGTTCCGATTCTTGACTTCATAAAATGAAGGCATTTTTGTCAGTTAAAGTCGCTTACAGACATCAAATTACCCGTGAAATATTTAAATTACCCACAAAAAATTTGGATTTTTTGCGGGCCATTTAAATTTTGAGGCTAGTGACTTGTAGGAAACTCTATGCATGACGGCATCGTTTTGCTTGCAATGCAATGTTTCAATGCAACCAAAAATGTACGAGTTTTTTGCACTGAAGGTACTCAGTTAAATACAGTTCCACTGTATTAAACTAAGTTCCACTGGCGTAAAGGCCACTTGCTTTCACTCACATCGTCTACAAGAACATATCTGTTACAGTCATCAGAAGCTGGGGTCCCGAGGTGAGGACTATAACCGGAGTCCACTGTAGAAAATAGCCAAGACAGTGATCCAAGACTCACGTAGCGGTGCAATAACTCTCCAAAAAGACTGACTCACCTGAGCTTTGGGTTCGGCGTGCACGATGCATGACAGCTTGACTTCCACGCCGAGGTCTGCGTGGATCCAGGCCTTGTCCAACTGGATTTCAGGTTCGTCTGCATCAGGCAAAGGCAAAGGTTTGTCAGATATGAACCATTCGCACTCAGTCTTTCTTTTTCTCTTTGCTTACATATGATCCTGAGATCTATGTTGGCCTGGACCGCCCGGTCGACGCCGTTGGCCGCGCTGCAGATGTAGACCCCGCTGTCCATCCGGGTGACGTTCCGGAGGATCAGACTCATGCCCTCCCTCTCCTTCTCGCCGGACGGAAGCATCTGATACTGGAAAAAATGCATTTCTGGCTCAAAGAGCTGAAAAAAAATTACATCCATTCGTCTTCCTGTCAAACAGTCATTATTCTCTCCCAGCTCTTTCTTCTACCTTAGCCTGTTGTTTTTTCCTCATGTTACCCCCGACACACACGCACATACACATATCGATCTAGCTCAAGTGCTCTCTTATGCGTACATCAGGCACATTAGATAGGTGCTGGCTGTTTGCACAAGTTAGTTAACCTCCAGGCCTACAACTACGAGTGCGCTGCTTTCCTTCTCACTATCTACAGCATTACGACATGCCTACCTTGTACGTGCACGCAGCACAGCACAGTGGAAGAAAAAAAAAGCCATCTCCAAAAAATTTATGGACAGCGCTGCATCTCTCCCTGACTAGCTTTTACCTTCTCTCCAGGGGCGCTCCACAAAAAAGAAGGCCCCACATATGCCGAGCAATGTTGTGAAAGCATGATGCTTTCGGGCTTTTTTTTCCTTTTTCCAACGCGGATGATCTGATCACCATGGATGTTTGGATATCGGGCGAGTAACAAATTGGCTTAGGTCAATGCAAGAAAGGTCCACACTGTGCCTTAATGTTAGGCAGCGCACATTGAAAAGATATAAAAAATGGGGGACGTCGGCGGAGAGCGAGGACTGGCGTGCATGCATCATGGACCAGGAACAGCTTTGTCATGCTCGGGGGATGCGCACGTGGCCGACCCCGTGCCCGAGTGCAAGAGGCTGCACAATGCGTGTCACACCATAAACTGCATTCGAGACAGCGGAAGCCGCTTGTGAGCAAAGCGCTCTAATTACAGGGCTCCCACAGGGTGCGCAATTCGTGTGGAAGGCAACGTGAACAACAACGCCGAGAACACCTTCGAGTGGCAACACTGATGGAACAACTGACATGGCAACGCTGCCTCTACATGGAGCATGAGTGGGAGCAGTCAAGGTAGGTATCAAATGCGTACATAATTGAGAGAATACTTTATCCGTACCTAAATTCTTCATGCCCACTTCCCCCCCCCCCTTTCATCAAATTCAGGCAAGTGCAATGCATTAATGGAGGCTGTTCCTTTCTTATAGTACTTCGGGCCACTTCGATTTTACCATTTGCCAGGTGAGAGATAACTGTTCATTGATTATTGAAATTTTATAATGTGTATTTGAATTGATTATGACATTATCGATGTGTATTATCGGGTCATGAAGTTTGGGGTACGTTGGAGGGCAGGGTCTATGCTACTGTGTATGGGAAGGTGGAGGACCTGAAGAGTGAAGTTGATCAGGTGTGGTCAAATTTGTCCCTCAAGTTCCTCACCAAGACCTACTCAAGCTTCGGGGCCAGAGTGCTGAAAGTGAGCCTCACGTCTTCCCTCCAGCACTTTCAATACCCCTCAGCGGAAAGCAAGGGTTGCCACATTTCAAGGATTTCTAACTCCCAAACGGGTCCTTGTGGTAGTGCCCACCCAGCAGTTGACAGGGCTTCCTCTCATGGACTTGCAGTGCACCATTCATTCAGGACAAATATACACTTGAGTGACGTGACAGAGGTAACTGAGGAACCGCCCGCTGAATTGGGACGAGTTGGTTGCCAGGAAAGATCTTGTTCAGCCGGAAACCACAATTATCCGATGACGTACAAGATCAGAGCTTGTTCACGTATAACAAGAAGAATGTTTCGCAGTTAAAGCCGAATTACATGCGTTACTTATGGGGCCGGAAAAAATTGAAATATTCGTCAATATGGCCTAATGACTAATTTTTTTAATTACACTCGCTCAGAGGTCACCTTCACCTATCTTTCAGTCACCAGTTCAAGTGAATTCGACTCAATCACGACCACTGGCTGTCCAAACGGGTCTGCCTAACGTAACCTATCCTATCCTTTGAATATACATTTAGCCGCTCAAAGCTGTGCCCTGAAACCCGTTGAAACCAATTGAAACTTGGTGCACATCTGCATACAAAGTAGGAGCACCTGAAGGCATCAAATATATTCACACAGCATCGATGGTGCATATATGTGTAAACTGGTGTTGACTGACAGAAAACGCTGAATTATTATTAGGGTGTACGGCCTAGCTATAGCCTAAGGACTGTACATTTCTATGAGACTTGAGGAACAGTTGAAAAGGCTAGGTTGAAAATTGGAATTCCCTGTG